>Ga0207703_10005490_pt1 | contig 10191 bp, 8 predicted proteins | sample KBSSwiS12_FD_184304 | JGI IMG/M metagenome (GOLD analysis project Ga0207703, IMG submission 184304) | Switchgrass rhizosphere microbial communities from Kellogg Biological Station, Michigan, USA - KBS Switchgrass S1-2 (SPAdes) (version 2) | ecosystem: Host-associated > Plants > Roots >... | reverse complement strand
GCACCGTCCCCCGCGGTGCTGTGCGAAAGGCGTCCATCTCCGCCTCGGCACGGTCGAGGGCAGCCAGGACGTCGTCGGCCCTGTGGACGAGAGCTCGTCCAGCATCGGTCAGCCTCAGCCGCCGCCGTCCGGCTCTAGCAGCGCCACCCCTGCTTCGCGCTGGAGGATCTTGAGCTGCTGAGACACGGCCGACGGCGTCAGTGACATCGCCTGTGCAGCGGCGTTGACGGTGCCGCGTTCTGCGAGTTCGCGAAGCAGGCGTAGCCGCTCCACGTCCATGTAGGAATCCTACATATTTGGAGAAGAACATATCGCTTGTCTTAAGCTATCCAACACCGCGACCATGGCTTCGTGACAGCCACCCTGGACCGCGTCGCTCGCCATGGAATCGTCGACCTTGCGCTCGTCGCCGTCGCCATCGTGTGGGGTTCGAGCTACCTGGCCGCCAAGGACGTCGTCGATCCTGACGGTGTCGTCGCCTTCCTCGTCATCAGATTCGCCGTCGCGGCCATAGGCCTTGCGATCGTCCTCGCGCCAAGGCTTCGGCGTCTAGCCCGTTCCGAAGCCTGCCTCGGCGTGCTGTTCGGGCTGGTCCTCAGCGCCGTACTGCTACTCGAAACCCTCGGCATCACAATGACTTCCGCATCCAACGCCGGGATCATCATCTCGATGACGATCGTCATGACCCCGCTGCTGGACCGATGGGTGCGAGGTACCAGCCTTCGATCGACCTTCTACGGCACGACGGCCATCGCGGTCTGCGGCGTCGCGTTGCTCACCCAGAACGGAGGTCTTGCCGCTCCTCGCGTCGGAGATCTCCTCATCCTGTTGGCAGCCGCCGCCCGCGCCGGCCACGTCACGTTGATCGCGCGTCTTTCGGAGCGTTCGAGCCAAGTCAACGTCGACTCGGCGCGCGTCACTGCAGTTCAACTGTGCACGGCGCTAACGGTTTTCGCGGTCTTGTCACCGTTCACGGGACATGACGTCGTCGCCATCGCAAGTCAAATGACCGTCCGCGGATGGCTTCTGACCATCTACCTCGGAGTGGCATGCACCGTGGCGGCGTTCCTGATCCAGATGTGGGCAGTTCGGCGCAGCTCACCGGCACGCGTCAGCCTCTTGCTCGGAACCGAACCACTGTGGGCCGCGGCCTTCGGCGTCATCCTGGCAGGCGACTCCCTCACCATCGTCGGGTTCGTCGGCGCCGCAATGGTTCTGGTCGGCACCAATTGGGGCAGGACAGTCGAGGCGGCAGGCTAGGCCTGGGTGGCCTTGCGTTCCCGTCGCCGGACCCGACGTTTCGGCTGCATCTCGTCGTCCACGTGCGCGAGTTCTTCGTCGGTGGGCAACCGCAGCGACAGCATGCCCGCGAAGGTGTCCAGTTCGAGTTCGACGCGATGCGCGGTCACGTGGATCGGAGTCCATCCGCCGTCGAGGCCGCGCAACCTCAGCACGCGCGTGGCAGCACCCGAGTCGAATTCCGTTGTCATGGCGACCATCTTGAATTCATCATCGGGGTGGACGACCGGATCGCCATTCTCCTTCGCCCGCCAGTCGTAGAACGGGCAGGGATCGTCCAGCCACTTCAGCAAGGACCAGTGCTTCAGGTCGACGAGCGCGCGATGGACACCGGGTTGCGCCATGCCGTTCAGGATCCGTTGCGCGAGGTCGATCGTCGGTGCCGCCGGCGGCCCCTCCCTCACGCTGCGCCAGTTCATCGCCCGACCGATCATCCGATCTGGGCCACCGTCCGCGCTCTCGACCAGCACGCGGCCTACGAATCCCACGGTGATGGGGTTGCCTTGGTGATCGGTGACGTCCCATGTGGTGCAGAAGGTCCCACCAGGCTCCGGCTTGATGACGTTCGCCAGCACCCTTGCCTCGCGCGGGTTCAGATTGCGGGTCGGCAGGTCCTCCGCGAACGCGCGCCCATGGGTGGCCTCCACTGCAGGATCCCTACCGCTATTGGCGAGTGATTCCGGAGTGTCGGTGGCTATTCCGCTCGTCAGGTCCCACTTGAGAGGTCCGGGAATCGGGCGCTCCGGCGGATCTGCGTCGGGCGGGCCGATCCACACGTGCACACCGTGGATTCGGCCGTCGGTCATCGCGACTACCTCGGTGCGGATCACGCGGTCGTTCTTGGGAGTGATGCTGCTGAGCGCCTTGCCCGACCGCACGGACTCGCTGATGGCCGTCTGAATCGCCATCAGGTGCGGGTTCCTGCGAAGAAACGCGCTGATGGGAACGAGGTTCTTGGTGCTTCGCCCTTGCGCGACCACGGCGGGCTCTGGACCTAGTGTCTCCACTAGGAGCCAGTCATGGTGCTGCATGGACTGATCCTAGCGGTCGTCTCACAGTCTGCTCATAGCGTAGATGGGCGACGAAATTCGAAGGAATCCGCAGCTGGCGAGCAGTGGAGTCGCGATCTTGCGGCTCTCGACGCGCTCCTTGCGCTTGCCTGTGAGTTATTGACGAGGTAGTTTGCGACACACCCGGTGTATCCGGGAATGGGAACGGATCGCGTTGTCCGGCCGTTCACCCTGGTTTGACGTGGAGCCTCGCCCGCGCGTTCGGGGTGGCAGGTGAAGGCGTCGTGCGGACCCGTGGGAGACGGCCGTGAGGGGTGATCGTCTCCGCGGATCACACTTCGGGGGCGCCCAACCTGGCCAGCACCAGACGCAGCACCTTGATCGCGCCTGCCTTGTCGAGAGGCTCGTTGCCGTTACCGCATTTCGGCGACTGCACGCACGACGGACAGCCCGACGGACACTCGCACGCCTCGATGGCCGCCGCGGTCGCACCCCACCACGTGCCGAGGCTTCGGAATCCGCGTTCGGCGAAGCCCGCCCCGCCTGGGTATCCGTCGTATACGAAGATCGTAGGGATGCCATCTTCGGGTCCGACGGCCATCGACACGCCACCGATGTCGCCGCGGTCGCAGCTCGCGACCAACGGCAGCAGGCCGATCGCAGCGTGCTCGGCCGCGTGTAACGAACCAGGAACTGCCAATGGCAGAATGCCGTTGTCCTGCAACGCTTCCGGGGTGATGGTGCACATCACGGCGACCGTGTCCAGCGTCTGCGTCGGCATGTCCAGTTCGACGAAGTCGATCACCTCGCCGTTGAGCCTGCGCCGCAGGTAGCCGGTCACGGTGTGGGAGACCGACACCGGAACCAACCCAAGCGTGATGGGGCCATGCGTCTTTCGCTCGCCGGGGCCGGTGACCACGATGTCCGTCAACTCCCTCGCAAACGTCGTGTAGCCGGGATCCTCGGCGTGCACGAACGCTATGCCGTCCTCGAAGTCGAGGGAGTCGACGAGATAACTCTCGCCCTGGTGCAGGTAGACCGCTCCGGGATGCACCGATGCGGGCGCCTGACCCGCCCCGGAGTTACCCAACAGCCGTCCCGTTGCCGTCTCGAGGATCGCGATCTGGCCACCCGACGAGCCGCGGATGTCGACCGCGGGGTGTGGGTCGACGCCGGGGGTTGCGAAGTATCCGGACGGCCTCCGGCGTAGCAGTCCGTCGTCGACGAGAGTGGCGGCAACCGCTTCGGCATTCCATGCGCGCATCTCGGCGTCGGTTAGGGGGAGTTCGACTGCGGCGCAAAGCAACTGAGGGCGCAATACGTGCGGATTGGCGGGATCGATGACGACGCGCTCAATCGGCTTGTCCAGTAGCGCGGCCGGGTGATGCACCAGATAGGTGTCCAACGGGTCGTCCCGCGCAATGAGAATGATCAGGGCACTCTGACCCCGACGTCCCGCCCGGCCGGCCTGTTGCCAGAAGGAAGCGACGGTACCGGGAAAACCGGCGAGCACCACCGCGTCCAGACCCGCTATGTCCACGCCCAGCTCGAGTGCGTTGGTGGTGGCGAGTCCGCGCAATGTGCCATCGCTGAGGGCGCCTTCGAGGGCTCGGCGGTCTTCGGCCAGGTAGCCGGCACGGTACGACGCGACCAATTCCTCTAGTTCGGGTGCGACGTCGGCGAGACGCGCACGGGCGCCGAGGGCCGTGAGCTCGGCGCCCCGCCGAGATCGGACGAACGTCAGCGTGCGCGCACCCTCGGCGACGAGGTCCGCCATGACGCGCGAGGCCTCGGCGCCCGCCGAACGCCGGACGGGGGCACCGTTTTCGCCGAGAAGGTCCGTCCGCAGCGCAGGCTCCCACAGAGCTACCGTGCGACCGCCCTGCGGTGAGCCGTCCTCGGTCACGTCGATCACCGTCTGCCCGAGGAGCTCTGACGCGGTCAGCGCAGGAGATGCCGTCGTGGCACTCGCGAAGATGACCGTCGGGCCTGGGGAGTCGGCGGGTGAATAGCGAGCAGCGAGGCGCATCAGCCGTCGCAGCACCATCGCGACGTTCGACCCGAAGATCCCGCGGTAGTAGTGGCATTCGTCGACCACGACGTATCGGAGATTGCGCAGGAACACCGCCCAGCGGGCGTGGTTGCGCAATAGCGAGAGGTGAACCATGTCGGGGTTCGAGAAGATCCAGCGCGAACTCTCGCGTGCGAATCGTCGTGCCTCAGTACTGCTATCACCGTCGTACGCAGCAGGAGACACGCGCGCACCCACCGCAGCAACCAAGGATTGCGCGGCGCGCAACTGGTCGTGTCCGAGTGCCTTGGTCGGCGAGAGGTACAGCGCTCTTGCCATCGAATCGGTCGTCAGGGCGTTCAGAATTGGTAGCTGGTAGGCCAAGGACTTTCCCGACGCGGTGCCCGCGCTGAGCACGACATGACGGCCCGAATGTGCGGCGTCGGCACCTGCCACCTGGTGCGACCACGGCTGGGTGATGCCGCGCTCGGCGAACGCCGCCACGACCGCCGGGTCGGCCCACTGTGGCCACGGTTGGGTGTGTGCCTCCCGTGGTTCCAGGTCCGCAATGTGGCGCACGGGATGTTCGTCGGAGGCGGTGCCGTCGACGGCGCGAGCGAGCAGTTCGCGACCGAAGTCAGACGCCCGACGGGCCAAGGTGTGCCTCCCGAGATTCCCGTGTTGGCCGATGACCCGTCACGGTGGCCGGATCTAGGTGAATTGTTAACCACGCGATCGCTTCTAGCGCTGTCGCTATCCCTGTGAACGTGATTCACTTATCACGGTCGCAGCTTCTGTGAACGCGCGTAAGCACTCGCAGGAACGACGTTGCGATCGCGGTTCCTTTCAGGGTTGTAAGTCGGTCGGTTCCGGCGACTCCATGAAGGTATGGCGGTCGGAACGGGCCCGGGCCACCGAAGAACGGTGGGTCGTACCCAGAGCCAGAAGGCACGTAAAGAAAGAACGAAGTACAGATGCCACAGGGAACTGTCAAGTGGTTCAACCCGGAAAAGGGCTACGGGTTCATCGAACAAGAGGACGGCGGCGGCGACGTCTTCGTTCACTACAAGCAAATTCAGTCCAATGGGTTCCGCACGCTCGAAGAGAACCAAAAGGTCGAATTCGAGATCGAGCAGAGCCCCAAGGGTCCTCAGGCGCTCAGCGTTCGCGCCATCTGATTCGACGAGGTTTTCGAAGAAATCCCCCGCGCGTCCACTGACGGATCTGCGGGGGTTTCTGCATTCCGACCGGCCCGGTGCCTCGTTCCGAGACGGTCGCTGACTTAAGGTCGTTTCCGTGAGTCAGCTGTCGTTCTTCTCGGCTGAGTCGGTGCCGCCTGCCGTCGCCGACCTGACTGGGGTGCTCGCTGCGGCCGGACAGGTCGTGCTGGTGGGCAGCGGAGCGAGCCAGGCTGCGCGTCTGTCGGTCGTCGTGGACGCGGTGTGGCGCGCAGAGGCGCTCGCAGAGATGATCGCCGAGGCGGGGCTCACCCCCGAGGTCGGTCACACCGACGAGAACACTCCCCTCGTCGGAACCGCTGCCGACCGTCGACTCCTCGGCATCGCCGCGGACTGGACGCGTGGCGCCGTGAAGACCGTGCCGCCGCAATGGCTGCCCGGTCCCAGGGAGTTGAGAGCGTGGACGTTGGCCGCTGGAATGCCTGAGGCGGACAGATATTTGCTGGGGCTCGATCCGCACGCACCCGATACGCATTCTGCGCTTGCGTCAGCCATGATGAGGGTGGGAATGGCCCCGACCTTGATCGGTACCCGAGGTACCCACCCAGCCCTGCGAATCAGTGGTAGGCGACGACTATCGCGCCTGGTAGAGAACGTCGGGGAACCACCGGGCGACACCGCGGCGTTTGCACTCTGGCCGCGTACGTAGGGTCTTCTTACAGGCTTGGGGAGGGCTTTGAAGGGGGAAGGTTGGGGCGGGTCAGTTTGCGTACGCTCGTCGGGAGTGCGAAATTGTCAGGTGCCAACTGGCCAAATGGAGCGCGAAACGCGCCTCGTAGCGCGTGGTTGGCAGCACAAGAGTGGAGCGTAGACAGAGTTGGCTGACCAGGATGGTGGCAGCGGCAACGGCAGGGTTCGGCGACTCGTCATAGTCGAGTCGCCTACCAAGGCGCGCAAAATCGCTGGCTACCTGGGCTCTAGCTACATCGTCGAATCGTCGCGCGGCCACATTCGCGACCTGCCGAGGGCGGCAGCCGACGTGCCTGCCAAGTACAAGTCGGAACCGTGGGCCCGCCTCGGGGTCAACGTCGATGCCGACTTCGAACCGCTCTACATCATCAGCCCCGAGAAGAAGAGCACGGTCACCGAGCTCAAGGCACTGCTGAAGGACGTCGACGAGCTGTACCTGGCTACGGACGGCGACCGCGAGGGCGAGGCAATCGCCTGGCACCTGCTAGAGACGCTCAAGCCGCGCATCCCCGTCAAGCGGATGGTCTTCCACGAGATCACCGAGGCGGCGATCCGTGCGGCCGCCGAGGACCCTCGTGACCTGGACATCGACCTGGTCGACGCGCAGGAGACCCGCCGCATCCTCGACCGCCTGTACGGCTACGAGGTCAGCCCGGTGCTGTGGAAGAAGGTCGCGCCCAAGCTGTCGGCGGGCCGCGTGCAGTCGGTGGCGACGCGAATCATCGTCTCGCGTGAGCGCGAGCGGATGGCCTTCCGAAGCGCCGGCTACTGGGACGTCACCGCCGAGCTCGACGCGAGCGTTTCGGATCCGCAGGCATCGCCTGCCAAGTTCACCGCGAAGCTCAACTCCGTAGACGGCAGGCGCGTCGCGTCAGGACGCGATTTCGACTCCTCGGTGCGGTCCGCAAGCCCGACGAGGTGTTGGTCCTCGACGAAACCGCGGCGACCGCACTGGCAGGTGGATTGCGGGGCGCCCAGCTCACCGTGGCGTCGGTTGAGCAGAAGCCGTATACCCGGCGCCCATACGCGCCGTTCATGACCTCTACGTTGCAGCAGGAGGCCGGCCGCAAGCTGCGCTTCAGCTCGGAGCGCACGATGAGCATCGCGCAGCGGCTGTACGAGAACGGCTACATCACCTATATGCGTACCGACTCGACGACGCTGTCCGAGACGGCGATCAACGCGGCGCGCAACCAGGCCAGGCAGCTCTATGGCGACGAATACGTCCATCCCTCGCCTCGGCAGTACACCCGCAAGGTGAAGAACGCGCAGGAGGCGCACGAGGCCATCCGGCCGTCCGGTGACGTGTTCCAGACCCCGGGGCAGCTGCACGCCGCGCTCGACACCGACGAGTTCCGGCTCTACGAGCTGATCTGGCAGCGCACCGTCGCCTCGCAGATGGCCGACGCGCGCGGCACGACGCTCTCGCTGCGGATCAACGGCACGGCCACGTCGGGCGAGCAGGTCGTATTCAACGCCAGCGGTCGCACCATCACGTTCGCGGGCTTCCTCAAGGCCTACGTCGAGAGCCTCGACGAGCAGGCAGGTGGCGAGGCCGACGACGCCGAGAGCCGTCTGCCGAACCTCACCCAGGGCCAGCGCGTCGACGCCTCGGAGCTGACGGCCGACGGGCACACCACCAGCCCGCCTGCCCGCTTCACCGAGGCGTCGTTGATCAAGGCGCTGGAAGAACTCGGCATCGGCAGGCCTTCGACGTACTCGTCGATCATCAAGACCATCCAGGACCGTGGCTACGTCCACAAGAAGGGCAGTGCGCTCGTCCCATCGTGGGTGGCGTTCGCCGTGACGGGCCTGCTAGAACAGCACTTCGGCCGCCTCGTCGACTACGACTTCACCGCGGCCATGGAGGACGAACTCGACGAGATCGCCTCCGGCAACGAGCGAAGGACCAACTGGCTCAACAACTTCTACTTCGGCGGCGAGCACGGGGTGGACGGCTCGATCGCCCGCGCCGGCGGCCTCAAGAAGCTCGTCGGCGGCAATCTCGAGGAGATCGACGCGCGGGAGGTCAACTCGATCAAGCTGTTCGAGGACGATCAAGGGCGGGCGATCAACGTCCGCGTCGGTCGCAACGGCCCGTATCTCGAGCGCATGGTCACCGGTGACGACGGTGAACCCACCCCGCAGCGCGCGAACCTGAACGATGACCTGACACCTGACGAGCTCACGCTGGAACTGGCCGAAAAGCTCTTCGCCACACCGCAAGAGGGCCGATCCCTTGGCATCGACCCGGTGTCCGGGCACGAGATCCTCGCCCGCGACGGCCGCTACGGCCCGTATGTGACCGAGGTGCTTCCTGCTCCGCCGGAGGAGCCAGAGGATGGCGCGCCCGCGAAGAAGGGCAAGAAGCCGACGGGTCCCAAGCCTCGGACTGGTTCACTGCTTCGATCGATGGATCTGGAGACGGTGACGCTGGAGGATGCGCTGCGGCTGCTGTCGTTGCCTCGCGTCGTCGGCGTCGACCCGGCCAGCGGTGAAGAGATCACCGCTCAGAACGGGCGCTACGGCCCATACCTCAAGCGCGGCACCGACTCTCGCTCACTCGCCAATGAGGAGCAGATGTTCACCGTCACGCTGGAGGAGGCGCTGAAGATCTACTCGGAGCCGAAGCGCCGTGGCGGGCAGGGTGCGGCGACGCCGCCGTTGCGCGAGCTCGGGACGGATCAGGCGTCCGGCAAGCCGATGGTGATCAAGGACGGTCGATTCGGTCCCTATGTGACCGATGGCGAGACCAACGCCAGCCTTCGCAAGGGCGACGACGTCATGTCGATCACCGACGACCGCGCATCGGAGTTGCTCGCCGATCGCCGTGCGCGCGGCCCTGTGAAGAAGGCCGCCAAGAAGACCCCCGCGAAGAAGGCCGCCAAGAAGGCGCCCGCCAAGAAGGCGGCGAAGAAGGCCTAGCCGACTCGACCACCCGGACGGCTCAGGCGACTAGGTCTGCTACTCGGCTGGCGCCGTACGCGGAATGGCGAGATGCAGGGGGCGCGCCAATTGTGTTGGCGCGCTTCGTCCGCGGAGTTCGACGATCTCGCCGACGTCCCACCGTAGTGCCTCGGCGTCCAGGGCCCCGCTCACCGCAATCGCCGAGGCCAGCACGTGACCCTCCTCCAGCTTCGCCAACTCGGTGAGCCTGGCGGCCTCGTTCACGGGGTCGCCGATCACCGTGTACTCGAATCGCGCCTGGGCGCCGATGTGGCCTGCGATCGCCCTGCCCGCCGACACGCCTACGCCGAACTCGGTCTGGCCGAGCACCTCGATCAACTCGTCGTGCAACTCACGCGACGCCGCGAGCGCCGCGCCCGACGCGTCCGGGTGCTCGATGGGGGCGCCAAAGATCGCCAGAGCCGCATCGCCTTGGAACTTGTTGACGAAGCCGCCGTGCCGGTTGACGGTGTCGACGATGATCTGGAAGAACTCGTTGAGCAGGCTGACGACCTCGGCGGCAGGCACGGTCGACGCGAGCTGAGTCGACCCGACCAGGTCGACGAATAGCACTGCGACGTCACGCTCTTGGCCACCGAGTTCCGTACCACGCTCCAGGGCGCGGCGGGCGACGTCCTCGCCGACGTAGCGACCGAAGAGGTCACGCAGTCGCTGCCGTTCGGCGAGCTCGCGGACCATGTCGTTGAATCCGTTCTGCAGCAGGCCGAGTTCGCTGGCGTCGTAGATCTGCATGTGGGCGTTGAAGTTGCCGCGTTGCACTTCGCCAAGGGCCCAACGCAATTGGCGCAGTGGATCGGCGATCGACATCGCCACCAGCACGGTGCCCGCAAGGCCGATGACCAGTGCGGCGATGGCCAGCAACAGGATGGGCGTGTTGAGCTTTTCGGCAGGGGCAGAGAGGATCTCGAACTTGCTGGCTACCACTGCCAGCACGATCGTGAGAATCGGTACGCCCGTTGACAACACCCACGTGAGT
>Ga0207703_10005489_pt1 | contig 10191 bp, 8 predicted proteins | sample KBSSwiS12_FD_184304 | JGI IMG/M metagenome (GOLD analysis project Ga0207703, IMG submission 184304) | Switchgrass rhizosphere microbial communities from Kellogg Biological Station, Michigan, USA - KBS Switchgrass S1-2 (SPAdes) (version 2) | ecosystem: Host-associated > Plants > Roots >... | reverse complement strand
ACGTCGGCATGACCGACGCGTCGATGACCCGGAGTCCTTCGACGCCGCGGACCCGAAGCCGAGGATCGACCACCGCGTCGTCCCCGACACCCATCTTGCACGTGCCGACCGGGTGCTCGCCGCGCCAGGACAGGCCCCGGAAGTACTGCTCCCAGTCCGCATCGCTCTGCACTGCGTCACCCGGCGCGACCTCGCCCACGACGTAGCGACGCATGGCGTCCGCGCTGAAGATCTCCCGCGTCCGGCGGCACACCGCGGTGAGGTCCCGGATGTCGCGCTCGTCCTCGAGGAGCCGGTGCTCGATCCGCGGCTTGTCGTGCGGATCCGCCGAGTGCAGCGTGACGCGACCACGTGCCCGAGGGTGGCTGACCGACGGCAGCGCCATCACGCTCGCGACGTTCATGGGTGTGAGCTCGTGCACGTCGTGGCGGTACTCGATCCCCTCGCCGGCATCCGTGCCAGGCGTGCCCCCCGACAGGCCCATTGGGGCGAAGATGACCTCGAAGTCGGGCTTGGCGTGACTCGGGTCGAGCCGGTCGAAGATCATGGCGTGGGCAGCGGCGACGGTGACCGCGCCCCGGCCGCGCACCACGAAGTCGACGCCGTGCTTGAGCATGCCGCGGGGCGTGAGCTCCATGTTCAACGTCGGGACGTTCACGTTGTAGATGAGCGTCGAGTAGATGTGCTCCTGGAGGTTGCGGCCCACGCCAGGGCTCTCGGCGACCACCGGAATGCCATGCTCGCCGAGCACGTCCGCCGGACCGATGCCCGAGAGCATGAGGAGCTTCGGAGACGCCAGCGCGCCGCTGCAGACGAGGACCTCGCGCGCCGCGGCGCGCTGGCGCCGGCCGCCGACCTCATACTCGACGCCCGTGGCCCGTCCGCCGTCGATGACCAGCCGAGTGGCGAACGCACCGGTGTGCACGGTGAGGTTGGAACGGCGCCGGGCGCGGGCGAGATAGGCACGTGCCGTGCTGTGTCGCCAGCCGCGACGTTGGCTCAACTGGCCGTAGCCGACACCGGTCTGCTCGGCGCCGTTGAAGTCCGGGTTGAAGGCGAATCCAACCTGCTGCGCCGCATCGATGAAGGCATCGGTGACGCGATGGTGGAAGCGAGGGTACGACACGGACACCGGTCCGGAGCCGCCACGGAAGCGGTCGGCGCCGCCCTCGAAGCGCTCGGACCGCCGGAAGTACGGCAACACGGACGCGAAGTCCCAGCCGTCACAGCCGAGGGACGCCCACTCGTCGTAATCGGCGGGGTTCCCGCGAGTCCAGACCTGCCCGTTGATCGAGCTCGAACCACCGAGGACCTTGCCGCCGCCCCAGTGCTCGACGATCCCGTTGCGTGTCGGGTCCGGCTCGGCCGTGTACTGCCAGTTGTACTTGTCGGCGTCGAGCTGCGCGAACCCGGCCGGCACCTGGATGAAGGGCGTCAGGTCGCTGCCGCCAGCCTCCAGCAGCAGGACCCGTGTACGGCCGTCGTCGGTCAGCCGATTGGCGAGGACGCAGCCGGCCGATCCGGCGCCCACGATGACGAAGTCCCATGTTCCCGGCTGGGTTCGCGACATGACTTGCTCCTCTCCGGCACCGACCTCGGGCCTAGGCTGACTCGGCGATGCTGGCGGCCCGTCGCACCATGTCGTCCACCATGGCGGCGTTCGACGGTCCATCGAGGGCGGTCCGCGCCTCGACGATGGCCGCCAGCTTGAACAGGGCGAGCACCCGGTAGAAGTCGACGTCGCCGACGTCGCGCCCGGTCTGCGTCGCATAGCGATCCGCGAGCTCGACCCGGGTCGGCATGCCGTCGAGCGCGGTCAGCTCGACGGTTCCCGGCGGGTGCTCGTGGGCGTGCTCGCCCGGTTCGAACCAGCGAACCAGCAACCACCCAAGGTCGACCAGCGGGTCGCCGATCGTTGCCAGCTCCCAGTCGATCACGGCCACGATCCTCGCCGGCAGCTGGTGTCCGACCATGACGTTGCGCCACTGGTAGTCGCCGTGGAGCAGCGCCGGCCGTCCCATCGACGGGCACCGGTCGCGCAGCCACGATGCCACGCCGTCGAGCAGGGGGATCTCTCGGGTGGGGTACGTGGCGAGTTGTCCCAGCCAGCGGTCGACCTGACGTTCGAGGAACCCGTCGGGCTTGCCGAAGCCCTCCAGCCCGGCGGCGCGCCAATCGAAGCGCTCCACCGCGGCGAGCGTGTCGATCAGATCGAACGCCATCGCTCTCCGAGCGGGCCCGTCGAACGTCGGCGGGAGCGGCAGTTCAGGCGTGAAGCCGTCGACCACACCGAGCACCATGAACGGGGCGCCGAGAACGTCGTCGTCCTCGCACAGCGCGACCGGCACGGGGTGAGGCACATCACTTCCTTCGAGGGCGCGCAGCACGCGGAACTCACGCGCCATGTTGTGCGCGGTCGCCGACAGCTTCGCCCCCGGGGCCTTCCGTACGATCCACCGCTCGTCGCCCCTCGTCATGAGCAGGATCTCGTTGGACGCCCGGGCGTACGGCTCCATGCGCACCGGTCCGCTCCCGCCGGGAACGCGGTCGTCGAGCCACGCCGCCAGCCGGTCGGCAACGGCCGAGTCTGCTTCGCCCGCGACCTCGTTCACCGAACCTCGTTTCACAGACCGAATCGCTCGCGGATGGCCGCCTCGGCGACGTCGTCCGGGATGCCGCGCCGGCTCGTGATGTACTCCTCTGCGTCCGGGCTGCCGTACCACCGCAGTGGCGGGCCCTCGGTTGCGATTGCCTCCGCTACGACCCGAGCTACCGCCTCGGCGGAGGTCGGTTCCGCCCGCGACTCGGCGATGCCAGCGACCAGGCGCCGTGCCAGCTCGTCGTAGGGCGGATCGTCCATCCCCGCCGCGACCCGGTTGTCGGGGAACCGCGTCGCGACCGCGGCCGGCTCGATGATCACCACGTCGATGCCGAGGTGACCGACCTCGTAGCGCAGCGCCTCGCTGATGATCTCGAGCGCATGCTTGCTCGACCCGTACCAGCCGAGCATCGGCGAGGCGCCGATGCGACCCGCCGCCGAGGACATGTTGACGATCGTGCCGCGGCCCCGCTGCCGCATCCGCGGGAGCACCGCTTGGATCATCCGCACGGCGCCGAACACGTTGACGTCGAACAGTCGCACGACGTCGCGCAGCGGGACGGTCTCGATCGGTCCCCAGACGCTGAAGCCGGCGTTGTTGATCAGGACGTCGACGTCTCCAGCCGCCTCGACGCATGCGGAGACCGACGCGTCGTCGCTTACGTCGAGCGGGAGCCGGTCGGCGACGTCGAGGTCGTCGAGCGTCCTGACATCCCGCGCCGTCGCCACCACGTCGTGGCCTCGCCTGGCGAGCTCGGCTGCAGTCGCGCGGCCGATGCCCGACGAACAACCGGTCACGAGGACACGGCTCATCGCGCCACTCCGGCGTGCCGTGGCGCCAGAGCTTCGAGCGCCCGCCGGACGTCGCCATCCACGGGCAGCAGCGCCAACACCGGTGTCGTCACGCCGTTGGCGACGTACTCGTCGAGCCGCGCCCGGCACGTGGCCGCGTCACCGCTGACGCAGAGCTCGTCGATGACCGCGTCGCTCACCGCCGCCACGGCACCGGCGCGATCGCGTCGGTCCCACGCCTCCCACACTGGCGCCAGCGCGTCGGCCCGGCCGAGCCACTCGTGGAAGGCCCGGTACACCGGCACGTTCAGGTAGGTGGCGACGAGCGGCGCAACGGCTCGCCGCACGGCATCCCGGTCGGCAGTGGGGCAGACCATGATGCGGGCGACGACCTCGGCACCGGCGTTGTGATCGAGGACATGGGGTACCACGGCGCGCACGTCGTCGGCCGAAAGCCAGTTCAGGATGACGCCGTCGGCGTCGGTTCCCGCCAGCGCCAGCATCCGCGGGCGCAGGGCGGCGACGAGGAGCTCCGGTGGCTCCGCTGGAGGGTCGGCCAGCTGGAAGCCGTCGACGGCGAACGTCTCGTACGCCTCGGTCACGCGCTCGCCGGCCAGGGCCCGGCGAAGGAAGCGCACGACGTCGGCGGTCCGCTGGTAGGGGCGATCGAAGGCGATCCCGTTCATGCGCCGCACCAGGACGTCGGATGAGGAGCCGAGGCCGAGCGCGAACCGCCCCGGGGCGATGTGCGCCATCGTGGCCGCCGTCTGGGCGAGCACCGCCGGTCCGCGCGTGAACGTCGACAGGATCGCCGTGCCGAGCCGGAGCGACGGTTCCCACGCCGCCGCCAGCGCGAGCGGGGTCACCCCGTCGTATGCGTTCGCCTCGAGCGACCAGACGTCTGTGTAGCCCCAGGAGGCGAGGTCGGCGTACCACTGCCGGTGCTCGAGGAGTGGCACCGGCAAGGGCACGGTGACCCCCCAACGCTCGTCGGCCAGTGCAGCCATCGTCAGCGGTCGGCGAAGGTCCAGCCGCGACCTTCGCGGTATTCCTTCAGGATCTCCTTGCCGACGCGCTCGATGTGGACCTCGTCGGGCCCGTCGACGATCCGGTAGATGCGCGCCATGCGGAACATGCGCTCCAGCGGCGAGTCGTCACACACGCCCAGCGCGCCGTGCACCTGGATGGCTCGGTCGAGGACGGACTGGAGCATGTTGGCGGCGAGCGTCTTCACTGCGCTCATCTCGACCCGTGCCTGCTCGCCCCGATCCATCTTCTCGGCGGCGTCGAGGACGAGCATGCGCGCCGCCTGGATCTCGGTGTACGACTGGTAGACGTACAGCTGCATCAGCTGCTTGTCGGCCAGCAGGCCGCCGCGGACCTGGCGCTCGTTGATGCGGTTGCACATGATGTCGAAGGCGCGTTGTGCCTGACCGAGCCAGCGCATGCAGTTGGTGAGGCGAGCCGGGCCCAGGCGTGTCTGGAACAGCGAGAAGCCCTGGCCGCGCTCACCGAGGAGATGCTGCGCCGGGACGCGGACGTTGTCGTAGACGCACTCCGGGTGGTTCGAGTCGAGGCCCATCACGAACACGTCACGGGCGATCGTGTAGCCCGGGGCCGACGCCGGGACGAGGATCATGCTGAACCGCTCGTGCAGCGGGACGTCGTCACCTTCCGTCCGGCACATGACGCAGATCCACTCCGAGGTTGTGGCCCCGCTCGTGTACCACTTCCGCCCGTTGATGACCCACTCGTCGCCCTCGAGGGTGGCGGTCGTCTTGATGTTGGTCGGGTCCGAGCTCGCCGCGTCCGGTTCGGTCACGGCGAACGCGACGTGGATGTCACCACGTACTGCGGGATAGAGGAGCATCTCGCGCTGCCAGTCGGTCGCCGCCTTGTCGAGCATGAGACACGTCTGCACCGAGTACGACCCGAACACGTGCAGGGCAGCATCGGACCGCCCGATGACCTCGTTGACGTACGCATAGTCGACCCAGGACAGGCCGAGCCCGCCCATCGACTCGGGATGGCCCATGGCCCACAGGCCCTCGGCCTTGGCCATCGCGACCAGCTTGTCGTGCAGCTCGGTCGCCTCCGGTCCGCCCCCGAACAGCACTGGCTCATTCGGGATGATGTGGTCGTCGACGAACCGCAGGACGCGGTCACGCAACGGCCGGATGTGCGGTGGAACGGTGTACCCCATGGCGCTCTCCCCGGGCTGGGCCCGATTGATTGAGTATACTCTAGAGGTGGTCGGAGCGCGAACTCGCCTCGACCACGATCCCGGCGGCGACGAGCTCCTCGACCGCGTCGGCATCCATGCCCCAGTCGGCGAGGACCTCACGGCTCTCGCCACCCGGAAGCGCCGGCGGCGCGGAGATCCGTCCGGGGGTGGCGGTGAACCGCGGGGCGGGCGCCGGCTGGGTCACGCCGAACGCATCGACGTACACACCACGATGCTGCAGGTGTGGGTCGGCGAGGGCCTCGTCGAGCGACAGCACCGGTGTCGCGCAGGCGTCGACCCCCTCGAACACCGCAGCCCATTCGTCCCGTGTACGGAGCCGGACGACCTCGGCGATGCGGCGCCGGGCCTCGGGCCAGCTGCCCTTGTCGTTGCGGCGGGCGAGGAGCTCGTCGGCGTCGTCGCCGAGACCCACGGCATCGAGGAACGCACGGTGGAACTGCGGCTCCATGGCGCCGACGCCGAGGTGCCCGCCGTCGGCCGTCTCGTAGACGCCGTAGAACGGCGCGCCGCCGTCGAGGACGTTCGAACCGCGCGCCGGGGTGTACGAGCCGAGGGCCCGCAGCTGCCACACCATCGCCGCCTGCAAGGCAACGCCGTCGACCATGGCCACATCGACGACCTGTCCCACTCCCCGTGCCCGGGCATCCAGCACGCCGCCGAGCACGCCGACGGCGAGGAACATGGCGCCGCCACCGAAGTCGGCCACGAAGTTCATGGGCGGCACCGGAGGACCTCCGGGCTCGCCGAAGAGACCGAGGACGCCCGACTGCGCGAGGTAGTTGATGTCGTGTCCGGCCCGCTCGGCATATGGCCCGTCCTGGCCCCAGCCGGTCATCCGGGCGTAGACCAGGCGTGGGTTCCGATCGAGAGCGACGTCGGGCCCGAGGCCGAGGCGCTCGAGCACGCCGGGCCGGAACGGGTCGATGAGCGCGTCGGCTTGCTCCACGAGATGCAGCACCACATCGACGCCACGGCGGTCCTTGATGTCGACGGCCACAGACCGGCGGCTCCTGGCGAGGATGTCCTTCGAGGGGTCGAGACCGCCTGACGCCGGTGGTCGGTCGACGCGCACGACGTCGGCGCCGAGGTCAGCGAGGACCATGGCGGCGAACGGACCGGGCCCCTGGCCGGCGAGCTCGACGACGCGGAGCCCCGCGAGTGGTCCGCGGTGCTCAGCCGCCGACATAGCGGATCTCGTGCAGCGACCCGTCCGGGTAGTGGAAGTCCCCGGTGGAGTAGCTCTTGCCGATCCGGCCGAGCAGCATGCGGTCACCCTGGAAGAGGATCTGCGGGTATCCGGCCTGCACGCAGTCGGCGAACACGTGCTGCTGGCCGTCCGGGTCGGTCCGGATGATCTGGGCGTCGTAGGGCAGCGCTCCCTCCGGCATCATCGTCGTCTGCATCAGGTTCACCGACCCGAGCGTGGCGGTGAAGGCGTGACCCCCGAACGGCCCGAACCCCTCGGGCGCGATGTGCGGGACGTCGTACCGAGAACGGTGCGGGATCGGCAGCTCCTCGTCGACCTCGTGAAGGACCGCGAGCTCGCGCTCACCTCGCTCCTCCACGACGAACCGGACGTGCTGCTCGACCTTCGGCGGCTGCCCGGGCAGGGGCGCCCGGATGGCGAAGTGATGGTCGGCGACGCCTGAGACGATGAGCTCGCCCTCGTACCGGCCCCACGACGATGGCGCCCGGAACACCTCTCGCGGCATGAACTGGCGGACACCGTGATCGCCGTCGCCGATCACCCACGGCCAGATGTCTCGACGCTCGGTGAGCTTGTACAGCGTGCAGTTGTACATGGACACCACGAACAGCGTCCGCTCCTCGGGTGTCCCCGGGGCGCCCCATCCGGGTGACACGAGGGCGCCGGACTTCCCGCCGTTGAGCGACCCGGCGTCGGCGCACACGGCGAACACCTCGATGTGCTGCTCACCCGGGGGCACCCAGAACACCCCATGCGTGTTGTGCGCACCGGCCCGACCAGGCCGCAGCTGACCCAGCTCGAAGATGGCGTCGCTGTACTCGCCGAACGTCGGCGGGGACTTCATCGGGCTCATCAACATGGCGCGACCCGACGTGCCCGGCCGCACGATCGCCTCGAGCCGGTCGTCGGGGTGCAGCCGCCATGTGGACCCATGGCCCTTGTTGGGGTCCCACCCCGGCTCGCCCTGGCCACCGATGTCGTGGAAGATCACCGAGCCGTCGTCCTCGACCCAGCCGAGCTGGCAGTCGTAGAGCCAGGTCGCCGGCGCCACGATCGGGCGCACGACGAAGCCCGGCTCGCGGAGCTCGATCTGGAGCTCCGTCTCTGCCTCGAGCCAGGCCAGGTCGGTGAAGGAGCGGTCGGCCATCAGCAGCCCCGTCTCGGACCGATGTTCGACGGGCGGGGTGGCGGCTCGGGCAGCACGACCGGGCCGCGAGCCCGGGAAGCGAGGAGCATCACCGCCGTGCCGACCGTGTTCACCTTGCCGCGCTGATTGGTGCCCGTGATGTCCACCTCGATGCACGGCCCGACCTCGGGATCGTCGCGCTTGGCCGTCACGACACCGCGCAGCCACGTCGTGTCGCCCATGTAGTTGAACCGCCGGAACTCGCCCCGCAGCCGGAAGAGCCACCCGTCGTCACCGACGAAGTTCGTGCAGTAGTGCACCAACCAGCTCCAGCGCATCGGTCCGATGTCGTAGGCGGAGACGACCCCGATCTGGCGGGCCGTCTCGGGCTCCCAGTGGATCCGTTGGATGACGTCCCACGCATTGAACTCGTTGCGGGTGTAGAAGCCCCGCAGCTTCTTGCGATTCTCGTAGGCGAGTCGAAGCGCCGGGTTGCCGTACCCGAACCAGCCGCCGCCGATGTGGAACGAGATGAGGTCGGTGACGGTCAGCGGGCCCTTCACCATCATGGGCAGGGCCTGCCCGACCTCGACGTCCTCCCACCACAGCGTGTCGGCGCCGCGGACGTACTCCTCGTCGTAGAGGCGCTCGATCTCGGCGAGCTGCTCGTCGGTGTACGAGGCCGGCTCGTCCGACGCGTACTTCGTTCGCTCGCCCGCCGGCCGTCGCTCGGCGTGCACGAACCAATGCAGTTCGACGGCGACGACCCGCTCGTCCTGGTCCCACCAGGTGCGGTCGTTGGTGACGATGACCGAACGCCCCGCGAACTCCGAGACCTTCTCCTCGACGTCGTGGACGACACCGGATCGGTCGAGCACGTCTCCGGGGACGATCGGCCGGTAGAAGCGGGCGTCGTTCCCCGAATGGAACAGCTGCACGCCGCGCAGCGCGCCGCGCGTCTCCCGATCGAGATCCGGGGGCGGGATCGGGCTGCGGTCGTAGCCCATCGTCGACTCCATGCCGGGCGGCGCGATCTGCGACCCCCAGCGGGTGTTCCGCCCGTAGTCACGGGTGGTGTACAGCGGATTGGCGTCGCCGTACCCCTCGGCGAAGTGGCGGATGCTGTCGTGGGTCGCTTCGGTGTAGTGCGGCAGCAAGACGGTGCCGCTGCGGACGGTCGGGTTCGGGTAGCCGATCCGGCGGCGCATCAGTTCGATCGAGTCATCGGTGATCGCACCGATGATGAGGTCAGTCATGGGGTCTCTCCGTCGTGGTGTGACAGCTCTGGCCCCCCGAGGTAGTGCCGCTCGATCTCATCGGCCCGGCTCGCCAGGTCCGAGGCCGGCAGTTCGAGCGCGATGCGGCCCTCGCGCATCACAAGGGCACGGTCGCCGACGAGCTCGGCGTAGTGGAGGTGCTGCTCGACGAGCAGCACCGCCATGCGGTGGTCACGCGCGAAGTCACGCAGCTGCGTGAAGAGGCGCTCGCAGATGATCGGCGCGAGGCCGAAGGACAACTCGTCGACGAGCAGCACGCTGGGCCGGCGGCACATCGCCCGCGCCAACGCGAGCATCTGTTGCTCCCCTCCGCTCAGCATCCCGGCCTTGGTGCGCAAGCACTTCCGCAACTCGGGGAAGAGCGTCAGCGCGTCATCGATGTCGATCTCCGCCAGCTTCAGGTTCTGCGCGGTCGTCAGTGGCGGGAAGACGCTGCGGCCCTCGATGACGAGACCGAGGGCGCCCCGCATCCGTCGATGGGGTGCGCCACGAAGCATCTGCCCGTCGACCGTGACCTTCCCCGCGCATCGACTGAGGAACCCCCCGATCGCGAGCAGGGTGGTCGACTTGCCGGCGCCGTTCCGGCCGAGGAGCGTCACGATCTCACCGCCTCGCACGTCCAGGTCGACGCCCGTCACGACGGGCACCTCGCCATAACCGGCCATGAGGTCGCGCACCGACAGTCCAGTTGTCGCTGTCGTCGCAGGGGCGCTCATGGTCGACCCGTCATGGTGGCCCCGGCTCCCGCGACGCGGTCGCCGTGCACGCCGAGGTAGGCGTCGCGCACGATGTCCGACGCCAGCACCTCGGCCGGCGGGCCGCTGGCGATGACTGCGCCGAAATCGAGGACGACGAGGTGGTCGCAGATCGCGGCGACCACGTCGATGTTGTGCTCGACGATGAGCACGCCGAGACCCAGCTGTTCGACGAGCAGTCGGATGGCGC
>Ga0207703_10005488_pt1 | contig 10194 bp, 13 predicted proteins | sample KBSSwiS12_FD_184304 | JGI IMG/M metagenome (GOLD analysis project Ga0207703, IMG submission 184304) | Switchgrass rhizosphere microbial communities from Kellogg Biological Station, Michigan, USA - KBS Switchgrass S1-2 (SPAdes) (version 2) | ecosystem: Host-associated > Plants > Roots >... | reverse complement strand
GGGATAAGCCGAGAAGTTGATGCAATCGCCGTGTTCCGGCTTGATGGCGTCGGAGTAGGTTGCTCCCAGGAAGACATTGAACTTGCCGCCGACCGAATGGCGCTGTTCCATTAACAGTTTTGTAAGGGGGACAGGCTCGGCAACCGATTGGCCCCACATGACAGTGTCGCCGGGGCGGATGTAATCAGAAAGGTTGAGCTTTTCGAGGGTAATTTCTTGAGGCATCGGAATATTCTTTTGAAGTTCGCTTTGTGGTGTTCCCTCTCCCCAACCCCTCTCCCGGGGAGAGGGGCTAAAAACCCGCTCCGTAGCCTCCCTCTCCCGGGGGAGAAGGGCCGGGGAGAGGGCGAGCCGATCAGCAGGTAGAAACTGCTCGGGAAGCTTACCAGAGAGAGCATTGCATTCTGGTAAGCGGTATCATTCCGTCCTATCCCCGCTTCAAACCCTTTCAGCAGCACTATTTTTTCTGAGGAGTTACGTTCATGAGACGCGCTGCCATTGTGGCCCCTGTTCGCACTGCCGTCGGCACCTACGGCGGCACGCTCCGTCCTGTTCCCGTCGAAAAAATGGCCGCGGCCACGATCAAGGAAGTGTTGCGCCGCACCGGGCTCGATCCCCTGCGCATCGACGACGCCGTCATCGCCCAGGCCTACGCCAACACCGAAGCCCCGTGCATCGGCCGCTACGCCGTGCTCGAAGCCGACCTGCCCATCGAGATTCCCGGCTACCAGCTCGACCGGCGCTGCGGCAGCGGCCTGCAGGCCGTGCTGAACGCCGCCATGATGGTGCAGACCGGCGCGGCCGACGTGGTGCTGGCGGGCGGCGTCGAGAGCATGAGCAACGCCGAGTACTACACCACCGACCTGCGCTGGGGCAAGCGCTCGGGCTCGGTGACCATGCACGACCGCATCCAGCGCGGCCGCGAGCGCTCGCAGCCCGACTGGCGCTTCGGCGCCTTGCCCGGCGGCATGATCGAGACCGCCGAGAATGTGGCCAAGGAGTGCAACATCACCCGGGAGGAAGCCGACGCCTACGCCGTGCGCAGCCACCAGCGCGCCACCGCGGCGTGGAAGAACGGCACCTTCAAGGACGAGCTGCTGCCCATCGAAGTGCCGCAGGCCAAGGGCGACCCCAAGGTGTTCGCCCAGGACGAGGGCTACCGTACCGACGCCAGCATGGAGACCCTGGCCAAGCTGCGCCCGGTCATGAAGGGCGGCATCGTCACCGCCGGCAACGCCAGCCAGCAGAACGACGCCGCGGCCTGCTGCTGGTGGTGGCCGAGGACAAGCTCAAGGAACTGAAGCTCGACCCCATGGGCTACCTCGTGGGCTGGGCCGCCGCCGGCTGCAACCCCGTCACCATGGGCCTGGGGCCCGTGCCCGCGGTGAAGAAGCTGTTCGCCCGGACCGGCTTCAACTGGAAGGAAATCGACCTGGTGGAATTGAACGAGGCGTTTGCCTGCCAGGTGCTGGGCGTGTTGAAGGGCTGGGGGTGGAACGATCCCGACAAGCTGAACGTGAATGGGTCGGGGATTTCACTGGGGCATCCCATTGCTGCTACCGGTGTCCGCATACTGACTTCCATGCTGTACGAAATGCAGCGGCGGAAGGCGAAGTATGGGCTGGAGACGATGTGCGTGGGTGGCGGACAGGGCCTAGCCGCCATATTCGAACGCGCCGCCTGATAGCCAGCGGCCCGCTCGGGCTGCTGGTCTGGCCATGCTTCGTCTCGGAATCATCTCCGACACGCATGGTCTGCTGCGGCCGGAAGCCCGGGCATTTCTTCAAGGTTGTGACCACATCGTTCACGGGGGCGACATCGGCGACCCCGGCGTCCTCCGTGAACTGAATAGTCTCGCGCCGGTAACAGCGGTGCGCGGCAACAACGACAAGGGCGCATGGGCCGAAGCCCTACCCGAGAGCGAATTCCTGCACCTCGGGGATTTGTTGGTGTACGTGGTCCACGATCTGGCGCAGCTCGACATAGAACCCCAAGCCGCCGGAGTGAGCATAGTGGTGTCCGGCCATTCACACCGCCCGCTTATTGAGGACCGCGACGGGGTTACCTACGTCAATCCCGGCAGCGCCGGACCGCGCCGCTTCAAGTTGCCGATTTCGGTTGCTGAAGTCGTGATGGAGGGCCATTCAATTGCGCCACGGATTTCGCTGCTAACGCCATCCGCCTAGCGCGAAGCCGTTTCCCTGTCCCACCCGAACCACTCGCACACCCCGCGTCCCATCACCCACTCAAGGTGATCGCCCTTCAGCCAGGGTAATGCTTCAGTGAACATCGTCACCAACTGGCGGTACGGACAGCGCAACCGCGTCAGGTCTGAACCCCAGAAGACGCGGTGCGGGCCGAATGCGTCGAACACCCGCCTTAACGGTTCGTGCAGGCTCGGAAACGGATACTCGTCGGTGCTGACGTTGGGCAGGGCCGAGGCCTTCACGGCGAGGTTGGGAAAGCGCGCGAGCGCAATCAGCTCGGGAATATGCTTGAACGTCGCCCCGGCGGGATCGGGACCGACGGCGCCCAGGTGGTCGATGCACAGCCGGAGCCCGGGATGGCGCGCCAGGATTTTTCCCACCAGCGCGAAGCGGCCCATGGGGAACAGCGTGACGGGCACGCCATGACGCTCGGCCTCGGCCCATAGCCAGTGGCGCTGGCCCGTGCCCTCGCCTTCCGCGAGCCACGGCGACGTGTCGCTGAACACCAGGCGTATGCCCAGCATGCCGGGCTGCTCACGCCAACGGGCAACGAGATTGCGGTTCGCCGCATCCTCCATACCAATGCGCCCCATGATGGCGAAGCGATTCGGATAGCGGCGAACGGCGTCCAACGCCAGGTCATTGCGCTCGCCCTCCCACGACGGTGGCACGATGATGGCGCGGTCCACGCCGGCCGCGTCCATGTGCCCGAGCACTTCCTCGGCCGTCCACGGCTCGGCGCGCTGCACGTGCGTGTTGCGCCCGCCCGCGCCGGCCTTAGGCCAGGGGCGCTCGGGCGTGTCGGCGGCCCAGATGTGCACCTGCGAATCGACGATCAGCACGCGCGACTCCTGATCAGCGCCGCCCGGTCAAAAGCGCGATGGTGTCGTCCACCGCTACATCCGCCCACGCGCAAAGCGTTTGCGAGGGACTGGTCGGGATCGCCCGCGCCGAATGCCAGCATGCGCTCCACGCGCTCGGGCGTGGGCGCCACCAGCGGCAGCCCGTCACCCCAGCCGCGCGCCGCGTAGGCATCGAGCAGCGCCTCGGGAGAAGCGTCCCCAACCTCGACAAAGGTGTACATTTCTCCCATCAGGATGGCCCTTACACGCAGCGCGGAGCCCTACCCTTCCCGCGGAGCGGGAAGCCTCGTTATACCTACTGCTTAATCACCGCTCGTTAAAATCTTACTTCAACCGAATCATTCCTTTGGAAGCTTCATCAGGTTGGCTATGTTATTGCGCTGAATAGCAGTAGAGCCCCCGATAATCGGTCCCACCAGCACATCACGCACATAGCGCTCCATGTTGAACCCCTGCGCATAGCCATAAGCCCCCATCACATACTGCTGGCACGCCAGCACAATCTCCTTCGCGTTCTCGGTGATGAAGAGCTTGGCCATGGAGGTGGCCACGGCGCTGGGCTGGCGGTTTTCCACCAGCGCGGCGGCGTGGCGCAGCATGAGCCGGCAGGCCTGCAGCTTGGTCTGGACGTCGGAGAGCACGTGGCGCACGGCCTGGTGGCCGCAGATGCGCTTGCCGCCCTGCACGCGCTGCTGGCTGTAGGCCCAGGCCTCGGCCACCGCCGCCTCGGCCTGCCCCAGCGCGATGGCCGAGGGGCTGAGCTTCTCGATTTCCAGCGCCGGGCCGGCCAGGATGTTCCAGGCGTTGTTCCAGCCGGCCTCGCCCTGCACCACGTTCTCGAAGGGGATCTCCACGTCCTGGAACTGCACGTCGGTGGTGGAGGAGCCGTGCGCGCCCATCACCGGAATGCGCGTGATGGTCAGGCCCTTGGAATGGGTGGGGATGATGAGGAAGCTGAGGTTCTTGCGCTTGGCCTCGGGCGGGCCGGAGCGCACGAGAGTGTAGATGTAGTCGGCCACGTCGGCGCCGCTGGTCCAGCGCTTGGAGCCGTTGACGATGACGCGGTCGCCTTTTCTTTCAGCACGCGTCTTGACGTTGGCAAGGTCGGCGCCCACGTCGGGCTCCGACAGGCCATAGGCGAACAGGATTTCACCCGTGAGCAGGCCGGGCAGCAGGCGCTTTTTCTGCTCCTCGGTGCCCGATTCGGAAATGTTCAGGCCGCCGTAGCCCGCGCTCATGTTGTAGATGGCCGACAGCGCGATGCTGCAGCGGGTGAGTTCCTCCAGCACCACCGTCATGGCGATAACGTTGCGGCCGAGGCCGCCGTACTCCTCGGGCACGCACAGGCCGGAAAAGCCCAGCTTGCCCAGCTTCACGCTCATTTCGCGCGGGATGGTGTCCTGCGCCTCCCACTGCTGGATGGCGCTGTCGGGACATTCGCGCGATATGAAACGGCGCAGGGTGTCGCGGATGGCGAGGATGTCCTCGGATTCCTGAAAATCCATGTGATGCTGTTCCTTCTTTACTAAATCAACTTTTCGCCGAAGTGGGGGATATACAAGGGGGTCATGCCCCCTTGTTAGATGATCTCTCAGTTCACGATCTTTTTGCTACGCAATTCGTCAATGCGCGTTGCGTCCAACTTGAGCACGTTGGCCAGGATGTTGACGGTGTGCTCGCCCACGCCGGGCGGCGCGGTGTAGTCCTTTACCGGCGTGGCCGACAGGCGGACCGGGTTGGTGCCGAAGGCCATGCGCCCGGTGACGGGGTGCGGCACTTCCACGGAGTTGACGCGGTGCTTCACCTGCGGATCCTCGTACACTTCATTGACGGCGTAGATGGGCGCGCAGGGCACGGTGTGCTCTTCCATCAGGTCAATGAGGGGCAGGCGCTTGCGCTTGGCGAACTCCGGCTCGAGCAGCGCCGCCAGTTCGGCGCGATGGTCCACGCGCTCCTGGTTGCTGGCGAAACGCGGGTCCACGGCGATGTCCGGGCGTTCCAGGGCCGTGCACATACGCGTGAAAATGTCGTTGCTGGGCGTGGAGAGGGTGATGGGGCCGTCGGCGCACTCGTAGACCCCCGAGGGTGCGCTGGTGGGCGCGGCATTGCCCTGGCGCGGCTGCACTACGCCGTTGGAGAGGTAATTGACCTGCGCCACGCAGGTGGCCGAAATGGTCGAGTCGAGCAGCGCGAGGTCGATGTGCTGGCCCTCGCCCGACACGCGGTCGCGGTGATGCAGCGCGGTGAGGATGGCGCCGTAGGCATACAGGCCGCAGATGAAATCGGTAATGGGCACGCCCACGCGCATGGGCCCGGCGCCCGGCTTGCCGTCGGGATGGCCGGTGACGCTCATCAGGCCGCTCATGGCCTGGAAAATCGGATCGAAGCCGGCGCGCGGCGCATAGGGCCCGGTCTGGCCGAAGCCGGTGATGGAGCAGTACACCAGCTTGCGGTTGACCTTTTTCAGGCTCTCATAGTCCAGGCCGTAACGCGCGAGGTCGCCGGCCTTGTAATTCTCGATCAGCACGTCGGCCCAGGCCGCGAGACTGCGCACCAGGTCCTGCCCTTCGGGCTGTGACAGGTCGATGGCGATGGACTTCTTGTTGCGGTTCGAGCACATGTACATGGGCGCGAACTGGCTGGGCTTGCCGTTCTTGTCCTTCATGATGGCGCCGCCCAAGCGGCGCGAGTCGTCGCCCGCACCGGGCTTTTCCACCTTGATCACTTCGGCGCCGAAATCCCCCAGCAACTGCCCGGCCACGGGCCCGGCGAGGATGCGCGACAAATCCAGGACCCGCACGCCGGCAAGCGCTTTTGTTTCTGCAACCATTCGTACTCCGACAAAAGTAACTTGAACAAGGAGACACAGTCCCCTTGTATCCCCGACTTCAGAGAAGACACCGTTCCCGAAGCGCAATCCGCGAAGCATAGTCCTCCTCGCGCTGGCGTGCAGGCCTCGCCCAAAAAGTTACAATGGAAGCGTTCACATAGCGGACTCCAACATCTGCATGGCCACCCAACCCGATATCGAAGCCGCCCGCCGCCTGGCCGACGACCTGGCGAAGAACCTCGCACAGGTCGAGGGCGACGGGCCCAAGCTGCAGGAGCTGCGCACCGAGGTGGAAAGCCTGCGCAAGCTGCTGTCGCAGGGACAGCCGCATTCAGCCACGGCCGATCGCCTGAAGGGCATCGAGACGGCCTTCGAGCGCGCCAGCGCGGAAGTCGTGACCGACAGCTTCACGCTCGGGAATTACCTGGCCGAGATCGGCCGCATTCTCGGCATTCGGTAGGCATGGTGGCTGAGGACAACGGCGTGCAGGGTGGCGCCGGAGAAGCCCTGCGTACTTCAGGCGACGTAGGAGCCCCGCGTGCTCCCGGCGCCGGAGAAGCCCTGCGCGCTTCCAGCGCCCCCGAAGTGAAGGTCGAGGACATGTTCCTCGCGGCCCCCGACGGCGTGCAGCTCGCCGCCACGCTTTACCAGCCGCCCGAGGGACGCTCCAACGGCATCGCGCTGCAGATCAATTCGTCCATGGCCACGCCGCGCCAGTATTACCGCGCCTTCGCCACCCACCTGGCGGGGCGCGGCTTCGTCGTGCTCACCTACGATTACCGCGGCATCGGCGGCAGTACCTATGACATTCCGCCGCCGCCGGCGCGCCCCGCCGCAGTATGGGCCTCGGTCGACCAGACCACGGCCGCCGACTATCTTGCCCGGCGTTTTGCCGGCCACACGCCCATGCTGCTGGGTCACTCCATGGGCGGCCAGATCCTGGGACTGTGCCGGCGCGCCGGCGAATGGCGCGCCATCCTTCTGGTCGCCACTTCGCACGGCTGGTGGAAAAAGTGGCCGGTCAATCGGCTGCGCATGTGGTTCCGCGCTTTCGTGCTGCCGCCCCTGCTGCGCGTCGCGCCCGGCCTGCGCAAGCGCCTGGAGGAGCAGTCCAACATGCCCTACGCGCTGGCCATGGAAATGAGCTACTACCTGCGCACCCGGGATTTCTTCGTCGACGAGCGGGACCGCCCGGTCCGGCCGTACAACGACGCCATCCGCGCGCCGCTGCGTCACATCGTGCTCTCGGACGACGACGTGGTGCTGCCGGGCAGCGACATCGACGTGCCCTACATGTACCCCAACGCCCAGTTCTTCCGCGATTTCAGGACGCCCGCCGACTACGGCACCGACAAGGTGAACCACTTCGGCTTTTTCCGGCGTTCCATGCCGGTGGCGGCCTGGGACGACGCCGCCGACTGGCTGTTGTCGCACAAACCCAAGGTCTGATCCACGAGGAATTTTCTAGCGGCCCGCAGCACCCGAGGCAGCGGCCGCAGGTGGCGGGGTGGATTCCGGTCGAGCCGCAGACACTGCGGCGGATTCCGGTCGAGCCGCAGACACTGCGGCGGACAGACGCGCCTCCAGTTCCACGGCGCGGCTGGTGAATTCGCGCGCCAGGCACAGCAGGATGGCGCGGTTCAGCTCCAGCGGCGTGGCCTGCCCATCGGCGGCCGTGGCGTGGGCACGGCCTTCTGCCGCGCAGCGCGCGTCGCGCGCCTCGCCCCAGCGGCGCTCGTCTTCGCGCAACTGTGCGAGCGCGGCCGCGTCCCCGGCGAGCCGGCCGGTCAGGCGCCGCCAAGCCTGCTCCTCGCGCTTCTCCGGCATGACCAATTCATACTTGGAGCACTGGATCAGGGCGTCGCGGTCGGGTGCGGCCTCCATGCAGCCGGCCATGGCGTAACAAGGCATGGCCGCGGCCGCGCCGAATGCGGCCAGGATCATCGCCTGCCTCATCCGTTCTTCAGATGCGCGCGGAAGAATTGCTCGACCTGCTTGCGCGCATCGGCCCACGCCTCTGCGTTGCCGCCGATGGTGGCGCCGCGGCCGTCGCGTGAATTGACGTTGTTGCGCTGCGGGTTGTAGCGCACCGGCGCGTTGCTGTCGAAGCTGTGCAGCGCGTCGGGATAGACCTTGATGTCCATGGTGAAGCCCGCGGCGCGGCTGGCCTCCACCAGTTTCTGGCAGGCCTCGGCCGGCGTCCAGTCATCCTTGACGCCGATGAGGATGAGCACGGGCGCGACCGGCCGGTACACGCCCAGGTATTCCACCACCGGCCCGACATTGCCTTTCTCGCGCCGCACCGACCACTCGCCCAAGCGAGCGCCGCACACCGGATACAGCGCAATGGCGGCGGCGAATTCGCTGCGGGCGCCGGGGGCCCGCGTGTCCTCAGGCTGCACCATCGCGGCGAGGGTGGTCCAGCCGCCGTGCGATCCTCCCAAAAGGCCCACGCGGCGGCCGTCCACATCGGGCAGCGCCTGCAAGGCGGCAAGCGCGGCATGGGCGTCACGCCCCCGCACAATGCCGTTGACCGCCCGCGACTCGGCGCCCGGCACGGTGCACACACCGTCGGGAAAGCCGCGCGGCGTGAAGCTGTCGGGCATCAGCACCACGTAACCCTGCGCCACCAGCTCGCGCGCCCAGCGCACGGGTGCTCCGCTGCTTCTCGGCCCCAGGCCGCTGCAGTCGTGCACGATCACCACGGCGGGAAAGGGACCCGTGCCATCGGGCCGCAACAGTCGGGCGGGCAATTGCGCGCCGTCCACCGCGGCAATGGTGAGCGTGGATTCGGTGGCTGCCAGCGCCGGGGCCGCGCACGCCAGCGCCAGCGCCAGCGCCAGCAGCAGCAAACTCCGGACGAAGCGGCTCCTCACGCGTTGGGCGCTGCACGCCTCAACGCCCATAGCGCGCGGTGAAGCTCGCTTTGGCGAGGCGATTGCCTGCCAGGTTGAAGCCCACCATGGCGGCCGGGGCGTCGGCCGGCACGTCGATCTTGTCGACCTTGAGCGCGTGCACGGTGAAGATGTAGCGGTGCGGCTTGTCGCCCTGCGGCGGGCAGGCACCGCCGAAACCGGCGCTGCCGAAATCGGTGCGCCCCTGCACCGCGCCCGCCGGCAGCTTGGGGGTTTTGGGATCGCCCGCGCCCTCGGGCAACTCGGTGACGTCGGCGGGAATGTTGTACACCACCCAGTGCCACCAGCCCGAGCCGGTGGGCGCGTCGGGATCGTATAGCGTGACCGCGTAGCTCTTGGTGCCCTTGGGACCGGGACTCCATTTCAGCGCGGGCGAGATGTTCTTGCCCGAGCAGCCGAAGCCGTTGAACACCTGGGCGTCGGTCAGGGTGGCATTGGGCTTGACGGTGGAACTGGACAGGGTGAACCCGGCGGCATGGGCGCCGAGCGCGATCAGCGACAGGGGCAAGACCAGCAGGGCGATCCGGCGAAGCTTCATGGTTCCCTCCTCCAGTAACGGTGAATGGTGGCGGAAATTCTACCCTCCGGGCGCGCGTGCGCACAGCCCGGGGCACACGCCCGATTGCGACGGCCACTACTACGAGGCGCGCGGCGCCTTCACGCGCCATGCCGAAAAGAGCATGCGCCAGCGCGGCGTGCAATGGGTGGAGTCGGGCGGCCGCGCGCGGCTGGTGGTGGGCGGGGTGCTCAACAACTACATCCCCAATCCCACCTTCGACCCGGTGTCCAAGCCCGGCGCGCTGTACGAGTGGTTCCGCGGCAACCCCAGGCGCCCGCGGGGCCGGTGGAAGCCATCATCGGGCGGCATCCGGATGTGAGAAGCGTCTCGGTATACGCGGTGCCAGACGATCCGGTCGGAGACCGGGTCATGGCGGCCATCAGGAGATGGCTACTTCGCCTTCCACGCCGCCCAAGCGCCGGCGGCGATAAACGCCGCCCACATGAATGCCTGCGCCCAATCCCAGGCATGCAGATGGCCGAGCGGCGCGCCATGACCGGGATGAGCCGAGATCTCGGTCGTCGCAAACGCAAGAGCGAGAGCAATCCATTTATTCATTATTTTCCTCGTGCTTTGAGCACCGTCAACCCAGTTCTATCAGCAGGTCCTTGGCCGCCACGCGGTCGCCCGGCTTCACATGGATCACCTTGACCACGGCATCCCGGTCGGCGTGCAGCATGGTCTCCATTTTCATCGCTTCCAGTGACACCAGCGCCTCACCCTTGGAGACGCGCTGCCCCACCTGCACAGCCAGGGTAACAATCGTCCCCGGCATGGGCGCGCCCACATGGTTCGTGTTCTTCTCGTCTATCTTGGGATG
>Ga0207703_10005487_pt1 | contig 10195 bp, 7 predicted proteins | sample KBSSwiS12_FD_184304 | JGI IMG/M metagenome (GOLD analysis project Ga0207703, IMG submission 184304) | Switchgrass rhizosphere microbial communities from Kellogg Biological Station, Michigan, USA - KBS Switchgrass S1-2 (SPAdes) (version 2) | ecosystem: Host-associated > Plants > Roots >... | reverse complement strand
ACATCATTGGTTACGCCGGAGGGCGTACCGAGATGGCGGAAGGCCCTGAATCCGATACCGTGTCCGACTAGGGCAAAATACCTTACCTCTTACGGTCGCTTCCCAATAGTACCTGTAGGGCTGTACACATTACCTTTGTCTCAAATAGGTGAGGTTTTCCCCACAAGCTATAACGGCATTTCCCCCGATAGTCGCTGGTACTTCACGGCTCAAGTACCGTTTACATTGCGCCGATTTCTTGTCCAGGAGAGGCGCCCCCAAAGGAGTTTCCAAAAGATGAGCATTTTTGTTCGTGGAGCAGCTCCCCAAGTTTTTTCTTTATCCAGAGCAATCTTTATTTTGATCGCCACCGCATCCATCATTTTTGCCCAAAACCGGTCTCAATTGAAGGATACTCCGGGGGCAGCGTTGGTGCGGGACTGGAACAACGAAGTGATGCGCTTGCATGGCGAGATGCAGGCCGACAATAGTGAAGCTGCGCGTAGCGAATTTGCACGGGTCATTGCGTTGCGCGCTGCTGCCTTGAGGGCTCTGATCCAGGAAGACCCCGGCCAAGCGGTGTCATTCGCGTTGTCTGCACAGACGCTGGCGGAACTGGCCGCAGCGCTGCCAGAGTCGGCCTCCGACCTCGAATCTTACGGAACTTGGCTGGGGTCGGTGCAGCGATGGGTTTTCGATAACAAGGATAATTCACATCGTACCGTGACCCTCATCAAGGCCGGGGAACAGAGTCTCGAGCTCTACTTCGCCGGTGCCGAGCCTTCCGAATCCACCGTCGGCCGCGTCCTAAAGGTTGAAGGCCTGAAGGTCGGCGCCACCGTTGCCGCGACCACTGCTGCATGGGCCGCATCAACTACGAATGGAGGCAATGCTGTGCTGCCCGCGACGACCAGCACCTCGACGGGTTCATGCTGCAGCACCACGGGGGTGCAAAACGTAGTGGTGCTGATGGTTACTTTCCCTGGTGTAACGCCGCCCTCCTACACGACTTCGCAAAGTGTCCACGATGCGTTTTTCGGAACAACCGGGTACTCGCTCGATGGATATTGGCGGGAGGCATCTTACGGCAAGACGTCTGCGGCTGGCGATGTCTTCGGCTGGTATACGCTCTCGACTTCGTATACCTGCAGTGCCACCGACACCATGCGCGCCGAAGCAATTACCCTGGCCTCCAACGCCGGCGTAAATTTCCAGAATTACACGCGCCTCTTCATCGTCGTGCCCGACATGGGATGCGGCTGGGCCGGCGCCGCCGATATGGTCCCTGAAACCTTGAGCTCTCCAGCCGGTTCCTTTACTGCCACCACCTCTTATATCCTTTGGTTAGAGTGGGGGAACAGTACGAACACCGCGGCAACTATCGCGATGCACGAGGGCGGCCATAACCTTGGTCTGAACCATTCCCGCAGCCGTGCGTTCAGCACCGAGGCTGTGGGGCCGTTGGGAACGGCGGGCACTTTAACAGAATACGGGGACGGCTTCACCGCAATGTCGAATGGTGGACAAGGTCACTATGACGCTCCGCATAAAGCGGAGCTTCTGAATTGGCTGACCAGCAGTAACTACCAGGTGGTTCAGAGCAGCGGCACTTGGAGGCTTGCTCCGTTTGAGACACCTTCGACCGGATTGCAGGCCCTCAAAATCCAACGGGGCTCCGGAAACAATGCGTGGCTCTGGGTTGAATACAGGCAGCCGATCGGCAACTATGACAGCGCGTATGCAACCGGTAATGTGTGGGCCGATCAGGTATTTTCAGGTGCGGTCATTCACTACGAAGACTCCTTCACCAATAACAGCTACAGCGACTTGCTGGATTTCACACCCACGTCGGTTTACGGATTTTACGACCCCGCTCTCGCTGTCGGTCAAACCTGGACGGACCCCTACTCGAATGTCTCTATTACCGTACAAAGCGCCACTTCTAGTGGGTTGACGCTCAGCATCGCCTATGGGACCGTGCCGTGCACCCACGCCAATCCCACGGTCAGCATGTCGCCCGCCAACCCTAGCGTTTTGGCGGGTTCGACCGTCAGCTACACAATTTCTGTGACCAATAACGACGCGTCGGGTTGTTCCGCTGGCACATTCAACCTTTCCTCAACACAACCCAGCGGGTGGCTGGGAGCATTCTCCTCGGCCGCGCTTACCCTTAATCCCAGTCAGACTGCCTCCGCTACCTTGACTGAAACGGTGTCTGCTAGCGCTTTGGCGGGAACCTATGCGGTCGGTAGCAGCGCCATCAACGGTACCTACGCCGGTTCTGGCACGGCGAACGCAACCGTCGGCAACGCTACCACTCTGACGGACACTTTATCGGTGACTGGCTCCCGCTATTCGGTTCGCCAGACCGTCCCCTCCACAGCGATCGTGCTGAATGGCGGCGCTGCCGCAGCGGGAGCCAGTGTGACCTTCACCTTGACCAAGGCCAACGGAAGCAAGGTTACCGGAACAGCTACCGCCGACTCCACCGGAAAGGCGGCCTGGTCCTACAAGCTCACCAATAAAGATCCTGCCGGTACTTATTCGGTGGTGAGCAGCGCAACTTACAACTCAAAAACGGCCACCAGCAGCCCCGTGACATTCTCGGTGCAATAGGTTCAAGATAGCAAGGTGGGTCGGAGGTTTCCACCGCCCGGCGCAAACGCGAATACGAAGGGCTGACGTTTTTAGGGCACCGGCGTCTTCGATGTGGCGTCTGCTATTTCAGACTCGATTATGCTCTCGAACGCGGAAGCTGGTTGTGACCCGATCAGGGGCACCCCGTTGATGTAGAAGGCCGGCGTCCCGGAAATTCCGGATGCGGCCCCTGACTGCAGATCGTTCTCGATCGGCGTTTTGAATTTTCCGGCTGCCAGGCAGGATGTGAATCGATTCACATCCACGCCAGCCGCTCGCGCGTTGTCCGTTAAGCCGGTCGGATCGAGCCTCGTCTGATTGGCATACAACAAGTCATGATACTCCCAGAATTTCCCTTGATCTCCCGCGCAACGGGACGCCTCGGCCGCCGACTGTGCCTGAGGATGAATCGATCGGAGTGGAAAATCACGAAATCCGAGCCGCACCTTATCCTTATATTTTTCCATTACGGCTTTTAAGATGTGTTGAACTTCCTGGCAGTAGGGGCACTGGAAGTCCGCAAATTCCACAATGGTTATGGGGGCATCCGGGTTCCCCCGCAGCCGCGACGGATCCGCGCTGATTTCCACCCGCGGGCGGTTTAATAAAATCGCAATGTCCGCCGTCTGCCGCAGTTGATCGATGTAGTCCTGACGGGCCTGCTGTCGCTTCGCTTGCACGAAGGCTTGTTCCAGTTGTGGCCTGACTGCATTGAGCGGCTTGTTGATCCGGTCCTTTTGGGCGAGATAGTATCCCTCAAGCTCACCGACATTCCAGGGCGGCAGATTCCGATCCACTGTGTACTCCAGAAACGCTTCGGTCGGAAGCCCCGCGCTTTTCGCCGCCGCCTCCAGTAAACGCTGATTCAACAGGTTGTCGAGTGCCTTTATTTTCAGCTCGTATTCCTGATTCTTGAGCTGCAACAGCTGCCCGCCGATCAATGGGAGGAGGTCCTCCTCGTAAATCATTTGATCCCCGATTCGTGCGAGGGGTTGCCGTGGTGGATTCGCCTGCGCGCTCAATGCAGGCGCAAGGGCCAAGAGGGCGCTAAGTGCGAAAGTGATTTTCATTTTCTCCCTCCGGGCTTTTTCAGATATTTGGATCCCGCGGGAACATGCTGCGGCGCGCTCCCGCGAGATACCCAACCGGCAGAAGTGGCGAGCGCTCCCGCCACTTCTCAACTTGAGCGAGGCAGTTTCTGTTACGGAATCCCACTGCCCGTGCAAACACCGTTCGGGCAGACATGACATTGGGCGGTTTGAGGCCCAGGCAGTGGAGTCGATACGGGGTTGCCGAATTCGTCCGTGGGAAGCGGTGCAGCAATGGTCACCGTATCCTGGAACAGGCACCTCCCGGGATCGGGATTCGCGCCATTGAGCACGCTGTTGACACAAGCTGTAGGCGTATACTTAGGGCTAAAGGTCTGACACTGACCGGCGGTCAAAGTCCCCACAGCTATTGAGTTATCCGCTGGGGATACATTCGAAACCGTATTCGTGAGGTTGATACCCCTGATCGAATCCTTAGCGTCCGTATTGCAGACGGTGATGGTATCCGCCAACTGCAGTACGACTCCACTTAATCCCGGAACCAGGTTGACGGCGCAGCTTTTGGTGAGAGTCAGGGAAGTGTTGGTTGTAATCGAGCATGTCCCTGTCCCCAGTCCCGCGCTCCATGTCGCGGCGGTTCCGTCAGGTTTATTGACCACCGTGCAGGGGCCGCCACTGAATGCCGCGGCGCAAACACTCCCGCTGACCGAGAGGGAACCTTGGTTCGGATAATCGAAGGTCACACCAAAGGAAGCAGTTAGACCGCCTCCCAGGCCATTCAGCGGAGTAACAGGTTGGGTGACGACCACATTCGTAGCACCAGCCGGCACACTGCCCACGGCCACTTGGAGTCCGAACAAATTTCCAGAGGCCTCATTTTTGACGGTCCCGTTGATGGTGTAGTGGATGCTGGTGGGCGATACAGTGTAGGTCGGAGAGCCCGCGCAAGTCGCCGAGGCCGAAATGGCACACAGCTGGAAGTTTCCGCCGACAAAATCCTTGAGCACGGCGCTAGGGGATTGCGATGACCGCGTGTCAAACAGAAAGCTGCTGAGACAGGGGACCGGCTTTCCAAGGAGGCCAAAGACGTACGTGAGATCGACCCCGCCTTCGAAAAGAGCTCCGGCCGGGATGACATTTGCCGTACTCCCTTGAGTTTTAGCGATGTAGTTCCAGGTAACGGTTGTGCTGGTGCCGTTGCTGATCGCACAAGCATAGTTGTTGCCGCAAACCAGCGTGGCGATGAAGACCTCCTTTAGGTTCGTCGCGGCACAATTCGGGAGGGAGTTGGGAGTGGGGTAGTTGCTGTTGCTGCACGTGTTGTCCCACACGTATCCCGTGATGGTGGATGTACCGCCGCCGCCGGTAAACGCGGAGATCAGGAAAAGATCACCGTTGACGTGGGCGCCCGAGAAAGCCCCGCCGGCGACGGGTCCGACGTTCTGCTGGAAGAACCACGCGCCGAAGTTGGCGTCCCCGTTGGTGGCAAAGCGGTCAGCCCCGAACTCGAGGATCGTGTGGCCGTCGAACGGCGAGGTGTAACCAGCAGCGTAGCCATTTGTAATGGTGTCTTTGTCGGGTGTCTGGCCGGCTAGCCATTTCCATTGAGTAACGTCGTTCGGGTCTTTCGAACCACCGCCTGTAAAGTTCTCGGTGCCATTTCCGCCAGTGGCGAACCCATTAACCAAGTAGTGGTTATAGGCTTTGGTCGCGGTATATGGGAACGAGCCGCTAGCCCCCGTCCCGTTTATGCTATTCCAGTAATCGCAGGATTGTCCGCCAGCGGGCGAGCCGCTTACCATGTAAGTGCAATTGGCAAACGGATTCGTTGGTGGCGGGGGTGAAGCGTAGACCGGCCCTGCCTTGCCATCGAGCTCCATTTCGGTGGTGGGCGCCGTTTGTGCCAAAGCCACTGCCGCGCAAAGAATCACGCCCGGCAGAAAAAGTGTTGTTTTGCACATTTGCCTCTCCTTCATCCAAAGATTGAGAACACTTGTAAACGCGGGTGCCCGTCCTCCGCCAAGCCCGCAAAAAGTAGGCACAAAAATACCTACTGAGTCGATGGACAATTCCGGGAGTTGTCTGACAGGATGGGGAGTGGCAACACTCCGGGTCCAAGCAATAAACGCCCGGACAGGCCGGTCCCTGGGTCAACAGGTGCCGGCCTATTCCTTTCTAACTAACGATTAACGACGTACTGGTTGAAACGCTAAGCAACCGATGGGCCGACCCGTAGGGCTAATTTACATAGCCTTTTTCTGCTTGGCTCTTAAGCCATTGGAATCTCGCTTCCAACATGTGGTGTCGGAGGTTAAAAGTTGCGAAAGCGACGCGCCAATAATTCACCCGCGGCCGACGTATCGAGCATACGGAGCCAAAGAGCGGAGAAGGCGCAACAATACGCCTGCACTGACTTTTTCTTTATTGACACGCGCCGGGGGTCAAGGCTTTGGCCACTTCAGTACGTCTTTGACGCTTCCCGGATAGCGTCCGGATGGTCCGGCACTCGGAAGGTACTTTTTTGAATGATACATGTCCGGATGCGCCGTAACTCAGGCGCAAACGGGTCGCCTACAGCCGTGCCTGCGTGATTTGACTTGGATATTGATGCAAGCGTAGAGATCACCTTGAGTGCATGGAGCCATCGCGTGCATGTTGTGTCTCACTGAGTTCTGGGCTTGCATTGAGCGGCGGCAGATGGGCTGACGTGATTAGGCTGAGGATGGTGGTAGTCAAAAAGTTGATGCACAGGGCTACGAACCCAGCGCTCCACCCGAAGAACGGGTCCTGACTAGTGAGGATCAGGAAGGCGACTGTGGCGACTCCCGCTATCATACCGACGAACACTCCGGGCATGGTGACACGTTTCCAATAGAGGCCCAGCACCACGCCGGGAAAGAATTGTGAAACGCCGGCGTAGCCCAGCAGGAGCAGGGACACAAGTGTGGCGGAGCTATGGGTCGCCAGGTAGAGGCTGATGACGCTGAGCACCACGACCATTGCGCGGGCTAGTTTCGCCACTTGATCGTCCGTCATCGCCGGAGCGAAGATGGGCCGACAGAGATTCTTGGCGAACAGCGTGGCCGCGGTCAGGATCAAAATGGAAGCGGGCACCATCGCAGTGAGGGCTCCGGCGCCGCCGACCAAGCCTAGGAGCCAAGCGGGGAAGCTCTGGCGGACAATGGTCAAAAGGGCAAGGTCACCATCGGGCAGCCCGGGCATCACCAAAACGGCGGTGAAACCAACGAAGAAGATGAAAGCGAGCGTGATGGTATAGAGGGGCATTACCACCGCGTTGCGGCGCAATGTGTCGCCGCTTTTCGCGGTGAAGGTGGCCCCAAATCCGTGGGGCCACATACAGCCACCCAGCGAAGTCATAAGGACCGTGGAGATGTACCAGGTGTGGCCCAAGTTGGCGGTGGCGCCCGGCATGGTCAGGTGTGCTGGCCGGGCCTGCGCTAAAGCGGAGAACATGGGACCGATGCCTCCGTAGTGAATATACGGTATGCCGATGCCGATGGAGAGCGCCGCGAAGACCATCAACGCATCCTTCAGGACGCTGATCCACGCCACGGCGCGGACGCCGCTCGCGAACACGAATGCCGCCAAAAGAACCACGGAGATCACCATGGCAGGTGTGCGGCCGATGCTATCAAAACTAGCGACGTTGACGATGATACCCAGTCCAGTGATTTGCAGTTGCAGGTAAGGGATCAGGAAGGTGACTCCCACGACGCACACAAAAGAGGCTAGATACTTGTTACCGTAACGCATGTCGAAGAAGTCGGATTGGGTTTGCAGCTTGTACTTCCGTCCCACTTCCCAGATTTCCGGCAGGATAAAGAATGAGACAACGTAGAACAGCGTGACGTAGGCCAAGATGTACAGGGTTGGACCGCCGCGGGAATAGGCCCAGCCGCTGGCTCCCAGAAAAGAGAAGGTGGTATAGATTTCGCCGGCCATCAGCAGAAACATCAACACCGTGCCGAAGCCGCGGCCGCCAACCGTCCATTGTTCCAGGTTCATCTTCCTGCGGACTCCGGCCAGGAAGCCGATGGTGGCACCCAGCCCCACGATGGCGAGGATCATCGCCATCGAAACGGCACTGGGACTCATGGGGCGCCGCCGTCTTTCTTTTCCCGCGCGGACTCCACGCGGTATGCGGCCCACATGCACAAGGTAGCGAGTACGATCCAACAGAGCAGCCAGGCAAGATTGAACGGGAGGCCGAGGATCATCGGATCGATGCGGTCCCAGAGCGCGACCGAGAAACACATGCCGACGAAGGGAATCAAGCCCAGCAGGAGAGCACGGAGCGATAGCTTTTTTACCGGCACAGGTTGACTGAGTATAGCCTGCCAATGCGGATTTGGCACAGCATTGCAAAAGTCGGCTCGAAGCAAATCGGTCAGTCGGCCATCCGTCCCCTATTGGCCAGAGGGTACGCTATTCGCCCTTTGGTTCGATTCCAAGTCTGTCGTTGACAGCTGAACGGATGCGCTGCTTGCAGCCGAGATATCTCTCCGTGGTCTGGATTGAAACGTGGCCAAGCAGGAATTGGATCTGCTCCAGTTCGCCTCCCGCGATATGGCACAGCCTCGCGCAAGTTCGGCGCAAATCGTGCGGCGCCAACTTTTCGATGGCAGCTTTCGCAGCGAACTCGCGGACAACGTGCCATTAACATGATGGACAAATAGCGGCCTCGGCCGCAATGCACGACGCCAGTTTCCCCTCCGAACCCTCCGATTGATCTTGAGTCCGGCGGCGGCCATACGCTTGGTAAGCGTGTTTTCAATTTCCGTTATCAGTAGCTTGGACTGAGTTGCCGGGCTCCTGGCGGCACCGATGTTGGCAGCAAGGTGAATCCATGTCCGGCTTCATTTAATCAGGTCGCGGTGGCGCTCGGCGTAGATTTCGATGCCGAGCTGACCAAGTTCGTGCACACGGAGGCGACGAACAGCACATCTCGTACTGGGTTCATACCATGCATGGCGTGCATCAACTCAATCCAGCACGCCTTACCACCGCCACGCTCGCTGGCGCAACTCTACCAGCCGCTACGCTTAGGCACGGCCAACGCTCCCAGCATCGATTCCCCGGCCTGGGGCCCATTTTGCGGCACGCACGCTCGGTAGCGGCATCGCACAAGCTAAATGATTACAATTCCAAGGTTATCTAACGTAGTAGCACCCTCAGCGCGGCTGCCCCCTGCGAAGCCAGTCGATGAACCGGCCTCTCATTCATCGGGCGGTAGTAACGCGCGATCGAATTCACCCGGAGTCGCGACGTTAACGTCCCGTACGGTCAACGGAATAGTGAATCGCACCGCGGTCAATGTACTACATTTCCGTCAAGGGCGATCCGAAGTTCGAATTTATCGTCGCCCCCATGGACCTCAAATCCGCTCAGTATAACGGTCCAAACCCCAGCGGCAGGGCTGTTGAGGGTGACCCTTTCCGGCGAATTCATGGTTGCGCCCGAGAGATTTGCTAAGTGATTGGGCGCAAGCAGAATCAAGTCGAGATCGTTTAACGGATAACTTGCCCAATCCTCGCGCCAGGAGAGGCTTAGTTCTGCCTTGGACGTGCTAGGGGGGATCGTTAGTGGCATGGCGATGATCTGGCCTGACCCGATCTTACCCTGCGTTGTAAGTTGGGGCACCGGATCGGTGACCGAGACGATAGTGACGTCAGCAGAAATTCCGCCGGCATTTGTCCAGTCGCCATTCACCGTTATGCGCATGATGCCCTGCTCGGGATTATTGACAACGTACGTGTTACCAAGGCTGAACTCGAAAAAGGGGTAGTCATCGACGCTCGTTTTGGCACTTTGGATCGTGAGGAGAATATCATCGCCGAACAACTGGTTCTGCAATGCGGGCGGAAGTGCGGGCGTCACGTTCGACAAGGTGACGATGACTTGCTTCGTGTTGGGGACGACGCGATAGAGGATGTCGGAGCGCTGACCGGGCTTGAGGTTCGATACGCTCTGAGATACGAAGCCATCCCGCACGTTGAGCGTGGTGTTCTTCTCGATGTTGACCTTTACGCTGGAATTTGCTTTTGGCGGGGTGGGGAGCGCATCGGGAACAGAACCTCCGGCGAGGAGATTTTGCGCTGCCAAAGCGTCGGCGTAACCGGCGCCGCGATCCAGCACGCCCGAACCGTCCGCGAACAGGGCCGGATGCCGCCCGGGCGCTACACGCCCGTCCGCCCGACCGATGGGTGCGGCTACTCTGGGCGCCATTACCACCGCTGCCCCGAGCGGGCGGCGAGGAGGCGTATTACGCCGAGGAGAGCGCGGGCCGGAGCACGCCCCGCGACCTTCCGGCCGGGCGCCGCCCCGCCGACGACCGCCCGGCGCGTCCGGTGCGCGAGCGCCGGACCGACGGGCCGGCCGCTCGTTCGCGGAAGCGCCCGGCAGCGGTGGACGACGAGGTGACCCCGAGGAGGAGACGCTAGATGTCCGGCACGGTCTACTACGGCGCCGCCGCGGCCGCCCAACGCAGCTCGGTGCGGTCCGTAGTGCTC
>Ga0207703_10005485_pt1 | contig 10197 bp, 9 predicted proteins | sample KBSSwiS12_FD_184304 | JGI IMG/M metagenome (GOLD analysis project Ga0207703, IMG submission 184304) | Switchgrass rhizosphere microbial communities from Kellogg Biological Station, Michigan, USA - KBS Switchgrass S1-2 (SPAdes) (version 2) | ecosystem: Host-associated > Plants > Roots >... | reverse complement strand
CCGTGCCCGTTGACGTCGCGCAGCTCGATCGTCAGCGCGCCGGCGCCTGCCAGCGGCACGGCGGAGAGGACCGCGAGCACGTCGACGCCGTCGGCGTCGACCTCGTAGCTGCCGAAGAATCCTTCGCCACCGGCGCTGCTGCGCGCGAATTCACCGTCGAAGCGCAGCCGCAGGCACGACGCCTCGAGCTTGCCCAGGTTGCCGTCGATCTCGAGCGTGACCTGGCCGGCCGCATCGACGAACTGAACCGGCAGCGTGCCGAAGCTGCCGCTAGCACCCGACGCAGCAGGAGCCTGTGCGCAGGCCAGCTCGCCGGCGAGGGCACTCGTGCACACCGGCGCCGCGCTGGCGCCGAACGCGGTCAACGCAGCGCCACCGGTGCCGGTGCCGCCTACGCCCGGACCGCATCCGGCGAAGGAGAGCATCGCGACGATCGCCGCGCCGATGACCCAGACTCGGCCGAGTTTGCGTTTCACCGTTCGTCCCCTTCGATGTTGTAGAAGTAAACGCCGAACCGCACGCGCTGGCCCGGAGCCGCGGCGCCGGCTTGGCCTACCTTGGCCGCGTTGGCCGCCGCGACGGCCTTGCCCGAATCGGCTTCGCTGCACGCCTGCGCCTCGGCCAGCACCGGCGGCAGTGCCTTCGCCCAGGCCCGCACCGCGGCGCGCTGCAGGCGTTGCACCGACTCGGCCGTGAGCCGGTCGACGTACATCGCCTGCTCGAGGAAGTTCGCCTCGCCCTGCAGGTTGGCGGAAGCGGCGGCGGCGTGGTCGGCGAGGTTGGCGGCGAACAGGTCGGCCATCTCGGAAAAGCCCTGGCGCGGCGCGAATCCGCCCGCAACCAGGGCGATGCCGTCGGCGCCTTCGCTCGCCACGCCGAGGCGCAGCAGCTCGTCGAGCATCGCGCGCCCGCGCACGTCGCTGCTGACGCTGGCGACCAGGGCATCGAACTCGGTGCGCTGCAAGGTGCGCGGCCGGCGCCTGCGATCCACCCAGGCGGCATCGCTCAGCCAGCGCGCCACCACTTCGCCGGCCAGCGACAACGGCGCGCCGTGGCTGCGCGGCGCCGGCGTCGCGCGCTGCGGCGCGCGCGTGAGAGTGCGGACGTCGCGCCGGTGCACGCCGGAGAGGAGCGACACCGCGCTGTCGGTCTGCGCCATCGCGCGGGCGCGCAGCTCGTCGCTTGCGGCGTCGAGGAAGACGCCTTTCAGCGCCGCGGCGAACGCCGGGTAGGTGACGCCGTGGCGAACCAGCAGCCCGACCAGCGGCCGCATCACGCGCAGCACGGTCGCTTCGACGATCGAGTTACGGCTGGTCACTGGATCGGGATGCTCCGGGGACTTGACGCGTCGGAATTCTGTGGGATATTGTCCCACAACGATTTCGACACCGTCAAGGAGCCGCCCATGTCGCTCGCGCTCACACCAGGCCGGACACACCGAGGCGTCCGCCAGTGGATCCTCGCCCTCGTGACGCTGCTGGCGTCGGCCTGCGGCGGTGGGTCCTCGACCGCGCCCACCGCGCCGGCGAGCGAGACCGCGCTCGCCGCGTCGCAACCCGGCGAGCTGCTCGCCCACGTGAAGACCTTGATGCGCGCGCGCGACGACCAGCGCCAGGTCGCGCCCGGCACCGCGATCGACGTCCCCGCACCGGCGGGTGCGTTGGCGGTCAGCTCGACCGGAACGGCCCTGTCGTTCTCCAACACGACGGTCCAGGAAGAAGGCGTCGACGAAGAAGACCTGCTCAAGACCGACGGGACGTCGATCTACGCGCTCGACACCGTCTCGCGCAGCGCCGGCGGAGCGACGCAGCAGCGGCTGCTCGTCCATCGCCGCGGCGCTGCCGACGACATCGTGCCGGTCGGGGTGCTGGCGCTGCCTGTCGACGGCTCCGCCTACGTCGTGCCGCGCGGCCTGTTGCTGGCGGCGCCGGCCCGGCGCATGGTCGCGCTGAGCGAGTCGCTGCTGCCGGTGGGCAACCCGTCGCCCTGCCCGCCCGGGCTGCTCTGCCCCGCCGTCGGCGCGATGATCTACGCGCCGATGGCGATGCAATCGAGCGTCGAGCTGCAGTTCATCGACCTCGACGCCGCCGGCGACGCGACGCTCGGTCGGCATGTCGCGATCGACGGCCGGCTCGTCGGCAGCCGCCTGATCGGCAACGTGCTGTTGCTCGTGACCAGCCACGCGCCGCGCCTTGCCTTCGACCTGCTGCCGCCCGGCTCGACGGCGCAAGACAAGGAAAGCGCTCTCGCCAAGCTGACGACCGCCGACTTCCTGCCGGCATGGCGCGCCGAGGGGGCGGCCGCGCAATCGCTCGTGGTCGACACCGACTGCTACGTCCAGCCGAGCAATCACTCGCTCGCGCTCGAGGTGACGACGATCACCGCCATCGACCTCGCGTCGTCGACGCTGGCGCGCGCCAGCCGCTGTTTCGTCGGCGGAACCGAAGCGCTGTACATGGCGCCCGAGAACCTGTACGTGGCGACGACGCGCTTTCCGTTCACGGTCCTTGCAACCGGCGCACTCATGTATTCGCCGCAGTTCGCGACCGACCTGCACAAGTTCTCGGTGCACGGCCTCGCGATCGACTACCGCGCCTCGGGAACGGTCAAGGGCAACCTCGGCTGGGACGCGCAGCGGAAGCCCTATCGGCTGGGCGAATACAACGGCGACCTGCGCGTCCTGAGCTTCACGGGCGAGACCGGCTGGTTCCTGCCCGGCGACGAAACGGGCACGGCACCTCCATCACCCGCGACCTTGACCGTCCTGCGCGAATCGACGAGCGACAGGACGCTCGTTGCCGTCGCCACCCTGCCCAACAGCAAGCATCCCGAGCCGCTCGGCAAGCCGGGCGAGCAGATCCACGCCGTGCGTTTCGCCGGCGCGCGCGGCTATCTCGTCACCTTCCGCGCCGTCGATCCGCTGTACGTGCTCGACCTCGCCGATCCGGCCGACCCGCGCGCGGCCGGCGCGCTCGAAGTGCCGGGCTTCTCCGACTATCTGTTTCCGCTCAACGACGCGCTGTTGTTCGGCGTCGGCCGCGACGTCGACGCGAGCGGCCGCCTGGGCGGCATCAAGCTCGGCCTCTTCGATGTCAGCGATGCCAGCCAGCCGAAGGCGCTGGCCACGCGAAGCCTCGGCAGCGCCGGCAGCCAGAGCGGGCTCGATGTCTCGAGCCACGGCATCAACTTCCTGCAGCACCAGGACGTGGCCCGGATCGGCCTGCCGGTGATCCTGCGCGCCGGACCGTCCGACACCCAGCCGCAGCACGGGCTGCAACGGATCGAGGTCGACACGCAGGCGCGCGCCTTGACGGTGAAGACTCTCCTTGCCGCGCCGCCCGACGCGACGCTCTACCCGGACCTGTGGAGCGACCGCAGCCTGCAGATCGCGTCGAAGCTCGTCTACCTCACGCAAGGCCGCGTCGTCGTCGACGACTGGTAGCCCGAGCGGCCGCCCGGCGCCGATGGCGGATGATCGGCGCCGACGGAGGAGACGATGCCACCCGAACAGATCCGCTTCAGCGACGGCGCCGCCTACGAAGAATTCATGGGCAAGTGGAGCCGCCTCGCCGGCGACGACTTCCTCGCCTGGCTCGACCCGGCTCCCGGTTGGCGCTGGATCGACGTCGGCTGCGGCAACGGCGCGTTCACCGAGATGCTGGTCGAGCGCTGCGCGCCCGCGGCGGTGCAGGGAATCGACCCGTCGCCGGAGCAGATCGCGTTCGCCCGCGAGCGGCTGGACGAAAGCTCGGCGCGATTCGAAGTCGGCGACGCGATCGCCCTGCCCTGCGCCGACGCGAGCTTCGACGCTGCCGTCATGGCGCTGGTCATCTTCTTCGTTGCCGATGCGGCGAAGTCCGTCGCCGAGATGGCGCGCGTCGTCAGGCCGGGCGGCGTCGTCTCGGCGTATTCCTGGGACATCCTCGGCGGCGGCTTCCCGTACGCCGCGCTCCAGGACGAGATGGCAAAGCTCGCGGCGACGCCGCTCTGGCCGCCGAGCGTCGAGGCCGCCCGCATGGAGACGAAACGTTCGCTCTGGGCGGGCGCGCGACTGACGCAGATCGAGACCCACGTGATCACCGTCGAGCGGACCTTCGCCGACTTCGAGTCGTACTGGAACATCGCGCGAACGGGTCCGCGCCTCGCCGCGAGCATCGCCGCGATGCCGGCCGGCGATCTCCAGCTGCTGAAGGACCGCTTGCGGTCCCGGTTCACAGCGGACGGGCAGGGACGGATCACGCTCAGCGCGTGCGCGAACGCGATCAAGGGACGGGTTCCGGACTAGGACGAGCGCGATGCGTTCATCCCGGCTCGTGCGAGGCGCGATCGTCCTGGCGGTGCTCGCCGGCGTCGGCGCCGGCGCGGGGTGGGCGGTGCTGTCGCAACCGCAGTTCGGCGCGCGCATGAGCGGCGCGCGGCTCGAGCGCGCGAAGGCCAACCCTCAGTACCGCGACGGGCGATTCGTCAACGTCCAGCCCGAGGCGCCGACGACCCTCGCCGCGCTCGGCGACTACGTCGTGCGCCAGTTCTCGGGCGACGAGGTCCGGGTTCCGCCGGCGCCCGTCCCGGTGCGGGTCGTCGACGCGGCAGCGCTCGCCTTAGCACCTGGCGCGAGCGCCCTGCGCGCCCTCTGGATCGGCCACGCCAGCACGTATGTCGAGCTCGACGGGCTGCGCCTGCTGCTCGACCCGGTGTTCGCGGAACGGGTGTCGCCGCTGCCGGTCGGGCCGCGCCGATTCCATCCGCCACCGATCGCGCTCGCCGACCTGCCGCCGATCGACGCCGTCCTCGTCTCGCACGACCACTACGACCATCTCGACATGGCGACCGTGCGCCACCTGGCCGCGCGCGGCGCCCGCTTCTTCGTTCCCTTGGGCATCGGCGCTCACCTCGAGCGCTGGGGCGTGCCGACGGCGCAGATCGACGAGATGGAGTGGTGGCAGCGGCGCACCCTGCGCGGCGTCGAGTTCGTCTGCACGCCGACGCGGCACTACTCGGGGCGCGGCCTGAGCGACCGCAGCGCCACGCTGTGGTCGAGCTGGTCGGTGCTCGGGCCTCGGCATCGCATCTATTACAGCGGCGACACCGGCTACTCGACGCACTTCGCCGAGATCGGCTCGCGCCTCGGCCCGTTCGACATCGCCTTCGTCAAGATCGGCGCCTACGGCCCGGGCGCCTCGTGGCTCGACATCCACATGTCCCCCGAACAAGCGGTGCAGGCGCACCGCGACGTTCGCGCCAGGCGGATGTTCCCGGTCCACTGGTCGACCTTCAACCTCGCGTACCACGACTGGGACGAGCCGGTCCGCCGCGCGGTGGCCGAAGCGCGCCGGACCGGTGTCGCTCTGGTCACGCCCCGGGTCGGCGAATGGGTCGATGCCGACCAGGAGTTCGCGTCGACGCCGTGGTGGGAGGCGGTGCGTTAGGCGACTGCTCGGCGCCGCGGCGAGCCGGACGATCGACGGCGCTGCCTACAATTCCGCCGACGCTCGGTGCTCGCCGGTCGCCCTTCGAAAGGTTCTCCATGTCCAAGCCCCTCGCGCCTGCCGCACTGTCGGCCCTCGGCCTGATTGCCGGGCTCGCGCTCGCGGCAACGTCGGCGCATGCCGCTGACAAGGTCAAGGTCGGCTTCGTCAGCACGCTGTCGGGGCCGTCGTCGGCGCTCGGCATCGACATCCGCGACGGCTTCCTGCTCGCGATCAAGCTGGGCGGCGGCAAGCTCGGCGGCCTGCCCGCCGAAGTGCTGGTGAGCGACGACCAGTTCAAGCCCGACGTCGCCAAGCAGCTGTTCGAGAAGAACATCAAGCGCGACAAGGTCGACTTCATGACCGGTGTCGTGTTCTCCAACATCATGCTCGCCGCGCTGCCGGAAGCGCTCGACGCCAAGACGATCTACATCAGCCCGAACGCCGCGCCGTCGTCGATCGCCGGCAAGGACTGCAACCCGCTGTTCTTCGCCGTCTCGTGGCCGAACGACGCCTACCACGAGGCGGCCGGCCAGTTCGCCAACACGCGCGACCTGAAGAGCGTCTACCTGGTCGCGCCGAACTACCAGGCCGGCAAGGACTCGCTCGCCGGCTTCAAGCGCACGTTCAAGGGCCAGGTCGTCGGCGAGAACTACACCAAGCTCGGCCAGCTCGACTACGCCGCCGAGCTCGCCGAGATCCGCGCCGCCAAGCCGCAGGCGGTCTACATCTTCCTGCCCGGCGGCATGGGAATCAACTTCATCAAGCAGTACGTCGGCGCCGGCCTCGGCAAGGACACGACGCTGCTGCTGCCGGGCTTCTCGGCCGACCAGGACGTGATCAACCCGGTCGGCGCGTCGATGGCCGGGCTCTTCAACACCGCCCACTGGTCGCCCGACTTCACCAACACCGCCAACCAGAAGTTCGTCGCCGAGTTCGAGAAGGAATACAAGCGGGTGCCGACGCTGTACGCGTCGCAGGGCTACGACGCCGCTCAGCTGATCGCCGCCGCCGTTCGCGACACCAAGGGCAAGCTCGACGACCAGGCGGCGGTGCTGAAGGCGCTCAAGGCGGCGAAGTTCGACTCGGTGCGCGGGCCGTTCAAGTTCAACACCAACCAGTACCCGATCCAGAACTACTACGTGCGCACGGTCGGCAGCGACGGCAAGGGCGGCCTGATCAACAAGTCGTTCAACGAGCCGATCCTGAAGAACCACGGCGACGCCTACGTGCAGAGCTGCGCGATGAAGTGAGGCGCGGCGCGCGCTTGACGTCCCGTCCGCCGAGGCGCTGACCGATGCCCGGCGTCCTCGTCCTCGAGCAATCGCTGAACGGGCTGCAGTTCGGCCTGATGCTGTTCCTGCTCGCCGCCGGCCTGACGCTGGTGTTCGGCGTCATGGACATGATCAACCTGGCGCACGGCTCGCTCTACATGGTCGGCGCCTTCCTCGCCGCCTGGCTGGTCGCGCTCACCGGCTCGTTCCTGCTCGGCGTCGTCGGCGCGGTCGCGCTCACCGCCGTCTTCGGCATGGCGCTCGAGGCGGGCCTCCTGCGAACGCTCTACGCGCGCGACCACCTCTCGCAAGTGCTGGCGACTTTCGCTCTCATCCTGATCCTCAACGACGGCGTCAAGATGATCTTCGGCAACGACCTGCCGCTGTCGGCGCCGGCGGCGCTCGCCGGCCCGGTCGAGTTGCTGCCGGGCCTGCAGTATCCGGCGTACCGGCTGCTGATCCTCGCCGTCGGCGTCGCGCTCGCTGTCTTGCTGTGGCTGCTGGTGCAGAAGACACGGATGGGCGCGCTGGTGCGTGCCGGCGCGTCGAACCGAGAGATGGCAACCGCCATGGGCACCGACATCCCGCGCCTCTTCACGATCGTCTTCGGCATCGGCGCGGCGCTCTGCGCGGTCGCCGGCGCGCTGCTCGGGCCGCTGCTCGCGGTGCAGGTCGGCATGGGCGAGAACATCCTCATCCTCGCCTTCGTCGTCATCGTCATCGGCGGCATCGGCTCGATCCGCGGCGCGCTCGTCGGCGCGATCCTCGTCGGCGCGATCGACACGCTCGGCCGCACCCTGCTGCAGCACGTCCTGCGCGAGTTCCTGCCGCCGCAGTGGGCGAGCGCGGCCGGCCCCGCGATCGCGTCGATCGCGGTCTACGTCTTCATGGCGATCGTCCTCGCGATCAAGCCGCAAGGCCTGTTCCCGGCGCGCACCTGATGGCGCCGAAGCCGCTCGGCGCCACGGCGACGACCCGCCCCGGCCCGCTGCTCGCGAGCGCGATCATGGTCGCGCTCGCCGTCGCCCTGCCGTTCGTCCTGCGCGCTGTCGGCCTCGACTTCTACCTCAGCCTGGCAAGCCGGATCGTCGTCTACGCGATCGCGGCGACGAGCCTCAACCTCGTCCTCGGCTATGCCGGTCTGGTCTCGTTCGGCCACGCCGCCTTCTTCGGCCTCGGCGCCTACGTCACGGCGATCATGATCAGCGAGGGCGTGCAGAGCGGCCCGCTCCACCTCGCGGCGACGATCGCGGTCACGGCGCTCGCCGCCCTGGTCATCGGCGCGATCTCGCTGCGCACGCGCGGCGTCTACTTCATCATGATCACGCTCGCGTTCGCGCAGATGCTGTTCTACCTCGCCAACTCGGTGAAGGGCTACGGCGGCGACGAGGGTCTGAACATCCGCGCCCGTTCGCTGTTCTCGCTCGGCGCGAATCTGCTCGACCTCAAGAACCCGCTCGCGCTCTACTACGCCGCGCTCGCCGTCCTCGTGCTCGCGCTGCTGGCGCTGGCGCGCTTCGCGCCCTCGCGCTTCGGGCGCGCCGTGCTGGCGCTGCGCGACGACGACGTCCGCGCCGAAGCGCTCGGCTTTCCGACCTATCGCTACAAGCTCGTCGTCTTCGTCGTCGCCGGCGCGCTCGGCGGCATCGCCGGCGCGCTGAGCGTCAACCTGCAGGGCTACGTCAGCCCGAACGCGCTCCACTGGACGCAGTCGGGAACGCTGATGGTCATGGTGATCCTCGGCGGCGTCGGCACGGTCTGGGGCGGCCTCGCCGGCGCGGCCGTGCTGCTCCTGCTGCAGGAAGTGCTGGCGTCGACGACCGAGCACCACGAGTTCTGGATCGGCTGGGTCCTGCTGGCGGTCGTGCTGTTCGCGCGCCAGGGAATCGTCGGCCTGTGGACGCGGCGCCGCGCGCCGTCGCTGTCGTGACCGCCACCGGGACGGCAGCGCCGCTGCTGGACGTGCGCGGCCTCGAGAAGCGCTTCGGCGGGCTGGTCGCGACCGATCGCGTCGACCTGCGCGTCGACTCGGGCGAGATCCATGCCCTGATCGGCCCGAACGGCGCCGGCAAGACGACCCTGGTGGCGCAGCTCGGCGGCCAGCTCGCGAGCGACCGCGGCGCGATCGTCTTCGCGGGTGCCGACATCACCGCCTGGCCGGCGCACCGCCGCGCTCGCCACGGTCTGGCGCGCTCGTTCCAGATCACGCGGCTGTTCCGCAGCGTCAGCGTGATCGACAACATCGCCCTCGCCCTCCAGGCGGTCAGCGGCGGCAGCCTTTCCGCGTGGCGGCCGGCGCGGCACGACACGGCCCTGTTCGAGCACGCGCGCGAGCTGCTCGACACCCTCGCGCTCGGCGCCAAGGCAGCGCATCCGATCGACCGGCTTTCGCACGGCGAGCGGCGCGCCCTCGAGGTCGGCATGACGTTCGCGAGCCGGCCGCGCCTGATGCTGCTCGACGAGCCGATGGCCGGCATGGGCCGCGAGGAGTCGGCGCGGATGGAAGCGCTGATCGGCGTCGTGCGACGGCAGTGCGCGGTGCTCCTGATCGAGCACGACGTCGATGCCGTCTTCCGTCTCGCCGATCGCGTCTCGGTGCTGGTCGGCGGACGGGTCGTCGCCAGCGGAACGCCGGCCGCGGTGCGCAGCGACCCGGCGGTGATCGCCGCCTACCTCGGCGACGACGCCGGCTCGGCATGACCTCGGCGCTGCTCGACGTCCGCGGCGTCCATGCCGGTCACGGTGCCGCCGAGGTGCTGTTCGGCATCGACCTCGCCGTCGCGCCGGGCGAGATCGTCGGCGTCCTCGGCCGCAACGGCATGGGCAAGACGACGCTGGTGCGAACGATCATGGGCCTCTTGCGCCCGCGCGCCGGAACGATCGCGCTCGCCGGTCGCGACATCACCGGCTGGGCGCCGAACCGGATCGCGCGCGCCGGCGTCGGCCTCGTTCCCGAAGGGCGCCAGGTGTTTCCCAACCTGAGCGTCGACGAGCACCTCGACGCGTTCCGGCGCGCGTCGCCGCGGGGCGCGTCCGACTGGACGCCGGCGCGCGTGCTCGACCTCTTCCCGGCGCTCGCGGCGCGCCGCTCGCACGGCGGCAACCAGCTGTCCGGCGGCGAGCAGCAGATGCTCGCGATCGGCCGCGCCCTCGTCACCAACCCGTTGCTGCTGATCCTCGACGAGGCCACCGAAGGGCTCGCGCCGCTCGTTCGCGAAGAGATCTGGCGCGCCTTGCGCGAGTTGCGCGATGCCGGCCTGGCGATGATTGTCATCGACAAGTACGTGCAGCGGCTGGTCGCGATCGGCGATCACCACGTGATCGTCGAGAAGGGGCGCGTCGCCTGGCGCGGCAGCTCGATCGAGCTCGACGCGGATCGCGCGCTCTGGCATCGCTACCTCGGCGCGTAGCGGCCCGCCTGCATCGTCGCGGGGACTCGAGCCGATCGTTCAGCGGAT
>Ga0207703_10005476_pt1 | contig 10206 bp, 9 predicted proteins | sample KBSSwiS12_FD_184304 | JGI IMG/M metagenome (GOLD analysis project Ga0207703, IMG submission 184304) | Switchgrass rhizosphere microbial communities from Kellogg Biological Station, Michigan, USA - KBS Switchgrass S1-2 (SPAdes) (version 2) | ecosystem: Host-associated > Plants > Roots >... | reverse complement strand
GCAGCTGCAGCCGGCCCAGGTGCCAACTTACTTCTTGCGCGCGGCCTTGCCTTTGGCCTTCGCCTTGGGCTTGCTCGCCTTCGACGCGGATTTTTTGGCGGCTTTCTTCACTGCCTTCTTGGCTGCCGGTTTGGCGGCCGATTTTTTGGCAGCTTTCTTCGCCACTTTCCCCGCAGCTTTCTTCGCCACTTTCCCCGCAGCTTTCTTCGCCACTTTCCCCGCAGCCTTCTTGGCCACCTTGCCTGCCTTCTTGGCCGCTTTCTTCGCGGTCTTGCCAGCAGACTTGCCCGCGGCTTTGGCCGGGGCGGCCTTGGCGGGGGCAGCCTTCGCGGGAGCCTTCGCAGGCGGTGCCTTCTTGGCGGCCTTCTTTACCGTCTTCTTCGCAGCCTTCTTGGGCGGTGCCGCCTCATCGTCGGACTCGCCACTGGCAGCCTGTGCGGACTCGACGAGGGCAATCGCGCCTCCCTGGGGATCGAGAACCTGCACGATCCACGAACCGCCCGGTACTTCCATCGGGCCATTCAGGACCCGGCCGCCCGCGGACTTGACCGCATTGGCTGCCTTGGAAGCGTCCGCGACGCGCACATAACTCAGCCAGTTGGGCGGCGTGGAGTTGTCGCGTACCTTGAAGACGCCGCCGACGTCTTTACCGTCCAGCGTCACGATGTGGTACGTGAAATCGCCCATATCGTGAGCAGCACCCTTCGACCAACCGAACAGCTCCGTATAGAAACTCAGGGCTGCATCCGGGTCCGTCGTAGCCAGCTCGTGCCACGTAAAATCACCCACCCCACCGCTGGGCAGGATGCCTTCCTCGGGCATCGAAGAAGGGGTGAATACCGCGAACGCCGCGCCCTGCGGGTCCGACAGAACCGCAAACCGGCCGACGTTCGGAATATCGGCGGCAGGCTTTAGAACTTTGCCACCGAGTTTCTCCGCAGCCTCAACCGTCGCATCGACGTCAGGCGTGCCGACATAAATGATCCAATGTGGCGGCGTAGCGGGCCCATCGTTCTCCGGCAGGGCCATGAGCCCACCGGCCCGAACCTTCCCTGACATCCAGATTGAATACGAGGGCATCCCCGAGTCTTCCGCCTTCCACGGGACGACGCGCGAGTAGAAATCGCTGGCAGCGTCGGTGTCCGTAGTCATCAACTCGTGCCAGACAAACCGTCCCCGAATCTCCGCGTTGCTCATGGCGAGTTTTCCCCTTGTTTGGAGCTATGCGCGCGACATTCTGCACTGTCTAACGCGCGAACGACAGACTCACGACGCCGACAACAATGCAAACAGCACCAATTATTCGCTCCGGTGTGGTTCGTTCACTCAATAACTTCGATCCCATGTATGCACCGGCAAGGGTTGCGAGCTCACGCGCGGGCGCAATGTGACTTATCGGAGCAATCCGCATGGCGAACAGCACCAGGATGTAACCAATGGGTCCCAGGACACTCACCACCGCCGTGGGCCCGGCGTACTTACGAGCCTCGCGTCTGACTTCAGCTCTGTCTCGCCAAGCGAGAGGCGAAAGCACGACGATGCGGATCAGGTTGCCGGTGAAGTCGACGATGAACGGAGAAATGGCGAGCGCCTTGACCGCCCATCCGTCGTTCAGGGTGTAGGACGCGATAAACACACCAGTCAAAAGTCCAAAGAAGATGCCCTTGCGCGGTGCGCGGTGAGGCTCCCGGGTGAGACCGGCCACCAGGAGAATGCCGGCGACAATGAGGGCCATACCGAGGGCCGACAGCGTCGTCGGATGTTCACCCAGCAGAGTGACGGCGCCGATAAATGACAGCAGCGGACCGAAGCCCCGCGCGATGGGATAAACGAGCGACAGGTCGGAGCTTCGGTAACCGGCCTGCAAAGAAAGCGAATAGCCCAGGTGCAGGACGCTGGTGGCGGCGAGCGCGATGTACTGTCGGGTATCGAAGTGGGGCCGGTCCTGGATGAAGATCCAGAGGATGATCGGCAGGTACAGGAGAGCGGAGCCGACCGAGTAGAGCCAGACGAAGTGGCGTGAGCCGGCGGCTCTCTTCGCGGAGATGTTCCAGGTGGCATGCGCCGCCGCGGCGAGCAGCACCGCGACGAGGGCAATCGTCGGGATGGATTAGGACCTCTTTGTCAAGGCGACGAAGTCTCCCACAAACGATCCCATTTCGTTTGAGTCGTGCAGCAACTGCGCGTTGAGGGTCATTCGCGCCCGGCCGCGGCGGTTCAGCATCGTCAAAAACCTCTGCCAGGCGGCGGCGTCCTCGAATCCGCACGCGGCCTCGAAGTCACCGACGATGGGCCGCTGGTATTCCATGGAGCTTCGCTGGATGACGAGTTGCGCGTCCACGCCCTCGCGGACCAGGCGCACGTGCAACAGTGTCCACGCTGACAGCGTTGCAAGCACGACGCCGCTGCCCCCGAAAACGGTCTGGTGATGGTTGATGTTGGGCTCCAGGGGGGCAAAGAGCAGCACTCGTTCCGGCGTCGCGATCTTCACCCGTACCCCCATCGCCGCCGACAGGGGGATATTCGAGTGCAAATAAGCTTCCATCTCCGAGATCAGCATATCTCGCTTCGTTCAAGGTTGCGTCGAGTGCGCCTGCGTTTCGGCCGCGACGGGCGAGGCACGCATCACGTGTTCCCGCCAGATCAGATATAGGCCGCTGGCAATGACGATTCCACCGCCAATATAAACGCGACTGGTGGGAAGCACGTCCCAGACCACGCGATCGATGCCGATGCCCCATAGCAGCGCCGTGTACTCAAAGGGCGCCACGACGGAGGGCGCCGCGTTTCGGAAGGCCTCGGTGAGCAGATGTTGAGCGATCGCGGAAAAGAAACCGATGCCCGCCAGCAGGAGCCAGTCCTCAGTGCGGATGGGAGTCCAGTGTGCTGCCGAGAGACACAGTGCCATCACCGCCATCAGACTGATCATCCAGAACGTGACACTGACGGTCGAGTCGGTGCGAGTGATGATGCGCAGCGCAATCGCGTTGAACGCATACCCAGCCGCCGACAAAAGGGCGGCAACAGCACCCAGGGATACCAAGCTCGTTGCCGAGGGCTTCAGCATCGTAAGGACACCGACCAGGCCAACGCAGACAGCGATCCAGCGCCGCCAGCCAACATGCTCACCCAGCAGGGGAACCGAGAGCGCGGTAACGATGAGCGGGGCACTCAGAAAGATCGAATAGGCATCCGCCAGCGACAGCACACGGACGGCGTACACGAAGGTCACCAGGACGAACAGCTGCAGCAAGGCCCGAAGGAAGTGCATCCCCATGCGGACGGGCTTCAGTGCTTTGAGGCGGCCCATCACCAGCAATGGCAGGACCATGAAAGGCACCGCGGCGGCACCTCGCAGCGCCACCACTTGCATGGGCGGGTAGTGTTCGGACAGGAGCTTGAGCAGCGTGTCCATGCCACTGAACGCCGCGACGGCGGTCACCATGAACGCGATTGCTTTGAGAGACCGCCCGGCCTCGGGGCGATCCATTACCGGGAGCCTGGGTGACTCATGGGCGCCGTCGCGAGGGCGTCACCCAGGCTCCTAGGCCAGCGAGTCGGGCTCGACAGCCCGTTGCGGCTGGGGCGGGTGGAACGCCGCCGACCGGTAACCCCGGCCCAGCCATTTCGCCGGCAGCGGGAAGGCGCTCGTCAGGGAGACGACGAGCGAGGACAGATAGGGGATCGACTGGATGAGGAGCACGACGACCCAGGCAATACGATCCGGGCCACGGGTCTGGAAGGTCGTGGAATGTGATACGCCCCAGGCAGAAAGCCACAGGCCGAACATGATCAGGGTCTCGTCACGGGATGCCGCGAGCGCCTGGAATACACGCTGACTCCCGGCATGTTTCGGTGTGCGGAAAAAAGGCTCTCCGCGAGTCAATAAACCTTTTAGAACGGCTATGCCAATCGTATGTGTCAACGCAAGCCCGGCGACCGCGGCCGCCAGCGTCTGCCGGATGTTGGCGCCCACCCTGACCTGATACAGGTGCGCCAGCTTCGCGAGCTTGAAAGTGAACAGCGACAGCGGCAGAACCGAGTACATCATCAGTGGCGGATCGATCTGGCGTGGCAAACACACGATGGCAGCGCTCCAGGCCAGCGCCGCGATGTTGAAAATGAGGTTGAAGCCATCAGCCACCCAGGGAAGCCAACCGGCAATGAAATGATACCTTTGTCCGGGCGAGAGTGAGCTTTTTTCGGTGAACAGCGAGCGGGCGTGGCTCTTCAGGATCTGCATGGCGCCATAGGCCCAGCGGAAGCGCTGTTTCTTGAAGTCGATGAAGGTGTCGGGCATCAGGCCCCGGCCATACGTGGTGGGTACGTACGAGGCTTCAAACCCGGCCTCGAAGATCCGCAGGCCCAGCTCGGCATCCTCGGTGATACACCATTCGGCCCAGGCACCGCTCTTCTCGAGCAGCGTACGACGGACGAGTGTCATGGTGCCGTGCTGAATGATCGCGTTGCGTTCGTTTCGCGTGATCATTCCGATGTGGAAGAAACCGCGATACTCGGCGTAACACATCGCCTTGAAGGCGCTCTGACTTTCATCACGGTAGTCCTGCGGCGCCTGGACGATGGCAATCCGGTCATCCTGGAAGCCGGGTACCAGGTCTCTCAACCAGTTGGGTTCGACCACGTAGTCGCTGTCGATCACTGCGACGATCTCGGCATCCGTGGCCGTCTCGCGCAGCGCGAAATTCAACGCACCCGCCTTGAAACCCGCCAACGGGGCGACGTGGAAGAATCGGAAACGCTCGGGGCGCCCAGCACCCAACCGCGCGCAATGGGCCTCGACAGGCCGCCAGACAGCCTCGTCGCGTGTGTTGTTGTCGATCACCAGCACTTCGAAGTTTGAATAGTCGAGCCGGGAGAGCGCATCCAGGGTCTCGATGACCATGTCCGGCGGCTCGTTGTAGGCCGGGACGTGAATGGACACTTTCGGCTGCGACTGTCCAATACGAACGGGTGACCCGACGCCCAAGCGCAAGCGCGAGGTCACCCAGTGAGCCTCGGCCCACTCATAAGCCTCGGCCAGCAATACCAGAACCACGCCCAACATGCCCATCAACAGCAACACGCCGGAAACGACACTGGCCACGGTCATGTACTGTTGGGTGAAGTCATAGAACACCCAGACAGTAGCCGTCGCGGCAGCATAGACCACCAGGGCAAGAAAACTTCGGCCCCGATTGCGTAGCGGTGTCACGTTGTTGAAGTAGAAGATGAACAGCACGACGAACGCGACGGTCACCGAAATGGCAGCCAGCATGTGCCACTCGGGGACGCGCACGATCCCGGCCGTGAATTCGAATTTGGGCACCCGATCAACGTTGTAGACACCCCAGTACGAGCCGACATCACCTTCCTGCGGTACCTTCCAGGGTTGATCGAACGCCTCCATCACGTAATAGACAAAACGTTCGTGCTTGGCACGCGCCAGAAACCGCCGCAGGAACAGAGCCTCGTTGGCATCGGAAGCCACGGCATACTGATGCGTGCGGCCCCGGCTCGGCCAACCCACTTCGGCAATGATCACTTCCTTGTTGGGAAAGGCTTTCTGGACCTTGTGGAGCTGCTCTATGGAGTAGTCCACGGCAATTTCGACCGGCACACCTTCCCAGTACGGCAACAGGTGTACGCCGATGAAATCGACGTGTTGGGCCAGGTCAGGATGTTCCAGCCAGATGTTCCACGGCTCCGCGGTCCCCACCGGCTGCCCGATGGCCGCCCGGGCGCGATCGAGATACCCCTCCAGCTCCTTTACCGGGACATAACCCTGTAGAGCCACCTCGTTGCCCACGAACACACGCATGACATTGAGGTGAGTTCGCGCCAGCTCGATGGCCGTTTTGAGTTGAGCTTCGTTGGAGTCCCTGTTGTCGTCGATCCAGGCGCCAACAGCAACATTGATCCCATGGCGCTCGGCCAACTGTGGAATGTCGGCCAGCGAGCCGGCCACACTGTAGGTACGTACCGTGCCGACCTTGCCGGTGACGAGCTTGAGATCGGAGTCGATCTCCGCGTCGGTGGGCAGAATGTGCCTGGTTGGATCCTCCCCCATCCGGAAGGGGGAAAAGGAAAATCCCTGGATGTGGGCGGGCCAGGGTGGCTCAGCCGCGGGGCGGTTCAGGAACGCCCAGACAGCACACGTCAAGGCAGCGAAGGCCGCTGCAATCAACAAGCCAGGTAACGACTTCATGGGTTGGACCAACGTGGGGCCGTCGCATCATACTCGATTACACGGCGCGACGATGGTTTACCACCAACATGGCAACTGGCAGCTGAACGCGAACTGTCAGTTCGCGGCGACGAGTTTCCCCGGCAATGTCAAATGACCCCGACGGCGCCACCGTGAGTGCAGGGCCGGCCGGGTGGCCGTTACCAGACCCCGACGTTCTGCATGGACTTCCAGGGCTCGGCCGGCTCCAGGCGGGCACCTTTTTGGAGCAACTCAATCGAGATGTTGTCCGGGCTGCGAACAAATGCCATCCAACCATCCCGGGGCGGGCGATTGATGGTGACTCCATGGTCCATCAGGCGCTGGCAGGTGGCATACACGTTGTCGACTTCGTAGGCCAGGTGCCCGAAATTGCGGCCACCGGTATAGCTTTCCGGATCCCAGTTGTAGGTGAGCTCCACTTGGGCGCTCTCATCTCCAGGGGCGGCCAGAAACACCAGCGTGAAACGGCCCTGCGGGTTGTCCTTGCGGGACAACTCTTTCAAACCCAACGCATCCCGGTAGAAGCGCAAGGACGCGTCAATGTCCGTGACGCGCACCATGGTGTGGAGATATTTCACTAGAACATCTCCGAGGCGCCGGGCTGTGTGATCGCAACCTTGTAGCGGGACGGGATGTGATCGCCTGTGATCATCTCGTCATAGCTCTTGCCAGGGCCCACCATCGGATACACGCCGGCATCCCGGTCGATGATGACCTCGAGGAAAGCAGCGCCCGGGAAGTTGATGAACTCCTGGATGACCCGCGGCACGTCTTCCTTGCGATCCAGGCGTACGGCATAGCGGAAGCCGTCCGCCTGCGCCGCCTTGATGAAGTCCTTCTTGTGCAACGAGCGGTCGCTGGAGGCGAAGCGTCCGTGGTGAAACAGTTTCTGCCACTGCTTCACCATGCCGTCGCCGAAGTTATTCAACACCACGACTTTGATCGGCAGGTCGTAGGTCGTCACGGTCTCGAGCTCACCCATGTTCATGCGGATGCTCGAGTCGCCGTCGATGTCGATGACGAGGCGCTTTGGATTGGCGATCTGCGCGCCGATGGCGGCGGGCAGGCCAAATCCCATGGTGCCCATGCTGCCGGAGGTCAGCCACAGTCGCGGCTGACGGAAATCGCAGTACTGCGCGGCCCACATCTGATGTTGGCCCACGCCCGTGGAGATGATGGCTTCACCGCCGGCGAGCTTGTTGATTTCCTCAATCACGTAGTACGGCTGAATGAGGTCGCTTTTGCGGTCGTAGTTCATGGCATACGTGCGCTTCAGCTCAGCGAGCTCCGCATGCCACGTTGAGTAGTCAGGCGCAAACTTCTTGCGCGTCCCATACGCCGTCAACGCCTGCAGCGCCTCCGGCAACTGACCCACGTAGCTCCACTGGACCCGCTTGACCTTGTTGACCTCAGCCCGATCGATATCGAGATGAGCGATGCGCTTGGCATTGCGCGCAAACTTCGCGGGCACGCCGGCAACGCGATCATCAAAACGGGAGCCGACGGCGACGAGGAAGTCAGCGTCGTCGACGGTGTAATTCGCGTAGGCAGTGCCATGCATGCCGAGCATGTGCATCGCCAGCTTGTGCTTGGTATCGATAGCGCCGATGCCCATCAGCGTGGTGACGATCGGGATGCCGAAGGCTTCCGCGAAATCGGTCAGGGACACGGCCGCATTGGAATTGATGACGCCACCGCCCGCATAGATCACGGGGCGCTTGGCCTCACCCAGCATCTCAAAGAACTTCGCAGCCTCGAGGTCGTCGAGGGTGCGATGGGCCAGCTCATTCATCCGGCGGCGGTAACCGGGGATCGGCAGGATGCCGCTTCCCTGGAAGACACCCTCCCAGTTCTGGACGTCCTTCGGGATGTCGACGACCACGGGGCCGGGGCGGCCGGTCCGCGCGATCTCGAACGCAGTCCGAACCGTAGCCTCGAGTCGGGACGGGTCCGTCACCAGAAATATGTGTTTCGCCACGGAGCCCATGATCGAAGGGACCGGGGCCTCCTGGAAGGCATCCGTTCCGATGGATGCGCGGGCGACTTGGCCACAAATCACCACCATCGGCACCGAATCGGCCATGCAATCGCGCACGGGCGTAACAGTGTTCGTCGCGCCCGGGCCGGAGGTGACGATACAGACGCCTACGCGGCCGGTAGCACGGGCATAGCCAGCGGCCATAAAGCCGGCACCCTGCTCATTTGCCGGGACTATGAGCGGAATCTGGGGCTCGCCAGCGCGGACGGCCTGCTCGTTGTAGAGAAATACAGCGTCGTACGTCGGCAGGATCGCCCCGCCGCTGTACCCAAAGATGGCCGTAACGCCCTCGTCCGCAAGGACCTGCATGATCATCCGGGCGCCCGACATCGTCTGGCCGGCAAGGGGGTGCCCGAACGGGCGGGGCTGGATCACCGTGTCACTCATGGGAAGGGCTCATTCGACGCAAGGAAAAGCGGAACATACCGAGACTAGCAGCTTGGTGGACGTGCGCAAAACCTAGGAGCCTGTGTGACTAATGGGCGCCGTCGCGAGGGCGACCCCCAGCGAGCAGATTTGGGCGATCCTTTCACGCGCATAGTCGACACTATGTAAGTGAAAGGATCGCCCAAAGATGCCGCTGGGGGTCGGCCGCAGCAGGCGAACATTAGTCACACAGGCTCCTGGGGGGTCGGCGGGAGACCGCGGAATCCTTTATTCTCATTCGCGATACACACTTGGTTCGGATCTCATGCGTCACATCATCGCAATACTTCTGCAAAACGAAGCCGGTGCTCTTACCCGCGTCGCGGGCTTGTTCTCCACCCGTGGCTATAACATCGAATCCCTTTCGGTAGCGCCGACAGATGATCCGACTGTCTCGCGCCTGACGCTGGTTACGACCGGATCGGAAGCCGTGATGCAGCAGATCACGAACCAATTGAACAAGCTGGTAGACGTCGTCAGTACCGAGGACATGACCGGTGGCGAGCATCTGGAGCGCGAGCTCGTGCTGCTGAAGCTGAAAGTCAGGCCGGAGCATACTGATGCAGTCCGCGGGTACGTGGTGCGCACGGGTGGGCGCGTATTGGATCCGGCGACGGATGGATTCATTGTTGAACTCACTGCCAGTGAAATGGAGATCAATGCGTTTGTATCCGACCTCGCTCAGCAAGCGGATTTGCTCGAAATCGTGCGTAGCGGCGCTTTGGGAATTGGACGGAATGCGAGACCGCTGCGCGTCGTACGGTAGGGCCGAGTGAGTCGTGCCCGAATCCTGATCGTTGACGATCTTCCGGAAAAACTGCTGGTTTACAGCAGCCTGCTGGAAGACATCGACGCTGAAATCGTCCAGGCCCGCTCCGGAACCGATGCGCTCAAGCGTGTTCTGGAGGGGTCGTTCGCCGTCATCCTCCTCGATGTCAACATGCCTGACATCGACGGTCTCGAGACCGCGACGTTGATCCGCGGACACCGTAACGGTCGTCAGACGCCCATCATTTTCATCACTGCCTACGTGGATGAGGTCCAGACCGCGCGCGGTTACGCGTTGGGAGCGGTGGATTACATCCAGACGCCTGTTGTTGCGCCGGTGTTGCGCTCGAAGGTGCTGGTGTTTGTTGATCTGTACAAAGCAAATGCGGCACTGGCTCTGTCCAACCAGGAGTTGGAGACGAGGGTCAAGGAGCGCACGGCCGAACTCGAGCAACTGAGTCGGTTGAAGGACGAGTTCCTGGCGACGATGTCGCACGAGCTGCGGACGCCTTTGAACGCCATTTTCGGCTGGGTGACCCTGCTGCGGACGCGGCGGCTCGATGAGCCGACGCAGGAGCGTGCGCTGGAGACCATTGAACGCAACGCTCGCGCTCAAAAGCGCCTGATCGAGGATCTTCTCGACGTTTCGCGGATCGTTACCGGCAAAGTTGCGCTGGAAATCCTGCCGGTGAATCCCCAGAGGGTGGTCGAGGCGGCCTTGGAGACCATGCAGCCGGCCGCGCAGGCA
>Ga0207703_10005473_pt1 | contig 10210 bp, 7 predicted proteins | sample KBSSwiS12_FD_184304 | JGI IMG/M metagenome (GOLD analysis project Ga0207703, IMG submission 184304) | Switchgrass rhizosphere microbial communities from Kellogg Biological Station, Michigan, USA - KBS Switchgrass S1-2 (SPAdes) (version 2) | ecosystem: Host-associated > Plants > Roots >... | reverse complement strand
TTCATGAGCGCCTGGAACAGCTTCCTTTGGCCGCAGATCGTGCTCCAAAGCGCGAATAAGTACACGCTTCCGATCGGCCTGACCAACATGATCGGCGCGCCGTCCTACAACACGCCGTACGGCGTGCTCATGGCGGGTACGCTGATATCGATCATCCCGGTGGGGATCCTGTTCTTCATCCTGCAGATGAGCCCGTCGCGCAATGGGAACCAATTCCGCAACGTCGACAAGCCCGATTCGCGCTTCCGCGACGTGGTGGGCGTGGCCGACGCCAAGGAGGCGCTGGAGGACATCGTCGCCTACCTCAAGAATCCCAAGAAGTTTTCCGACCTGGGAGCCAAGCCGCCCAAGGGCATTGTGCTGGAAGGCCACTTCGGCTCGGGCAAGACCCTGCTGGCGCGCGCCCTGGCGGGCGAGGCCGGCGTGCCCTTCATCAGCATTTCGGGCAGCGACTTCTCCGACATGTTCCTGGGCGTGGGCGTGCGCCGCGTGAAGAAGCTGTTCACCATGGCGCGCAAGCAGGCGCCGTGCGTGATCTTCATCGACGAAATCGACGGCCTGGGCAAGCGCTCCTCGGCCGGCTCGGCCAGCGAAACCGAGAACAACCGCATCATCAACGCCCTGCTGGTGGAACTGGACGGCTTCTCGGCCAAGTCCGGCATCGTGGTGCTGGGCGCCACCAACAACATCGACAACCTCGACCCGGCGCTGATCCGTCCCGGCCGCTTCGACCGCACCTGCCACGTGGGCCTGCCCAACGTGGACGAGCGCGAGGCGCTGTTCCGCCTCTACGCCGACAAGCTGCGCACCGAGGGCGAGACGGATTTCCGCCAGTTGGCGCGCATTTCCACCGGCCTGTCGCCGGCGGCCGTGGCCAACGTCACCAACAGCGCGGCGCTGATGGCCGCCAAGGAAAGCGCCGAGGCCGTGTCCCAGGGCCACTTCCAGCGTGCGCTGGAGCAACACCTCATGGGCGGCCCGGCCGTGGCGGCCTCTGAAAAAGACGACGAGGGCCGGGCCGCGTTCGGCCAGGCCGAGCGCAACCGCATCGCCGTGCACGAGGCCGGCCACGCCATCATCGCCAAGCTGCTCGGCGTGGGCGTGGTGGAAAAGGTCAGCATCCTCAAGCGCGGCCGCGCCCTGGGCGTCACACTCGTGACCAACAACCAGGACATCACCCTGCAAAGCGAGCCGGAACTGCGCGCGCGCATGGCCATGCTGCTGGCCGGCCGCGGCGCCGAGACGCTGGTGCTGGGCACCGCCTCCACCGGCGCGGCCAACGACCTGGAGCATGTGTCGGGCATGGCCTACCGCATGGTGACCGAGTTCGGCTTCGGCAAGGGCGGCGCGCCCTTCAGCTTCGCGGGACTGCCGCAGGCGGTGCGCCATTCGGCCGGCGGCGAAGCCATCGAAGAAGCGCGCGGCATCATCAGCGAGGTGGAAGCGCAATGCAACGCCCTGCTCGCCGGGCACCGCGAGGCGCTCGCCCTGCTGACCGCTGAACTGCTCGAGCACGAAACGGTCAGCGGCGCGGTGGTGGACCAATGCCTGGGAATGGAAGCGCCCGAAGCGCTGGCCGCGTAGCCGGCTGGATCGTTATCACGCGGGCCGGGCCCCCCTACATGGGGTACGCCGGTTGCGGCTATCCCTGAGAAAGGGCTCGCGGATGCGAGCCCTTTTTTCTTCCCTTCGCACCAGTTTCAATCCCTTCCTCCGCCCCCAGCCTGCCCCCTGCGGCGTCCCTTAGTGCCACCGGCATGTGTCAGTCATGCTCGACGGCCGATCGGACCACGCTTATTAGCAGTCCTTTTCACTGGCTGCCAAATTGCATGTCAAATATTGACGACAATTTGGAAATATTCCAAAGTTGGATCTGTTCGAACTGTCACGGTGAATGGAACCATGCAACAACATTTCGCCCCTCAGGCTAAGGGGACACTCGAAGTGGTGTCCGACCTGGAAACGTTCTTCCGCGATGCGCTGGCCAGTTCTCTGAAACAGCAGCACCTCAGCATTCGCGGCCACACCACCGATTACCTGGTGAACATGCTCACCGTCTTCTCCAAGACCGAGGCTTTTTTTGAGCCCACCGAGGAAGGCCTGGGCCTGAAAACGCTGGCCGAGATGCTGGGCGAGACGTTGGAGGCGGAAAATGACGCCGAGCGCAATGCGATCCTGCAACGGCTGGGAGACATCTCGCTGTTCGTCGCGGGTTTTCTCTCGCGCGGCTTTGAGCGCCGGGTGGTCGACGTGGATTACCACATCGCGATGGGCGGCAATGCCTACGGTTCCCTGGCGAACCGCCAGCCGCCCAGTCGCGGCGCGCTGGCCCAAGTCTTCGGTGAACTGGCGGCCAAGTTCCAGCCGCTGGTCGACGTGCTGAACGAAATCAGCGATGCGGCCTACGCCTATTCGCCGCGCGACATCCTGCGGCTCTACGAGCTGTGGCTGAAGACAGGCAGCAGGCGCGCACGCAACCTGCTCCGCCGCCTCGGGGTCGAGGCGGCGCCCGTTGGGCTGCAGGTTCAGTAGCAGCCGTGCTGGGCGCGTTGCAAACGCTGCTTGCCCGGATTTACGACATCGCGCCCTCACACGCGATTGATGATTTCCTCCTGACCGACCGGGCCAGGCTTCCACCCGCCGCCGAGGTGAACCCCGCCGAAGAGCAGGTATTCGTCGCCGAGCGCGATGGGGCGCTGTGCATCACGCTGTTCCTGGATGCCGGCCTGCTGCAACGGCTCGCCGACGCCAATCCGCTGCAATCCCTGCATGCCGGGAATCTGGCTGACTTCTGGACCGCGCTCGAAGGGGTGAGCCATTTCCTATGCCTGGCCTGGCACGCGGCTTCCGATCGGCCGGTCACCCTTCTTGAACTCGAATTGCAAGGCGAGATCGACAAGTACATGGCCAGCCTCTGGCTGTTGCGCCGGCAGAATGCGGGGCGCTTTCCGGCCGAGTTGTACCCCGTGCTGTTCGAGCGGACAACGATCGACCCCGAGCGGGCCGGCAACCGGCTGGAGCTCTATCGTCAGGCCAGCGCTTATGCGGCGCGTTTCTGTCGCGGGCTCAATCCGGCTCTCCGGTCATCCGAGCGAACCGCGCGCATGGCAGGGGTGGCCGAACTGCGCCGCTTCTATCGCCTAACCCGGCACCAGAAATATCGCCGCATCGCGGCCATCACCTGACCGGCCGGCAGGCTGGCCCAGCTCAGGAAATCACCTCCGCCCGGGTCCCACACCCTCCGTCGGGCGGGCCAGGGGGCCTTGAAATTTTCGGTCGTGTTTCTTATATTGGCACTCGCGAGGGGAGAGTGCTAATTTCCCCGAGTCCTGTAATTACGGCTAACTCATTGAATTGGAGGCTCTTTATGAATATCCGTCCATTACACGACCGCGTTGTGGTGGAGCGCATTGAAGCAGAAAACAAGTCGGCGGGCGGCATCGTCATCCCCGACAACGCCGCCGAGAAGCCCGACCAGGGCAAGGTCATCGCCGTCGGCAACGGCAAGATCCTCGAAGACGGCAAGACCCGCGCGCTGGAGGTGAAGGTCGGCGACCGCGTGCTGTTCGGCAAGTACTCCGGCACCACCGTGAAGATCGAAGGCACCGAATACCTCGTGATGCGTGAAGACGACATCATGGGTGTCGTGGCCTGATCCAGACCCATTTCAAAGCTGGCCGCACGTGACGATCCGCCGGCCTATTGTCAGAACTGAACAAGGAGTGCATTGAAAATGGCTGCCAAAGAAGTCCGCTTCCACGAGGACGCCCGGGTTCGCATGCTCGAAGGTGTCAACATTCTCGCCAACGCCGTGAAGGCCACGCTGGGACCCAAGGGCCGCAACGTGGTGCTCGAGCGCTCGTTCGGCGCCCCCACCGTGACCAAGGACGGCGTGTCCGTGGCCAAGGAAATCGAGCTCAAGGACAAGTTCCAGAACATGGGCGCGCAGATGGTGAAGGAAGTCGCCTCCAAGACTTCCGACGTGGCCGGCGACGGCACCACCACCGCCACCGTGCTGGCCCAGGCCATCGTGCGCGAAGGCAGCAAGTACGTGGCCGCCGGCATGAACCCCATGGACCTCAAGCGCGGCATCGACAAGGCCGTGGCCGCCGTGGTTGAAGAGCTGAAGAAGATCTCCAAGCCCTGCACCACCAGCAAGGAAATCGCCCAGGTGGGCGCCATCTCGGCCAACGCCGACGCCGACATCGGCAAGATCATCTCCGACGCCATGGAGAAGGTGGGCAAGGAAGGCGTCATCACCGTCGAGGACGGCAAGGGCCTGAACAACGAGCTGGAAGTCGTTGAAGGCATGCAGTTCGACCGCGGCTATCTCTCGCCCTACTTCATCAACAACCCCGACAAGCAGATCACCGTGCTGGACAACCCGTACGTGCTGCTGTTCGACAAGAAGATTTCCAACATCCGCGAGCTGCTGCCGGTGCTGGAAGGCGTGGCCAAGGCCAGCCGTCCGCTGCTGATCATCGCCGAGGACGTGGAAGGCGAGGCGCTCGCCACCCTGGTGGTGAACAACCTGCGCGGCATCCTCAAGACCTGCGCCGTCAAGGCCCCGGGCTTCGGCGACCGCCGCAAGGCCATGCTGGAAGACATCGCCATCCTGACCGGCGGCCAGGTGATCGCCGAGGAAGTCGGCCTCACGCTGGAAAAAGCCAAGATCACCGACCTGGGCCGCGCCAAGCGCGTGGAAATCGGCAAGGAAGAAACCACCATCATCGACGGCGCCGGGGAAGAGAAGGCCATCGAAGCGCGCGTCAGGAACATCCGCGTGCAGATCGACGAGGCCACCTCCGACTACGACAAGGAAAAGCTCCAGGAGCGTGTCGCCAAACTCGCCGGCGGCGTCGCCGTCATCAAGGTCGGGGCGGCCACCGAAGTCGAAATGAAGGAGAAGAAGGCCCGCGTCGAGGACGCGCTGCATGCCACGCGCGCCGCCGTCGAGGAAGGCATTGTCCCCGGAGGCGGCGTCGCGCTGCTGCGCGCCCGCGCCTCCATCGACAAGCTCAAGGGCGACAACGACGAGCAGAACGCCGGCATCCGCATCATCGCCCGCGCCATCGAAGAGCCGCTGCGCGCCATTGTCACGAACGCCGGCTCCGAGCCTTCGGTGGTGGTGAACAAGGTGGTGGAGGGCAAGGGCAATTTTGGCTTCAACGCCCAGACCGAAGCCTACGGCGACTTGGTGGCGATGGGCGTGGTCGATCCCACCAAAGTGACCCGCACCGCGCTGCAAAACGCCGCCTCCGTGGCGGCCCTCATCCTCACCACCGACTGCGGCGTGTCCGAGTTGGTGGAAGAGAAGAAGGGCGCCCCGGCCGGCATGCCCGGCATGGGTGACATGGGCGGCATGGATATGTAAGGGAAGTTTCCTTCCGCAGCCGGCCAAAGCCATGCCGGTGCCGTAGCGCACCGGCATGGCGGCGGCTCCCTCTTAGAGCCACAGACTTCGAGGAACTGCCATGAAATTCTGCGTCCAGCGACTTTACAGTAAAGGGGTCCGCTTGCCGGACCAGCACATTATCAACGGCCCCCAGGTCGAGGGGGAACTGCGCACCCGCGAGGAACGGGATGAAGTGACGGGAGAACTGACGCGCGTGGCGAGCCTGTTGGATACTGTCTCCCCGCACACCAAGCTTCTGCCGGAACTGCACGACGTCCACCTTGCCAACATTTCTCCTTTCGCGATTACCTTGCGCGGCTTCGAACATGTCATGACCGACACAGGCCCCACCGAGGTGCGGCAGGAATGGTGGGTGAAATCGGGCGAAGGCCTTGACGCCCAGCGGAGCCTCGCCGTGGGAAGCGCCGGAGCCGTCATCCCGCCGGTGACGCTGCCGCGCCCTGCCCGGCGCCCCGTTGTGGAATCGCCGAGGCGATTTCGGGTGGTGCAGTAGGCGGAAATCGATTCACATTCATTACTGGGCTGCTGATTTCGGCAAGCCCTGCTCCCGCGCCCCCGAGCCTTGTTCCCGCACGCGCAGACCTTGTTCCCGCACGCGGTAAGCCGTCTGCAGCGTGGCCCGGGCCTGCTCCAGCCGGGTATTGCCGCCCGGATGCAAGGCGAGAAGTGAATCGCCGCCAGGCAGCTTGGCCAGCAGGCCGGGCATGGCGGCCGGGTCGAAGCCGGCGCGGGCGCCCAGGATGAGGCCGATGTAGTCGGCTTCCAGCTCCTGCTGGGCATACAGCGCCGCCATGCGCCGGTTCAGCACGAAACTCTCGTCCAGCTCGCGCTGCACGTCCTCGTAGCGCCGGTTGCGCCCATTGTCGGCGAAGTAGCGCGCGGCGCTGGCGAATTCGCGCGTGTGCTCGGCCAGCACGTGGGCCATTTCATGCGCCAGCAGGAAGGCCAGTTCGTCATCGCTGGCGGCGAGCGAGGCGATGAACTCCTGCCCCAGCATGAGCTTGCCGCCCGCCACCGCCGCGGCGTTCTCGCCGCAGCCGCGGCAGGTGTGCACCTGCCAGTCGATGCCGGCGGCATGCGGCACTTCCACCTGCACGGCCCGGGCGAGTTGCCCGACCAGGCGGCGTGCCCGCTCCAGGAGTTGTGTGTCACCGTCCAAGCGGCCGGCGGCGGCGAGCGCACTCAGGCGCGCGTCGTAGGCGCGCGCCGCGGCGGCCTCGACCACGCCGGGGGCATAGTCGAAATCGGCGCGCAGGTCGAGGATGCCCTGCGCCCGCGTCCATGCCGGCGCCAACAGCAGCATCGCGGGCACCACCGCGACAAGGCAATGCATGACCACCCGGCTCGGCAACCGCATCCGGCGTTTCATGTCCACCCTCCAGTCCCGGCGCCATTGGAAGAACTGCGGAAGTGCGGGCAAAGCGGCGCGTGAAAAGCGGCGACAACTTCTTGTATAGACCCTTTCGGCGCAAAAATCAAAAACTGAAGTCCGGCCGGAGGCATTAAGGCATCAAGTTTTCCCGCCGTCTGCCGTAACACATTGAGCACCCGGCAGCGGATCAACATGCCGGAGCGGGTACTTTGGGGGGAAATGCCGTGCATGTTGAGGATTTGCCCGCCTCGGCCAGGCTTGCCGAGGACGGCCTGGCCGCTGTGCTGTTCGCCGACATGAGCGGCAGCACCCGGCTTTACGAATCCGAAGGCGACAAGGTCGCCCTGCAGACCATCGCGCGCTGCATCGAACTGCTGCGCGGCGCGGTGGTGCGCGGCGGCGGGCAGGTGGTCAAGACCATCGGCGACGCCGTGATGGCCGTGTTCCCCACCCCGGACGCGGCCGCCCTGGCCGCCGGCAACATGCAATGCGCCATCGATGCCCTGCCCCCGGTGGGCGCCTTCCGCCTGGGCCTGCGCGTGGGTTTTCACGCCGGCCCCGTCATCCGCAGCGACGGCGACGTGTTCGGCGACACCGTGAACCTGGCGGCGCGCCTGGCCGAACAGGCCGGCCGCGATCAGGTCATCACCTCGCGCGAAACGGCCGACCGGCTGGGACCGCTGTTTCGCAGCTTCAAGCGCCCGCTATACGCCATCCACGTCAAGGGCAAGGCCGAGGAAGTCGAACTGTGCGAGCTGATCTGGCGCCAGGGCGACGACGACGTGACCCTGGTGCATCATGCCGGCGCCGCTCCGGCGCCGCGGGCGCAGCGGGTGCTGCGCGTGAAGTGCGGCGACCGCGAAGTCGTCCGCCGGCGCCAGGACGACGTGCTCACCATGGGGCGCGACACCGCCTGCAGCCTGGTGGTGGCGAGCGGCCGCGCCTCGCGCCAGCACTGCGCCATCGAGCGCCGCCAGGACAAATTCGTGCTGGCCGACCGCAGCACCAACGGCACCTACGTCACGGTCGAAGGCGGCGGCGAGGTGCTGGTGCGGCGCGAGGAAATCTGGATCGGCGCGCACGGCTGGGTTGCCTTCGGCCAGCCGCGCGCCCAGGCCGACGCCGTCGCCGAATATTTCTGCGAATAACCCGTTCAATCGCACGCGAGCAGAACCCGCATATGAACACCGCCCGCCCGAACACCGCGCGCCATGGGGCGACCGAGTCGAACTGGACCATCGGCCGGTTCGTGGTGGAGCGCGAGCTGGGCAAGGGTGCCCAGGGCAGCGTGTTCCTGGCCACCGACCCGCACCTCGGCCGCAAGGTGGCCATCAAGTCGGTGCACGCCCACGCTTCGGCCGAGACCATCGAGCGCCTGCACCAGGAGGCGCGGGTGGTGAGCCAGTTCAGCCATCCCAACATCGTCACCCTGTACGACGCGCTGGAGCACGAGGGCGCGCACTACCTGGTGCTGGAGTACGTGGAGGGCGAGACGCTGCAGCAACTGCTCAGGCGCGAGCGCAAGCTCGAGCCGGGGCGCGCCGCGCGCATCGCCATGCAGATCGCCGACGCGCTCGCCTACGCCCACGCCAAGCAGGTCATCCACCGCGACGTGAAGCCGGCCAACGTCATGATCGCCGCCGGCGACACGGCGCGCATCATGGACTTCGGCATCGCCGTGTCCATGGGCGAGGCCGAGACCGTGGAGGCGCTGCAGGGCACGCCGCTGTACATGTCGCCCGAGCGCCTGCTCCACAGCCAGGTGGGCGAGAGCGCCGACGTGTTCTCGCTGGGCATGGTGCTGTACGAGATGCTGGCCGGCCGCACCGCGATCACCGGCAGCAGCATTTTCGAGGTCATGCACAAGATCGCCAACGAGCCCTTCGAGCCGCCGTCGCGCTTCGCGCCGGGGGTGGACGAGCGGCTGGACCACCTGGTGCTGCGCGCCATTTCCAAGAAGCCCGAGGAGCGCCAGGCCTCGGCGGCGGCGCTGAAGGCGGCCCTGGCCGAGTTCCTCGCCCCGGCCGAGCCGCGCGGCGAGAGCGGCGGGCAGGTGGCCCAGGCGGCGGTCGAGTTCCTGATGCGGCGCATGCGTCACAAGAGCGACTTCCCGGCGCTGTCGCGCACCATCGGCACCATCAACCGCATCGCCGCCGACAGCGACGAGAGCGTGCAGGCCCTGTCCTCCGCCCTGCTCAAGGATTTCGCCCTCACCAACAAACTGCTGCGCCTGGTGAACTCCACGGCCTACGGCCAGTTCGGCGGCAACATCAGCACCATCTCGCGCGCGGTGATGATCCTGGGCTTCAACACCGTGCGCTCGCTGGCCGTCACCCTCATCCTGTTCGAGCACATGCAGAACCAGTCGCAGGCCGCGCAGCTCAAGGACGAGGTGATCGCTTCCTACTTCACCGGCATCATGGCGCACCGCGTGGCGGCGCGCTCGGGCGCCACGGGTTCGGAGGAAGGCTTCATCTGCGGCGTGCTGCACCACCTGGGACGCATGCTGGCGACTTATTATTTCTACGACGAGTACACCCAGATCCAGCGCCGCATGCAGGGCGGCGAGAGCGAGGACCGCGCCGCGCGCGCGGTGCTGGGGGTGTCGTTCGAGGAACTGGGCGTGGGCGTGGCGCGCCACTGGCACTTGCCCGGTTCCATTGTGCAAAGCCTGGAAAACATCGGCGAAGGCGAGGTGGTCAAGCCCTCCAGCGCCGGCGACCGGCTGAAGCTGGTGGCCAATTTCGCCACGGCGCTGTGCCGGGTGGCCGCGGACACGCCGCCCGAGCGCAAGGATGCCGAGTTGGAGCGGCTGAAGCGCCAGTACGAGGCCGGCATCGCCCTGCCCAAGCGGCAGTTCTCCACCCTGGTGGACGACTCCATCAAGCAGTTCCTGGCCGAGGCCGGGACGTTCGTGGGCGACGCGCAGAAAAGCCGCGTGCTGCAGTCCATCACCCAATGGAGCGCCAGGAAGTCCGACGACCCGAACGCCACGGGCCAGATCCAGGCCAGCCCCGGCGCCGGCGCCGGCGGCGAATCAGCCGGGGTCGACACCCTGGACCAGGCCATCACCCAGACCACGCGCATCGCCGCGGCGGCGCCGGAACGGGAACCCGAAACCGCCGCCCGGCGCGGCGAAGCGAGCAACGCCACGCTCACCGCCGGCATCCAGGACATCACCAATTCGCTCATCGGCGACTACAACCTCAACGACGTGCTGCGCATCATCCTCGAGACCATGTACCGCGGCATGGGCTTTTCGCAGGTGCTGCTGGCCACGCGCGATCCGCGCCAGGCGCGCCTGGTGGGGCGCTTCGGCTTCGGCGCCCGCATCGAGGAATTGATGAAAAAATTCAGCGTGCCGCTCACCACCACGCCCGACGTGTTCCAGGTGGCGCTGGACAAGAACGCCGACCTGTACA
>Ga0207703_10005461_pt1 | contig 10223 bp, 11 predicted proteins | sample KBSSwiS12_FD_184304 | JGI IMG/M metagenome (GOLD analysis project Ga0207703, IMG submission 184304) | Switchgrass rhizosphere microbial communities from Kellogg Biological Station, Michigan, USA - KBS Switchgrass S1-2 (SPAdes) (version 2) | ecosystem: Host-associated > Plants > Roots >... | reverse complement strand
CGGTGCGCCTGCGCCGCGTTCTTCAGCTTGTAGCGCTGCTTGATCTCGATCTTGATGCGTCCGGCGGCAACGTGCCCGAACAGCTCGCGGGCGAGCGCCTTCTTCTCCGCCGGGTCCGCGATATAGTCCGCGAGCGCGGGGCGCGTGACGTACACCGACCCCTTGATCGCGAGCGACGTCGCGTCGATCGGCGGCACGGGGCCGGATGCGGTACCGACGCATACCAGGAGCCCGCGGCGCTTGAGCGAGTCGATCGACCCGGCGAAAGTGTCCTTGCCGACGCTGTCGTAGACGACGGACACACCCGCGCCATCGGTCAGCTCGCGAACACGCTTCGCCACGTCCTCGCGCCCGTACAGGATCACGTGATCGCAACCGTGCGCGCGCGCGATCGCTGCCTTTTCCTCGGTCGACACCGTGCCGATCACCCGAAGGCCGAGAAACTTCGCCCACTGCGAGACGATGAGCCCTACGCCGCCCGCCGCGGCGTGCAGCAGGATGGCGTCGCCCGACCGCAGCGGCCAGATCCTGCGCAGGAGATATGCCGACGTGAGACCGCGCATCGTCATCGCCGCCGCGGTCTCGCACGAGATGTCGTCGGGCAGCTTGATGAGCGGCGCCGCCGGGATGAGACGCTCGGTGCTGTAGGCGCCGAGCGTGTTCACGAAGCCGGTGTAGGTCACGCGGTCGCCGGGAGCGACGTTGGTGACGCCGTCACCCACGGAATCGACGACACCGGCCGCCTCGACGCCGATGCCGTTGGGTAGCGAAACGGGATAGAAGCCGGTGCGGAAGTACGTGTCGGCGAAATTCAATCCGACCGCTGCGTGGCGGATCCGCGCCTGTCCCGGTCCCGGCTTGCCGACCTCGACTTCCTCCCAACGCAGGACCTCGGGTCCGCCGGTCTCGTACATGCGAATTGCGTGTGCCATGGTCACCTCACGCGACTTTCCGCAGGAAGCCCTGCTGTCGGCCCTTGGCATTCGGCGCGAAGCCGTTGGCGGCGAGCGTCTCGTCCACCGTGTCGTAGAACACGCCAATCTTGCAGATTTCGCGCGCTTCCTTGCCGCTGGCAACGTCGCGGCCGAATTCACGGGCGATGCGCACCAGCTGCTCGATCTGTTGCACGGTGCTCATCTTGGCCGTGCGCGACTGGTTCCAGAGGTTGTCCTCGATGCCGCAGCGTACGTGCAAGCCCATGGCGATGCCCATCATGTTGATCGGAAGCACATTGCGCATGCTGCTTTCCACGGTCAGCATCGAGCCGTCGGGGATGGCGCGCAGGAAGTTGGACAAGCTGTAGATCGTGGGCTGGTCCATCCCGCCGCCGATGGCCACCCAGTTCATCACCAGCGGGCCTTTGTAGACGCCACGGCGAATCATGCGCTCCACTGTCTCGTAGCTGTTGATGTTGTAGAACTGGAAAGCGCTCTGGATGCCGGCGGCGCTCAGGCGGCGTACGTGCTCCTCGACCCAGCCCGGTGCGGAGGGGACGATCATCTCGCGGTAGGCTTGGTAGTTCTGCGGCTCTGCCATGGACGTGCCGGCGATGTCGTCGATTTCCATCTGCTCCACGACGTTCATCTGCGTGGTGTTGACGGTGACGGTGACCTGATCCGGCTTGGGATCGAGCTCGGCCAGCATGTGGCGCGTGTCGTCGGACAGCCACTTGGCGTTGGCGCCTTCAGTCTCGGGCGCGAAGGATATCGATCCGCCGACCTGGATGATCAGGTCGGGCACGGCCTTGCGCACGCCGGCGATCAGCTCGTTGAACTTGGACAGCCGCTTGGAGCCCTTGCCGTCGAGCTCGCGCACGTGCAGGTGCAGCACGGAGGCGCCCGCATTGTAGCAATCCACCGCCTTCTGGACCTGCGCTTCCATGGTGACGGGAATGTCCTCTGGAAAGTCCGAAGGCACCCACTCGGGGCCATACGGTGCAGCGGTGATGACGAGCTTCTCCTGGTTTTCGGGGAAGAGAGATCCGTCGAGGAAGTTCATGATGTTCCTTTATCGAGGTTGAACGTTGTCTTGCTGCTCGCGGGCTTCGATCTCCTCGAGCAGAATGGGGGCGGCCACGCACATGCTGTGCAATCCCTGCATGCAGGCGAGCTGCAGCACGGCCGTGATCTCGTCGCGGGTGGCGCCTGCCTTCAGCGCGCGCTGGATGTGCCGGCGCACGCCAGGGGCGTACAGGTGCGTGACCGAAGCGTCGAGCGCGATGCCGATGAGCTCGATCGTCTTCTTGTCGAGCGCACCTGCCGCAGCGGGCGCGATCGCGAGCCCGATCGCCTTTTCCGTCCACGCGGGATCGAGCTTGGCGAACGGCTCCCAATCGGGATTCCAGTTGCCGCTGGCCATGCGTCGCGTGCGCGTCGGCAGCGGATCAAAATTCGTTTCCGGATTCACGGCGTTTTTCTTCGGTCGGTTCATCACGCGGGTTGAGGCTCAAGCGCGCCTTCCCGGCGCGGCTTGTCGCTCTTGGCTTGTTGAAGATCGAAGACGTAGGTGCGCGCAGCGAGCAGGAAGAACACCGCCGCGAGCAGGCTGAAGGCGGGAACCACGGCAAGCGCGAATTGCAGCCCGTACCTGTCGGACAGAATGCCTGTGAGCAGAGGACCGCCGGCGAGCCCGAACATGTTCTGCACTAGCGAGAGGACCGATGCGGCCGTGGCACGCACGCTCGGATGCACGACGTCGATCACGACGGCAGTGACCGGGCCGACGTTGACCGCCATCATCAGACCGCCCAGCACGATCAGCGCGTACTGCGCGTTGCCCGGCGGCAAGGCGCCGAACGCCGTGGCCATGAGCACCATGGTGAGCACGGCGCCCACGGCAGGAACGTACAGACGCGCACAGGCAACGCGCGGCGTCAGCCGGTCCGCCACCACGCCCCACACGAATGCGCCGATGCCGCCGACGAGCACCACGAGCCCCGCCTTGAGGCCGGCCTGGTCCGGCGCGAGACCGTAGTAGCGGTTGAAATAGGTCGGAAGCCACGCGTAGGTCATCGACAGCGTGAGCAGCTGGAAGCCGGCGCCGAGACACGCGATGAGCGCCGTGCGCGGCTTCAGCAACGCAATGACGATGGCGCGCGAGGCAACGCGGGCAGGGCTGCCGTTCCCGGCTTCGGTGGTGGGCAGCGCGACAGTCTTGTAGTCGCGCACGATCAGCAGGAACACGAAGGCGAGCAGGATGCCGGGGATGCCGACGGCACCGAAGCCCATCTGCCAACCCCAGCGCTCGGCGATGATGCCCCCAAGCACGACACCGAGCACGGAACCCAGGATGCCGGCGAGGAAGAACGCGCCGAGGATGGAGCTGCGCACGCGCAGCGGAAACATCGTGGCGAGAAGCGCCGCACCCACGGTGCCGTACGCCGCTTCGCCGAGTCCGACGACGGCGCGCGCGCCGAAGAGCTGAGCGTAGCTTCCCGCGAATGCGCACGAAATGGTCGCGAGGCTCCACACCAGCGCCATCAGGAAGATGCTCTTGGTGCGGCTCCAGCGGTCGGCGAGCAGCGACAGCGGAACAGCGCCGAGGGCGACCGTGACCGAGACGATCGACACCAGCGCGCCAAGTTGGCCGTCCGAGAGACCCCACTCGGCCTTGAGGTGCGAGAACATCGAGACGATGACCTGCCGGTCCACGTAGTCGGCGACCATCAGCGCGAACAGGATCGCGAACACTGCCCACGCATAGCGTCGGGGAGCGGGGCGATCAGGCTCGAGGTCGAAGGAGGTCGGGTGGAAGGCCATGGTTCGGTTCGTCGGTGAATGCCTTGCATTGTCGGCAGGATGGGTCGCAAGCGGTTGATCCCGGGTGACGTGAAGTTGCTATCTCGGGACACCTGCACCGTCGGCGCGCCCGCGCGCACTCCGTGGGCAGCTGTTCCTCCCTGCCGCCATCTCCGAATCACTTGTCGCGCGCATTCTGGTCGCTTCCGCGCTTTGCCACTTGTGCGGCGATGACATAGACTTGTTTTTTCGGGACAGGCAGGCCCGGTCGTGACCGACGTCCTCATCCGTAGCGCGAGCCTTACGAACTATGCCGACGTGGCCCGCGCGGCAGGCCTCGATCCCGCGCGCATGCTGCGCGAATTCGGACTACCGGCGCGCAGTCTCGACGAGCCCGAACTCGTCGTGCCGATCGACGCCGTGCGCCAGCTGCTCGAAGGATCGGCCGAGCGCAGCGGCGTCGAGGGATTCGGCCTGTTGATGGCGGAGGCGCGACGGCTTTCGCACCTGGGCCCGCTCGGGCTTCTCATACGCGAGCAGCCGACCCTTCGGCTCGCGGTCGAGGCGTTCGTCACCCACGGGCGCCGGCTCAACGAAGCGCTCCTGCTCACCGTCGAAGAGGCGGCCGACGTCGTCGTGCTGCGCGAGGAGATCGTCATCGGTCACGAGGGCCCGGTCCGCCAGTCGACCGAGCTCGCCATCGGCGTGGCGTTCCGGATGCTTCGCCAGTTCCTGGGAGCCGATTGGCGCCCACGCCGCGTTTGCTTCGCGCACGATGCGCCGCTCGATCGCACGGTGCACGACCGCGTGTTCGGGCGCAACGTCGAGTTCGGACACGACTTCAACGGCATCGTGTGCGCGCGAAGCGATCTCGAGCGGCCGAATCCCGAGGCCGACCCGGAGCTTGCCCGCCTCGCCCGCAAGCTTCTCGACGAGCAACCCGCGACGCGTTCGCGACGCGGGACCGCTGCGCAGGTACGCGACCTGGTGGTGATGCTGATCGGTACCGGAGGCTGCTCGATCGACCGCGTCGCTCAGCACATGGGCATCGACCGGCGGACGATCCATCGGCGGCTGTCCGTCGAAGCGCAGACGTACAGCGCGATTGTCGATGCGGTGCGGCGCGAGCTTGCGGACCGCTACCTCAAGGACGAGCGGCGCAAACTGACGGAAGTGGCCTCGCTGCTCGGTTTCTCCGCGGCGAGCGGTTTCTCGCACTGGTACCGACGGCAGTATCGCGTGAACCCGTCGGCGAACCGCGGCGCGACACGCCCGCGCTCGCGAGGCTAGCCCGACACTTCACTTCGCCCGCTCGGGGCGCGCGGTCAGCGTCCCATTCGCCGATCGTAGCTGTCCGATACGCGATGAATGAGGTTGGGATCGCTGCTCGTTGCACCCGATTGATCGAACTTGACCTGGATGCTGCCGTCGGCCAGCGTCTGCACGCTCGCGGCGATGTTGATCCCGTCCTTGGTCCCCCGGATCACGCCGGCGCCGCGATCCTGTGCGGTGACCGTCGGGCCCTGATCGGACATCGCACCGGCGGCCGCGGACCACGATCGATCGAAGCGCTGCTGCACCGTCAATTGCGGCGAGACCGCAACGGGTTCGTATACAACACAGGCCGCCGAAAGCAGCACGGCAGCAAGAAGAGCGATCGACGTACGCATCGGTAACACCATCCGCTTCACATGAGCGCCGGCACAATGTCGACGAACACGATCTTCACGATCGTCATTCCCGGAAACATCATCGCATAGGCGATGTCCGGCCGCCCGGTCGGCGCGAGCTTGTTGGAGTAGGCGAGGATCGCGGGATTGCCGCACGCGCCCGACACGATGTCGGCGACCTCGTCATAGGGCATCTTGAAAACGAGAAAGCCGAGGATGAGGTCGCTTGTGATTTTTTACGGGACGAGCTTGTTGAGCTCGGGCGTGCCGGCTTGCGGCTTCGGCGCTTTCACCCGTGGCGTCTTGTCGTTCTTCGCCTTGGCTGCCGCGTCGCCGGCGGCCTGGGTATATCCCTTCGCCGTTCCCGCGGTCGCCGATTTCACTGCTTGCTGCTTCGACGCGTTATCGGGCGTGACCTTCGGCATGTCCTTCGAGGCCGCGGCCTTCTCGGCAGCCTCGCCCGCCGCGCGCGTGTAGCCCTTCTCTGTCCCCGCGGTGGCCTTTTTGACGTTTTCAGGGCTTGCCTTCTGTCTCGCCGCCCTGGCCTCGTCCGGAGTGGCAGCAGGTGTGGGCGATGGCGATTGTGCCGATGCGGCGGCGACGAGCGCGCTGCCGAAGATTGCGAGCATTAGCTTGCGCATGCTGACTTCCCTCAAAGGTGGTCACTCCTTAAGTTCGGTTCACGAGGTTCTCCAACGAGCCCACCTCGTGCCGTTTCTGCGTGGATAAAGTCTACACTCGTTTACCGCGACTCTATGCGGGATGCTTTTTGCCGGTCTCGTAGCCCCGGCGCGTGATCTTTCTTCGCGGTCGATCCATCTCCCGTGGCATCCTCGTCTTTCGGTCGCAGATCGGCACGCCAACGTCACTTCTGTCGCCCGAGAATGCGAAGATCGAGCTTGCGTTCCGGCTGCGGTCGCGCTGACCGGCTCCCCGGCTCGCGCTGCTGACACCGGCTTGGCACCCGGGTCCACCGGTTTCGTCGGATCCCGCCGAACCCCGGAACCGCCGCGGCGCTACACTTCCTGACGTCGCAGGGACGGCGGATTCGGGAGAGCAAACGTTGGCTGGGTTCGACGGCTCCGTAGCGCGGGATCGCGAATGGGCGGGCGCGAGTACGCGGCTTGCCGCCGCGCGTTCGCGTGGCTTCCTTGAACGGACGTTCCATGGCCTGACGCGGCGTCGCCTCGCGGTCCTCGCACTGTTCGGATTGCTGTTGGCCGTGTTCGACGGACCGGTGGCCGTCACGTATGCGCGCGGGCTTCCGGCTTCGCAGGTCGCAATAGCCTTTGTGCAAACGTACCTGGGCAGCTTGGTCTGGTTCTTCGCCGGGCTGCTGGCCGCCGTGGCGGCGTACAACCGCACGCCGGGAAGCATTCCCCTGCGTCTGGGCATGGCTGCAGCGGCCATCGGCGTTGTCCTTTGGTATGCGTTGCCGGTGTCGTTCTTGATCCGCCATGCGCCGCTGCGCGATGTCTTCCTCGAGATGGCACCCCTCCACGTGATTTGGCTCAACAATTACCAGATCGTTGCCATCGCCGCGGCGGCGCTGCTGTACGTGACGCACGCCGACGACGTCGAGCATTCGCTGGAGACCGAAGCGCGGCGCGCCCTGGACCTCGACCGCGGCCTCGACGAGGCCCGCCTGCAGGCGATGCAGGCTCAGATCGAGCCTCATTTCCTGTTCAATACGCTGGCCAACGTCCGGCGCCTGTATCAGGTCGACCCCGGCGCGGCCCGTACGATGCTGCGCCAGTTTTCCCTGATGCTCGGGCGATCGTTGGCCGACATCCGCAATGAACGCGCAACGCTCGGGCGCGAAGTCGCGCTGGCACTCGCCTACCTGGGCGTGCAGAAGATCCGCATGGGCGACCGGCTCGAGTTCGCGACCGACATCCCACCGACACTGCGTGACGCCGCGCTGCCGCCGATGATGCTGTCCACGCTCGTCGAGAACTCGATCAAGCACGGTCTCGCGCCGCTGCGCGGCGGCGGGCGCGTGACCATCGCCGCCGATGCCGACGGCGGCACGCTGCGCGTGCGCGTCGTCGACACCGGATGCGGCTTGAGCGAAAGTGTCGGAAGCGGCGTCGGACTTGCGAACATCCAGACGCGCCTGGCGGCGTTGTACGGAGCCGAAGGCGCATTGATCCTCGAACCCAACGAGCAGGGTGGCGTAACGGCGATCCTCGAGCTGCCGCTGCGCATCGAGCCTGCGGAGACGCGCGATGCACGCGCTGCCGACTAAACTTGCGCCGGCGGCGGCCGGCTCGAATCGCGCTGCGTCCGATCGGAAGCGTCGGTGGCGCGACGCGGCGACAGACATGCTCGGGCCCGCGGCCGTCCTGGTCGCTACGTCGTCTCTGTTCCAGATTGTTATCGACTTGGGTCAAGGGCAGCAATGGCGGAACATCCCCTATAGCGCGTTCGGCCTGCTCACCATGGTGTCGATCCTGGTCGCGTTGACCGCGGTCGTCGAAGTTAGCGCGCTCGGCGCGCGCGGACGCATGTTCGCCCTGGTCGGCGCCGGGATAGCCGCGGCGGCTCTGGGAAGTGCGATCACCATTCCGATTTCGAATGAGGCCTGGGAGGTGGGGTCCCAGACGCGGTGGTCGACGCCCGTGTTGTGGTGGTTCAACTTCGGATGGAACACTGCGCTATGCACCGGCGCCGCGCTCGCTTACGACTATCGCGTGCGTAGCGCAACGCGCGCCGCCGCGCTGCGCAAGGTTCGGCTGCAGGCAGCCGGCGTAATTCGGCGCACCGCGGAGATACGCCTGCAGGCCATGCAGGCGCGGATCGATCCGCGATTCCTGTTCGACGCGCTGGCCGCCGTCGAGCGCATTCACGATATCGATACTGCCGCGGGCGATCGCCTGCTCGACAATCTCATCAAATATCTGCGGGCCGTCATGCCCGACCTCGTCGCGACTCGATCGACGGTCGGCAAGGAGATCGCGCTCGCCCGCGTATGGCTCGACATTCGAGACGCGATATTCGGCGCGACGGATGTCCATGCGATCGAGGCGACCGGCGACGTTGGCAGCCGGCCCTTTCCCGCGATGACGATGATTCCGCTGGTAGAGGCCGTGCTGTCGGAAGCGCCGGCGTCCGCCACGCTTGCGATACGCGCGCAAGGCGAAGGCGCGCTGACGACGGTCCGAATGGATTGCAGCGCTCCGTGCGCCGCGGAGCCGCCTTCCGTGCAGGCGCTGCGTTCGCGCCTCGGGGAACTGTACGGCGAACAGGTCCGGCTCGCGTTTACCTGCGATGCCATCCGCGGCCGGCAAGCCATTGTGGAGGTCGATCTTGCCAAATCCGACAGCGATCATCGCTGAAGACGAGCCCATCCTTCGGCAGGAGCTTCGCGAGGAGCTCTCGACCCTATGGCCCGAGCTCGAGGTCTGCGCCGAGGCCGCCGACGGCACGGAAGCGCTGCATGCGATCCAGGAGACGTCTCCCGATATCGCGTTCCTCGACGTCGAGATGCCCGGCATGACCGGCGTCGAGGTGGCGCAGGCGGTGAACGGACGCTGCCACGTCGTGTTCGTCACTGCGTACGACAAGTACGCCGTGGCCGCGTTCGAGCAGCAGGCGGCCGATTACATCCTGAAGCCTTATTCCCGCGAGCGGCTGGCTGCGTCCGTGAAGCGCCTTCGCGAACGACTGCAGGGCGTGCCGGCCAAGCTCGACGGCATCCTCGAGGCGCTCGCCAAGCATGCCCCGGAGCAAACGAGCTACCTGCGCTGGATCACGGCCTCGCACGGACAGAAGGTGCGCTTCGTCACCGTGGACAAGGTCTGCTACTTCCAGGCGGACAACAAGTACACGATGGTCATGACCGCGGACAGCGAGCTATTGATCCGGCGGCCGATCAAGGAGCTGCACGACTCGCTCGATCCGCAAACGTTCTGGCAGATCCACCGCTCGACGATCGTCAACGTCAACGAGATCGCCGACGTGACGCGCGACATGCACGGGCACCTGCGCGTGCAGCTCAAGAGCCGGAAGGAGTCGCTCACGGTCAGCGAACCCTACAACCATCTTTTTCGGCAGATGTAGCCGTCACGTGCCGCTGGCGAAGGAATGGCTCCATGACGATCGCCAGCGCGATCAGCACACACGATCACCGCACCGCTCGGCAGATCGGCCATCGTCGACAGGACGAGCCCCACGGCATATACGCGCGACAACTGGAGGACGACATTCTTCGACGTCCTCCAGTCGGTAACTCCAATTGCCGTCGCTCAGGACGGGCGCACCGCGTCGGCGAAGTCCTGCATGTACAGGATGTAGATGCCTTGCGTGCGCTGGATGAATTGGCGCAGTTCACTGACCCCTTGGGCCGCGGCCCTGCAGGCCTGGACTTCGCCTGTGCCCACTGCCGGCCTGGCGCAATCAACGGGTTTTGCATTGACGTACGTCGCAAGAGTGGCGGTGACCAGGAATGCGGCCGTCGGATACAGTTTGCGGGTTATTCGGTTCATGGCGTTACCTCGCTCGGTTGAAGGATGTGGTCGCCGATATCGCCCCACGGGCGCAATCTGCGCTCTGTCCTAGCCTTGTTGCAACGACCGTGCGACTAAGCCGTCATTGGCCGCGACGAATCCTGCGCTGGCAGGAGCGAAGGAGCCTGCTCGAGAGGGCAGCCGTGGCCGGCCGCCTCCGCATCTTGCGCGCCGAAGCGCGGAATCTTGTCGGGAACCATGCCAGTCTGGCCGACCTCGCGCGCGAAAGCACGTTCGAGGCCGAGGGTGAGTTTTTCTGTGACCACATGACCTATCCCTATGTCGCGCATCTCGCTGTCGTGGCCGTC
>Ga0207703_10005459_pt1 | contig 10224 bp, 6 predicted proteins | sample KBSSwiS12_FD_184304 | JGI IMG/M metagenome (GOLD analysis project Ga0207703, IMG submission 184304) | Switchgrass rhizosphere microbial communities from Kellogg Biological Station, Michigan, USA - KBS Switchgrass S1-2 (SPAdes) (version 2) | ecosystem: Host-associated > Plants > Roots >... | reverse complement strand
TGCGCGCGGATTCGCGTCAGGAGCTCCGGACGGCCCCCAACAACACCGCCGCCTATCAGAATTCGCTTCGGCGCGGTTGCCAGCAGCAGGGTATGGAGCAACTGTCCCAGTGCGTGGGTGACAGGCTCCCACACCGGGCTGTCGGCCGGAACGTCGCCTCCCGGCATGCCCGCCCGCGCGCCGATGGCGGGACCGGAGGCGAGCCCTTCCAGGCAATCCCCGTGAAACTGACAGATGCCGGGCCACGTGTCGCCGGCAAGACGGGGGATGCGGATATGGCCCAGCTCCGTGTGATTGCAACCGGACACGGGTCGCCCGGACACAATCAACCCAACACCGATACCGGTGCCCACCGTAATGTATGCAAAATCATCCAGTCCGCGCGCGGCTCCCCAGCGCCCCTCGGCGAGTGCCGCGCCGTTGACATCGGTGTTGATTTGCACCGGCAGGTTGCGGTGTCCGCCCAGCCGGCCGAAGACGTCAGTGCCCTCCCATCCGGGTTTCACGGTGGAGGTGATGTACCCGAAAGTTTTTGACTGGGGACGCAGGTCAATGGGTCCGAAGGAGGCGAGGCCGAGGGCTTCGAAAGGTCCGTGGGTGTCGCGCCATCCATCCAGCACGGAATTGATCCGGCCTAGCGTGGAATCGCGTTGTCCGGTGGGTATGGAGACCTGCGCACGCAGGTCCTCGGGGCCCGTCCCGAGAATGCAGACACACTTTGTGCCGCCGAGCTCGACGCCGGCAAGCAGCGGTTGAGGTGCTGCATTGCCGCCGAGGCTTCCGCCCACGCTGGATTCGTATTTCATTTTTATTTATTAACGGATCGGGGGATGGGGAGCAAGACCCGCACCGTCGCCGCTCCAGATTGAGACTAAAGTTGTAATTCGTCCACCGTGCGGCGCACACTTCCCGGTCCCGGCTGACATATTACGACCGAGGGCTGTTTGCGCATCCAGGGCATCAACCAGGCGCGCCTCATGGAGGAATCGGAGCTGTGCATCGCCGAGTCGGCGAAGTCTGGCACGCCCGCCCAGGTACTGGTGGCTTCGCGTCTCCTGGCCCACCCGGAAATCTACCGGCGCTGGGAGTCCGAGCATTTCCAACTCATGCGCCGTGTATCCGTGCATCGCTACCTCGATCGTCAGGTCGTGGCGCTGCGCTCCACCGCTCTGACCCTGATGCATCGTAAGGCTGTGTTCGAATATCTGCAGGAGCGGCAGCTCACCCGGCAGCAGCGGCACAAGCTGATGGCAATGTTTCATTCGCTCAAGGACTACGCCGCCTCGCTGATAGCGGAGCATGGCAATTACGTTCGGGGCGCCTCCAGCTACTGGTGCTCGCATCACCTCGCCCGGCGCCTCATGAAGGACAGCGCCTTTGCCGAGCCGCTGCTGCTTTACCAGGAACGCTATACGGACTTCTTCCGCGTTCACTGCGATGTGGAGCTGGCAGAGTCCGAGTCGGAGAAGCAGGCCGTCGCGTCCATGCGCCTGTTGCAGCCGTTGCTGAAGAAGCAGTTGGCCGAGGCGCGACAGGAAATCCTGAGCATGGCCTATCGTCCCGAAAAGGTCTGGCGCGAGGTGGAAATCCGCCGGCCCACGGGCGATACCGAGCGGCTGCGTGCCCTGGGCGACACGGAGATCGCCCGGATTCTCGCAAAGGGCGCACGAAAGTAACTGAACCCGCAACCTGTGGCAGCCTACTCACTTTGCAGGAACGAGAGCAGTGAGCGCGGATGTCAGCTGGAACGACCGTCGGATGGATGCTGTTGCTGATTGCAGGCGTGACTGAGGCCGCCGAGCAGCACAGCCTGGACTCGACCAATACCCAGGTCTCGTTCGTGGTCCAACACCTGGGCTTTCAGTTCGCGAGAGCACACTTTGCGGATATCAGCGGTGAGTTTGTTCTGGATCGGGGTGGGCCGCACAGTCGCGTGGATGTGAGCGTGGGGATAGCCTCCCTCGAGTGCAACGATGCGCGTTGGAATGAGCGGCTGCGATCCGCGGACTGGCTCGATGCCGCGCGCTATCCGCGGATGATCTATCACTCGAGCCACATCGAGGTCGATGCACAGCATGCCATCGCGAATGGTGATCTAACGCTCCACGGCGTTACCCGCCCCGTCGTGCTGACAGTAACCTTTCTCAACTGCCCGGCCGGCGGCGAGTGTCAGTTTGCCGCCCGCGGGCGCATCCGGCGCTCCGAGTTTGGTTTGCCTCATGGCTTCTGGAGTGGCGGCGACCAGGTCGAGATTGCCATCAGCGGCACCACCCGGTGAGCGGTCATCGTTGCAGCGCCCGGGCGCACCTGCCGGGTGCGGCGGCTTCAGACGAACTTCGGGATCGGGCCTTTCTGCGGGGTGGGGTCATCCGCCAGGTCGAAGGCAAACTCATCCACATAACACCAGCCCCAATGTTCCGGGGGATCGTAACCCTCGATGATCGGATGCCGGGTGGCATGAAAGTGTTTGTGGGCGTGCCGGTTGGGTGAGTCGTCACAGCAGCCGACATGACCGCAAGTCCGGCAGATCCGCAGGTGAACCCAGGGACTGCCGGTCTTCAGACACTCCTCGCAGCCGAGCGCGCTGGGGGTGACTTTTCTGATGCCACCCAGGTGTGAACAACCCGGTTTTGAATGCGATTGGCTCATGGCTCTATTTCGCCAGCGCGTAGCGACGCCGCTGTTCCGCAATGTGGGCTCTTGCCCGTTCCATCTCCTCGAATTCAGTCGCCTCCAACAAGGCGCCGATGACCCGGGAGAGGTGATCTCGCATGGCTGCGCGTGCCGCGTCGGGATCACGCCGGCGCAATGCGTCCACAATGGCAGTGTGTTCATCGATCCGCGGCTTCACGCCTTTGGCTCGAACCTTGGTGCTCAACGAACGATTCTGCGGAGATCGGGCGCGGGCCTCCCAGAGCATCTGCACTGCGGCTATCATGCCGCTGTTCTGAGTAGAACGGGCAATCAGCTCGTGGAAGCGGCGGTCCGCATCCTCGCTCTTCACGACATCGTGCTCGTTCTCGTCGAACATCTCCGCAATGAGCACCTCCAGCTCCACGAGCTGGCTCTCGTCGATTCGGGAAGCGGCCAATGCGCAAGCTTCGCCTTCAATGGAGCGGCGTGCTTCGAGGAGCTCAAAGGGGCCTATGTCGGTAGCGCCGGCTTTGCCGCTCGGCGGTTTCTTGTTCATGACATAGACGCCCGAGCCCGTGCGGACATCTACGAGTCCGTCCAGCTCCAGCGCAATAATGGCTTCGCGGACCGTGGGTCGCGAGACCGAAAACGTTTGGGCCAGCTCGCGTTCCGAGGGAAGGCGTTGTCCCAGTTCGTACCGTCCGGTGGCGATGTCGCGCGCCAGCTTCTGCGCGATCTGCTCGTAGAGTCTGCGGGTGTCGGCCATGGGGGAACGGGTAACCAGTGTTGCGGCTGATATTACGTGGTCAGACCAGTCATTGGCCACCGATTCCTGGTTCATACGGCTGTCAATTGCTCGAGCGGGGGGCTCGTAGTGGTGCGACTCTGCGGGGCTCGGGGAGCAGGCTGCCTGCGGCGGCCGCGTCCTGGCCGGCCGCAATAACTGGTCAGTCCAATTCACAAAAAGTCCGGCCAGGTGGGTGAGTCCAGCCTTGACTGGTCTCCCGTGATGCGCTGAACTGGCCTTACCAAAAACCTCGGAAGAAGATTCATTACATGTCGGATATCCAGTCCAAAGCGGCCAAGCTGCCCATTACTGGCGCGCGCGTGATCGTAACCTGCCCCGGACGCAATTTCGTCACCCTGAAGATCGAGACGGGTTCGGGATCGAGCTCGGTATACGGCCTCGGCGATGCCACGCTCAATGGCCGCGAGCTGTCGGTCGCCAGCTATCTCACCGATCACCTTATTCCGACTTTGATCGGCCGCGATGCCCACCAGATCGAGGACATCTGGCAGTACCTGTATCGGGGCGCGTATTGGCGACGCGGTCCAGTCACGATGACGGCCATCGCCGCTGTCGACATGGCACTGTGGGATATCAAGGCCAAGGCGGCGGGCATGCCGCTGTACCAGTTGTTGGGCGGGGCTTGCCGCGACGGCGTGCGCGTCTATGGGCATGCCAATGGCCAGACGATCGACGAGACCATTGCAGAGGCGAAGCGCTACAGGGAGATGGGATACACGGCTATCCGGTTGCAGTCGGGGGTGCCGGGATTGCCGTCCACCTACGGCGTTTCCCGGGACAAGATGTTCTATGAGCCTGCCGACGGGGCGTTACCAACGGAGAATCGCTGGTCGACGAGCAAGTATCTCCCTACGGTTCCCAGACTGTTCGAAGCTGCCCGCGCTTCGTTGGGTTGGGACGTTGACCTGCTGCACGACGTGCATCATCGCCTGACACCCATCGAAGCGGCTCGGCTCGGGCGGGACCTCGAACCGTACCGGTTGTTCTGGTTGGAGGACGCGGTACCCGCCGAGAACCAGGCCCATTTTCGCCTGATTCGCCAGCACACGACGACGCCACTGGCCGTTGGCGAAGTGTTCAACACCATCTGGGACTGCAAGGATCTCATTGAAGGGCAGTTGATCGACTACATCCGCACGACTGTCGTGCATGCCGGCGGTATCACCCACCTGCGTCGCATTGCCAGCCTCGCGGATCTGTATGCGGTGAAAACCGGCTGCCACGGGGCCACTGACCTGTCGCCGGTCTGCATGGCCGCGGCGCTCCACTTCAATCTGTCGATTCCCAACTTCGGGTTGCAGGAATACATGCGGCATACGGCCGAGACCGATGCGGTATTCCCGCATGCGTACACGTTCTCCAAGGGGTCGTTGCACCCGGGTAATACGCCTGGCCTGGGTGTGGATATCGATGAGCCGTTGGCGGCGAAGTATCCATACCAACGCGCCTACCTGCCGGTGAACCGGCTGGAAGATGGCACGATGACGAATTGGTAGACGGATTGGAGGGGGCGATGATGTTGGTATCCAGGCGGACCGCCGGCGCGGCTGGCGGTAATGTGCGGCTGCGCGCTGCGTTGGTCGCCGTGACGGCGCTGGCGGGCATGCATGCGGGGGCGCAGACCCCCGCGCCAGGTGACTCGGCCGGCGCCGGGGATTCCGCGGTCCGCGTGCAGATGCCGCTGGCGAACGGCTGGCACTTCAAGCAATCCGCGGGCCTCACCGGCGTCGAGGCGCCCCAGTTTGATGACAGCGGGTGGAATCAGGTCACGGTTCCTCATACCTGGAACCGCATTGGCAACGAAGGGTACGAGCGCTCGCCCGAATCAAACAACGTCCAGGGTACCGGCTGGTATCGACTGAAGTTCCAGGCGCCGCCCGCCCCGAAGGGCAGCCGCTATTTTCTTCAGTTCGACGCCGTCAGCATCGTTGCCAATGTCTGGCTGAACGGGCACTACCTGGGCAGGCACGAAGGTGCATTCGCCCGATTCCGCTTCGATGCCACGGCAGCCCTCAATCCGTCCGGTGACAACCTGTTGGTGGTCGAGGCCGACAACACTCGTCCAGCCCCGGGTACCACGACAGCGAACGTCCCTCCGTTATCGGGCGACTTCTTCATGTTCGGCGGAATCTATCGGAAAGCGTCCCTGATCGTCACACGACCGGTCCATATCGACATGTTGGACTTTGGTGGCCCGGGCATCTATGGAAGGGCGTCCGCGATACAGGCTGACGCGGCGACCGTGCAGATCACCTCGCGGGTGACCAACAACGATTCCAAGCCCCAGCGGCTGCGCGTTGAGACTGCCATCCTCGCGGCAGACGACAAAGTAGTTGCCTCCACCACCAGCGACGCCGGCCCCATCGCAGCGGGCACGGTCTCGGTGCTGCAATCGAGTCTGAACATTGCGAACCCGCACCTGTGGAACGGTGTCAGCGATCCCTACCTGTATCGCACCCAAGTGACCCTCAGGTCGGCCCAGGGAGCCGTGCTCGATCGCGTCAGCCAGCCGCTGGGCTTGCGGACGATCAGATTCGATCCCGACAAGGGTTTCTTCCTGAATGGCGAGCACCAGTTCCTGAAGGCCGTTTCGATGCACCAGGATCGCCCGGTCAAGGGGTGGGCGGTCTCCGATGCGGACCAGGAGGAAGACTTCGCCATCCTCGCCGACCTGGGTGCAAATGCCACGCGCCTGGCTCACTACCAGCACGATCAACGCTCCTACGAGGTAGCGGATGCCAAGGGCATCATCGTGTGGGCAGAGATCCCCCTGGTGAACAAAGTTTCCTTCGACGGTACGCCGGCCAATGCCGCGTTCTCGGCCAATGCCCGACAACAGTTGCTGGAGTTGATCCAACAAAACCGCAACCATCCGTCCGTAGCCTTGTGGTCCATCGCCAACGAGATCGATTTGACCCCAACGCAGGTGAAGGGACCCAGTCGTCCCGCCTCGCTGCTGAAGGAATTGAACGCGCTGGCGAAGTCTCAGGATCCTGATCGGCCCACCACCTTCGCGGATTGCTGCGAGGTCGAAGGCAACACTCAGCGGGACCCCATCGTGGGCCTGGCCGACACGGTCGGGTACAACAGATACTTCGGCTGGTACACGGGGCACTTTGCCGACCTGGGCCCGATGTTGGATAAGGCGCATGCACGGCATCCGCAGACGCCGATTTCAGTATCCGAATACGGCGCTGGAGCAGCACTTACTCAGCACAGCGACGATCCCAACGGCGGCCCCATCAACCCCCATGGCCGGCCGCACCCCGAGGAATACCAGAACCTCTATCACGAGGCCTCGTGGGCCATCTTGAAGCAGCGACCGTATCTCTGGGGCGCCTTCATCTGGAACATGTTCGATTTCTCGAGCGATTCCCGTCGGGAAGGGGATCTGACCGACATCAATGAAAAAGGGCTCGTCAGTCGTGACCGCAAGATTCGTAAGGACGCATTTTACTTCTATCGCGCCAACTGGAGCTCACAACCGACATTGCATCTCGTCGGGCGGCGGTATGTAGACCGGGCCTATGGAGTGCTCGATGTAAAGGCCTACAGCAGCGCCTCTCAGGCGCATCTGTCGCTGAACGGGCAGGATGTGGGTGCCGCCGCCTGTGCTGACGGCATCTGCCTGTGGCATGCCGTGCACTTGCAATCAGGTTCGAATGACCTGCAGGCCACCGCTGATATGGGTGGAACTGCGGTCAGCGACTCGATGCAGTGGACGTACTCGGGAAAACCGGGTGAGGTTCGCATCAAGGCGGGCGACCTGACCGGCTACGTCGCGGCCGATCACCAGCGCTACGGCTCGGATATGTATTTCTCGGGCGGAGAGGGTAAGGGCGTGAACCCGCCCGACACGGCCAGTGAGAAGCGCGTCAGCGTCGAGGCCGCCGACCCGCAACTGTTCAACAGCTACCGCATCGGCACGTTCTCTTACCGCCTGCCGGTTCCTGACGGCAAATACAAAGTCACTCTGCGATTTGTCGAGCCAACGGCCTCTGCAGCAGGCGAGCGCGTTTTCAATGTCTCAGTGAACGGCAAGCTGCTGCTGAAGAAGCTCGACGTCTTCACCGCCGCCGGCGGGAAGTTGAAAGGCGTGGAGAAGACGGTCAATGCCTCCGCTCACGACGGTGCGCTCGTCATCGAGTTTGCACCCGAGAAGGCAGAGGCCGTCGTGTCGTCAATCGCGGTGATGCCTTCGAGGTGAGGGGCGCCGCGCCGCCAGCGCCGGCGCCCCGTGAAATCCGGAAAGCGCTTGCGTTAGCCCGTGCGCGCGGCGGCGCTGGAGGGCAGCAGCCCGGAGTGCACCGGGTTGATGACCATGACGGGCCGAATCTCATAACAGCCGCCGCCGGGATTGACTGCGGCGAGCTCGCGGGCAATCTCTTCGGCATCTTCCTGCGTCGGGACATCAACGACGTAGAAACCGAGCAACTGCTCCTTTGTTTCGGCAAACGGCCCGTCCAAAACAACGGGCGTCGGTTCCTTACGGAGCGTGCTGGCAGTGCGCGTCGGCATCAGCCGCACCACTGGGCCCAACTTGCCCTGTTGCGCCAGCTTCGTCTGGATGCCGGCGAGCTTTTCCATCACCACCGCATCCTGCGCGGGAGTCCAGCTTCCGACCACTTTTTCCGAGTGATAGCAGAGAATCGTGTACAACATGTCAGGCCTTTTGCGCTTCTCAAAGACTGAATTCGGGATGCCCCTCGAGCACGGTCTGCTCCAGCCGGGGGTGCCCGTCCTTAGCCCATAAGTTTGCACGGTGCGCCACGCGATACAACAGGGGACCACCGTCCGGGCGCTCAATTCGTTCTACGGGCCGGGGAATGCAGACGAACTCGGTTTCGAAGCTCTGGCTGGTGGCGCGCACCGTGGCGTAACCGTGCCCGCCCATGTCGATGAACGACAGGTGAGGGGCCAACTGCGGGTTTGAGAGCTTGCGGGCCTGAGCCGTGTCCTTGCTGCGATGATATTCGAGACACGATCTGACCCCGTGCTTCAACAGCATGTTGACTACCCGGGCCTTCGCGGGAGAGTCCGAGAGATATAGGGCGCGCAGGGGATGATCCGCGGGGAACTTGTGCTCGAGAGCTTCGACCAGGCCCGGCGCGGAAATCGAGCCGGTGACAAACACGATTCCAACCGGTTCGAACGGCTGCGGCGGCAGGGCTTTCGCCGCCACTCCGGCCCAGAAACTATGCCGGTCCCCGGCCACGGTCGCGAAACCGGTGATGTCGTGCTTACGCACGAAGTCGTAGATCTCCGCCCGCTCCAGGTACGCGGTGCTGTGATCCCCACCCCCGCCGAATACGGCGTAACCGGCTCCCAGCCAGGATTTTGTGAGACCCGCGGGTAGATTCTGCGGGTCCGCCCGGGTATCGAGCGTGCCTTCGGTGTTGCCCCAGATTTTCCAGGTTGCCTGTGAGGTTCGCAGGCGCTCCAGAAACCATGCCTTCTGCTTGCGGCCGAGGATGGTCTGGGGCGGGTCGTTCCGGCAGAAGTTGGCTACCCGGGTGGTGCCGTATTCAATGAACGACGGTGGCTGGCCGCCGTTGGATTCGCGGCCGGCATCGAGAGTCCGCATGACTTCTTCGGGGAGCAGATCCGGGAAGTCCTTGTCGTCGAGCGCGCTCGCTTCGGCACGAGTCGTCGGCTCGTGCGAGCGGTAACTGTGCTGGTCCGTGATGATGAGATCGACGTTGCGACCCCAGCGGACCGAGCGATATCCCCTCAGGCTGTCGACGGCGGTGACGTTGTTGGCCTCTTGCCCGAAGCCGTCGTCATCGAACTTCACGATGGGCGTGTCGTGAACCTCAGGAGCATTGAATCGCTCCAGGGTACCCGCGCCTGGCTGTGTGACTCGGGCAGGTTGATATTCGAACCAGGCCTGGTTGGCAGCCACTTTGCGTGTTTGCGCGGGGCGCGTCTTCCCCTGGAAGTCCTGCATTGCCTGCCAGCCGAGCCAGGAGAATTCGTGATTGTCCCACATGTTGATGAAGGGCCAGCGGGCGCGCGCATCCTGCAGATCAGGATCGTGCAGATACGCGCGATACACGGCGCGATAATCATCGAGCGTGGTGGGAATGTGGAAGTCGCTGATTTTCTCACCGTGCTCATAGCGCACGATGTCGCGCAACCGGCGGTCGTACATGCCCTGCGGGCGATCTTCAGGGTACCAGACGAGCTCGTAGATGAAGTCGCCGAGGTGCAGGACAAAGCCGAGGCGCTCCGCCGGCGCGGCTTTCTCGTCCTCGAAGATCATGCGCTGGTAGGCGTGTTGGGCGCCTTGATTGGCGTTCTGACAGCTCACGAATGCGAACCTGACGGGGCGCGTGTCAGATTCCGCGGGGGCCGTGAGTGTGCGGCCAACGCGGCTGCCGTTGCCGTGTTCATCGGTGAAGCGATACCAGTACTCGTGCGAGGGCTGCAACCCCCCAACGAGCACGCGGCAGGTCCAATCACTCGCCGCTGTGACGTTGGCGGTCGATATCACGACGACGTTGCGGAAGGCAGGGTCCGTCGCGACTTCAACGGTCAGAGTCGCGCTCGTGGGTCCACCAGTCCCGCTGATCGCCGGTCGGGGTTGGGTCGCAACGCCGTTGGCAGCCGTTGGGTCAGCCTGGCTCGCCGCTGTAGCGCGGGTCGCGATGCCGGCGGCGGGGTAGCGCGTCCACAGCAGTACGCTATCGAATGTAGGTTCTGCCGACGCGACACCCTCGGGAAACAAGTCGCGTCGTTCGTGCCAAGTTGTCGTAGAAGGTTTGCCGCTCACCCCGGCCATC
>Ga0207703_10005457_pt1 | contig 10225 bp, 8 predicted proteins | sample KBSSwiS12_FD_184304 | JGI IMG/M metagenome (GOLD analysis project Ga0207703, IMG submission 184304) | Switchgrass rhizosphere microbial communities from Kellogg Biological Station, Michigan, USA - KBS Switchgrass S1-2 (SPAdes) (version 2) | ecosystem: Host-associated > Plants > Roots >... | reverse complement strand
CCTCACGGCTCCGAACTGGCAATTGCAAACCCCCTATTTCATCCACAGAGAGCGTTTTGTCTTCAAGCCGTCCAGCCAGTTTGAACCTGCGGCGCAAAAGGGCTCGGGACTTACGGACAGCGCCTTCAAGGATCCGCAGGACAACATTCTCACCGACATCGAGCTCAGGCCGAATCTGCCTACCGGCAAGACCGTCACCCGGGATGCGATGGGCAACTATATGGTCGAGTTGTCCGATGTGCCTCCCATCGCGATGGAGCCCTGGGCACCGCCGATCAACAGTTCAAGCTATGGCGTCGATTTTTTCTATACCTACACGCCCGACGTGAAGGACTACTGGCAGAAGCAGATGTCGTATTGGAACAAGGCTGTGAACGGCTACACGGAAAAGACATCGGCCCTTCAGAACGCCGTCAAGGAGACAATCAGTCCGTCAGACTTAGCTCTGGATAAGGCGAAGAAGCTCTATGCACTCGTGCAGAAAATGGACAACCTGGATGGAAGCCTGGATGGCGCGCCTCTGACCGGCACCGGGTTCATTCCGCGCGGCAAGGTGGAGACGGTTCTCGTCAACAAGAAGGGTTCCAGTAATGAGATCGCTTATCTTTATCTCGCTTTAGTTCGCGTGGCGGGAATCGAGGCACATGCAGTTCGCATTGCGAGCCGCAGCGTTCGCACATTCTCCTCGCAATATATGGATAACCTTCAGCTCGACACGGCCCTGGTGGTGCTGAATGTAGATGGCAATGAGATCTTCGTCGATCCCGGCACGAAGATGGCGCCTTTTGGAACTCTGCATTGGGCGCATGCGGGGGCCGGAGGAGTGAAGCTGGATGCAAGCAACAAGGTGGAGACGTTTATCACGCCTCTGCAGAAGAACACGGACAACAGCATCTATCACGTGGGCTCACTGAATTTGACGCCGCAGGGAAGTGTGTCCGGGACAGTGAAGGTTGCCTTCATCGGGCAGAGAGCGATTGAACTACGGCAGCTCGGGACCAAGTCGGGCGCAGAGGCGGTGAAAGAAGAATTGAATCAGGCGATTGCGTCGCAGACTCCGCAAGGGCTGAAGACCGAGGTTGATCACGTAGTCTATCTCGATGATTCAAGCAAACAACTGCTCGCAATCATCAACGTTTCGGGGACGCTCGCGAAGAACTCCGAGGGGCAACTCGTAATTCCACGCCTGCTTTTTGAAGCGCAAGAAAAGAACCCGTTTCCGGCAGACAAGATACGCGAAATGCCCATCGATATGCGGTATCCAGCGCAGGAGCAGGAACAGATCACCTATGCGCTTCCAGCAGGCTATACGTTGAAGGAGAATCCGCAGGACGCGAATCTTCGATGGGAAGAGAATGCCGCGTACCAACTTCGGACGAAGGTGGCGGGCGACTCTATTACGGATGCACGTGTTCTGGCACGCGGTTTTACGCTGCTGGATGCGAAGGATTACGAGCAGGTGCGGGAGTTCTATGAGAAGGTGGTTGCGGCCGATCAGGAGGAGTTGGTGTTGAAGGGGCCGGGGTCGCCCAGCGGCGCACATAGCTAGCCCGGATTTAAGCCGCGTCGCCGATCCACAGCTGGTGACCAAGCCGCCACCAGCTGCTCGAACCGCAACGAGTTGCCCACCTCCTCGATGCCGATCAGCATGAAGCCTTCCGGTTTTTTCAATCAACCGAAGCGGAGGGACCTGCAGTTGCAGTTGCCTTTCATCATCGGACGTCTGACCGGAACTAGTTCCCAGTTCAAAGTCCGTCCAACCTCACTTCGCCAACTCCTCTTCAATCGCCGCCACCAGTTCCGGCGCATCCGGCAGCGTGTCGGGCGAAAACCGCTTCACCACCTCGCCATTTCGTCCAACCACAAACTTCTCAAAGTTCCACAACACCTCGGGGTCGGCATTCGTCTCAATCCCGTATCCCTTCAACTTCTCGCGAAACGGAACCTCCGCTACGCTGATTGCCTTCGGCTGCGCAGTCGTCAGCAGCTTGTATAGAGGATGTTTGTCATCCCCGGCCACAGAGATCTTGCTGAACATCGGAAACTTCACGCCGTAGTTCGTCGTGCAAAAGCTCTGGATCTCTTCATTCGTTCCAGGCTCCTGGCTCTTGAAGTTGTTCGCTGGAAATCCAGCCACAACCAGTCCCTGACCCTTGAACTGCTCGTAGAGATTCTCCAGCCCCTCATACTGCGGCGTCAGTCCACACTTCGACGCTACATTCACAACCAGCACTACCTTGCCCTTGAATTCAGCCAGGGATGCATTGTCGCCCGTAATCTTGCTCACAGGAATTTCGTAAATAGAAGTGCTCATCATCGTCTCCTTGGGGGATTTTGAACATTGGATGCGGCCCGCTCTACGCAATCGCGTAGCGTCAGGCCAGCAACTGCTTCGCAACTCGGATATACAAATCTACTGCCTCGAGAAGCTCTTCTTTAGCGACCCTCTCGTGCGGCGTATGCGCTACATGAATCGATCCTGGCCCCAGCAGCAGCGGCTCGCCCCAGTTTGAAAGCTGAGGGATATCCGTCGTGAACTTCGCAATCATTGTAGGCAATCCCGCAACCGCGCGCAGACGTACAAAGGGAATCTCCAGCGTGAAATCAACCTCCGCATAATCGCCTGCCGCTTCCACCAGTGCCCGGCGCACCGCGTCCGAATCGCCCACCAGCCGCACCAGCACCTGCGCCTCGGCCTTATCGGCAATCACATTCGGAGCGTGTCCGCCATGCACCTGTCCGATGTTCAGCGTGCTCGGCCCAACATCTTCCGTCACCGGCAAATCCAGTCTGAGCAACCGCCCCAGTACCTCAACCAGCTTGTGAACCGCGCTGTCTCCAAGCTCCGGATACGCCGAATGCGCCATCTTTCCTGATGCCCGAAAAACCGCCCGCAGCGCCCCCTTCGAAGCCAGCGCCAGCCGATTGTCCGTCGGCTCGCCGTTGATCAGAAACCTGCTCCCCTTCGGCGACTCATTCGCCACCTTCGCCCCGGCAGAATCCCGCTCCTCCCCGGACACAAACAACAACCCGATTCGAAGCCCCTCCGCCCGCAACGCCTCGGCAGCCGCAACCTGTGTTGCGATAATTCCCTTCGCATCGCAAACACCTCTGCCGTAGATAAACTCCGCATCTTCGCGAAGAGGAATGTACGGAGGCACGGTGTCCATGTGCGTCGAGAACACCAGGTCCGGCGTCTCTCCGGCCGATCCCGCATACACGTTCCAGCGCGGCCCCTTCCCTGCGCTCTCTTCCGGCTGAGGCACCGGCGTCTTCTCCACCGTCCAGCCCCGGCCCGCCAGAAACTCCGCAAGAAAATCCCCGACCTCACCCTCGAAATACGTGGTCGATTCAATCTCGCAAAGCTGTTGGGTAAACCGGATCGGATCAATCGGCGCGGTATCGTGCATCGTGTTGCAAGAATATCGCAGCGGAAACACCAAGCCCGTAGAGACCATGGAGAATAGCCCAGGACAAGCGCCACGCGCGCAGTCCTGGGAAAATGGACAAGAGCCAGTCTCAGCCCCGCAAGGGCGACTGAATCTCCTGCGATTGATCCTCTCGCTCCCGCGAAAACACAATCTTCTCCGGAGCCACAGCCCCTCCGGTAAGCAGCATGCTCATGGCCTGCTCCATGTTCAGGTCGGTCATCGTCACCCGGCTCATCGGCAGCAACTGCAGAAACGCCGATGTCGGATTGATCGCGTTCGGCAAGAGCACCGCGGCCAGTTCCTCGCCCGTATTCGAGTCCACAATCGTTCGTGTCAGAAACCCGATACTCTTCTGCCCCGCAATCGGGAAATCAACCAGAACCACCCTCTGGTTCGTATCCTTCTTGGCCATCATCGTGTCCAGCAACTGCCGCACCGACGTGTACACCTTCGCCACAAAAGGCAGCCGCTCCAATAGCGACTCGAACAGACCGAACGCCTGCTTTCCAATAACCAGCGAGGTCAGCTTCCCCAGCACAAACAGCACCAGCAGCGTCAACACAACCGCCAGCACAGACTCTATCCATGGCTGCTTCAGCCATGCTTCCGGAAACATGCTTTGCAAACCGTAAACCAGCGGCTGTCCGGCCCGTTCCAGTTTGTCGAGCAGAAAACTGAACACCAGCCACGTCACGAACAGCGGTCCGACCGTAATCAGGCCAGCAAGAATGTTGCGCTGCAAACTCCGTATCGGATGTGCAAGTGCTGATTTCAAGCTGTGCTCCTCGCAACTCAGAATACGGAATTGATCCCGGTTTTTCAGAACTAGGTTCGGTTCTGTTTCCCCTATAGTTGTTACTTAAATGGTGGCAGCATGATCGATCCCCTGGGCCCAGATCCGAACGACCCCGCGACCAAACCCGGCAAACCTGCCGAGGTCGTCTCCGGGTTCGACTCGCCGGGCGCGTCCGGTCCTCGAGGGCCAAAGGTGAGGCACGCCAACTACGACAGTCCTGAGGCCCTGATTCGCCCCGAAGGTCCAATCGCAAAAGACACTCCTGCTCCGCCTGTCCCGACGATGAAGTCGGAACCCCAGGCCAAACCAGCCGCACCACCCACTGTCCTACCGAAATCAGAGCCGATACCTGTGCCCAAAGCCGCGTCAAATGCCGCCCTTCCGAAATCAGACTCAATGCCTGCGCCCAAAGCCGCAACAAATGCCCTCGCACGCCCCGTTCCGCCAAAGCCCGGCAAGCTCGAACGCGCCGTCGGTATCGCCAAAACCATGCTGCCGCTCGTCGGCAATCTGCTTCCACTTCTTGAGGGCAACTTCGCTGGCGCTGCCGCAAACATCATTGCCAATCGCCCCGGCCAGAATGTGGATCTCAAGCCGCTCGAGGAGGCGATCACAAAGCTCCAGGCCGATCAGCGAGCCCTGGCCTTCCATGCTGGCGAGCAGAAACGAGCTGTACGCCTCATCGAAGACGAGTTCGCTGCCCTTCAGGAATCCGTCCAGAAGCATGCCGCCGATCAGGCCGAACTTGCCGAACAGCTCGTCAAGCTCGCAAAACGCACATCAAACTTCATGCGCCTTGTCACAATACTGCTGATCGTCTCGATCCTTTTTTCCGCTCTCCTGGTTGTCCGAATCGCCTACCTCATGCACTCGTAGATTCCGCCCGCAGTTGCCCTTCAACAGCTCTCCCGTGCAAGCAACCCATCCCGAAACCACTAACCGCACCACCACGACGACTGTCATCCCGAACGACCAGCGGGAGCCAGGGAACCCGCAGTTGCTCCTCCGCAGCTCAATCCCGGAACCGATAAAGTCCGCTGCAAAACAGCCATTTTTCGCCATATTTACTCAAAAGATACTTCGCAGCATCAAAAAGGCTACTTATTCGTTAACAAGATTCCATGTAGCTACAAAACAGTTTATCTACACCAAAGTAACTTCGGCTGCTCTACTCACCTTTTACGCCCGATGTGATCCAGATCGTTGCCAGCCGTCTCGTGGGAGGACTACTATTCCCGGTAGTTCAATTGGGGATATTTCGCCCTGTGTCGAACCGCTGTTCCTACTGAGTTCACAGAGCTTCACTAACGAGCGGCGCGCTTACCGGCTCGCCCGCACACGGAGTGCCTCCATATGGCATGGTATGCCTACTGCATTGGTGAGAAACAAGCCTTTCCAGAACTAGCCCGTCACCGAAAACCAGTTCCGCTTGAGTCAGTCCACGGGGTTAGCGGAAATCAGGTTTTCCTTTACCCAGCCAGTGATCTAGCAGTTATCGTCAGTGAACACAACCCGGCAGATGCTCTTAATCAGAAATCCGGGGTCGACCACGCAAGAGTCATCGCAGATTGTTTCAAACACTCCACCGTACTTCCCTTCCGATTCGGTACAGTCTTCAACGACGACGAAAGCCTTCGCAAATCCATCCGGTCAAACCAGCGTCAGTTCCTCGGCAACATCGATAAACTCCGCGGCAAAACCGAAATGCACCTCAAGATCCTCGTTGACGACTGCAATTGCGGTCGCGAACTCTCCTACCTCAATCCAGAGAAGGTGGGCCGCGAGTACCTCACCAATCTTCGCGAGACCGCTACCCGCCAGCGCGAGCGCCAGACCCGGGCTCGTGCCGTCAGCTTCCAGATGCATCGACTCTTCATCCCTCTCGACGAAGAGGTCAGCTGTCGCCTCACCGAATCCGGCAAAATGGTCCTCGACATCTCACACCTCATCGAACGAAAGTGCGTCGAGCGCTACCAGAACAAATTCCAAACCACCAGCGCGATGATGAAGGATTGCCAGATGCAGCTCTCCGGTCCCTGGCCGCCCTATCACTTCGTTCATCGACTCACTCGTGGAGCGCACATCCCTGCGCAGCCCACTTCCGTAGAAGTTCCGGTTCCCGCTGCGGCAACGACGCAAGTCGCCGCCATGGCCTGATTCTCTCGCAGTCCTCAAATTCCAAGCCCGGCTTCGGCCGGGCTTTTCATTTACAAATCTTTACCTTCCTTAACCCTTCTTGAACGCACGCGCATCTCGCAAATGCTCGAATGCTTGTGTGATGGAAAAACACTCCAGCCTGTCAGACGGTCTCCTTGCCGACATAAGATTTGGCTTTCGCAGCCTGGGCAGATCGCCAATCTTTTCGGCGTTCGCTATCCTCACTCTCGCACTCGGCATCGGCGCTACCACGACCGTATTTACCCTGGTGAACACCATCCTCATTCATCCGTTCCCGGCGCGGGATCCATCCCATCTTCTTTCCATCGGCGCCACCGATCTGAAAGACCAGAAACAATCCGCCAGCCTTCTGCCCGTCTCCTATCCAAACTTGAAGGACTACCAGCTCAGAAACACCACCTTCAGCGGATTCGCCGGCTACTCACCTCCTCTGGTCCTCACTCTCGCGCAAAACACCGAGTCAGAACGCTTCTTCGGCCAGCTGGTCACGTCTGAATACTGGGAGACGCTTGGTCTCACTCCAGTCAAAGGAAGATTCTTCCTGCCTGCGGAGACTTCCTCCTCAAGCCAGGCTCCCGTCGCCGTTCTCAGCTATAACGCGTGGAAGATTCGTTTCAGCAGCGACCCAGGCATCATCGGCAAATCCATCAAGCTCAACCAGAGTCAATTCACCATCATTGGAGTCGCGCCGGAAAGCTTCCTTGGCGTCAGCGCGATCTTTGGGCCGGATGTGTGGCTTCCTGCCACCATGGCCAAACAAGTCCTGCCTCCTCCGATGCAGGATGTGTTGATCAACCGCGAAAAGCCGTTCTTCGACATTGTCGGCCGCCCCAAACCAGGAATCGACCAGCATCAGGCTGAAGCCAATCTCCAAACCATCAGCGCTTCTCTTCGCCAGGAGTATCCCGATGCCAACGCAGCTCGCACCGTATCCGTACAGTCAATCTCCGCAGCGCTCTTAGGAGGCGCCCAGGGGCAGCGCGGTGCGACTTTGGCAAGCGGGATTCTCCTGGCAATTGTCCTTCTCGTCCTGCTCATCGCCTGTTCCAATGTCGCCAACCTTCTCATGGCCCGCGCGGTTCAACGGCGTCAGGAGATCGCGATTCGTCTTGCGATCGGCTCCAGCCGGGCGCGCCTCATCCGCCTCCTGCTCACGGAGAGCCTCCTGCTCGGAGTCTCGGGGGGAATCGTTGGCTTTGCTATCGGCTACGAAGGCTGCCGCCTGCTCTGGACCTTCCGTCCGCCTGACGTCGCGCGTAACCTCGTCGACCCCAAGCTCGATGGCACGGTTTTCCTGTTCACCTTCCTCCTCTCATTCGCCACCGCTTTCATCTTCGGCATCATGCCGTCGCTGCGCGCAACAAAGACCCAGCTTGTCGACAGCCTCAAGGAAGAAGCCCGACTCGCAGCTCCCTCCACCGGCAGTGCCAGAGTGCAGAAGTCGCTCCTTGCCGGACAGGTAGCGCTCTCGCTCGTGTCCTTGATCGCAGCCTCGCTCTTCCTGCGTGCCGTGCAACGCGCCTACGCCATCGATCCCGGATTCGACGCGAAGCACCTCGCGCTCTTCATGATGAACCCCGAGCAAATCGGCTACGACACACCGCGGCTCGAAGCCTTCCGTCGTCAGGCCGTCGAGCGCGTCTCCACCATGCCCGGCATTGAAAGCGCTACCTGGGCCTCCAACCTCCCGTTCTGGTCCGCTCCGTCGCGCGGAGTCACCATCGAAGGCCAGGAACATAGCCGCAAGTCCGAGACCCTCAACACCGTCACCAACACCATCGATGTGGACTACTTCAAGGTCATGCGTATTGGGCTCGTCGACGGACGAGCATTCACTGGCTCAGATCGCGAGGGCTCTCTCCCCGTAGTCGTCATCAACCAGGATCTAGCGCGAAGATATTGGCCCGCCGGAGATGCTCTCGGAAAACGCCTTCGCCTTGCTGGAGATCCGACACCCCGCCAAGTCATCGGCGTGGTCAAGAACAGCGATTACACCACTCTCGGCGAAACACCGCAGCCGTGCATCTATCTTCCCCTGCTTCAGAATCCCGGAGGAAACGTCACACTCTACGTCCGCGCAATCGGCAATCCAGCAACCGTCCTCGGCGAGGTTCAGCGTGAGATCAAATCCCTCGATTCGAAAGTGCAGATTTCCGACACCCGAACCGGCTTAACCCTGATGGACCAGATCCTGTGGAGCGCCCGCATCGTGCTCAGCCTCCTCGGCACTTTTGGACTGCTTGCCCTCGGCCTTGCCAGCGTGGGACTTTATGCTCTCCTGGCCTACTTCGTAAAAGGCCGCCAGCGTGAGATCGGCGTGCGCATGGCTCTCGGTGCCTCGCGACCCTCCATCCTCATTCACATTCTGCGACAGGGAATGTTGCTTGTAATCATCGGCATCGGAATCGGCCTGGGACTCTCGCTTCTCATCGGTCGGCTGTTCTCAAAAATGCTGTTCGGCCTCAGTCCTGCAGACCCTGTGAGTCTCGCTGGAGCTTCCTTCGCCCTCATCGCCATCGCAGCACTGGCCTGCTACCTTCCCGCCTTCACCGCCAGCCGCCTCGATCCGATGCGTGCTCTGCGAGAAGGCTAGAGCCGCACTGGGCCTTGTGCCGGCGAACTAAATCGCCGGAATTTCAAATACCCATTGACGCTCTCTCGAATCTCGGACTAACTTAGCAGCAACTCCAGGGTTCGATCTTCGAGTCGAGTAGTCCAGTTTCAACCTGCCCGTACGTCGGGAAGCAGGTGTGCCTGCCTCGTGTAAGCCGTATTTCGAGCGCTCGGGAAACCTCCGAAGAAGGCACCTCTATGAAGTTGACTTGCGTCCCCTCTCTGCAGCTCGCAGCCGCCGCGACACTCGTCCTTGCCTGCACAACTGTTTCCGCGAAGAACACCCGCCCTGTAACCACAACCGTCAAAAACATCCAGTCCGCCTACACGTGGTCCATGGTTCAGGATGGCGCGACAGGCGGAGTCTCTACCGGAACCATGGCGCTTGTCAGTAAACCCTCCACCAGCGGAGCTGCCCGCCAGTTCGGCATCAGCTTCCAGAACTCCGCAGGCGAGCGCTATTGGTCTGTCTTCGGCGCTGACCCGGCGCCTGCAAACTTCACCTATGACGTCAAGGTCTATATCGCCTCGCCCTCCACCGACATCGCAAATCTCGAATTCGACATGAACCAGGTAGTGGCCAACGGCCAGACTGTCATCTTCGGAGTGCAGTGCGACGGCTACAGCAGCACATGGGATTACACCACCAATGCCGGCACACCTGACTACCCTGTCGATCAGTGGCTGCACTCCACCGCTCCCTGCAATCCGCAGAAGTGGACCACCAACACCTGGCATCACCTCGTCATCAACTACTCTCGCGACAGCGCCGGCAACGTCACCTACAAGAACGTCAGCCTCGACGGGGTACTTCAGCAGATCAATGAGACGGTTCCATCAGCCTTCGCGCTTCGCTGGGCTCAAGTTCTGCTCACCAACTTCCAGATCGATGGCTTGGGTGGATATGGAAGCGCCACCGTCTACCTCGATCAACTCACCATCACCCGCTGGTAAATCGAGAGGGTGACCCATCCTTGCATCTCTGAATGAGCTACGGTTTCGGCGAGACTGTGGCAGTGGGGGAGCCGAGGGAATCGGCTCCCCCGCGGGCGAACGCCGGCGGTTCACAAGGCCGGGTCATTTATTGAGGCTATCCAGCAGCCTGAAGGCTGCTGCTTCCTTCTTCTGAGGTGGGGAAAAAGATGCGGAAGGCGGTTCCGCATCCGGGCTTGGTGCGGACGGCGATTGTCGCATGATGCTTATCGAG
>Ga0207703_10005453_pt1 | contig 10230 bp, 8 predicted proteins | sample KBSSwiS12_FD_184304 | JGI IMG/M metagenome (GOLD analysis project Ga0207703, IMG submission 184304) | Switchgrass rhizosphere microbial communities from Kellogg Biological Station, Michigan, USA - KBS Switchgrass S1-2 (SPAdes) (version 2) | ecosystem: Host-associated > Plants > Roots >... | reverse complement strand
TGGGACGGATGGTGATGCCGGGCGAGCGCAGGTCGCACAGCAGGAAGGAAATGCCCGCCTGCGGCTTGACATCGGAATTGGTGCGCACCAGGAAAAAACACCAGTCGGCCATGTTGGAGTTGCTGGTCCAGATCTTGGTGCCGTTCATGACGTACTTGTCGCCACGGCGCACCGCCGTCGTCTTGAGCGAGGCCAGGTCCGAGCCGGCGTTGGGCTCGGAAAAGCCCTGTGACCAGATCACGTCGCCGCGCAGCATGGGCGGCAGGAACTTCTTCTTCTGCTCCTCGTTGCCGAAGGCGATGACGGTGGGCCCCACCAGCAGGAAGGTCTGGAAGTGCTCCACCGGCGCGTCGGCGTCCTGGCACTCCTGCAGGAAGATATGCTGCTGCAGCGGCGTCCAGCCGGTGCCGCCGTATTGCTTCGGCCAGTGCGGCGCCGACCAGCCTTTTTTGTGCAGGAGGCGCGTCCAGCCCAGCATGTGCTCGCGGCCCAGATGCTGGATGTGGGAGTAGGCGGCGCGCTTGAGGTCGGGTGGCAGGTTGGCGCGGATGAACTCGCGCACTTCAAGCCTGAACGCTTCGTCTTCTTTGGAAAATTTGAAATCCATTGCTTTCTGTCTGCTTCATTGCGCCGCTCGTCCTTCAGCGGCCCTTGAGGCGTTCTTCGACCGTCTCCGCTACAAGCCGAAGGCCAGCTTGGCGATGACGGTGCGCTGCACCTGCGCCGAGCCGCCGTAAATGGTGGCGGCACGCGCCATCATGGCGTCCGCGGTGCGGCCCGGCGCGTAGCGCGGCCACAACAGCGCCTCCGCCTCGTCGCGCGCATGCCATTCCTCGGGGAACTGCCGCAACGCGCGCTGCCCCAGCGCCTCGAGCATCAGGTCGGCCACTTTCTGCTGCAGCTCGGAGCCGTGGATTTTCAGCACCCCGGCCACGGCGTTGCCGTGGTAGCGGGTCTTCTCGTTGGCCAGCACGCGCAGCACCGAGTATTCCAGCGCCTGCAATTCGATTTGGATGCGGGCGAGGCGGCGCCGGAACTCCGGGTCTTCGATCAGCGGCCGGCCGTTTTTGATTTCCTTGCTTGCGATCTCGCGCGCCTTCTCCACGTTGCGCTTGGAGCGGTTGATGAAGGCGCTGCCGGTGCGCTCGTCCTCCAGCAGGCTCTTGGCGTAGGTCCAGCCCTTGCCCTCCTCGCCCACCAGGTTCTCGGCAGGCACCTCGACATTGTCGAGGAACACCTGGTTGAGGTGGTGCTGGCCGTCGATGGAAATGATGGGGCGGATGGTGATGCCCGGCGACTTGAGGTCGGCGAGCAGAAAGGAAATGCCGTGCTGCGCCTTGACTTCGGTGTTGGTGCGGACCAGGAAAAAGCACCAGTCGGCGAAATGCGAGCCGCTGGTCCATATCTTGGTGCCGTTCATGATGTACTTGTCGCCGCGGCGAATCGCCGTGGTCTTGAGCGAGGCCAGGTCCGAGCCGGCGTTGGGTTCGGAAAAGCCCTGCGACCAGATCACGTCCCCTTTCAAAATGGGCGGGAGGAAGCGCTTTTTCTGCTCCTCGTTGCCGAACTTGATGACCGTGGGCCCCACCAGCAGGTAGGTCTGGAAGTGCGTGGTGGGCGCATCGGCTTTCCAGCATTCCTCATCGAAGATGTGGCGCTGCATGGCGCTCCAGCCCGGCCCGCCGTAGGCCTTGGGCCAGGTCGGCGCCACCCAGCCGCGCCTGCCCAGGATGCGCGCCCATTCCAGCATGGTCTCGCGGCCCAGGCCGTGCGCGCCTGCATAGGCGCGGCGCCTCAGCTTGTCGGGCAGGTTGTTTTTCAGGAATTCGCGGACTTCCAGCCGAAAATCCTCGTCCTCCCTGGAAAACTGAAAATCCATCTACGCTCCTCGCCCTTGACCGGTGTCATTTACAGCTTGCCCAACGATACCAAATACCGGCTGCAGACACTTGGAACATGGCAGATGGGGCTAAAACCGTGGCCCCGAGTATAGCGCCCGGTCGTTTTTCGACGCATCTTCCGTCGCCATGACGCGACAGGTATTCTCGCGGCAAATCAGCGGGTTAACCCATTCCTCCCAAAGCATGTCGCTGGCCGGCAACGTTCGAAGGGGATGCCTCCCTCTGCGCCCATCCCATGGCACGCCGGTTGCAGGAGACGCGGCAAGGCCCCATGGCGGGCTTAAACGGGGAGAGACTATGGACCGCAGGTTGAGCACCGAAGACGTGCGTTGGCTGACGCAGATGCGCAGCGCCGACGACGGCCGGCAGACACCGCAGCAGCCGCCCGAGGAGATTGGACAGAAGCTGTTCGTGCTGGGCATGGCGGCGCCGGACAAGGGTGGCTACCGCATCACCTTCAAGGGCCGCGACGAACTGATCGACCGCGAGCGCGAAACGGCGTGGATGCGCTGAGCGGGACTCCGATGAGCGCTTGCCTGCTGAAACACGCACTGCGCTTCGGCGGCTTCCTGGTGGCCATGAAGCTGTTGCAGTCCGGTCGCGCTCCAGCCGGGGGTTCCGCCTATCCCTATCCCAAGGCCGAAACGCTGGCTCCGAAGGCCGAGACGCCCGCCATGCCCCCGGCCCGCCACGAACCGCTCTCGGAATTTCAGCAGGCCGTGGTCGTCATCCTGGCCTCGGCCCTGCTGGTTGCCGCCTAACGCCGCTTGGCTTTCTTCTTCGCCGGTTTCCTGGCCGGCGCCTTTTTCGCGGCTTTTTTGGCCGCGCTTTTCTTTGCGCTCTTCTTCACCGCGCTTTTCTTTGCCGGCTTGTTGGCGGCCTTGGCTTTTCTGGCCGGTGCAGCCTTCTTCACCGCCTTCTTCACGGCCTTTTTCTCCGTTTTTTTCGCGGGCTTGGCCGGCGCTTTCTTTGCGGACTTCTTCGCGGCCGGCTTGGTCGCCGTCTTGGCCGGCTTAGTCGCCGCGGGCCGGGCGGCCTGGGGCGCGGCTTCGGCTTCCGAATACACCGCGAACGCCGCACCCTGCAGATCCATGCCGTTGGTGATCCACCCGCCGTCGGGCACCTGCATGGGCGGCAGCGTCACCGTGCCCCCCATGCCTTCGGTGATGGGCGCCACCTTGCGCGCATCCGCCACGCCGATGTAGGGCAGCCAATGAGGGGGCGCCTGCATGCCCGCCGGCAGCTTGAATATGCCGCCCATGGACTGGCCCGCTTCCAGGCCGTACATCTGGTAGATCCCGATCGGCTCCATGGTCATGGAATCGGTCTTCACCCAGCCGAACAGGCGGTGGTAGAAATCGAAGGCCGCGTCGACGTCGGTGGTCAGCAGTTCATGCCAGACGAACGCCGGCTTGGGTGGAGACATGCCCCCTTCCATGGGGGCGGGCGTGAAGCCCATGAACACCGCCCCCTGCGGGTCCTGGATCACGGCGAAACGGCCGATGGTGGGAATGTCCGTGGGCTGGCGGAAAATCTTCGCCCCCAGGGATTCGGCCTGGCGCACCAGATCGTCCACGTCGGGCGTGCCGATATAGGTCACCCAGGAAGGTTTGGCGCCCATGGCCTTGGCGTCCGGCGGAATGTCCATGAGCCCGGCCACGGGCTGCCCGCCGCGGGTGAACAGGCGGTAGTTGGGATCCACGGGCGTGCCCTGCGTGCCCCAGCCGGCCACCTTGGCGAAAAAATCGGCCCCGGACTGCTTGTCCGAGGTCATGAGTTCATGCCACACAAAATTGCCCAGCAACTTGTCCATCGGCGATCCCCTGGGTGAATGCTGCGTTTCGGAATGCGATGCGGATGCGGTGTAACCGTGCCGGGGCATTCTCGCCGAGGCGTGCGGCGGATGCAACGGGGTCCCCAAAAAAATCGGGCGCCCGAAGGCGCCCGATTTTTAATCAACGTCCGGAAAGTTACGGTCTGCTTACAGGCCGTACAGCTTGGCCGGAGTTCAACGAACAAGGGGACTGCGCCCCCTTGTATATCCCCGACTATAGACCGTACAGCTTGGCCGCGTTCCCTCCCATCATCTTGCGCTTCTCTTCCTCGGTGCAATCCTTGAAGTGGCGCTCGATGGAGGCGCGCGACTCGGGCCAGGAGCTGTTGATGTGGGGGTAGTCGCTGGACCACATGATGTTGTCCACGCCGATAATGTCGCGCATGCGCACGCCCACCGGGTCCTCGATGAAGGTGCCCAGCACCTGGCGGTGGAAGTAGAAGCTCGGTTCCTCGGTCAGCGGCGACTTGGTGTGGTAGCGGTGGCGCGAGAACACGTTGTCCATCCAGGGGACCAGGAAGGCCATCCAGCCCACGCCGCTTTCCACCGAAATCAGCTTGAGCTTGGGATGGCGCATGAGCACGCCGCCGAAAATGAACACGGCGATGGGCTCGCACATGGCGCTCTTGTTCACGGTAACCCCGACCATGAACAGGTTGTCCAGGCCGCGTCCCAGGGGGCGCGTGCCCAGGTGCATGTGCACGTGCAGGTTGAGATCTTCAAGCACCGACCACAGCGGGTCGTAGGACGGGTCGTGGTAGGGCTTGTCTTCGGGCGGCGAATCCGGATACACCACGGCGGGCAGGGCCACGCCGCGCAGCCCGAGCTTGGCGCAGCGCTTGGCCTCGGCGATGGAGGCCTCCAGGTCCCAGATAGGGAGTTCGCCGATGCCGACCAGCTTCTTGGGGGCGGCGCTGCAATGCTCGGCCAGCCAGTCGTTGTAGGCGTACATCATCACCGTCTGTATGGCGCGGTCGACGGAGCGGATGGCCAGGCCGCCGCCCAGGCCGCTGCCGAACAGCACCTGCGCGTCCACGCCGTCGAACTCCATGTCTTCCAGCCGCGCCGAGGGATCCCAGCCGCCGCGCCGGCCGTCGAACTTGGTCTTGGCCAGCAGGGTCACGTCCTTGGCGCCGATACCGGCCGCGCCTTCCAGCAGGATAAATGGCTTTTCCTGGCCTTCGAAAGCCAGGAAATCCTGATCGCCGCGGCGCACCACGCGCGGCATGCGCTCCCGCCAGTCCTTGGGCACGCGCTCGGCGTACATCGTGGGCGGCGGATTGACGTGGTCGTCCGCCGAAATGACGCGAATGCCGTTGTACATGTGGTTCTCCGAGGTTCTTTGCGGATTAATTCATCACCGGGGTATAGGTGTCGCGGCCCGAGCGCAGGATCTTGCCGGCCAGTTCCCCCGTGGTCTTGTTGCCCTGTACCGTGGTGCGGCCGTTCACCAGCACGCGCTCCACGCCGATGGCGTCGGCGGTGAGGCGCCACGAGCCGCCCGGCAGGTCGTCGGCGCGGCGCACTTCGCCCGCCCCAACACGCGCAGGATCGAGCAGCACGATGTCGGCATGGTTGCCCGCGCGCAGTTCGCCGCGCTCGCGCAGGCCGAACAGCCGCGCCGGCGCCTGGGTTATGAGCTGCACGGCGCGCTCCACCGGCAGGAGCTTCCTGCCTCGAAGGCAGTCGCCCACGAACTGGGTGGTGTAGCAGGAGCCGCACATGCGGTCCAGGTGCGCGCCCGCGTCCGAGCCGCCCAGCAGGATCTGCTTGTCCTGCCAGGCTTCGGCGCGCAGCGCCCAGCTCTCGGCGCTGTCGTCGAAATAGCCCGGCCAAAGGATGGTGCGCAGGTCGTCGTTGAGCACGATGTCGAACAGGCAGTCGGTGGGCGACTGGCCGCGCTCTCGGGCGACGTCAGCCACCTTGCGCCCCTTCAACCCTTCGTTGGCCTGGGAGAAGGTGTCGCCGATGGTGTACGTTTCCCAGCGCGTCAGGCGCCTCAGCCCGGCGGCCTCGGGGCGCTCCGCCTGTTCCATCATCCAGCGCCGCGTCTCAGGCGCGCGCAGCGCGCCCATGCGCACCGGCACCGGCAGCCGCAGCACGTCCTGCCAGCCGGGCATCAGTTGCAGCGCGCAGTAGGTGAGGAAACTCATGGTCTGCCCGACGATGGTGGGCATGGTGAGCGCCACCACCCGGCCGCCGCCCTCGGCCATGCGACGGCACGCCGCCATCTGGTGCTCGTAGCGGGCGCGGTCGCGCGCGTCTATCTGCAGCACGTTCCAGTTGATGATGCGCCGCGACTCCGCCGACATGCGCGTCATGAGCGCGACTTCCTCGTCGTTGAACTGGTTGACGCAGCCGTCGATAATCAGCTCGAGGCTGGTGCCCTCGTGCTCGCCCACGGCGCGCACCAGCGGCATCACCTCTTCCATCCGGTCGGACCAGCGCGAGGGCACGGGCTTGCCGTCGCCGTCCATGTGGGTGAAGGACAGCGAGGTGGAAAAACCCAGGCCGCCGGCATTGAGCGACTCGTGCAGCACCTGCACCATCTGCTTTACCTGCTCGGGCGTGGCTTTTTCGCCCACCGACTCTGCGCCCATGACCCAGCGGCGCAGCGCCGAATGGCCCACCATGAAGGCGGCGTTCACCCCGGTCTTGCCGTCCAGCCGGTCGAGGTATTCGGGGAAGGTGCGCCAGTTCCAGGGCACGCCGGACTCCAGCGCTTCCAGCGGCATGCCTTCCACCTGCGCCATCATGCGCCGGATGTAGTCGGCGTCGCGGCTTTCCAGCGGCGCCAGGGTGAAGCCGCAATTGCCGGCAATGACGCTGGTCACGCCGTGCACGTTGGAGGGATTGGCGTACGGGTCCCAGAACAACTGGGCGTCGTAATGGGTGTGCGGATCGATGAAGCCCGGTGTCACCATCAGCCCGTCGGCGTTGATGGTCTCCTTGGCCGGCTCGTCGGCCTTGCCCACGCTGACGATGCGGCCGTCGCGGATGCCGATGTCGCCGCGGTACGCGGGGGCGCCGGTGCCGTCGACCAGGGTGCCTGCCTTGATGAGAGTGTCCAGCATGTGTCCTCCTTCTTCCTTTACTGGTCTGTGCTTTTTAACAGAGTGCCGCCTTTAGTATTCCACGCGCAGTGATTTGCAGCATTGTATGGGCCTACAAAGACCGCGAGAGGCCGGTAGGGCTGAGGAATCTAGGGGTGGCCGGCGTGGCCGTGCGCCGGGCAGGCCACGCTGCCGCGCTGGCGCGGCTCGCGGCGGATGCGCTCGATGGCTTCCTTGGTGGCGGCGTCGCGCGCGAGGTGCAGGATGACCAGGAAGCGCTGGTCGATCTGCAGCGGGCACCACCAGTTGTCGAAGCGCAGCACGCCGTGGCCGGGGTATTCGATCTCGGAGTAAGACTGCTCGCCGTGAAGGCTGGCGTCCGCCACGGCCCCCGCCTCATCCCAGATCTGGCGGAAGCGCGCATCGGCCAGATACGCGGCCACCTGCTCCCGGGGCAAGTGGCCCTCGACGGCGGCGGCGCGCAGCCGCGCCACGGCGCGCGACCGCAGCCGCGCGTAATCGCGGAAGCGAGAGGCGATGCGGTCCAGGGCGCTGCACCGCCCGAAGAAGGTCTCGGCAAGGGGGCGCCCCTGCACGCAGTCGCGGAACCACTGGGGTGTGAGTCCCATGACGCGCAGACACAACGCGTTGACGTACCAGACGCGCATGTCGATGGAGTACAACGTGAGCGGCTGGGAGTAGGAACCGGCGTGCGTGGCCAGCCAGCGGGCAGCCTTGGCCGCGTCCTCGGCGTCGGGCAACGCGAACAACGGCGCGAAGCCGGCGATGCGCAACAGGAACTCGGTGTCGGGACGCGACAGTTCCAGCGCCTGGGCGATGCGTAGCAGCGTTTCGCGGTTGGGTTTGATGACGCCGCGCTCGATGCGCGACAGATGGGCCTCGTCGCCGCCGCTGGCCGCGGCAAGATCGGACAGCGTCCAGGGACGGCCGTTGTGCACCTGCCGGCGCTCCTGGCGAAGGGAGCGTATAGCGGTGCCCAATAGCGAGCCGTTATCAGCCTGAGCCTGCGCGGCGCGCGGCATAACGCAATCCCCCTCGTCCTCCAACAAAGCCCGATGCTATCTCAGTTCGGGGACATCAACGCTGGAAAAAGGCTTGCACCTCGGCCAGATCGCGCGTGCGTTTCATCGGCGGTAGGCTGGCCACGATGATGCGACCGTACGGTTTGGTCACCAGGCGCGGATCGCAGATCATGAGCACGCCGCGGTCGGCCTCGTCGCGGATCAGCCGCCCCGCGCCCTGCTTGAGCGCGATGGCGGCCTGCGGCAGTTGGTATTCCATGAAAGGGTTGCGGCCGTCGCTTTTCATGCGGTCCAGGCGCGCCTGCAGCACGGGATCGTCGGGCGGCGCGAAGGGCAGTTTGTCGATGACGACCAGCGACAGCGCCTCGCCGCGCACGTCCACGCCTTCCCAGAAGCTGGAACTCGCCACCAGCACCGCGTTCCCTAAACGGCGGAAGCGGTCGAGCAGCTCGCTTTTCGAGCCCTCGCCCTGCAGCAGCAGCGGCAGGTCCGCGCCTTTCAGGCCGCCTTTCAGATTCTGCGCCAGCAGCTCATGCGCATAGCGCATGGCGCGCAGCGTGGTGAACAGGAGGAAGGCCCGGCCGCCGCTGGCGCGGATGGCGGGCAGCGCCGCGTTCACCACCGCCTCGGTGTGTTCGCGGCTGTTCGGGTCGGGCAGGCCCTTGGGCAGGTAGAACAGGCCATTCGTCTGATAATCGAAAGGACTGTCCCAGCAGGCGGTGTCGGCCCGCTCGTCCCCCTCCCCGTCCAGCCCCAGCTCAGCCAGGTAGTGGTCGAACTTGCCGCCCACGGCCAGGGTGGCAGACGTGAAAATCCAGGCGCGCGGCCGGCCCTGCAACTGGCGCTTGAATATGGGCGCGATGCGCAACGGCGTGGCGTGCAGCACCAGCGCGTGGGTGTGGGTCTCGGCCCAGCGCACCAGTTCGCCATCGTTGGCCTGGTCGGCCTCGTCGGCATCCTGTTCGCTGACAGCACTGCCGCGCCAATTGCGCAGCCGCGCCAGCAGTTCTTCGGCGCGCTCGGCGCAGGAGGCCAGGCCCTTGTCGCGCTCGGCCACGGCGCGCAGTGCGGCGGCCAGTTGCGCGCAGGCGCTCTCGGCGCCCGCCACCGACTGGCGAAAGTCCAGGTTGCCGTCCAGTTCGCGCCCGGTGCGGCGCGTGTCGCGCGGCAGGGTGAGGCGCAGGTCGCGTGCGGCCTTCTCCAACCCGTCGGCGCGGCGCAGCAGCTCGGTGTCATCCTTGGCCGCGCTCATGCCGGCCACGCGCGCGTCGCGCGCCAGCTCGATGATCTGCGCCGTGGACACCGAATCGCCGAAGAACAGCGTGGCCGTGTCGGGCAACTGGTGCGCCTCGTCCAGAATGACGGCGTTGCACGAGGGCAGCAGCTCGGTGAGCCCTTCATCGCGCAGCATGATGTCGGCGAAGAACAGGTGGTGGTTCACCACCACCACGTCGGCGGCCAGCGCGTCGCGGCGCGCCGCCATGACGAAGCAGCGCTCGTGGTCGGGGCACTGCCCACCCAGGCAATTGTCGCGGGTGGAGGTGGCCAGCGCCCAGGCCGGCGAATCCTCGGGCACGTCGGGAAACTCGCTGCGGTCGCCGCGCTTGGTCTGCTTGGCGAAGCGCACGATTTTCTGGAGATGACTGACGCTGTCGCGGTCCGGCAGCCGCCCGTCGAGCAGGTTGTGCTGGAGGTGGTAGTGGCACACGTAGTTGGCGCGGCCTTTGAGCAGCGCCGCCGTCACCGGCACGCCCAGGGCGTCGCGCACCGTGGGCAGGTCGCGGTGGAATAGCTGGTCCTGCAGGGTCTTGGTGCCGGTGGAAATGATGACCTTGGCGCCCGAGAGCAGCGCCGGGGCGAGGTAAGCCACGGTCTTGCCTGTGCCCGTGCCGGCCTCGCACACGAACACGGCCGACTGCTGGATGGCGGTTGCGATGCGCGCCGCCATGTCGACCTGCTGCGGCCGGGACCGCCAGCCCTCGATGGCGCGCGACAGGGGGCCGCCGTCGGCGAACACGCCGGCCAGTTCGGAAGCGGCGACGTCGTGGAGCGTGCGCGGCGCAGGCTGCGCCGCGGCATCCCGCCGTTCTGAATCCGCCCCTGAATCCGCTTCGGCCACGTCTGCAGAACCGCTACTGGAGTTCTTCAACTTTCACCTGGATGCGCCTCACCTCGCTTTGTGCCGAACTGATGGCGCCGGATTGTGTCTCGCGCGTGGTTACCGAGCCCAGGTCAACCCACTCGCCCAGGCGCGCCGACAGCATGGTGGAAGCGCGCTGTATGGTCATGGCGCCAGTGTCGCGATCGGTGAACCGGTCGCGTTGCGGCGATATTTCCAGGGTGACGCGTTCGCCCGCAAGGCGCGCCACGACCTGGAAGCCGGTATCGGCATCCCGATA
>Ga0207703_10005445_pt1 | contig 10247 bp, 9 predicted proteins | sample KBSSwiS12_FD_184304 | JGI IMG/M metagenome (GOLD analysis project Ga0207703, IMG submission 184304) | Switchgrass rhizosphere microbial communities from Kellogg Biological Station, Michigan, USA - KBS Switchgrass S1-2 (SPAdes) (version 2) | ecosystem: Host-associated > Plants > Roots >... | reverse complement strand
ACAGGCGGGGGCCCCGCTGCGGCGGCGGGGCCCCCGCACCAACTACCCCGAGAACGACCATGAACACTTCACCGAACCAGCCAACGGAAGCACTCCCGCTTCTCGCTCCCGCGGCGATCGCCGACTAGATCACCGACCGCCATCGCGAGATCGTGGTCTGTAGCGTGTCGTCGCGGCGCGCCATTCCCGCCACCGAGCAGATCAGCCGGCTCGGCTACGACGGCGGGCACTACTTGGTGGGTGGATACGGCGCCTGGACAGCCCGTCGATAGGGCAGCTAGACAGTTCGCCTGCTTTGTGTTTCTGTCGATCGCAGGAACAGCGAAGGGACGTGGAATGCCGAATAAGGTTTTCGTCGTAGGTGTGGGGATGACGAAGTTTGAAAAGCCGGGCCGCCGCGAGGGGTGGGACTACCCGGACATGGCACGCGAATCCGGCACAAATGCCCTGAAGGACGCGGGCATCGATTTCTCCGAGGTCGAGCAGGGCTTCGTCGGCTATGTGGCGGGCGACTCGACGTCCGGTAACCGCGCACTCTACGAGCTCGGGAAGACCGGCATCCCGATCGCCAACGTGAACAACAACTGTTCGACGGGTTCGACGGCGCTGTTCCTTGCGGCGCAGACCATCAGGGGAGGACTGGCCGACTGCGCGATCGCGCTCGGCTTCGAGAAGATGCAGCCCGGCCCGCTTCAAGGCGGCGCCGAGGACCGCGAATCCCCGATGGGCAAGCACGTCAAGGCAATGGCCCAGATCGACGAGTTCGCATTCCCAGTGGCGCCGTGGATGTTCGGCGCCGCCGGCCGTGAGCACATGCGCCAATACGGCACCACCGCAGAGCATTTCGCGAAGATCGGCCTGAAGAATCACAAGCACTCGGTGAACAACCCGTACGCGCAGTTCCAGGAGGAGTACTCGCTCGACGACATCCTGGCGGCCAAGATGATCTCCGATCCGCTGACCAAGCTGCAGTGCTCGCCGACCTCCGACGGGTCGGGCGCGGCGATCGTGGCCAGCGAGGCGTTCGTCGACAAGCACGGGTTGGCCGGCCAGGCGGTGGAGATCATCGGGCAGGCGATGACCACCGACTTCGACAGCACCTTCGACGGCAGCGCCAAGAACCTCATCGGCTACGACATGAATGTCCAAGCCGCACAGAAGGTTTACGACCAGTCCGGGCTCGGCCCGTCCGACTTCCAGGTGATCGAGCTACACGACTGCTTCTCCGCCAACGAGCTGCTGCTGTATGAGGCGCTGGGGCTGTGCGCCGAGGGCGAGGCCCCGAAGCTGATCGACAACAACGACACCACCTACGGCGGCAGGTGGGTAGTCAACCCATCCGGCGGGCTGATCTCCAAGGGCCACCCGTTGGGTGCGACGGGCCTGGCGCAATGCGCCGAGCTGACATGGCAGTTGCGCGGCACGGCAGACAAGCGGCAGGTCGACAACGTCAACGCGGCACTGCAGCACAACATCGGGCTGGGCGGGGCCGCGGTCGTGACGGCGTACCAGCGCGCCGAGCGCTAGTCGCGGGCGGCCTCGCGTCCGTCGGCGTGGCTGTGCTGACGTGACGCACGTGACTGTTGATTACAAATGAACCGAAATCGGCCCAGCTTCGTGACAGATCAGAGAACTCCCGCGCGCCAACCGGGAACGAATTCGATCGCCATGGCGATGTAGGTGGGGGACTATTGACCCAGAAAGGACGGGAGGTGTGGCCATGCGGACAAAGTGGATGCTCGCCGCGGTCGCTGCGGGTGTGTGCGGAGCGATCGCTGCCCCTGCGGGCCTCGCGTCTGCCGAGGAGTCGCCACAGGAATTGATCAGCCGGCTCCAGAACGAGGGCTACACCGTCAACATCGACCGGGTCGGCACCGCGCCGCTGGACCAATGCGTGGTGACCAACGTAAGGAACCCTCAGGTGGTCACGCAGTGGGTGCCGTACAACGGCCCCGGCAGGAATGGTGACCGGGTGCTCGTGCAGGTGGTCACCAGCCAGTCGATTTCGGTGACGCTGAACTGCTCACGCTGAGAAGTTCGGGGAGCCCGATCCTCTGGTAGAACCACTGGCGCACCCGGTCGCCGACCCGGAACACATCCTCGGCGCCGTCGTCGGCTGGGTCGACGTACACCCGGAAGGGCCGCGAACCCTTTGGCGTGTCAACAACTTTCACGATCTGCCGAGCCACCTCAAAAGGATCGGCATCGTCGGGCGCCAGCTCGGCCAGCTTCTTGCTGACCTCGTCCATCAGCGCCGGGTACTCGGCTTCATAGGCCGTTGCGATGTATTCGTCGGCGGAGCGTCCGGCGTTGGCGAAGTGGTTGGTGTCCGACACGAACGAGCCGGGCACGACGATCGTCGTCTCGATGCCGAACCGGGTGAGCTCGGCAGCGTAGTCCCCCTGCCCTTCGGGCGGGAGGTACCCCCAGACTGCCAGCGCATCTTCTGCCGCCTTGGCCGCGAAGTACGGGCCGAGGTACGGCGGTGTGCCGCCACGCGAGCTTGACGAACCGACCCAGAGCACCAGGCCGTCGCGTTGGGCGCGCATCGCAGGCAGCACGGCGCGGTTGACGCGCTGGGTGGACAGCACGTTGGTGTCGTAGACGGCCGCGACCTGTTCGGGCGTGAACGCCTCCGTCGGGCCCAGCACCATGTGGCCCGCGTTGTGGATGACCACGTCGATGCGGCCCGCCTCCGCGAGGACCGCGGCCACCGCGCCGTCAACCGAGGCCTGATCCGACACATCCATCACGATGGGCCGCAGTGTCACGCTGTGCTCGGCGGTGTAGCGGCGGGCCGCCTCGGCGGCTTGGGCATTTCGGCCGCCGATGTCCCGCATGCCCGCGTGGACAACGTGTTTGGCGTCCGCGAGGGCGCGCGCCGTCATTGCGCCGAACCCGCTCGAGGCGCCGGTGACGAGAACAACCTTTGGTGTGCTCATTTCAGATCACTCCTCCATTGGCGTAGATGATCTGGCCGTTGATCCACCGGGCGGGCCCGGCCAGGAAAGCGACGGCCTCGGCGATGTCATTGGGCTCGCCGAGCCGTTCCAGCGGGGACATGTTGCGCAGGGTGTCGACCGCCTGCTCGGGCTTGCCGTCGAGGAACAGCGGCGTAGCCGTCGGGCCGGGCGCGACGGCGTTGACGGTGACGTCGCGTCCGCGCATCTCCTTGGCAAGGATCAGCGTCATCGCGTCGACCGCACCCTTGGTGGCCGCATAGGCGGTGTAGGTGGGTAGCGCCAGCTTGGTGACCGAGCTGGAGAAGTTGATGATGGCACCGCCCTCGCGCACGCGGCGGGCGGCCCGCTGACTGACGACGAAGGTGCCCCGGACGTTGGTGCGATGCATGCGGTCGAAGTCGTCGAGGTTGAGCTCGGTCAGCGGCGACAGCAGCATGATGCCCGCGGTGTTGACCACCACGTCGACGCCCCCGAACTCGGCCTCGACCTCGTCGAACAGAGCCGCGACCTGGGCTTCGTCGGCGACATCGGCGGCCACCACGATGGCGCGGCCGCCCGCGGCGACGATCTCGTCGACGACTGCCTGGGCGCGGTCCCTGTTGCCCGCGTAGTGGACGGCCACGGACATGCCCGCCTGGGCGAGGCGGACGGCCACTGCGTGCCCGATGCCGCCCGATGCTCCGGTGACGATGGCGACGCGGTCAGACATGTCTGTCCCCTTACTTATGTACGGTGTGTCCATATAATCATTAAGTGTACGATCCGTCCATATATTCCCGGAGGAGATTCTCAATGACCGATGGGCCCCGGCGCGGACGCGGACGGCGCCCGGCCGCTGAAGTGCGCAAGGAGATCCTCGATGCCGCGGCCGAACTGCTGTTCGCCGAAGGGATGGGTGAGTTCACGATCGAGAAGGTCGCCAACCTCTCGGGTGCCAGCAAGATGACGATCTATAAGTGGTGGCCCTCCAAAGGCGCCCTCGCGCTCGACGGCTATTTCCACAGGGTCGACCCCCAACTGGTTTTCCCAGACACCGGCGACATCGAAAGCGACCTGCGCGCGCAGTTGCATTCGTTCCTGCGAGTCATCCGCGACGGTCCGGCGGGCCCGGTGATCGGGGAGTTGATCGGCCAGGCTCAGTCCGATCCTGAGCTGAAAGCTGGATATCTGCAGCGGTATTCGGGACCGCGTCGGGCAAAGGCCGTAGCAGCCATGGAGACGGCGAAAGACCGCGGTCAGCTGCACGCAAACCTGGACCCCGAGACGGTGGTTGATCAACTGTGGGGTGCCTGCTATCACCGGTTGCTGCTGCCGGACCAGCCCCTGACAGATGAATTCGTTGACGCATTGGTGGACAACCTTTTTCGGGGTATCGCCGAATAGAGAGAGGCCCGGCCGAATTGCTCCAGCCGGGCCTCCCATTGTCAGCGAGAGCAGTCCAGCGACACCGTGACCGTCCGGTCAACGACCACAGGAACGACGCCGCCGCGGTCGCGTCCGCCGAGAACTGGGACGAATTCAGTACGCTCCCTTGGGTTTCGCACGTTTGTGACCACGCACTCGGACAGTGGCGCGCTGCCGACTCGGTCGATCTTCACGTCGAAGCCCTGCGCTTGTAGTTGACCGATCGTGACGACTGCGGATTCGGCTGAGGCCAAACCTGCAGGGGCAAGGATCAACCCGCAGGCGGCCGCGGCCAACGCAATAAGTGTGAGCAATGTGGCACGCATGGCGGGCCCCCGTTCTTCCGTTCGTTGATGTCAGCCGGTTCAACGGGCGGAGGTCGCAGGGGGTTCAAAAAAGAATTTCAGAAACCTTCAGACGCGAAGAAAGGCCCGGCCGTGAGGGGTTTTCGGCCGGGCCTTTCCTTCGCACGCCCTACGCAGGCGCAGGGATTCGCTCCTGCTCCGGTTCTTCGGCGCGCGGGGCGTGATCGTCGTCAACCATCGTGAGTTCGTCGAACGGATCCTCTCCACCCAGAACGGCGTTCACCTTGGCGCGGTCGATCGTCTTGGTCCACGACCCGACCAGAATCGTCGCCACCGCGTTACCGGAGAAGTTCGTGACCGCGCGGGCCTCGGACATGAACCGGTCGATCCCGACGATCAGGCCGACACCGTCGAGCAGATCGGGGCGGTGGCTCTGCAGGCCGCCGGCCAGCGTGGCCAGTCCGGCGCCAGTCACACCGGCGGCACCCTTGGACGCGACGATCATGAAGACCAGCAGGCCGATCTGCTGACCGACGGACATCGGGGCGCCCATCGCGTCGGCGATGAACAGCGACGCCATGGTCAGGTAGATCGCGGTGCCGTCCAGATTGAACGAGTAGCCGGTCGGCACGACGACGCCGACGGTGCTGCGGTCGACACCGAGGTGCTCCATCTTCGCGATCAGCCGAGGCAGCGCCGACTCCGACGACGAGGTCGAGAAGATCAGCAGGTACTCGCGGGCGAGGTAGCGCACCAGCTTGAAGATCGAGACGCCCGACACCACGCGCAGGATCACGCCCAGCACGCCGAACACGAACAGCACGCAGGTGACGTAGAACCCAAGCATCAGCGTCAGCAGCTGGGTGACTGCGGTCCAGCCGGTCTGGCCGACGACGTTGGCGATCGCGCCGAACGCGCCGATCGGGGCCAGCCACAGGATCATGACGAGGACCTTGAACACGAGCTTCTGCAGATGCTCGATGCCACGCAGGATCGGCTCGCCCTGGCGGCCCATCGCCTGCAGTGCGAAGCCGACAAGGAGCGCAATGAACAGCGCCTGCAGCACATTGCCCGCGGTCAGCGAGGAGAACAGCGTGTCGGGGATGATGTGCTGGATGAAGTCCATGAGTCCGCCGGACTCATGCGCCTTTTCGGCGAGCTCGGCGCCCTTGCCTGCGGCGCTCTCCGACAAGTGCATGCCGCTGCCGGGGTGGATCAGGTTGCCCACGACCAGGCCAATCGCCAGCGCGAACGTCGACATCACCAAGAAGTAGACGAACGCAAGGCCGCCGACCTTGCCAACAGTGGCGGCTTTGCGCACCGAGCCGATGCCCAGCACGATCGTGCAGAATATGACCGGAACGATCATCATCTTGATCAGGCTGACGAACATCGTGCCGAGCACGCCGACGCTCTTGCCGACCTCGGGGGCGACCAGACCGACGGCGATGCCGGCCAGCACCGCGACTATGACGGCGATATAGAGCCAGTGGGTGCGGTCGCGGCGGCGCCCCGGCTCCTGTACGGGCGGCCTGTCCAAATTCGTAGTCATGGCTTTCCTCCGAGTCGAATCCAAAAGTGGTCTGTATGGATGTTCGGCGAGGACGTGAGCCAGGTCACGATTAAGTTCATTGTGTTCAAGTAGACGGGGTAGCCATGACCATCGTGGTGGTGGCGTTCGCCTTCCTTGCGCAGAGCCTCCTAGCGCTCGGACCGGTGTCCTGTGGGCAACAGCTCAGACCTTGCTGCGGTGGCCCCAACCAAGTGCTAGTCGTTGTAGTGACCGATCTCAAGTGCCGCATGACAGCGACGAGGATCTCTTCCGCGCCGCCGCGAGGGGCATACGAATCCTTTGCGCGCTCATCGCCGCGGCGGATCGACAACTGGGCCTGGCGGAGGAATACCTGCGGGGTGTGCGCAAGGTTGCAACCCTCTCAGCGGCGGAGTGGGGCAACGAGCCAACAGTCTCGCGGTGATCCGTCACGCCAACTTTTGCGTAATACGTTACGGGACAATGTCTTTCCGATGCCGGCGGTGTCCGTCGCCGGTATTCGTTGCGGGACCGCCATCACACCCATACCTGTTGTCCCGCAACACATATTCACTCGGCGAACCGACCTCGCTCGATTATCGCGGCCCTGCCGGGAGCGGGATGACCTTGACGGCGATCATCCCGCTCCGGGCCAAAGAGCGATACCACCCTTCGAGTTTCAGTAGTGCTAGCCGTGGTGATGGAACAGGAGTCCGCCATACCCGAAGAACGGGTATTGCGCCTGGTAATCGACCGTCGGCGGCAAGGCACTGACCTGTGCGTTTCCCTCCGTCTGGCAGACGCTTGCGTTACCGGTGAATACGCACGCCGGTGCAGTCGGGGCCGCCTCGGCCAACGGTGCGATCGCGATTGCGGCGGCACCAGCTGCTGCCAGTAGCAGTGGGGGAACGAACATCCGGATTCTCGGTGTGGCCCGGCGAGCGGTGGTGGTGATGGTCATTAGTCTGTCCTTTTCTTGTGTCGAACAAGTTCGGTGTGAACTTGCTTGTGGCCCAAGCTATGTGTCGGTAGTCGCCGTGGCTCGCTTGAGCGCACAACCCGCACAATGCGCGATCTTCGGCTTTTGCGCATTGTGCTCAGACGCAATGGGCGCCTTGGAGTTTGTCGAGTGCCCCCGGCGGCAGGGGCGGGAAACCCCTGCACTTGCGGTTTATCGAGAGGAGTCCTCTCCATTCCAGCTGACGTGAAGTCCGGCCGAGGCCGGCATAGGTCAAGTCCGCTCCAGCAATCTTGCCATCGCCGCGACGATGGCTTACGAAGGCGTGCAGCCGAGAGGTAGGTTCGTCAAGATGGCGGACGACGACGTGCGCGACGTGGCCGTGGAGGCGGTGTCAACCCGAGACGGCCGCACCCTCGCGTATCTCGAAGTGGGGGATCCGCAGGGTCCACTCGTCATCCACAACCACGGCGGCCCCAGCAGTCGGTTCGAGGCACGCCTGCTCGCAGGGGCCGCTTCGAAGAACCGGTTGCGACTCGTGTGCGTCGAACGGCCCGGTATGGGACAGTCCAGTCGCCAGAAGACGCGCAGCTACTCCGGCTGGGCCGACGACATGGTGACAATCGCCAACGCGTTGGGATACCGCGCGTTCGGAGTGACGGGCTGGTCGGAAGGTGGCCCATGGGCACTGGCCGCAGCCGCCTACATCGACCCGGCTCGACTGCGCCACATCAGCAGCATCGCGGGCGGCAGCTACGGAACATTCGGTAACAATTGGGCAGCGCAATACCTGTCGAAAATCGACGCGTTCGGCGGAGCCCTCGCGCTGCGTTTCAGGCCTGGCTTCCGGCTCATGTACGCCAGCCTCGGCTTAACCGCCGAATACTTTCGGAACAGCTTCGTCAAACAACTGCGGAAATCGGTCAACGACTATGACCGACAGATTCTGCTTCGGCCGCAAGTCGCAACGACGTTCGGCGACGCCTGCGCCGAATGCTTCGCGCACGGCAGTGACGGATTGGTTCGCGACGCTGAGCTCCTCTATCGGAGTTGGGCTTTCGACGTCTCCACGATCGACCGGCGAGTCCATATGTGGCAAGGACTGGACGACCGGCTTGTCCCGGATCCGATCAACAAGGCGGTGGCTGACCGAATGCCCGGGTCGGTATGGCATCCGGTCGAGGGAGCCGGCCACTTCGTGGCTGTCGGTTCAGGTGACGACATATTCGCCATCGCGGCCGAGGAACTCGGTGCGCCGTGAGCAAGTGGTGGCCCCGGTCACTGGCCGGACAGGCGATCGCACTGCAGATCCTGGTGATCGCGGTGGTGGTGCTGGCCGGTAGCGCGCTTGCACTCGTCGACGCCCGCAACGACGGTGACGCCGCCGCGCGCCAGCAGGTGCTCGGCATCGCCACCGCTCTGGCCGACTCGCCCTCGACGGCCGCCGCAATCCAATCCGGTAGGGCCACTGAGACTTTGCAGCCGGTCACCGAGGCTGTCCGCAAGAACACCGACATCGCGTTCATCACGATCATGGCACCCGACCGCACACGGTTCACCCATACCGACCCGACTCAGATCGGCGGGAAATACATCGGCACCATCGAGCCTGCGCTGCGCGGTGAGACGTTCACCGAGGTCTACACCGGAACACTGGGCCCATCGATCCGAGCGATCGCGCCCGTCCGCGATGGCACCGGCCGCATCGTCGGACTGGTGTCGGCGGGCATCCTGCAGCAGAGCCTGGCCGACCGCTGGCGCTCGCAGGTGCCGACGATCGTCGCGGTGAGCCTCGGCGCATTGGCCATCGCACTGGTCGGGGTGTGGGCGATCCGGCGCCGCCTGTTGCGACAGACCCACGGGCTGCGCCCCGACGAGCTGCGGGTCATGTACGAACACCACGACGCGATCCTGCATTCGGTGTCCGAGGGTCTGATCGTGTTGGACCGCAATGGCGTCGCCCTGGCCAATGACGAGGCCCGCAGGCTGCTCGCGCTGCCGCCCGGGCCGGTGGACCGGTCAGATCTGCCGGAGTTCCTGCGCACTTACAATCCGGGAGCGCGCGACGAGGTACACGTCACCCAGGACCGGGTGCTGGTGGTCAACCGGTCCCCCGTGACCGACAAGAGGACGCGCGACACCCGTCCTTCAGAGGTCGTCACCATCCGCGACCGCACCGAGTTGCAGGGCGCGCTGGGCGAACTCAGCTCGCTGAAGGTACTGACCGACACGTTGCGGTCGCAGGCGCACGAGGCCGCCAACAAGCTGCACACCATCGTCACGATGGTGGAGATGGGCCGCGCCGACGAGGCCGTCAGGTTCGCGACCAACGAGCTCGAGCTGTCACAACAACTGGTAGACCGGCTCTCCAGCGCCGTCGGTGAACCCGCGCTGGTCGCGCTGCTACTGGGCAAGTCGGCCCAGGCCGACGAGCGCGGCATCGAGTTGACCGTCACCGAAGAGACGCATCTGCCGTCGAACGCCGACGATCTCGCGCTGTCCGGCCAGGAGATGGTCACCGTGCTGGGCAACCTGATCGACAACGCGATGGACGCCTGCGACCGCGAAGACCCGTGGGTCGAGGTGACGGTCAGCCAGGACGACGGCACGCTGCTGATCCGAGTGGCCGACAGCGGAACCGGCATGGATAAGGGCACCTTCGAAAAGGCCATGCAACGGGGCTACTCCACGAAATCGGGTTCCGACGCCGAACAACACGGCCTTGGCTTGGCATTGGTCGCCCAGGTGGTCAAGCGACACAACGGCACGCTGACCGCCGACGTGACATACGGGTCGGTGGTGACGGTGGCGGTGAAATCATGATCAGCGTACTGATCGTTGAGGACGAACCGCTGATCGCCGAGGCGCATCGCACGTATCTCGGTCGACTGCCGGGCTTTTCCGTGGCGGCCGTCGCGCACACCGCTCGCGATGCGATGCGCGCGGCGTCCGAAGCGGCGGCAAGTGAGACGCCAATCGACCTGGTGCTGCTCGATATTGGGCTGCCCGACGCAAGCGGGATCGTACTCGCGTCGGGCCTGTCGGGCCTGCGCCCTGCGCCGGACATCATCGCGATCACCTCCGAA
>Ga0207703_10005439_pt1 | contig 10252 bp, 10 predicted proteins | sample KBSSwiS12_FD_184304 | JGI IMG/M metagenome (GOLD analysis project Ga0207703, IMG submission 184304) | Switchgrass rhizosphere microbial communities from Kellogg Biological Station, Michigan, USA - KBS Switchgrass S1-2 (SPAdes) (version 2) | ecosystem: Host-associated > Plants > Roots >... | reverse complement strand
CTCGCATGAGCTCGTTGGTTCCGCTCTGGGTGAAATATGTGGAACTTGTAGCTGTGAACGGCTAAAAATTCTCATCATCTTCTAATCGCCGCACTTTGGTATCGGTTTTAGTGAACTTTCATTTGCTCTCTCTCGGAATGCATTGTGATAATGATTCCGGCCGCTCAAATGCGGAGATTTTATTATGAGTTTTGCAGCGAAATCTGAGCCCACTGTTTTAACCACACGCCTACAAAACGCGACAGCCAACCTTGCGGAGATTGAACAGCTGGTGAAATCCGGCGACGTTGATCCGCGTGTCCTGCAAGAGTTTCGTAATTCCGTGGACTTGATTCGCCGTACCGCGTGGGCGGTACAGCAATGGATTGGGCTGAAGGAAACTTCCGCTGACCCCTATTCTTTAATGCCCGTGCTGGCGGCGCAACGCGTGCAGCGTATGACGCAGCTTGCGAGAGACTTGACGATGGATCTGGAAAGCGTGGAAGTCGACCTTGCCACGCCAGGGCTGAAGGAGTTATACGAAGCAGTCAGTCGCCTTCACGAACAATTGACGCCGCTGTGCAGGAAAAACATCTAAGAACGGGGTCGCCGCGACAAGATTACAAATCTGAGAAGAACAAATAAGCCCGAGATTACGACTGCCCACACCACGTAGAAAATCCAATCTGATGGCCCGGCATGTCCGGCAAGCTCCATATGTAAAACTGGCTCCAGCCGCCATAGAACCGGCGTCAGCAGCATCGCTGTGAGCCAGCCTGACGGCACTCCAATCGCTATCGCCAATGCAAGCGCAAGCAAACTCTTTTTCATAACATCTTGAAAGCGATCATCATATGCCAGGACTATGAGATCATGTCCGCATTGAAACAGGAGCATACATGCACAAGGCTCTGCTCGCAGTAGCAGCCGTGATGATCGTCGCCACAACCGCATCCGCGCAGGAACCAGCCTGGCAGCCAAAACCCGGCCACACCACTTTGAATCTCTGGCCCAATGAAGCGCCCGGTGCGCAACCCAATGCTCCAGTAGAGGTCAATCTTTACAATCCAGAAAAGGATAAACCCACAGCTGGGCGTCCAATTATCCGTCTGGCTAATGTTTCAAACCCTACGCTGACCATCTATGCGCCCAAGGAAAACATGAGCGGCACGGCGGTTGTGGTTTTTCCTGGAGGCTCATACCGCTTCCTGGCTATCGATCTGGAAGGCACTGAAGTCTGCGACTGGCTCAACTCGATTCACGTCACCTGTGTGCTGGTGAAGTACCGCGTGCCAGACTCCGGCCCATATCCCAAATCTTCCGCCGCGCTTCAGGATGCGCAACGTGCGGTGGGAATTGTCCGCCAGCATGCTGCCGAGTGGAAGATTGATCCACATAAGGTAGGTATCCTGGGTTTTTCCGCGGGAGCACATTTGTCAGCGGCCCTGAGCACGCATTTCGATAAGCGCCTCTACGATGCGGTTGACGTTGCTGACCAACAAAGCTGCCGTCCCGATTTTGCAGTGATTGTCTATCCGGGCTATCTCGCTCTCGCCGACGAGAATTTCGCTCCCAATCGCGACATCAACGTTACCGGCCAAACTCCGCCGTCATTCATCGTTCAAGCAGAAGATGATCCCGTACACGTAGAAAATGCCACTGTCTATTTTCTTGCGCTAAAGAACGCGAAAATTCCTGCAGAACTTCATTTGTATGCTGAAGGTGGACACGGTTACGGCTTGCGTCGTCGGGATGAATTACCAGTCACACGCTGGCCTGAACTTGTCGACTCGTGGTTGCGCACAATCAAAATGCTGCCTGCATCCGCGCGTTAACGTAACACTCTGGTGCCGTCTGACAAGTGCATGAAGCATTGACTGGGCCAACTCACTTCACTATAGTCGCGCCAACAAGGCAGTAGACCGCCCAATCATTCTCAATTAAAAGGATTTTCATCTCATGATCAGTAATGGGTGGAAGTGTGTCGTAGTGTGTTTCGCGCTGCTATGCTCGGTATCTGCATGGTCAGCAACCACATACAGCAGGGTGGACGAGTTGCAATCGTGGGGTTCATGCGTTGACTGCGCCGACGGGAAAAGTAACAACGCCAGCATTGCAACTTCCGCGTTCCACGAGAATCCCTCACGCGACGGAGCCAGCCGCGACTTCTGGATGAGCGGCAGCGCTTACAGCAACGCCTTGTGGTGGCGCAAGCTCGGGGTAAATAATACCGCCAAGAGTTTCATCTTCGATTTCTGGTTGAAAGTGGCTTCCAACACCAGCGCAGCGCAGGCGTTTGAGTTTGATGCCTTTCAATTCATCAGGGGCCGACGTTACATGTTCGGCACCCAATGCAGCTACGGAAGTGGTGTCTGGGACATCTGGAATGCTGGTGGCTGGTACTGGGTCCACACCAAGGTTCCTTGTAGAAGATTTGTTCCCAATGTTTGGTATCACATCAGGATGAGTTTTCATCGCACCAGCGATTTTTACATGCACTACGACAAACTGGTCATCGTGCAATACAAGAGCGATGGCAAGACCGTTGCTGCCAGCAATACGTACTCCTTCAACAAAGCCCTGCCTTCGGGATGGAACCCTGCGGGTTGGGCCGACAACGTGGGTGTCCAATTCCAGATGGACATTGGCAAGTATGGAGCTGAAATGCAGGAGTGGGTCGACCAGGTTCACTTAATCGCCTGGTAGAACGACGTGACAACAATTTGACAATTACCCAGTGACACGGGTTGTTGGTTCTGCATCGTAACCATCCGATGAGAAAGCAACCCGTCATCTGGTCTTTGGCTGTGTTGTCGGCTGCCATAATCTCAAGTCCGTTGTTCGCGGAATCAATCCCGGTTCGTTTCACCTCGGGGCTGCTGCATGGGTTTCTGGTCCTCCGCAATCAAAATGACGAGGGTTTAGCCGATGGGGAAATTACTCAATTCACTCACGGTGATCAGGTCACGAATCATCTGGTCCTTCATTTCAGGGACGGCTCGCTCAACGAAGAAACTGTCGTATTCTCCCAACATAAAAACTTCCAGCTCATCAGCGACCATCTGGTGCAGAAGGGCTCATCGTTCCCTCATCCTTTAGATGTTTTGATCACCAAAGCAACCGGACAAATCACAATCCATTACACGGAAGATGGACAAGAGAAAACTATCAACGATCGTCTAACGTTGCCGCTCGATGTGGCGAATGGTGTCTGGCTTACTCTTCTGCAAAATATCCGCCCCACGACGCCGAAGGCCACAATCTCCATGGTTGCTATTACTCCTAAACCGAGGTTGGTGAAATTGATCATCACTCCAAGTGGACAAGAATCATTCACTGTCGGAAACTCCAAGCACACGGCGACACACTATGTAGTTAAGATCGACATTGGAGGCGTAGCCGGAGCCGTAGCGCCAGTGGTCGGGAAGCAGCCTCCCGACATGCACGTCTGGATTGCGGGAGAACAGGCTCCAGTCTTGGTCAAAATGGAAGGCCCACTGTACAACGAAGGTCCAATTTGGCGGATTGAAATGGCCAGCCCAACTTGGCCGCAATCTAACAGTGAATCAAAGTCGGACAGAAAACCCCGCTAACAAGCAGACGACAACAACTAGCAGGTGATGAATTTGGAGTCGGAATTTCATGAGCGTCGGAAATATAACTCTCCGCAAGACAGCCTACGGACGTGCACTCGGTATTTACTTCTATAACGTAAAGGAAGAAGGGTAACTAGAAGGTGCCTCATCTTAAATCGCGGTTTGTGCGATTTGGTGAGCCGCCACGTTATAGGATGAATATGTGTTTTTCTTAATTCTATGCCGCAGCAGGGCAAACCCGTACTGTTAGGTATTCCATTCGACGCGCACTCTTCCTACCTGCAAGGTGCAGCTTTGGCGCCACCACTGATTCGCACTGCCATGAAGTGTGACTCATCAAATTCATGGAGCGAAAACGGTGTGGATTTGTCCAAGCCTAAAATATTCTCCGATGCCGGCGACCTACAACTACCGCAAGACGCCTCTGCTTTCCCCCTGATCGAGAAAGGAATCGAAGACCTTCTGGCAAAAAGTCTTCGCCCCGTTTCTTTGGGAGGCGATCACTCCATCACCTATCCCATCGTTCGGACTTGTGCGCGCCATTTTCCTGATCTAACTATCATCCACTTTGACGCTCATCCCGACTTGTACGATGAATTTCAAGGCAATCGCTACTCCCACGCTTGCCCCTTCGCTCGCATCATGGAAGAAGGCTGCGCCAAACGGCTGATCCAGCTTGGCATTCGCACGATGTCCGGGCCTTTAGAGAAACAAGCGGACAAGTTCGGAGTGGAGGTCATCCCCATGTCCCAGCTTCCCGCATACGAGAAGCTGAAGTTGGAAGGTCCGATCTACGTTTCATTCGACATGGACGTGCTCGACCCGGCCTTTGCCCCAGGCATTTCCCATCGCGAGCCGGGAGGGATGTCAGTCCGCGAAGCATTGGGTCATCTGCATGCGATACGGGGAAATTTAGTCGGCGCAGATCTGGTCGAATACAATCCCACGCAAGACGTCGCCCAGCTTACGTGGATGGTTTCGGGAAGGATTTTGAAAGAAATTCTAGGAAAAATGATTGGCGGTTAAATGCATGGCAGGCGAAGCAGACCGTATTGGTGACCTATATCAACGTCACGCACATTCGTGGGACCAGGAGCGAAGCCGTTCGCTGACCGAGAAACCGTGGCTCGATAAGTTCCTGTCTCTGTTGCCGCCGAAACCTCGCATCCTTGACTTAGGCTGTGGCTCAGCACAACCGATCGCGCAGTACTTCATTCTGCAAGGTTGCCAGGTTACGGGAGTCGATTCATCGCCAGCCTTGATCAAACTTTGTAACAAGCGTTTTCCCGATCACAACTGGATCATCGCCGACATGCGAGAGCTTTCCCTGAACGATCGCTTCGACGGCATCCTTGCTTGGGACAGCTTCTTCCATCTGACTCCAGAAGATCAGCGCCTTATGTTCCCAATCTTCCCCAAGCACGCTAAACCCGCATCGGCTTTGATGTTCACCAGCGGCCCACGCTATGGCGACGCCATCGGCAGCTATAAGGGCGAACCGCTTTATCATGGAAGCCTGGATGAATCCGAATATCGCTTGTTGCTGAGTGATCATCAGTTCGATGTAATCGCCCAGGTCACCGAAGATCCCACCTGCGACTACCACACCATCTGGCTAGCCTCCCAACGTCGCTAGATGTCAAAGCGCCCGAGAGAGTACACTAGTTTTTCTTTTTTGTACCTGCATTCCGTCGGTGATTTTCATTTCAACCAGAGGTTTTCATGAATTTTAGGTGGATGTGTGCGTCCCTGCTCGTCATTGCATTAACTCCAGTCGTCCAACCGCAAGCCAAACCTGAGTCGCCATCGCTGTTAGGATTCAGTGGCCAATCTGTCTCCGGGCAAAAAGACTGGGAGAAGAAATTTCAGGATGCCATCGTCCCCGCGAACATCCGCGAAAACATGCGCCGCCTGAGCGCGCGCCCACACCATGTAGGCTCGCCCTACGACAAAGACAACGCTGAGTGGATGCTCTCCAAGTTTAAAGAGTGGGGATTCGACGCACAAATTGAAACCTTCAACGTTCTATTTCCCACGCCGAAGGAACGAATCGTAGAACTGGTCGGGTCAACCAAGTTTCGTGCCAAGCTGCAGGAGCCGGTATTGGCCGTCGATCCAACTTCCAATCAAACCGCTGAGCAACTTCCCACCTACAATGCCTATTCAGCCGATGGCGACGTAACGGCCCCGTTAATCTACGTGAACCACGGCATCCGCGAAGATTATGAGCAACTCGACCGGCTGGGAATCTCCGTCAAAGGTGCCATCGTCATTGCGCGTTACGGCGGAGGTTGGCGCGGCATCAAGCCGAAGGTCGCCGCCGAGCACGGAGCTATTGGCTGCATTATCTACTCCGATCCCAGAAATGACGGCTTCTTCCACGGAGATGACTATCCCAATGGAGGCTGGCGCCCGAAAGAAGGTGTACAGCGGGGAAGTGTCATGGACACGGATTATCCCGGCGACCCGCTGACCCCAGAAATCGGCGCAACCAAAGATGCGAAGCGCCTCGAAATCAAAGATGCTAAAACCATCACCAGAATTCCCGTTCTGCCAATTTCTTACGCCGATGCTCAACCACTGCTCGAAGCATTGCGGGGCCCAGTTGCCCCCGAAGCATGGCGGGGTGGTCTGCCGATAACCTATCACGTAGGCCCCGGCCCAGCTCAAGTCCACCTGAAAGTGACGTCGAACTGGGACATCAAACCCGTCTACGACGTAATCGCCAAACTGCACGGTGCTAACGACAATCATTGGGTGATCCGCGGCAATCATCACGATGCCTGGGTAAACGGTGCAAGCGATCCCATCTCCGGCATGTCGGTAATGCTGGAAGAGGCCCGCGTTCTCGGTGAACTGCATAAACAAGGCTGGACTCCAAAACGTACCATCATCTACTGCGCATGGGATGGGGAGGAGCCCGGTTTACTCGGGTCAGTCGAGTGGGTAGAAACACATCGCCAGGAGTTGCAACAACACGCCATTGCCTACTTGAACTCCGACGGCAATGAGCGCGGATTTCTCGATCCCGGCGGTACGCAGGATCTGCAAACCCTGATCAGCGATGTGGCCAAAGACATTCAGGACCCGGAAACCAACATGACGGTCTTCCAGCGCTCGCACCTGGCAAGCATCGCCCAAGCGAAAAATGATGAAGAGCGCAAGGATCTGCACAAACGCACGGACCTGATTGTGGATGCGCTGGGCGATGGCTCTGACTACACAGCCTTCCAGGACTTCGCTGGAATCTCCACGCTCAGCATTGAGTTTGGAGGCGAGAACGATGGCACGCAGTATCACTCCATCTATGACGACTTCTACTGGTATACCCACTTCGTCGATGGGGACTTCATCTATGGCAAAGCGCTGGCGCAAACTGCCGGCACAACCGTGATGCGCCTGGCAGATGCCGACCTGATCCCGGTCGACTATTCGCCGCAGGCAGAAGCCATCGCAAAGTATGAAACAGAATTAGAAAAAATCCTCAAAGACAAGCAGGAAGAATTTACCGAGCGCAACCTGCAACTGAAAGAAGGGGTCTTCACTGCAACCTCAGACCCGCGCCGTCCGTTGCTACCGCCACCTGCAGTGGAAGTGCCACCGTACATGAACTTTGCTCCCATGAAGAACGCGATTGAAGTTCTGAAAAAGAGTGCGCAGCATTATTCAAAGGCCCTGTCCGACTGGCGCGACAAAGGATCGCCAGCACTCTCTCCGCAGGCGGTGGAAACGATCAACGCTGACCTGATGAAAGTTCCACGCCTGTTCCTCGACGAAAAAGGACTCCCCGAGCGTCCATGGTTCAAAAATCAAATCTACGCTCCCGGCGCCTACACCGGCTACGGAGCCAAGCCCATCGCCGCCGTCCGCGAATACATGGACGAAAAAAAATGGAAAGAAGCTGAGGTCCAGATTCCCGGAGTAGCCAAAATCATCGAAACTGCAGCCGGAGGAATCAATCAAGCTGCGGAGGAACTGGAAAAATCGGTAGCGCAAACGCACTGAAAGCGGGGTGCCCCGTCTAAGCTCTGCTTGGGCGGGGTTTTTCATGCCCTGGCCGCCGAACGCACACTGTCATCGTGAGCGAAGTCAATGTTGAAAATCCTTGCAGCTTTGTGGACATTTCTGGGATTTTTTAGTTCCCATCAAATTCTTGTCCGACCTCATGTTCAGAGCTACAATCTTGCTGGTCCAGGAAATTTGGTAGGAAGGAAGTATATGAAGATTCGCGTCTCCCTGACATTGTTTTTAATCGCTGTTCTGGCTCTGTCCGCCATCGCTCAGCAGCCCAATTCGAGCACCACCGCCGTACAGGCGACAACGCCGCATGAAACAGCAACCGGTCAGCCTCCGCTGCCCGTTCCATACAAAGCCGAGAACTGGTGGGATGGGGATGATCCCGGTTTGGCATGGTTGATCTTGCACCCGTTTGCGAGCAAAAAATACGTACGCCGCAATACGCAGGTGGTTCAGGACCGAATCAACGAACTAGATCGGCTGACCGCCGCTAATAACAGTTCGATCAAAGACGTCGATAGCCGCGCCCAGCAGGGCATTCAGCTGGCTTCCACCCGCATCAAGCTGGCGGATGATCACGCCGCCGATGCCAGTAACAAAGCGCAGCAGGCGTATCAATCGGCGACGGCGTTAAACACGCGTGTCTCGACCTCGGAAGCTTCGGTGAGCAACTTGGATCAGTTCAAGGCCACAAACCAAACCGAGATCCGTTTCCGCTTCGGCCAGACAGTATTAAGCAAGCAGGCGAAAGACGCCCTGGACGAAATGGCCAATCACGTGAAGAGCCAGCAAGGCTACATCTTCGAGGTGCAGGGCTTCTCCTCGGGCCGTGGACAAACTGCAATTGCCAACTCTCGCAAGCTGGCGGACTCAGTCGTCCGTTACCTGATGTTGAGCCACGACATCCCGTCCTATCGGATTTTCGTGTTGGGGATGGGGAACGCTCCAGTGGACAATCGCGCCGGCACAACTCGAGTAGAGGTCAGCTTATTGAAGAAGGAAGTGGAAGTTGCCAAGCAGTAATCCCTCAAGTCTAAAACAAAAGGGCCATTCGTTCAGGAATGGCCCTTTACCTTGCCGCAAAATTTATTGCGCGCGTTTCAGGATTAGGAGACAGCCGCCCAGTAAAGAAAGCAGCCAAATCACAGCCGCCGTCGTCATGATGGAATAGAGCGCGAGCCCATGCGGACCTTCGTGCGATGTCGCCGATAAAAAGTGATGCATCCCATGCGCGAGATGCAGGGTTGTGATGATCACAGCAATCCCGCAAACGATATTTAGAATTCGCATAGCTGCCCCCATCGACAATTTTTTATCAACCTAAATTTCACTCTCATCCCAAGCGAAGTCGAGGAACCTTGAGTTTACCGTTCCTCCATCCTCCTGTACATTTAAACGCGCAAAATTTCAGACGACAAGGGGAAATAGGAGAACGCGAAATGACCCAAGCCGAAGCAGTCGTAACCACTAACCGCTGGTGGCGAGTTGTGGGAGGCCTGTGCATGAACATGGCCCTCGGCACTCTGTACGGCTGGAGTGTTTTCGTAGCTCCCCTGGAAAGAGACTTTCACTGGACACGCTCCCAAACTTCGACCACATTCACCATCGCAGTGTCGGTCTTCGCGCTGAGTTTCATTCTGGCCGGTCGCCTGCAAGACAAACTCGGCCCCTGCTGGATCTCAGTCACCGGCGGAGCACTGGTGAGTCTCGGTTTTTTCCTCTGCTCTTACACGCAATCACTAAGCTGGCTCTACGTCTGTTTTGGAGTCATAGGAGGTTTGGGTAATGGCTTTGGCTATGCCACACCCATTCCGGTGATGGCCAAATGGTTCCCGGATAAACGAGGCTTAGCGGTTGGTCTCGCAGTCGGTGGATATGGAGCCGGTTCCGCGATCTTTGGCCCGCTGTCCAGCAAACTACTCATCCCCACTTACGGTTGGCGTGCCACATTCATGATTCTTGGCGGGATATTTTCTGTCATGACAATGATTGGCGCTTTCCTGTTAAAGAATCCGCCAGTGAACTTTGCTCCAGCAGGATGGACTCCTCAAGCCGCAGCGCAAAATGCAACCCAGGATTTCACGCCGCTGGAAGTATTACAGACATCAAGTTTCTATTTCCTCTGGGCGGCTTACGCACTAGGTACTTCCGCTGGGCTTATGGTGATCAGCCAGCTGGTCCCGTTCGCCCGAAGTCAGGGAATTTCCAGCGAACTGCTGGCCACCATGACACTGGTGGTAGCCGCCTTTGGCAATGCCGGAGGCCGCATCCTTTCGGGCTGGTTCTCCGATAGCCTGGGGCGCCTAAACGTTCTTCGCCTGATGATCGGAATCTCCATCGTGGCCATGCCCGCTCTCTACAAAGCAGGAGCCAACACGAGCATGTTGTATGTGATGGTTTTCATCGTGTACTGGTGCTACGGGACACAACTTTCAGTAAATGCCAGCACGACTTCGGATTTCTGGGGCACAAAAAACGCTGGCGTTAATTACGGAATGCTGTTCACGGCATGGGGAGTAGCGGGCATCATCGGTCCTTATGTTGGCGCGCAGTTATTCGACAAATTCAAAAATTATCAGGCGGCTTTCAACACAGGGGCCATGCTTTCAGCAGTGGCGCTGGGTGCGGCTTTGTTGGCCAAGCGCCCAACCAGAAGATGA
>Ga0207703_10005437_pt1 | contig 10253 bp, 11 predicted proteins | sample KBSSwiS12_FD_184304 | JGI IMG/M metagenome (GOLD analysis project Ga0207703, IMG submission 184304) | Switchgrass rhizosphere microbial communities from Kellogg Biological Station, Michigan, USA - KBS Switchgrass S1-2 (SPAdes) (version 2) | ecosystem: Host-associated > Plants > Roots >... | reverse complement strand
ACAGGCTGGATCGCAAAGTAGAAGTCACCTCCAAGGACCTCGACAGTATCTCGAAGTTAAGCGGGAACGCGCCGATTCTCCTCCGCAATGGAATTGAAATCAGTTTTAGTCCGATCGAGTACTACTGCACCAAGCTGGCCGACCTGAAAGTAGCCATGTTGGGCGAGGCGGTGCAGGATGCTCAGCGCCGCGCGGAAGAAATCGCGGGGAAAAGTGGACGCAAGATCGGTAGTTTGCGCTCAGCTAACCAGGGCGTTTTCCAGATCACGTCGGTTTATGCGACGGAGACTTCGGGAGAAGGTTCGCTCGATACCAGCTCGCGCGAAAAAAGCATCAAGGCAGTGGTGACGGCGGAGTTTGAACTGAATTAAGACGACCGCGCGGCTTCGCAATGGACCGAGCGTTTGGCGGCGAGTTCGAGCATGTCTTTCTTGGTTTCGAACATGGCGCGTTCGGCGTCCCATACGCCGGACGGCTGGACCCGGATAACGATTTCCTTTTCGGACACATCGACAGACAAAGTTTCGATGCGGTTCGTATGGGTGCGATCAAGCCCGTCAGCAACGCGGAGGATTCCACCGAGGTTCATCACAAGTTTTTTCGCTGAACCGGATAAGGCTTGAAAGTCAGAATGCTCGGGCATGGGGATCGACTTGCGATGGTACCGTGCGATTTGAGCGAGGATACGCACTTCGTCTTTAGACGGATTTTTCCACGACTGTTCCTGGATAAGCTTGGCCGACCATTTGTGGTGACCCTTCCCATCTGGAGTTTGCGACCAGCCGATGTCGTGGAGCAGGGCGGCGGAGTGGAGGAGCTCGCGATGACGATCGGTTGAGCCAGACGAATCCCGCAGGCCATCGAAAATTTGCAGGGCCAATTTGGCGACCTGGTCGGAATGACTCGGTTCCTCGTCGTAACGGGCGCGTAGCATGAGGGATTCTTCAATCAGTGTCGGCATAGGTCAGCTGCGACTTTTATGGGACTGACGATGGGAACCCGTCCGGTGTTCGGTTTCGTGGATTGCAGCGGTCAGTACTCCATAGCGCAGGCCGCGAACGCTGACGAAGAGGCGTTGGGCCTTAAGAAGTTCCATGGTGGCGAGGACCACCGCTGTGCCGGGAATGATCAGGTCGATGCGCTTGGGTGGAAGACCAGGGATTTTTTTCAGTTGATCCAGGGTTAACCCGCAAAAGCGGTGGAGCAATTGGCGGACTTGTTCAATGGTGAGAGAGGTGTGATCAATTTTGCGCGGATCAAAATCGGCGATTTTCTTTTCAATTGCGGCCAGGCAGGTGGCGGTGCCGCCGGTACCGATGAGGCGACGCGAACCGAGAGAATAGTGAGCCAACGGGTGAGAGATTTGTCCGCGTACGGTTTCAGCCAGGAGCGCCGCAGTATCGTGGGCGACCGGGTATTCGTGCAGAAAGCGTTCACGCAAACGTACGGCGCCAAGCGGTAGGCTGATGCGTCGTTCCATCTTGCCGTGATGGCCCTGGACCCATTCGGCGCTGCCGCCGCCCACATCGAGAATGAAAATATCCTTTTCGCGCCAATGGGGATCGGCGGTGACTCCCGAGAAAATAGTTTCAGCTTCCTCCGTACCGGAGAGAAGGCGCACCGGAAAACCGAGGACCTCCCTGGCAGCCTTAAGGAAGGCGCGGCGGTTGCGACTGTCGCGAACGGCGCTGGTGGCCACGGCGCGAAAATGTTGGACGCTCAGGTTGGCGGCCTGGGTGCGGAGAAGACGCAGGGCATCAAGCGTACGGGCTATCGCTTCCGGGCGAAGCTCACAGGTATCGATCAAATTTTCAGCGAGCCGGGTGCTGATGCTCTCTTCATGCAGGACGCGAACGCGTCCCGACTTGGCTTCAGCGACGACGAATTTGATCGAGTTGCTGCCGAGATCGAAAACAGCGTAACGCATGGCGGGGGACAACGACCTACCACCTTTCGACGGTCGACTGGAGTTCGCCAATGAGGGCATCGATTCGTTTGAGGTCCTTGCGGCGGCCCCGCTCGGGATTGATCTGGAGATGGGCGATCCGCTTCAGCATCCCGTGGAGGTCCTTGAGCTCACGCTTGGAAAAGCCGGGTGCGGCCTGCTTTTTCTCAATGCAACGAACGAGATCCGTGATCTCGCGGCGAAGACGAGCCAGGTAATTGCGACCGACTTCATCGAGCAGGCCATTGATAAGTAAAAGCTGCTGGCGGGCGACGGCGCTCAAAGCCTTGGGTGTCTGCGATTTTGTGACCGGATTGGATTTCGCGGGCATGGCATGGTTTATGAGGCCAGAATGCCGGTAAGGTGGCGACTCAAATCGATGTTACAAATAGCTTTTTGCCTTTGCCACTTGCCCGCTCCCATGGACGGCGGTAAGGTGGAATCATGCGTCCTGCTTGTGTGCCGCGCGCATGATTATGGAGATGGAATCTAACGAACTGCAGACAGCCAAGGGACCTCAGGAAGAGGAGGTAAAACAGTTTTCTGTTTTCATGGAGAACAAGGTGGGGCGACTACTCGACATCGTGAAGGTGTTCGCCCAGGCGCGGGTGCATGTCGTGGCCCTGAGCATTCTCGATACGTCGGACGCTGCCATTGTGCGCCTTGTGACCGACGATCCTGACAAGGCGCGGGTCCTTTTTCAGGAACATGGGCTTGCCTTCACCGAAGTTTCCCTGGTGGTGGTGGAGCTTTCAAGTAGTGCGGCCGATTTGAAAGCGGTGCTGACGGCGCTTCTCCAGGCAGAGTGCAACATCCATTCGGCCTACTCTCTTTTGACTCGTCCGCGCGGCAAGGCGGCCCTGGCCCTTCACGTCGAGGACGGTGAGTGTGCATGCTCCGTGCTGCAGGCGAACCAGTTCAAGCTTCTCACGCAGCGGGATATCAGCCGGTAATTTAGGGCGTTCCTGTCGGCATTAATTCGTGTAGGATCCGTTTATGTACAAACACGTCGTCATTACCGGCGGGGCCGGATTTGTCGGGTCGAACCTGGTCCATGAGATTGCCAAGCGCTACCCGGAAGCCGATTTGACCGTGGTGGATGATTTTCGCTCCGGCTATTTCAAGAATTTGGAGGGTTTCAAGGGTGACATCATCGCGGGCGATCTCAAGGATATCGACCCGAAGCATTATTTTGGTGGTCGCAAGGTCGATCTCGTTTTCCATCTCGCCTCGATCACGGATACGACGGACCATAACCAGCTTCGACAGGTGGAAGACAACGTCGAGTCATGGCGCAACCTGCTCGACTATTTTGCGGGTCGCAAGACTCGGCTCGTGTACGCCTCTTCTGCCGCGACCTATGGAATCGCGGCCGGTGTAAACAAGGTCGATCAGGATCCGAAGCCGGCGAATGTCTACGCGTTTTCCAAGGTGCAGCTCGATAACCTGGCCCGGCGTTGGGCGCGGGAAAATCCCTCGCAGGTTGTAGTGGGCTTGCGCTATTTCAATGTTTACGGACCTCGTGAAGCGCACAAGGGGCCCGCCTCCAGCATGATTCTCCAGCTCGCCCAGCAGATTCGTCGTGGACAGGCTCCGCGGATTTTCCGGAATGGCGAGCAGATCCGCGATTTCGTTTACGTGAAGGACATCGTGAACTGCACGATTCTGGCGGCGAAGGCCCGGACCTCAGGAATCTATAATGCGGGCAGCGGTGTGCCGCGGTCATTCAATGATATTGTTGCGAATTTAAACCGTGTACTGAATACCCAGTGGCAGCCGGAATATATCGATAATCCGCATGCCCATTATCAACCTCATACCGAGGCTGACCTGACCCTGACGACGCGAGCCCTGCGCTACACGCCGAAGTTCACCCTCGAAAAGGGCATCGACGACTACGCGGCCAGCGGCTTTCTGGTGTAGGGGCGATTTGATCTCAATTATCTGAGAATATGAATCAGCATTCGAATCTTCTTGCCAACCTGAGCGTACTAGATTACTCATACGCTCATGTCGCTAGTCTTTAGCCTCTCTCCGGCGAGCGATGTACCGATTTACCGGCAGATCATCCAGCACATCCGCCGCAGCGTTATTCAGGGACAATTGGAGTTGGGAGAGCAACTTCCCGCCGTGCGGGTGCTGGCGGAATCATTGGTGGTTAATCCGAACACAGTCGCGCGCGCCTATCAGGAATTGATTCGTGACGGGCTATTGGAGAGTCGCAGCGGGGTAGGTGTTTTTGTGGCGGAGGAGTCGCGCCAAATTTTTTCCGATGCGGAGCGTAAGCGCCGACTGGAGCACGCGGTGGAGCAGCTTTTGCACGAGGCGCTACTGCTGGATATCCCGTTGCCCGATGTCTGCAGCTCCCTGGAGGAGCAATGGAAAATTCTGCAAAGCCAAATCAACAGCCGGAGGAAAAAATGAGCGAACCCGCCAGCCCGGTGATCCAAATCGATCATCTCACGAAATACTACGGCACACGCGAAATCGTGTCCGATCTTTCCCTGTCGGTGCCAAAGGGAACGATCTATGGATTTCTTGGTCGGAATGGCATGGGCAAGACGACAACGATCCGGATCTTTCTGGGACTGGAAGATCCGACCCGGGGCTCGACTAAGGTCTTCGGTCTCGATTCTCGAAGTCTTCCTCCCGAGGCGCGGGCACGTATCGGTTACCTGCCGGAAGGTCATCACGTCTACGGTTGGATGACGGTGAAGGAATGCGGTCAATTTCAGGCCAGTTATTTCCCGGCGTGGAACCAGGATATTTTTGAGACGGTACTTACTCACTTCCGGTTGACGTCAAAGATGAAGGCCGGGCATCTTTCGCGGGGGCAGCGGGCCGGACTTTGCCTAGCACTGACGCTCGCGCCGGAGCCGGAGTTACTGGTACTCGATGATCCGGCACTGGGCCTCGATCCGGTGGCGCGGCGCAGCCTTTTGCAATCGATGCTCTATGTCACGCGCAAGGCGGACCGGACCATTTTCTTCTCATCGCATCTGCTTTCCGATGTGGAACGGGTGGCGGATCGCATTGCGGTTCTAGACGGGAAAGTGTTGCGCGCCGATTGCTCGGTCGAGACATTTCGCCGGCAGATTCGTCAGTTCATTTTAAAGTTTCGCGATGCGCCCCCACCGACACCGGAAATACCCGGCTTGCTGGAAAGTTTTCGTTCGGACCGGGAGATGGCGCTTACGGTGGCCAATATCACTCCGGAAATAGAAAGTCGGCTTGAAGCGTTGCAACCGGCGTCGATTGAACCGGTCGATCTAACGCTGGAGGATGCCTTCATCAGCTATGTCGGTGAGCGTGGCGAAAAGACATTCTTCATGAACGGTAAGGAGACGAAATGAAAATGATGTTCTGGAAGGAATGGCGGGAAAATCTCAAATGGGCATTCATCGGAATGATCGCCCTTACGTTCGCTGAGTTTTATAGTCTTCTGCTGGGGAGTAATTCTTCGGATGATAGTTCGGCGACTCTGTGCAGATCATCGTTTTTAACCGTGACGACTTTTGGAAGCGCAGTTGTGGGCATCGTTCTCGGGCTGATTCAAATCTTGCCAGAGCAAAAACGCGATCAATGGGCGGCATTGCTGCATCGCCCCGTTTCTAGGGCAACGATCTTCCGGGGAAAGGCCATTGCGGGTTTAGCGCTTTATTTTGTCGCCACCGTGCCTCCATTTCTGGCGAGCGTTTGGTATGCTGCTACGCCCGGCAATTTTGCTGCGCCTTTCGTTCCGCAAATGACCCTGCCAGGTATCTTTGGGATGCTTAGTGGAACAATGTTCTATTTTGCCGCCCTTTTCGTTGGCGTACGACGCGGCTCGTGGTTTGGTCCGCGGGTATTTGGGTTATTGGCTGCGTTGGTGAGTTCGGCCTTTGCCGCTTCGACGTATTTGAGTCTGGCGATCGGGGGGCCGGTATTAATGGCGATAGTGCTTTTCCTGGCAGGTTGGGGGGCGATTTCGACCAATGGGGCATTTCGCGATCAGCCTTGGTTTGGACGATTTGCCACGATCGTCGCGATCTATTTCGGCGCGTTCTTTCTGGTCATGTTCTTGATTTCACTCCCTTTCCTTTTTTTAACACAGCAGCAGTATTATGGTGGGATAGGTTACAACATTGATATCGATGGGCGGCCGTTGAAATTTACCTCGACCAAGGATAACGGTACGGTCATTACGGACTTGGCGGGAAATCCCATTAACGACAAGCGATTTACCACCGGGTCCAATTCCACGTACCTTCTGTCATTCGCTCAGGTCACGAGTAATATTGGCGACTCCGGCCATGGCAAAAAGGAGCAGGATGATGACGATGGTGGTTTCGATTACTCGAGCAACCGGAGCTACGTTATTCCAGCAAACGGTACTTACGATAATAACCACGAAGCATGGTATTACCTTCCACTGACGAATCACTTTGTTGGTTATTATACCAAGACCAGACAGCGCATCGGTGCAATTGGAAAAGACGGATACCGACCGGGATACGAGCAGGTATCTCCTCTTGCGAACTATAAGGCCGGGCGCGTTTGGGAAATTCCTTCGATTTCCCTATTTGGCTCGACGGTTTATCACAGTGATTTTGATCAACGCAAGTTAACCCCGATCTTTTTCGAGCCGGGCGTGACGGTATTCGGCGCAACTCCCATGAGTTCATATCAAGATCGAACGATTGACCTGAATTGGGGCGCAGTGGCGTTATCAGATAAAATGATTGTGATCGATAAAACGGGGCAGGTTCTGGCGACTTTACCCTACCATCAAAACGTGGACCGATGGGGGGGGCTGTCAGTTGGAGTAACGCCGGACAAGACGCGTTTCTATTTGCGCTATTCGCCCAGTGGATGGATCGATAGCAGGGAGCAGTTTAAAATGCCTTCCTTCTGCGAAGAAATGGACGCCAAGGGAAATCTCCTGCACTCGTATACCTTTCCGGCAACTGCGCCAGTCTATCCCCCGGATTCGTGGCAGGGTTACGTCATGGAGAGTACTTTACCTCCCGGAGTGGTCTTTGGATATCTTGCCTATGTGAAAGTTGGGGCGCTTTGCGGTTCTGAAAAACTGGCGCGTAATTGGGATAGTATGGATAGAGAGGACTCGCGTAACATTATGCTATTCTCTTCCATTTTATCCCTGCTCCTGGCTGTGGTGACTGCGGCTTGGACGCGTCGACTTAATTTTCAAAGCAGGCGTGTCTGGGCATGGACGGCATTTGTTCTCGTATTCAATCTCGCGGGATTCATCACATTCCGGCTGCTTGCCGATTGGCCGGTTCGGATGAAATGTCCGCAATGCAGCCGCAAACGGCCGGTTGAGGAATCGACTTGTCCGTATTGTCAGGCGATTTGGCCTGCGCCCAAACCCGATGGCATTGAAATCTTCGAAAAGAAGAGTTCGACAGCTGAATTGGTTTCGTGAATGCCCTGTGCACGAATTTGCGTTAAGCTCCAGGCATGTCTCGTTTGCCCGACCGATTTGATCTATGGATTCGGAAAGCGCGTGAATGCGAGGATCCGATTCGTCAGGTTGACTATGTTCTTGGATCCTTGGTGGCGTTGAACGATTGGCATTTTCTCAATGTTGGGACCAAGGAGAATCCGGAACCGGCGATGGTGGATATCGATGGCGGGCGGTTCCTGTTGGTTTTTTCTGATGTGAGTCGAATCGAGGAAGTGGTGGGTGAGAGGCACGAAAAGGACGATCCTTTGCCGGTGATCAGCCTGCCCAGCGCGAAGGCGATGATCTGGTGCATCAAGCAAAAAGAGCAAGGATGCGGGGGTTTGTTGGTCAATTCGGGGGAATATGCGGCGTTGGTTCCGATGCCTCAACTAGAGTATTTTCATGCGGAATGGGAACAACGGGGTGGACAGCTGGCCTCGGGCTTCTGGATTCCTAATCTAACGACGGAAGAGGAAGATTTTTGGCAGCAGCACGGCTTATAAGAACCTTTAAGGCGAATAAGGGTTTCCTTATGCAGAAAATGTTCCAGCTTACGGGTTTGACCGCTTGTAATGATAAGCGTAGCTTCTAGTACATGAGCGACACCGCCTCACGCGACGTAAGCATGAAGTCGATGTTCCGGGTATTTCCTTCGCTCACGCAAAAACTGGATTTACAGCGCCAGCTTTCGACTGTTAAAGGCGAGCTCGAAACCATCGAGGAACGGCTGCGTTTCCAAGTGCAGGAATTTGATCCGGGAATTTCCGGGTACGTCAGTTACGCGCTGGATAGCAACGGGAAGCGGATTCGTCCGGCGCTGGTTTTACTCGCGGCGCATGCGACTGGAAAATCGACGCCGCAGCATATCGATCTCGCCGTGGCGCTGGAATTGATCCACTTGGCCACGCTGGTGCATGACGACATTATGGACGGGGCTTCGCAACGGCGCGGTAAGCCGACCGCGTTTGCGAAGTGGGGCGCGGAGCTTTCGGTCTTGCTGGGAGATTGTCTTTTCTGCCACGCATTGAAGTTGAGTTCGCAGTTCACCGACCACAGCATTTCCTGCAAGATTGCCGAGGCTTCCAACGAGGTTTGCAGTGGCGAAATTTTGCAGACGCAACGCCGGTTCGATCTCAAGTTGAGCATCCCGGAATACATCAAGATCATCTCGATGAAGACGGGTGCATTGTTCCGTATCTCGACCGAGCTCTCCGCGGTATTGAACGGTTGCCGGCCGGATGAAGTGTTGGCGATGCGCAATTACGGCGATTACCTGGGCATCGCCTATCAGATTTACGATGACTGCCTCGATCTGGTTGGGACCGAGGGCGCGACTGGTAAAACGGTGGGTACTGATTTGGAAAAAGGGAAGCTGACATTGCCCCTCTTGCATCTTCTTGCGCAAGCAAGCCCCGCCGAGCAGGAGAGGTTACATACCATCATCCTTCACGGGACTCCGGAAAACCGGGTCGAATTGTTAGCGCAGGTGGTTGAGCGCGGGGGGCTCAAGAACGCGGTCCGCCGCATCCAGAGTTACCTCGATCAGGCCGTGGCTTCGCTGCAGGTCCTGCCGAAATCGAGCTACCGCGATACACTGGAAGCGATTCCGCGCGCATTGGCTGCACATGTGACGACGCTGGGCTGATTTAGCTTTGGCGATTAGTGAACGCCGCCGCCCCAGCCGTCTCCGCACGGGCCGCCACCTTCGTAGACAGCGACGTTGTTGACAGTCTCGCCCTGCATGTTGAGAACAGGATGATAAAAGCGGGCGACGTGATCTGAAGCTTCGTCGATGTAATGGCCGATGAAGGTGCGGCGATAGCGGTCCTTTGTGCGATTGGGGCCGGAACCGTGAATGAGATTGCCGCCGAAAAACATCGTTTCACCGCGCTGTACGATGACAGGCTCGGGCTTTTGTTCGCGGGGGAATTTCGAGATGTGGGAATCGCCGTAGTCCATCCAACGTTCTTTCTGTTCTTCGGATGGGCAAAGAATATTGCCGCGATGTGAACCAGGGACAACCCAGAGGCAGCCATTGTCGAGATCGGCGGTATCGATGGCGGTCCAGGCGGCGATACAGGTGGCCGGTTGCGAGACGAGATAAAAATTGTCCTGGTGCATGCCCTGACCCTTTCCGCCCGGGGGTTTGAAGTAGTACATCGTCTGGGCAACGAGCGCGGGTTTCTCCAGCAACTCCTCCAGTACTGCGGCAACATTCGGATTCGTCACCCAACCGACGGCGCGTGAATCGTGACGGTGCGGGTGCATGGCGCGGAGCTGTTCCTTGCTGGGATCAATCTCGGTGTAACCGGCACCGCGATCAAAGACCTTCCCACCGCGGATTTTAAAATCCTCGAAGAAATCCTCGATTTCTTGAATTTCTGTTTGGGAGAAAAGCCCAGGGACGACGCAGTAGCCACGTTCCTGAAATTGGAGCTTTTGTTCGTCGGTGATAAGCGAGACGGCCTTTGAAATCATGGCGTCAAAGTAACGAAAGCGGCCTTGATTAGGAATGGACGCTTCTGTCTTTAACCTATAATATCCTGCTATTATGTTGCGTCCGATCACGCCTTGGTCGCCTCATGGAGAGCTTCATTGTGATGATTTCACCCAGAATGCATCCTACTCCAACTGGCGACCGAAGGGCTCGGGAGACTGGCTGTTGATTTACACAGAATCGGGTGCAGGAAGGTTGGTGTCTGAGCGGGGAGAGGTGGTGACCAAGCCCGGTGATATTGTGCTATATGCTCCGCACGAAGCGCAGGATTATGGCACGAGTCCAGAGGCGGGTAAGTGGCGGCTATTGTGGGCCCATTTCCTGCCGAAGCCGCACTGGCAGGCATGGCTGAGCTGGCCCGAGAC
>Ga0207703_10005436_pt1 | contig 10253 bp, 8 predicted proteins | sample KBSSwiS12_FD_184304 | JGI IMG/M metagenome (GOLD analysis project Ga0207703, IMG submission 184304) | Switchgrass rhizosphere microbial communities from Kellogg Biological Station, Michigan, USA - KBS Switchgrass S1-2 (SPAdes) (version 2) | ecosystem: Host-associated > Plants > Roots >... | reverse complement strand
TGATGGCTCTGGAGAGCACTCTCTCAGAGAAAGATAGTCGACCGGATAGGAACGGATTTACCCCGCAACAAAGATTCTTCATTGCGTATGGAGAAACTTGGTGTTCGAACGCGACTCCCCAGTACCTGCGCATGGTGGCACAGTCGAATCCTCACTCGACGGCGCAAGCCCGGGTGAACGGAGTGATTTCCAACATGCCGGAATTCCAGAAAGCATTCAGCTGCAAGAAGGGCCAACCCATGGTGCGGGAGAACGCTTGTCGAGTTTGGTAGAACGCCTTTAGCCAGTAAGATATTCATCGCAGCGCCACAATCACTATGGAAAATAAAATTACGAAGGCATCTGAGCTAGGTGAATTCCATCTCAGCTATTACGGCTGGCGGGTAGTGTTGGCCGCCTGCTTCGGCGTAATGGCCGGGTTCGGATCACTCTTTGTCTACACATTCACGGTTTTTGTGAAGCCTTTAAGCGCGCAGTTCGGGTGGAATCGCGAATCTATTTCGCTGGGCTTCGCCATCGCTGCCATGACTGTAGGTTTGTCCTCACCTCTGATTGGTCGCTTAATCGATCGCGTTGGCCCTCGAAGAATCATCCTTCCCTGCATGACGGTGTTTGCTTGTGGTGTCGCCTCGCTAGCATTGCTTCATTCCCATTTATGGCAGTTTTATCTAACGTGTTTCGTGATCGGCATTGTTGGAAATGGCGCAGCCCACCTGGCATATGCGCGCTCTATTTCCACATGGTTTCAAAAACGGTTGGGAACGGCGCTGGCGTTCGTAATGCTCGGAGCCGGTTTGGGCGCGATGATCTTGCCGCTTATCGCGCAAGCGATTGTTACCCAATCTGGCTGGCGAACGGCCTACCTTTCGCTCGGCTTGCTTGCCTTGTTTCTAGGACTGCCGCTTAGTTGGCGTTACATCATCGAGCGTGGGCCAATACAAGAAGAAAAAGAAGCCGTTCCTGTGGTGCACTCTGGACTTACCTGGCAGCAAGGGATGCGGTCTTTTGCCTTTTGGATCATTGTAGCTGTTCTCTTCGTAGGTTCAATCAGCATGAATGGAGCCATTACGCACCTGTCGGCATTGCTCACCGATCGAGGAATTACTCCGGGAGATGCGGCTTTGTGCGCTTCCATACTTGGTGGGTCAAGTGTGCTCGGCAGGATTGGAACGGGTTGGCTGCTCGACCGATTTTTTGGCGCGCGTGTCGCCTTTGTCGTGACCCTGATTAGCGCCGGCGGAGTATTTTTTCTCGCGCGCGCGGGCAGTTTTGCCGCAGGGGCCTTCGCTGCTGCCCTGATTGGCATTGGAGCAGGCGGCGAAGCCGCCATCACACCGTACCTGCTGACTCGTTATTTTGGACTACGCGCATTTTCCACGCTCTACGGTATCACCTGGACTTTCTACGCCGCCGCTGGAGCCACTGGACCGGTCATCCTAGGCCATGCATTTGATGCGACCGGCTCGTATGCCTCCCTGCTGGCAGTCCTCGGAGTAGCGCTCGCGGTGGCAGCTGCCACGAATCTCTTGCTCCCCAGATATCCCGACGCGGACGAAACTGTCATTACCTGAGCGACGGCCAGTGGGGTCTCTGACGACCGAAAATGCAAGAGTCCTCAGAGAATTCCATCCATAAGGCGCGCCCAAGCAAAGAAACCCCCTCGGAAAGAGGGGGTTGGAGATCGTCTGTCGTCAGCTTGCACGCTGCATCGGCTTGTCGGTCTTTGAGAAGTCCGCGGCTGCCTCGCCTGTCGAGGAAATATCATCCGCGCCAGTCGCTTTCAAAATTGTCTTTGCCTTTTTCGTCCACTCCGAGCTATCGCAGTGAACCGAGAGGAGAATGCCGCCCTGCTTCACGCGGCCTTCGTAGCGCTTGGCTTCGTATTCGGGAATGCCCATACCGATCAACGCACCTGCGATGCCGCCTATGGCACCACCGACACCCACTCCTGCCAGAGCCGCCATAATTGGGCCCGCTGCTATAAATGGTCCGACTCCGGGAATAGCAATTGCGCCGATCCCTGCCAGCCAGCCGATGCCTCCTCCGACAATGGCTCCAGCACCAGCGCCAGCTGCTGTGCCTTCGGGTGCCTTCGTGTTCTTCCTATGAGCAAAGTCTTTGGTACCCTCATTCTCGGGGAATAAAACAGAGATATCAGTGTTGCGGAAACCCTCCTGCTGAAGAGTGTTCACAGCGTTGTCCACGCTCACCGCGTCACGATATATACCGAACGCTGCCGTATTTTTTCCTGCCATATTCTTTTCTCCTTTGGTTGGCTAATAGTTGGGTCCTGCTTCACCGCCGGATCTGATTTGGGTGAGCTACTTAGGTGCAACTTGAAGTTCGCTGGTGACTTTATCGGCGCCTGCGATTCGAGTCGCCTTTTCCTCTACAGCTTGCTTTTCCTGCTCAGAATCGACCGGGCCTTTCAATGTCACCATGCCGTTTTGAGCAATGACTTTCACGTTGTGGGCATTGGTGGAAAGAGATTTGTCTTTGACCAAGCTTTTTCTAATTTGAGCGGCCAACTCTCGATCGGGTTGATTTTCTTTTTGTTGGTCAGCTGTGGGCGAACTTTGATTTCGATCGCGCTGGTTGACCTTCGTATTATCCGCCGGCACCGAACTGGTGCCCGGATCCTGATATGCAAAACAAACCACGCTTCCAAGCAAAATAGTTGCCGAAAGCAAAATTTGATACACGCATTTCGTCATACTCATACCTCCAGGTCTTCGATAATTCGCGATGGGTGGCGGTTGGCCTTATCTGCCCCTTAGAAACTCTCAGACCTACAAAGCCGCTATCAGGCGATTCGCCTGCCCATGAGGAAATGTAAGAGCAGTGAAATCACAGCAAGAACAAGCAAAAGGTGAATCAGTGCCCCCGCCGCGTGGAACACGCTAAAGCCACCAATCCATGCGACAAGAAAAATTACAAACAAAATAATCCATAGGCTCATAGAGCAGTCCTGACTTAACTCAGCGATTCTGTCGCGAGAGTGAAATCCTCCAAAGGCTATTCCGGCAACCCACTGTTCTCAATGGTCTGGAGCATGTAAATCGATATAAAGGAGGCTGTAGGGGCGGGCCCTTAGGACACAAATCCTTGGATTTCAGTGGTAGCAAGCGTCCTTGCGTTGCCGGTAAGAATCACGCAGCGCCTCGAGCGCCACATCGAGCCCGAATGTTATTTCGGGTACTTGAAGCGAGGTTGGCAGTACTAAATAGGCAATAAATTAATAACTGTATTGCGTCACAGCGATTTCGGGTCTTTATTATTTGCCTCACCTTATCCAACCGATTTTCATTAGAGGCGCCATGAGGAAGACCGCGAACGCTATACCGAGCCCGTCTGGCCTAATCTGGAAGGGACTGTTTGAAGCAGCACTCCTTCAAGGTAATACCCTGACTTTGTCCCAGCGCATACAAGATGCACAAGACGCTATCATGGATGAGGTGGAAGACTCTTTCCAGACGGCAAGTCAGAGGGATCGGCAGTCCTTTATAAGCGCGCTAATTCCCTTTCACGAACTTCGCAAAATCTGCGACGCAGGTAGGCCCGGAGAAAAAGTAGGCATTAGGAATTTGGGTGATGCAGCGTGAGTCAAGGGAACTTTTGTACGACCCCATGAGGGTGCGCGGTAAGGAGGATTTCTCTTTGAGAGACAAATCGAAGCAACCACAGAGCATTGTCGAACCGCATGTCGCTTATGCGACCTGTCCTCACTGCGATGGAGAAAATGTTCTCGCAAATGCCAGGTCCAGGCGTGGTGAACTTATCCTGGTTGATTGCGAGATCCCCTGCCGACACTGCCAATCCATCTTCGCTCTCTCCAGCAGCAAGTTGAGAATCGAAAGCCTGGAGCGGGCAAAACTAGACGCTGCCTAAAGTAGGCATTGGTCGAGCCTTCAAACAGTCAAGAGATTCACTCAAGTTCATTGAGGCTCTATGCCACCCACCGAGGGGCGCGAAGCCCTGAAAGGGGACCCTTGCCCCTCCCGCTTGTAGATCTGGCGCTCTTAGGTGGCTACATATCTTTGTTCCCAGCCTCGGGCTGCAAGGTCCCGCGTCGCAAAGCTCGCTCCTTCATCAACACGAAAAAAACCGGGACCAGAATCAGCACGTGAATGGTTGAGGTAATCATTCCTCCAACCATGGGAGCAGCAATTGGCTTCATCACATCCGATCCAATTCCACTCGCCCAAAGGATCGGAATCAGGCTGGCAAGAACCGCGCTCACTGTCATTAGTTTTGGCCGCAGACGATGCACAGCACCCTCAATGACAGCGTCCTGAATGTCGGCCTCGGTAAGCGGTTGACCCGATGTGATCCGCTTATCAAGAGATTCGTGCAGATACACCACCATCACGACGCCGGTCTCGACCGCAATGCCAAATAACGCGATATACCCGACCCACACGGCGACGCTGAAGTTGTAACCCAGCAGCCACTGCAAGATCAGGCCTCCGGTCATCGCATAGAATGTGGGGAAAATAAGGACCATGGCTTCGGTCAGAGAATGGAAGACCATATACAAAAGCAGGAAGATCACGAAGAACACCACCGGCAAAATGATCTTCAGGCGTTCCTTAGCCCGAAGCTGAAATTCGTATTCGCCCGACCACTGATAAGTGTACCCGGCAGGCAATTGCAATTTCTCCCCAAGCAGTTTGCTCGCCTGGTCCACAAAACCGCCGTAGTCAGTTGAGTCGAGGTCAATGTACACATAGCCGGTAAGCTGGCCATCTTCATCGCGGATCATCGCAGGGCCACGTGAGTAGGAAAGCTTGGCTACCTCAGCAATAGGAATTTGCGCGCCGGAGGGCGTTGCAATCAAGACCCGCTTCAGTTCTTCGAGGTTATCGCGAAAGTCGCGCTGGTAACGGACATTAATCGGATAACGCTGCCGCCCTTCGATGTTCTCGGCAACATTCATACCTCCGATCCCGGATTCCACCGCTAGTTGCACATCAGCTATGGTCAGCCCATACTTTGCCGCCTCCCCACGGTTGACCTCTACATTGACGTAGAAACCTTGCGACACCCGCTCCGCAAAAACGGAACGGACCTGGGGTAATCCCGTGAGGATTTGTTGCACCTGCGCACCGAGTTGCTGGATCTGTTCCAGATTCGGACCCTGAAGTTTCATTCCCACCGGTGTCTTGATTCCGGTGAGCGCCATGTCGAGACGGTTTTGCACTGGCATGGTCCAGGTGTTGGTCAGTCCTGGGAATTGGAGCTTCTCATCCATTTCGCGGATGAGGTTTTCGTAGGTCATTCCCGGACGCCATTTCTCGCGCGGCTTAAGCATCACCGTCGTGTCATACATATCGAGCGGAGCGTTGTCGGTCGCGCTGTCGGACCGCCCGACCGCACCAAAGACGGTCTCCACTTCCGGAAACGATTTGAGAATTCGGTCTTGCGTCTGCAACAGCTGCGATGCTTGCGTGATGGAGATACCGGGCAATGCGGTAGGCATGTACAGCGAAGACCCTTCAAACAAGGGCGGCATGAACTGGCTTCCAAGTTTGAAGATCAAGGGAAATGTAACCAGCAGGAACACCAAATTCAGCAGCAGCGTCGTTTTACGGAATCTCAAACAGAGTCGCAAGACCGGCAAATATATCGCTTGCGTGATTCTGGAAATCGGATTCTCGGATTCAGGCCGCAGTTTTCCCCGGATAAAGATCACCATGAGAATCGGGACCAAAGTGATGGCCAGCAAGGAGGAGAAGCCTACGGCCAGGGTCTTGGTCCATGCCAGGGGTCGGAACATGCGTCCTTCCTGCGCCTCCAGCAGGAATACGGGAAGGAATGACACCACAATAATGAGGAGGGAGAAGAACAACGCTGGTCCGACTTGCTTGGCGGCATTAATGAGAATGCGCACCCGCTCTCGTTCCGATGGCTGCACTGGCCGCTCCGACAGATGCCGATAGCCGTTCTCGACCATGACGATGGCGGCGTCCACTAACACACCGATGGCCAACGCGAGCCCGCCCAGCGACATGATGTTGGAGCTGACGTTCAAGTAGTACATCGGAATGAACGAGATCACCAGGGCGATGGGTAGCGTGAGAATCGGAATCAGCGCTGAACGGAAGTGAAACAGGAACACAATAATGACCAGGGAAACGATGATGGCTTCCTCGATCAGGCTATGTTTCAGAGTGTTGATCGATTCGCTGATCAGTCCTCCGCGGTCGTAGCCGGAGACGATCTCAACTCCCGGTGGCAACGATCCTTTGATCTCAGCCAGCTTCTTCTTGACTCCGTTAATCACGTTGAGAGCGTTCAGCCCATATCGCATGACAACGATGCCGCCTACGGTCTCGCCTTCGCCATTCCACTCCGCCACCCCTTCGCGGATGTCTGGGCCAAACGAAACCGTGCCCAGATCCTTGATGAGCACGGGGGTACCGTTCCTTGCCATCACGGACACGTTGGCTAAGTCGTCTAACGATTTCAGGTAGCCAAGGCCGCGCACCATGTAGCGCGTTCCGCTCAGTTCGAGCACCCGTCCACCGACTTCATTCGTGCTCGACTTCACCCGGTCGATAACCGTGGACAAGGGGATGCCATATGCGAGCAACTTGTTGGGATCCAGGTTGACCTGATACTGGCGCACAAATCCCCCGATCGTCGCCACTTCGGCCACACCCGGAACCGTCGCAAGTTGATAGCGGAGATGCCAGTCCTGAATACTTCGCAGGTCGGCGAGGCTCTGCTTGTGACTGTGATCAACCAGCACATATTCATAGACCCAACCAGCGCCGGTCGCGTCCGGACCGATCATCGGGTTTACCTTTGGCGGAAGGCGTCCGGCGATAGATTGCAGATACTCCACGACCCGAGAACGGGCCCAATAAATGTCAGTCCCGTCTTCGAAGACCACGAACACATACGAGTCATTAAACATAGTCTGCGCCCTCACTGCCTTGACCCGTGGCGCAGCCAGCAGGGCGGTGACGATCGGGTAGCTGACCTGGTCTTCGATGATGTTGGGTGGCTGGCCTTCCCAGCTGGTGTGAATGATTACCTGCACGTCGGAAATGTCCGGCAAGGCATCCAGCGGAATATGGCCCAGCGACCAAATTCCAGTCAGCGTGAGCAGCAGCACTCCGGTAAAGACCAGGAATCGATTGCGGGCACACCACTCAATGATTTGGGAGATCACGATTACATACCTCCCGTGGCATTGACCGGGAGCTGCTTATTGGCAATCGTCTGCCCGTTTTTTTGCGCACGGATCGTCAGCTGCCAGGTGCCGCCAGAACCGAGATCGCCCTTGCCCTCATACATTCCGCCGCCCTTGTCGCTGGCATTGACGACGGTTTTCATCGCCGCCATTCCCATCGCCGGCATTGCGGCCATATAGAAGGTCACAGTCACACTGGCGCCCGCGACCGGCTGCCCATCTTGTCCGGTCAGCTTCACGCGAACAATGTTGCTGCCCTTGTGCGGAGGGTCGGGATCGGTTGTCAGTTCCACGTTTGCTTGGGGTTGTGCCGAGGCATTCATAGAGGCCGCTTGACCCGCACCAGGAGGCGGTGGAACAAAAGCACCGGCAGATGCCTGCAACTGTGCTTCGGAATCAATCAGGAAATTTGCGGATGCAACAATTTGTTCTTGAGCCTTGACGCCTTTGGTGACCACCAGTTCACCGCCGAGTTGAGGGCCGAGCTCCACTTCTCGCGGCTCAATGCTGCCGTCGCCGCCATAGACGAAGACTAGATTCCTGGTCCCGGAATGAAAAGCTCCGCTGGCGGGAACCACCAGCTGGCGGCCCATTGGCGACTTGGTCCGAACATTCACGTACATTCCAGGTCTCAGCTTCAAGCCCGGGTTCGGGAACACTAGCCTCACTGGCAGGGTGCGCGTGTTCATGTCAAATTGGGGAAGAATGTAATCCACGCGCCCCTGGAAGGTCCGCCCCGGATACGCATCCACGGTGACCTCTGCCGGATCACCCGGTTTGATCTTCCCTGCATCGCTCTGGAATACCTGGGCGAGCACCCAAACGCTGGATAGGTCAGCCACGGTGTACAACATGGTTTCGGGCTGGACGTACATGTTGGGAAGCGCGTTTTTCTGTGTGATGTACCCCGAGACAGGAGAATAGATCGTGAGATCCGTGATGGGCTTCCCGCCCTGGTCCAGTTTCTCGATTTCAGAGGGAGAAATCTCCCATTGCAACAACCTTTCTTTGGCGGCGGTGAAAAGCGTCGAGGCACCCGACGCCACTCCGCTCACGTTGCTTCGTTGCAGGGCTTCCGCATTCTTCTTGGCGATGAGATATTCCTGTTCAGTCGCCACGAGATCTGGACTGTAGATGGTGAACAGCGGCTGGCCTTTGCCGATGAAATTGCCAGTCGCATCGGCATAGACTTTGCGAATCCATCCCGCGAACCGCGTCTGCACGTAAGCCTGACGGCGCTCATCCACCTGCACATTGCCGTAAAAACGCAGCTCGGAGCTCACGGCCTTCAACTCAACTTTTCCCAGCACCATGCCAATACTCTGCATTCGTTGCGGCGTAAGCTGAATTGGAGCCAGCGGGGACTCCGCCATGTTGGCGCCCTGCATTTCGGCCGTGAACGAATGCTCGGAATCCGAGACGTTTGCCGGCATGTCCTCGGTGGGAGCGGCAGTTCTGGAACCATTCGCGGGTTGGGTCATGGCACCGGCGTGACTCAAACGCCACCAAAGAACAGACGCCACAACCGCGAGCGTGATTGCGACCATCGCGGCAATCCAAAAAGCGCGGCGATAGACACTGGGTTCATTGGTTCTGAAGTCGTGGTTGTTCATAGCGACACCCCCGTGAGGCGTTCCAGTTCGGCCAGTGCCGATTCGTGTTCCACCAGTTCATTCCGATACTCAAGATCAAGGTTCAATACGTCGAGGAAGGAAGAAAGCAAGCTTTCGAAGCCCTGGCGGTTGGATTGATACGCAGCCAGAGCGGAGCGAAACGTAACATCCGACTGCGGGAGGAGCCCGTCACTGTAGATTTTCAAGCGGTCTTCCGAAGTCTTGGCGCGTACGTACTGCTGCTGCACTTCCGAAAGCACGCGCTGCGATTCAGCGTCCAGCTCTCGCCGCGCCCGCTCCTGGTTCTGCTGCGCTTCCGCTAGCTCGGCCTTCTGACGTCCCCGATTCGGCAACCGAATGCCAAACGTCGCCACGTAATAGTCCCGCGTGTCTCCGTTTGTGTGCTGATACGCGTACTGCAGGTTGAAATCGGGACGAAAGTTCTTGTGCGCCAGTTCGACCTGCGTCTCCTGCTGGCGGGTCGAGGCTTGGCTGGAACGCACATCTGGATTCTGCTCCCGAGCGCGCTGCAAGAGTTCCGCCGCAGTGAACGGAAGAACGCGCAGCCTGAGGGTTTCCGTAACGATATCCGGGGATTCCTGAGGACGCCCCAATAGCTGTTTCAGCTGCGCTTCCAGCAGCCCTTGTTCCTGGTGGTGATGGGCGACCTCCTGCAGGATCTTGGTATGCTGCAGTTGAGCTTTGAGCACGTCCTGCTGATTTCCCTGACCGACGCGGTATCGGGCTTCCGCCGCTTCCTGCACTTGCTTCAGCAACTGGTCGCTCCTCTCCAAAACGTCAAGCGTTTGCTGAATATAGGCCAGGCGGAAATACACCATCTTGAGATTTCCTACCACCGAAAGACGCACAGAATCCGTTTGCGCTTCCAGCGATTCAGCCCCGTGTTCCGCAACGCGCGCGCGCAGATCGCGTTTTCCGGGAAAAGGAATGTCTTGGGACGCGGCGAAGCCGATATAGGCAAAGTCGCTATTGCTGTAGCCGGCAAAGGGCCGTGGACTCCCCACGCTGAACTGCTGTACCGAAACTTGGGTCTCGGGCAATGCTGAAACCTGTTTAGGGACATACCGCGCCGCCTGCGCGCCGTGATAGGCAGCAGCAATCTGCGGATTGTTTTGTTCCGCTTCCTGCACCAACGCACGTAGAGACGTGGGTGTTTCCTTGTGCTCCATGCCCTCGGACTGAGAACCAGGCGGCTGCGAAGTCTCAGTCAACAGCGCTCTCGCGTTGGCAGCAATGAGCGTCGTTCCAACCAATAGGGCTGCACGAATCAATGAAATACGGGCACACCCGAAGACACTTCGGGACAAAGCAATGGATCGCATTCTTTCCTCCACATCACGAAACACGAGTTTTTGGAGGCGCACCAGCGTGCGAACGCACGAGTGCGCTAAATGCTTGGAAGGAAGACGATCAGATTCGCA
>Ga0207703_10005433_pt1 | contig 10254 bp, 10 predicted proteins | sample KBSSwiS12_FD_184304 | JGI IMG/M metagenome (GOLD analysis project Ga0207703, IMG submission 184304) | Switchgrass rhizosphere microbial communities from Kellogg Biological Station, Michigan, USA - KBS Switchgrass S1-2 (SPAdes) (version 2) | ecosystem: Host-associated > Plants > Roots >... | reverse complement strand
CGACCCGCGCCGCATCATCCAGGCCGGCGTGGCCCTGTTCATGCTGGTGTCCATCGCCTGGGGCGTGCTGATCTACTTCGACGTGCTGCAGCCCTGGCACGCGGCGGTGCTGCTCATCCTGCACGGGACGGCGGGTGTGCTGTGGACGCCGCCCAGCCAGGTGCTGGTGCACGACCTCGTGGGCCCGCAGCTCCTGCCTTCGGCCATCCGTCTCAACGCCACCGGGCGCTACCTGGGCATGGTGGGGGGCCCCGCGGTGGGCGCGGCCATCCTGGCCATTTTCGGCCCGGCCCTGGGCATCATGGTCAATGCCGCCATCTATCTGCCGCTCATGATCTGGCTGCAGCGCTCGCGCCTGCGCAAACCTCACGTGGCCGGCCTCGCGTCCGGCGCCATTCGCGGCCTGTCCGACATCCTGGCCACGCTGCGCTCCATCGCCGGCATGCAGGTCATTTTCGCCATGACGCTTCTGGCGGGGGCCACGTCGTTCCTGGTGGGCAATTCGTACCAGGCGCAAATGCCCGGCTTCGCCCGCGACTTGGGGCAGGACCACGCCGATCTCTTCTACAGCATGCTGCTCGCGGCCGACGCGGCCGGCGCGCTGGCGGGCGGCTTCATCCTGGAAAGCCGCTCGCTGCTCGCGCCCAAGGTCCAGACCACCTTCGTGCTGGTCATGCTGTGGTGCTGCGCCCTGGGCGGCTTCGCCCTGGTTTCGGCCTCGGGCCTGCCCTTTGCCTATGAATTCACCCTGGTGCTGCTGTTCGCCGCCGGCTTCCTCGAACTCTCGTTCAATTCCATGGCCCAAACCCTGGTACAGATGCACGCCCCGGCCGACATCCGCGGGCGGGTGATCGGCGTATACGCCATGGCCGGCCTCGGCCTGCGCGCCTTCTCCGGCGTCACCGTGGGCCTGGGCGGCAGCGTGGTTGGCATACACTGGTCGCTGGCGCTGTCCACCCTGGTGCTGCTGGTGCTGACCGGCGCGCTGCTGGCGCGCAACGGCGCGCCGCGTCCGGCTTGACAGGCCGCCTGACCGATTCGATCGAACGCTACCCAGGAGGAGCGCATGCAGTTCGCCGACATTCTGTACGAGGTGACCGATGGCGTCGCCACCATCACTTTCAACCGCCCGGAGAAGTTGAACGCGGCACGCCCGCAAACGCACGATGAGCTGGTGGCGGCGCTGAACGCCGCCGATGCCGACGACGCGGTTCGCGCCGTAGTCATCACCGGCAACGGCCGCGCCTTCTGCTCGGGCACCGACCTGTCCGGCGCCAACTGGAGCGGGCGCAAGGGCGACCCGGCCACGGGCGAATGCGCGCCGCGCTTCAGCACTCGGCCGAGCCGTGAACTGGACTTCATGCGCACCTGGTGGCCTGCGCCCTGAACATGGCCAACCCCACAGGCGCCGCGCCGCAACCTTCCGGCGCTCCGGCCTCCCCGCCGCCGCACAGAGGTTGGCGCGATCGCTACGACATGGCCGCGTCGATATTGATCGCGGCCGGGCTGTTCCTCACCCTGCACCTGCGCCTGCTGTCGACGCTGGTTTCCGGCCTGGTGGTGTACGAGCTTGTTCGCGTCATCGAGCCGCGCCTGTACGGCCTGCACGGGCGCTTGCGCCCCCGTGACGGCCGCGGCAAGGGCATGGCGGTGACGCTGCTCGCCACCCTCATCGCCGCCCTGCTGGCCGCGCTGGTGCTGGGGCTGGCGGCCTTTTTCAGGAGCGACGCCGGCAGCCTGCCCGAACTGCTCAACAAGCTGGCCGGCATCATCAGCGACGTGCGCGATTCGCTGCCGGCATGGCTGGCCGCCTACGTGCCGGACAGCGTGAACGAGATCAAGGCCAGCGTGGTGGACTGGCTGCACGAGCATGCCACTTCGTTCACCGGCATGGGCGAAGTGGCGGTGCGCATCTCGGCGCACATCCTGGTCGGCCTGGTGGTGGGCGCGCTGGTGGCGCTGCGCCGCGCCCCAGCGCCCGAAGACCAGGCGCCGCTGGCGCGCGCGCTGTTCGGCTCCATCACCCGCCTGGGCGAGGCCTTCCGCCGCGTGGTGTTCGCGCAGGTGCGCATTTCGCTGCTCAACACCGTGCTGTCCGCCATCTACCTGGTGGCGCTGCTGCCCCTCTTCGGCGTGCACCTGCCGCTTGTCAAGACCCTGATCCTCGTCACCTTCGTGGCCGGGCTGCTGCCCATCATCGGCAACCTGGTGTCGAACACGCTCATCGTGGTGGTGAGCCTGGGCTTTTCGTTCCAGGCGGCGGTGGCGTCGCTGGTGTTTCTGATCGTCATCCACAAGCTGGAATATTTCGTGAACGCGCGCATCGTGGGCTCGCGCATCCACGCGGCCACGTGGGAGCTGCTGCTGGCCATGCTGGTGATGGAGTCGGCGTTCGGGCTGCCGGGCGTGATCGCGGCGCCGTTCTTCTATGCCTATTTCAAGGACGAGCTGGCGAGCCGGGGACTGATATAGATCAGGGTTTCACGTAATCCAGGACGAACTCGTCCACCGGCACCTTGGAGCGGAACACCGGCGCGTCCCGCGTGTCCTCGGGATTGCGCATGAAGTTGTCTTCGCGCACCAGCTTGAACCCGGCCGCTTCCACTTCCCGCTTTAGCAGGGCCTCGTCAATACGGTGCAGCGTCTTGGACACGCCCATGCCCACGCCGGGCTGCGCCGAATGGTCGGCGATGATGTAGTGGCCGCCCGGCTTGAGAGCCGCGAACAATGCCCGGTTCATGCGCGCGCGGTCCACGTTCATGTAGCCCAGGTCGTGGTAGGCGAAGAAGAACGTCACCACGTCGAGGTCGCGCACGTCCGGGGGAACCGGGTCGTCGAAGTTGCGCACCAGCTTGACCACGTTGGCCATGGCCGGCTTTTGCAGGCGCACGTCGAAGCGGTCCTTGATCAGCGTGTCCAGCACTTCCTGCGAGTTCTGGCCATACACCTTGCCGCCGGGCCCCACGGTACGGGCCAGCAGTTCGGTGGAATAGCCCGCGTCGGCGCCCATGTCGAGCACGCGCATGCCGGCGCGCACGCGCGTGAACGCCAGTAGTTGCGGTTGCTTGCGGCGCGCGTCGTTCTGGCGGTCGGCGTCGCTGCGATCCGGGCCGGCAATGATGGCCGCGTAGTCGGGCAGCGGCCCCTCGCCACCGCCCGAAGACATTCCACCCGACGTGCAGGCGGCGAGCAACGCCAACGCCAGCACCGCCGCCAGACGCTTCACCCCACGCCGGGCCGGTTTCATTTCTTCTTGGCGAAATTCGCCACGCGCTCGGCGTAGTCGGGCGCGCGGCCGGGGTGGTGGTAGGACTCGTAGGCCAGGCCTTCTTCCAGGCTCATGCCTTCGGTCTGGGCGATGAGGCGCTTGTTGCTGCGGTTGGTGTACCAGGAATTGGCCAGGATGTCCTTCACGAAGCGGCCCAGTTCGGCGTCGTACTGGTCATCCGGCACCACCATGTTGGCGAGCCCCATGGCTTCGGCTTGGCGCGCCGTGTAGTGGCGCGCCGTCATGCCCATTTCCTTGGCCTTGGCCGCGCCGATGCGGCGCGGCAGGCGCTGCAGCAAGCCCCAGCCCGCCACCAGGCCCCACTTGCCATGGGTGTCGGCGAACTTCGTGGTCTCCGCGGCGAAAATGAAATCGCAGCACACCGCCACTTCCAGCCCGCCGGTGAAGCAGTGGCCGTGCACGGCGGCGATCGTCGGCTGGGGCAGCGCTTCCAGGCGCTGCAGCACCTTGGCCTTGTAGGTGGGGCTCAACGCGGCGCCCGTGGCCGTCTGGGCGGCAATGTCCTTGAGGTCGGCGCCGGCGCTGAACGAGCGGCCGTTGGCGCGAATCACCACGCAGCCGATGCTGTCGACCTTGGACGCGATGTCCGTGACGTGCGCATCCAGTTCCTGGAAAATGGCCAGGTTGAGGGCGTTCAACTGGTCGGGTCGATTGAGGGTCAGGGTGCACAGGCCGTCGCGGTCGGCACGCAGCAGAGGTTTGGCGTTGTCGCTCATGGTTCTCCTTTGTTGCTGGGTGGGACGTTGTCCGGAGGACGGCCGCCCCCGCACCCTGAGCGGACTACTTGGAACCGGTGGCGGGTTTGGCGGCGACGGCCGAGTCGTCCATATCATAGCCGAGGACGAGCGCCGAGTATTTCAGCACCGAATCGCCCGCGTTCGGGAAGTAGCGGCGCGCGTCGGCCATGACTTCGGGCAAGTGCTCGAGCGCATCCTCGGGACTTTGATCCGCGTCCACCCAGCCGTGGGTTTCGCCGAGCAGCGTGCGCGCCACGCGGCCCCCGCCGACGATGAAGAACTCCCCGTTGACCGGGCAGCGCTCGTGACTCAGCACCGCCACCAGCGGCGACACGCGCTCGGGCTTCATGGTATCGAGGAACCAGGTGCGGAAAGGGGATTCGGCCAGGTTCTCGGCCATGCGCGTGGCGCCGGCCGGCTCGACGGCGTTGACTTTGATGCCGTGCGCCGCGCCTTCGGCCGCCAGCGCGCGGGTGAAACCGATGTAGGAGGCCTTGGCCGTCGAATAGGGCACGCTGCCCGCCATGCCGTACAGCGCGGTGGACGCCGCGATGACGATGCGGCCATGGCGCTGCTGCTGCATGGCCGGCCACGCCTCCTGGCACAGCGCATAGGCGGCGCACGTGTTCACCGACAGTAGCTTGTCCAGCCGCGCCAGCGATTCCTTCTCGAAGGGCATGCCGCCCAGGGTGAAGCCGGCGTTGTGCACCAGCGCATCGATGCGCCCATAGGCATTGAGCGTGGCGCGCACCGCGCCGCGCGCGCCCTCTTCGGTGGAAAGATCGGCAAGATAGGGAACGGCCTCCCCGCCCGCCGCGCGAATGGCCCCCACCACCTCCTCGGCCGGGCCGGCGTCGGCGCCGCTGCCGAACAGATCGGTGCCCACGTCGCTCACCACGACTTTCGCGCCGCGCGCGGCGAACAGCAGCGCATGCGCGCGGCCCATGCCGCGGCCGGCGCCGGTGATGAGCACCACGCGCCCGTCGAAACGCAGTTGTTCTTTTGTTGCCGTCATTCGGGCGTAGCGTCCAGGTTGTCTTTGAACAGCGGGCTGCCCACCTGGCGGCGCCGGCGCGCCTTGAACAGCCACTTGCCGCCCTCTTTCACCAGGGTCCATTGGTTGTTCGCGCCCGACACCAGTTGCACCGCGCCGCCATGCTCCTGATACAGCAGCGAATAGCTGTTGACCTTGGCGGTGTTGCCGTCGAGGTGCACCACCAGGTTGTTGCCGGCCGAGTGCATGGAGTGGCCGTAAAAGCCCGGACGGTGATGCCCCTCGGGGTGCTCCACGAAGGCGCGCAGGTCTTTTGGTCCGCTCCAGGTCTGTGCCAGCTCGCGGCTGGAACCGTCGGGGTACTTCACCGTAGAGACCAGGTCGTAGCTGCCGTCCTGGGTCCACATGCGCAGCCAGGCCTCGTCGCGCTGGCAATCGAAGTTGTAGTCGTGGCGCGCCATGAGCTCGCGGATGGCGCGCTCGTCCTCGAGCTCTTCGACGCGCTTCTGCAACGTCGCGAGCTTCTGTTCCAGTTCCTGCAGCCTGTCCATAAGGGTTCCTTTGTTTGTGCAGCCGTTTACACAACCTTACATAACTGCGGGCGGCTGCAGGAATTCGATGGTGATGTTGTCGGGCCCGGTCACGTAGGCGCACAAGGTGCCCTGGCGCGGTCCGCCGGGTATGGACTGGATGCTGCCCCGCGGCGGCCAGCCGGCCTGGTTGGTTCGCTTCACGGCGGCGTGGATGTCGCTCACGATGAAAGCGATGTGCGCGGCTCCCACCGCCCCCGGATTGTCGGGGACACGGCCGGGACTCTGTGCGCAGGCATATTCCAGCAGCTCGACCCAATAGCCGTCGGGGGCGGCAACAATGGCCATGCGGCAGCGCTCGGTCGCCACGCCCGTCACCTGCGCAATGAATGGTCCGGAAGTATCGGCCCGGCGCACCAGTTCAAAGCCCATGGCGCCGGTCCAGAAGGCCAGCGCCTCGTCCAGCGAGGCCACGGCAAATCCGGTGTGCTCCGCTTTTCTGACCGTCCAGGCGGGCTCAGTCATCTCGCGCAGTCATCTCGTCGATCATCTCCGTCCGTGCTCAGTCCGGCAGCAACCAGCGGCCGTTCTCGACGAACACCTGCTTCAGCACCTCGGGCTTGAAGCGCTGCAACCGGCCGCTGACGTCACCCATGGGATTGCGCCCACCCTCGGGATGTGGGTAGTCGCTGGCGTAGCAATAGATTTCCGGCATGTTGTAGCGGTCGATGTATGCATCGACGGGCTCGATGTCGAACAGCGACACGCGCACGTTGCGGCGGATGTATTCCGAGGGCTTGAGCTTGATGGGCAGCGCACCCTCCATGTTGCCCAGCGAGAACTTGCGCGAATGCTGGTGCCAGAAATCCAGGTTCTCGGCCAGCGGCCCCACCCACTGGCCCAGCACCTCGCAGGAGCCGAAGCGTAGCCGGGGATGGCGTTCGAACACGCCGCCCAGCACCATGGTGGCGAGGAAGTTCTGCACCGACAGGTGCAGGGTGGACAGGGTCCACGGGTCCATCTGGAATTCCTCGCCCGCCTTCCAGCCCACGAAGGCCGGGGCGTTGCGCCACGCCGCCGTTTTCAGGAACTCGAAGTCGGCGCCCACGTGGGCGAGCAGGGGCGCGTCGGCCGCGGCCAGCATGGCGTAAATGGGGTCGAGGTCGGGGTGCGCCGGCGACACGTTGCCGGGCAGCGAGGCGCTGGGCATCCACACCGCGCGCACGCCGCCGTCCAGCATGCGCTTGACCTCGGCCTGCAGGGCCGGCACGTCGTTGGCCAGCGCCACGCCCACGCAGCGCATGCGGTCCGACTGCCGCGCCACGCGCAGGCAGAAGTCGTTGTAGGCGCCGATGAGCTTGAGCGCATAGCCCTTGCGGTCGCCCTGGATGCTCTTGAACATGTCCGGGAACTGCTCGCAGCGGTAGTAGAAGCTGGCCGCGTACAGGCCGACGCTGCCCGGGAACACCAGTTGGCGCTTCACGCCGGTGTAGTCCATGACGTCGAGGCGGCGCTTCAGGTCGAAGGCGCCCGGCGCCCTGGCGAACTTGGTGTTCCACACCGAGTCGGCGCTGATCTCGGTGACGTCCGAATCCACCAACTGGGCGATGGGCATCTTGGTGCGCTGCAGGGCGTCGGCGAAATCGCGCGCCACCTCGCCGAACTGCTCCACCCAGTGGTTGGCGGGCGTGTACTCATGGCTGTCGGTGTCCATGATTTCCCCGACGAAGGGGCGCACGGCTTCCGGGATGACGGCGAGGTTGGGTTGCATGGCAACGTCCTTGAAAATTCCGATTTAGGGGGATTTACAAGGGGGCGCAGTACCTATGCCCCCTTGTTCAATACTCATGTCTCCGAAATGCCGCCGTGCTGGCGCAGACGCCGGCGCTGATTGGGCGGCACGGCATCGCGGCGATGGTGCAGGCCGATGTTGTCCCAGATGATGAGGTCGCCGCTGGTCCAATGGTGGGTGTAGTGCGGCGCGTTGAGGGCGGCGTGCGCGAACAGCTTTTCCAGCCAGCGGTCGCTGTCGGGACGGTCCAGGCCGATGATGCGGTCCACCGAGTCGTTGGCGAAAAGCGAACGCCGGCCGGTCTGGGGATGCCGGATGAACAGCGCATGCTGGGAATCGGAGAGGCGCGGCTGCTCGGCCGGGCCGGGCAACCGCGGGTCGTAGAAGGCCAGCTGGCGGAATTCCAGTTCGCTGCGCCACTCGCGCGGCAGCATTTCGTAGGCCGTGTACATGTCGCGGAACTGGGTGGGAATGGCATTGGGCTCGAAGTCGATGGCCTCGAGGCAGGACAGGAGCTTGAGCTGCGGCTTGTGCGCCTGATCGGTGTGCCAGATCAACTCCGACGCCCCATACTCGCTGGGCTGATAATAGGTGCTGCCGGTGTTGTCGGCGGCGCGCTGGATATTGTGGCGGTTCTCCTTCATCAGCTCGCTGGCCGGGCCCTCGCGGTCCAGGTGCTTCTTGTAGTGAAACCGGCCGTCTTCGGTGTCCAGCACCAGGCGGCCGAAGCCGCGGAAGAACTCGTCCAGTTCGTCCTCGGTCGGGCTGGGCTGGCCGCGGAACAGGATGAGCAGGTGGCGGCGCAGCGCCATGGTGAGCAGGCGCACGCTCTCGGCATCGGGCCGCCCCCAGCGGATGCCGTTCACCTCGACGCCGAACGGCGCGCCCGGGATGGGCATGAAGCGCAACTGCGACGACAGCGAAGCGGTGGTTTCAATGGCGCCCATGCGGCCTCCTCGTGTAGCGCAGATTGTCGCGCAGGGGCGGACGGCGGTCCAATCGGAAAGCGCCCGCCAACCGATAGGGACTGCCTATGGCGCGGGTCCCTATGCCTTGCTGCTGGGCGCGACCATGCCGCGCACCAGTTCGACCAAATCGTTCAGCGCGGTCGAGCGGTTGTCCCGGCGCCACGCCAGCACGGCGTTCATGAGCCTGGGCTTGCCGGGCAGTTCCCGGTAAACGACGGTCTTGGAATCGCCCAGGCGCCGGGACGACAGCACCAGGCCGACGCCCATGCTCACCGACGCCAGGCTGATGGCGGCGGTGTCGCCGCCGGTGCGGATAATGCGCGAAGGCGAAATGCCGATGGAGGCGAAATGGCTTTCGGTGGACTCGCCGCCACTGGCCTCCACTTTGCGATGGGCCCATAGCAGGGTGCGCCCCTCCAGGTCTCCGGCTGAAATCGACTTTTTACGCGCCAGCGGATCGTCGCGCGCCAGCACCAGCACGTAGTGGTCGGTCTGCAGCACCACCGTGGCGATGTTCTTCTCACGGCCACCGCTTTCATGATGAAAGCCGGCATCGATTTCACCGTCGCGCAGCGCCTGGCGCTGCTCGGCGCTGTTCAACAGGGCCAGTTCGAGGGCCACGTTGCCGTGCGCGCGGCGAAAGCGGTGCAGCGCTTCGGCCACCAGCCGCTGCTGGGCACTGACCTCGCTGAAGGCCACCCGCAGCCGCGCTGTTTCGCCGCGGCCGACGCGGCGCGCCTGTTCCACGGCCTCGTCCAGTTCCCCAAGCAGCCGCCTCGCCTCGCGCAACAGCGACTCGCCCGCCCGCGACAGGCGCACGCCGCGCGGCATGCGCTCAAACAAGGCCACGCCGATGTCTTTTTCCAACTCCTGCACCTGCTCGGACAGGGTAGGTTGGGTAACGTGCAGGCGCTCGGCCGCGCGCCGGAAGCTGGCCTCCTCGGCGACGGCGATGAAGTAGCGGAGCTTGCGAAGGTCCATGATGTAAAAGGGCCGGGTGCCGCAGCATTATCGACCCAACTTCAAGTTCGGGTTGGGACAGTGCTAGCATCAGGAACCTTTTATCGGAACGCCCATGATCAATCGCCAAGTCCAGTTCGTCCGTCTTCCCGCTCCGGGCAATCTGTCGCCCGCCGACTTCACGGTAGCCGAGTCGCCCGCGGCCAAACCCGGCCAGGGCGAAGTGCTGTTGCGCACTATCTACATTTCCCTCGACCCTTATGTGCGGGGCTGGATGGGCGGCGTGGACACCTACGTCTATCCCGCCGCGCCGGGGCGCACCGTGATCGGACGCGCCGTGAGCGAAGTGGTGGAATCGGCCGACGCGCGCTTCAAGCCCGGCGACTTCGTGTTCGGCGAAACCGGCTGGAACACGCATCCCACGGTGAAGGCCGAGGCCATCGAAAAAATCGACTCGTCGCTGGGGCCCATTTCCACCGCCGTGGGCGTGCTGGGCTCGCCCGGTCTCACGGCCTGGGTGGGCATGTTGGACATCGGCAAGCCCGCGCCCGGCGACACCGTGGTGGTGTCGGCCGCTGCCGGCGCCGTGGGCTCGGTGGCCGGGCAGATCGCGCGCATCCGCGGCGCGCGCGTGGTGGGCATTGCCGGGTCGCCCGACAAGTGCGATTTCGTGGTCAAGGAGCTGGGCTTCGACGCCTGCGTGAACCACCGCAGCGCCAGCCTGGGCGACGACCTGGCCCGCGCCTGCCCCAACGGCATCAACGCCTATTTCGACAACACCGGCGGCGCCACCACGCGCGCGGTGTTCCCGCTGCTGGCCAAGCGCGCCCGCGTGGTGCTGTGCGGCCTGGTGGCCGAGTACAACGACCCCAACGCCGCCGGCCCCAGCCTCAAGTCCATCCTGTACAAGCAGGCCTCCATCCAGGCGTTCACCGTGCGAGACAACCTGGATGGAGGCCTGCTTGTACAGGATGGACTTGAGGC
>Ga0207703_10005425_pt1 | contig 10263 bp, 8 predicted proteins | sample KBSSwiS12_FD_184304 | JGI IMG/M metagenome (GOLD analysis project Ga0207703, IMG submission 184304) | Switchgrass rhizosphere microbial communities from Kellogg Biological Station, Michigan, USA - KBS Switchgrass S1-2 (SPAdes) (version 2) | ecosystem: Host-associated > Plants > Roots >... | reverse complement strand
CATCGAGATGCTGATGCGCCGCGATTTGGACATGAAGGTCAAGGAAACCGTGGTCAAAGTAGGCTTCGTGTTCCTGATGTTCGTGGTGGTCTTCGTGATCTATAACGATATCTCGAAGATCTTCCCGGCCGGATAGACTTGAACCGCTTGCAGCGCGACCGTGCCCGCATCGCGGATCACGCCCCAATCTTCGTCCGCATTGAATCGATCCCACGCTTTGACTCGCGCTTCCAGCGAGTCGAAAGCGATCAAGTAAATCGTGCCGTCGCCGGTCCGCGCGATCGACCCGGGCCGGATGCCGCTGCGGCGCAGAATTTCCGCAGGCGGCAACACGCTGCCGGGCGCGTAAATGCGCCGCTCGACAATACGTTGATCGACGACAGCCCGCGGCCGGGCCGTAGCGGAGCCGAGCGAGGCGATTCCCGCGAGTCCACATGCGAACTGGCGGCGGCTGATGCGCATGCCTCAATTGTAAAATGGGACACATGCCGAAAATCCTGGTAACCGGGGGCGCCGGATACATCGGCTCCATCACCGCCCGCCATTTGTTGAATCGCGGTTTTGATGTGGCCGTGATCGACGACCTCTCGCGCGGCCATCGCGAAAACGTCGCGCCGGAGCGTTTACATGTGCTTCGCCTGCAGGACACCAGCGCCGTCGCGCGCCTGCTCGAAGGCATAGACGCCGTGGTGCATTTCGCGGCTCACAGCATGGTGGGCGAATCCATGCGCGAGCCAGAGCTGTATTTTGCCAACAACGTCGGCGGCACGGTATCGCTGCTCGAAGCCATGGCGCAGACGGGCGTCCGCCGCCTGGTGTTTTCCTCCACCGCCGCGGTTTATGGCGATCCCGAAAAGGTTCCCATTCCTGAAGACGCGCGCATCGCGCCTGTCAACCCTTACGGAGAATCCAAGGCGATCGTCGAAAAGATCCTGCGGGAGTTGGATCATTACAGGGGTTTACGAACGATCGCCTTGCGCTACTTCAACGCGTGCGGCGCCGAAGCCGGCGAGGGCTTGGGCGAAGCGCACAATCCCGAAACCCACTTGATCCCGCTGCTCTTCCGCGCCATCGCGACCGGCGAGCCTATCCAGATTTTTGGCGACGACTACGCCACCCCCGACGGCACGTGCATCCGCGACTACATCCACGTAAGCGACTTGGCAACCGCGCATCTAGCGGCGCTCGATCACCTGATGGCGGGCGGTGCGTCCGGCGCTTTCAACGTGGGCACCGGCAAGGGCCTGACGGTGATGGAGGTGCTGCGCGCGGTTGAAGAAGTCACCGGCCAGCGCGTGCCGTATAAGATCGCGCCCCGCCGTGAGGGCGATCCCACCGAGCTGGTGGCGGACTCCACGCGGCTCCGCAACACGCTTGGCTGGGAGCCGCGGCACAGCGAAATCCACGAAATCGTGCGCTCCGCGTGGACCAAAAAGAGGGACGGAGCCTGACTGTTGTTCCGATCCGGCACATTTCCATTTCGGCATCATAATCAGGCTCCGTCCCTCTTTTTGGGAGTGGCATTGTGAACCTCGACGACTTGTTCAGTGGCTTCGTTGCCGACATCCTGTATGCGGAGAGCGCGGAACAGGAAATTGCCGGTGCGCTCTGCCCTGCGCTCCCACTGGTCATTTGCTTATAAGCGCTCTCAACGGAATTTTCAAACTCACGGCTTCTTACTTCTGCTCGTTCCTGCTCTGCTGTTTCTTGCCGCCTTATCCTTCGTTAGCCAATAACAAATCCAGGCCGAGCAAAAAGCGATTATTGCCTTTTGCCGCCGCTTGAATCATGAAATAGTTTAAGAAGTTTATCTGCATAGCGGTGCTGTTGCCGTAAGTATAGAGAGCATACGAGAAGCTGTCAAATAAATTACCTGTAACGGTCCAGAAACTTCGATATCGCAGTGGGAATGGCAAGGGGGACCGTCCAATGGAGATTTCCCGTCAGCGCTAAAACAGCAATAACAATTGCGACACCCCATCCCGTGCCGAACCGGAACCTTCGGGCAGGTAAATCAAGATCCAAGAATGTATGTTTCATCTCGGACGGCGGAGCAGTCAAACGAGCTGCCGGCACGGTAGCTTGTGCCTTCGCTGGTCTCTTGCCCTGTCGCTTCGCTTTGCGCTTACTCGTTTTTTGCACTGAAGCCTCTCTGAACTGCTATCACCATTAGAACGGTTCATGCGAATCGTTGTAAAAAAGTTGCATGCCGACGCCAAGCGTAACCCACCTCTTCTATCTACCTATCGTCGCCAAGAGCCAAAAGCTTAGTACCAAGGTTCCAGTTTAGGAGCGATTTTCTAGGTGTAACTAGGACGATGACCCTAGGCGACCGTAATAGTTGTCCTACACAGCTCCTCATGATTCCGCACTTTACCATACGAGCGCCGGGCGTGCCGCCAGAACTTAAAACCTTTTAACTCCCGTTGTTTCTGTGTCGTAGCGCGAACAGGCCGCGCTACCAAACTGACGGTAACAGGCCACCAGTCACGAACTGACAGTAGCAAAACTCGAAGACTGGCTGGCGAGTGGAGGGAAGAGCCCAAAAGAACAGATGGAGAAGGGTAGGTTGAGGGGGTTACTCAACACTTATCAGTGATAGACAAAAATGACACACAAACTTTAAGTCCTTGCAAAGCAACAATGTAGCAAGTGGGCACGCAGTCCCCCCCGCCGGGATGGCTTGAGGCGGCGGATCTGGTGTTTGAGCGTATGAAAGTCTCACCATCGATTGCACATCTAAAACGCCTTTTTGGAGTAGCATAGAAACCATGAAGAAATTCATCCTCGTAGCGCTATCAATCGGCGCGCTCGCCCTATCCGCGCCCGCCCGCGATCTCGACATCTATTGGGTGGACGTCGAGGGCGGCGGCGCCACCCTCATCGTCACTCCCGAAGGGCAGTCGCTCTTGGTCGACACTGGAAATCCAGGTCCCGACGACCGTGACGCCAAGCGAATCTTCCGCGCCGCCCAAAAAGCCGGCCTCAAGAAGATCGACTACCTGATGATCACGCATTATCACGGCGATCATATTGGTGGCGCGCCGGCTCTCGCCAAGCTGATCCCTATCGAGCATTTTCTGGATCACGGCGAGTCGATCGAAGCCCAAGACCCGCGCAGCGGAAAGATTTGGGACGCCTACAAAGCCTTGGGCGCAGGAAAACGCACTACCTTGAAGCCCGGCGACAAGCTGCCGCTCAAAGGACTGGACGCCGTGGTGGTCGCTTCCAACGGCCAAGTCATCGCGTCGCCGGTGAAAGGCGCGAGTAGCGGCCCCAATCCCTACTGCAAGGACGCCCAGCAGAAGGCGCCCGATACCACCGAAAATCAGCGCAGCGCAGGAATTCTATTGACCTATGGAAAATTCAAATTCCTGGACCTGGGCGATCTGACCTGGGACGTCGAAATGCAGCTCGCTTGCCCCGTGAATAAATTGGGCACCGTCACCTTGTTTCAGGCCACCCACCATGGCTTCTTCAATGATTTCTCCGGCGCTCCGGCGCATGTACTCGCGCTGAAACCGCAACTGGTGGTCGTCAACAATGGCGCCACCAAAGGCTGGCAGAATTCAGCCTGGGAAACTACCTACAAGATCCCTGGCCTGGAGGATGTTTGGCAGTTGCACCAGGCCATGGGACCCAACCGCGACCACAACGTGATGCCGGACCACATCGTCAACCTGGAATCCACGCCGCATGAAGGCCAGTGGCTGATGGCATCGGTGACGCGCGACGGAAAAATCACCATCACCAACGAACGCACCGGATTCAGTAAGACCTATACAACTCGTTAGTGGCTGACTCTTACCGTCACTGTATTCGAGTACGCTGAAACGTTGCTTCCGTTGACCGCCTGCACCCGATAAAGATACGTGCCCTTGCTGACAGTGTTGGTGAACGTCTTCACGTTCCCCGCCACCGTTCCTATGCGCACGAAACTGGTGCTGCCGGAGGGCGCTCGCTCGATGTAGAATCCCGTCTGGAAGGTGGAAGCGTCGATCCACTTCAACGTTACCGAGCCTCTCCCCGCCGTGCCCGTCAAGTTAGTGGGCGCGACCAGAGTATTGCCACTCACGGTGACCGGCGCGTTTGCCGTCCCGGTGGCGCCCAGATTGTCGGTGACCGTCAGTACCGCAGTAAAGCTGCCCGCATTCTGATACACATGCACCGGCGAAGCGCTGCTATCGGTAGCCGTGCCATCGCCAAAATTCCAGCTATAAGACGCAATCGATCCGTCCGGATCGCTCGAGCCGGCCGAGCTGAAGTTCACCGTGAGCGGCGCGACACCCGAGGTCGGGCTTGCCGCCACCACCGCTACCGGCGGTTTATTACCTGTACCCGTCGGCAGCACCAGCAGTGTGATGCTCTGGGGAGGCGCGGTGAAAGCCGCCGTGCTGCCGCTATAGCTCAGATCCGCCAACCGCGTGATCGCATTGGCGGATGTTAGCTGATAGACCTGCGCGGTGCCATTGCCTGCGAAGTTGTTCAGCGCGAGGCTCACCGGCGTATTCCCCGACAGATATTTGTTGATCACCATCACCGTCAGCGCGCTATCCGCAGTGCGCTGCGCCGCGAAGACCGCGACATTGTCCGGATTCGGTCCGCTCGCCAGAACGCTGGTATCGCCAAAGCTCGACTTGTTGCCGTCGTAGTTGCGATACAGCTTGATCGCCTTGTAAGTGGGCGTGGACGCGTCGGGGGTCGTCCAGCGCGCTGCCAGATCCAAACCCTCGCGGCCGAAAATTCCCAGGATATCGGCCTGTGTCGTCGCGCCATTGATATAGGGTTCCGCGCCCCAATTGTATTCCGTGATGCCAATCGGCGTGCCGGCATAGTAATACGTGTTCACCCATCCACGCAGCCGCGGAATCAACATCACTTGCGTATTGATCCAGGTCTGGTCCACATAATTGGGATCCCACAGCGAACGCGTCGATTTATTCCGTAGCAGTTGCATCGCGGTGCTGACGTCATTGCCGAACTCGCCGCCCTGCGGATAATAATGCACCGTGAATACGTCCAGCAAATGCCGGCCGTCTGCCTTGAGCTGCCCCAATAACCATGGCAAGTAGTCGGCGCCGCCGTGGTTCGCGCGGTCGGGCAGAAAACTCCAGCCGTGCAGGCTTCCATACTGCTGGTCATAGCCGCTGTAGAAATACCCGCTCCATCCCCACTCTTCGGGGCCGGTAATCAGCGCGTTGGGATCGGTCCCGCGTACCGTGGCGCCGTAATCTTTGATGCGCGCCAGAATCTCATCCATGGTCGCGCCCGCGGGATGCACGTCGCGGTGGGTCGAATGCCAGATACTGTGCTCGTTATCCAGAATGTAGTAGCGCGGAGCGGCCGTGCTCGCCGCCCCGAAGGTTGTAACCATGTGCTGCACCCACTGCTGCTGATATGACGAAGTATTCGGAACGTTCGCGTCGTTCGGATCGTTGCCTGTTACGTATTGTCCGTTGGATTTCAGAATGCCGTTGCCGGCGTCCGGATACCATTGCGCGTCGTTCCCGGTCTGCGCGCCATACTTCGCCTGCGAAAAACCAGCCAGCTTGCTGCGATTCGCGCCCAGCTTCGCTACCCAATCGAGCATCGGTATCGTAATCATGGCGCGCGCGCCGCCCGTCTGCGTCGTCGAAATGAAAGTGTCGCCGCGCTCCCCGGCCACTGCCGAGGTATCGCCAATGCTTTCGAAATACCAGTCCTGATCGCGATTGTCAGCGTTCGCCTGCCAGTTGTAGCGGCTGCTATTGTTGCCGCCGTAACGGTTCAGAGGAACATTCAGGTCGGAAAGCTGCGCGGTGGTGCCGTAGGCCAGACCATAGATCCGCGGATCGATCGCGTGCCGGCTGGCGTTGGCATCCACGGTTACTGAAGCGGCCGGGTTCTGTGCCAGCACGGTGCCGCTCAACAGAGCTGCCAATAGTGAAATCTTGAACATGAGCTATCTCCGCGTAACCGTAACCGAGGCACTGGCTGATTTCGTGGTATCCGCCGCGCTAATAGCGGTAACGGAAAATGTCGCGGGCGAAGGCACGCTACCCGGAGCCTTATACAGCCCGCTCGTACTAATGGTCCCGAACGTCGAATTCCCGCCGGTGACGCCGTTTACTTTCCATGTGACCGACTTGTTCGTCGTGTTGGTCACGGTCGCCGTGAATTGCCTGGATTTCCCCACGCGCACGTTGGCGCTGGTGGGCGAGATGCTGATGCTTACCGGAGGCGGAGGCGGGGGTGGCTGCGGGTCTGTAACCGTAACCGACGCGCTGCCGACTGCGGGCGGATTCACCGCGCTGCTGCTGGCGTGTACTGTAACTGTTGCCGGAACTGGCACAGCCGCCGGAGCCGTATAGAGCCCCGTCGCCGAATCGATGAACCCGACCGTGCCGTTCCCTCCCGGGGCTCCATTCACGTCCCAGTTCACTTTTTGATCCGAGTTGCCGGTTACCGTCGCCGTGAATTGCTTCTGCGTGCTCACCGGAACGCTCGCGCTCGACGGGCTCACGTTTACTGTGACGCCGCTTTGCACCGCCTGCCCCGAGTCCGGATTCACCATCAACACCGTGGCATCCACGACCTCAAAATTGGACCCGGCAATGGTCGTCAGTGCATGCAGATCGCTGTTATCCCAGCCTTCATCCGGTGCGCCCGAGATGAACCACGACGAACCGTTGTCCGCTAGAATCATGCCGTACTGCTTCAGCGCCGTCAGTATCACCTGATTGGCCGCTGAGAAACCTGAAATGTTAAAGCTTGCCTTCAGCCGGAAGCGCGCGCCCATGGGCGGATACTGCGCCCCTGTCAGCGACGACGCATAGTGCCGCGCCGGCCACACATATGCCTTCTGTGACTGTGGCACCGTGAAGCGAAGCGCGTGATGAATCGCTCCTGCGGCAACTTCATCGTGCCGTACCAGTCCCGGAAAAATGGGCAGCCCGGCGGCGTCGGCCGAGGTCCAGGTTGCCGGCCGCAGCGCGCTTGAAAGCAGATGGAAGATGGCGCCGGAACCGCCGGTCCAGCTCAATGCCTGCGGATAGGCGCTGAAAATCTCATACAGGATGCAATTATCGGTATCGATCGCGATCGCATGCCGGTCGCCGGTGCTCGCACTGCCGCCTTCAATCGGCGCGTTCAGAGGGATGGCGTAGGGGCCGGTGTCGCTCTCGCTTTGATACTGGAAGGTCGCGGGATATTTAGTTTGCGTGCCTGGAACCGTCACATAGGGAATGCCGATAGGCCCGCCGTCCCACAGACCCGATCCGAAATCCGGGTGCAGCGATGCCGATGCGCCGATGGTACTCACCCAAGTGGAAGAACTTGGATGCACTGGCAGTTGATCGATGCGCGTGTTCCAGATGTCATTCGCGGGAAGAACGATGCAATTTCCGATGGTAGGCGTCTGCGCAGACGCCAGGCTGGTGACCCCTAGCAATAGGGCCATAGAAACGGTGTTTTTCACTGCGACACTCCTCCGAGGGTCTCAGAATAGCGCCAGAAGAGCTTCCCTGCCATCGGGTAAGCACCCGAGGAACCTTAGTGATTCGCCGCTTAGGGGTCGGCAAATCGCCCGTCTCCTAGTCGCCGCTGGCCAGCGCCACCGGCGCGTCCACCGCCCCGCCCACCTGGATCGCACCCGCCTTGCTGCTGTCGAATTCGTTCTCCCATTTCGCTACCACCACCGTCGCCACCGCGTTACCCGCCAGATTGGTGAGACTGCGCATTTGCGACATGAAACGGTCGACGCCCAGCAGCAGCGTGATCCCGGCCACCGGCACCGTATGCAGCGAAGAGAGCGTCGCGGCCAGCGTGATAAAGCCGCCGCCCGTGACCGCCGCTGCGCCCTTGGAAGTCAGCATGAGCACCACTAGCAACTGGAACTCCTGCGCCGCGGTCAGGTGGGTATTAGTGGCCTGCGCCACAAATAATGCGGCAAGGGTCAGGTAAATCGACGTGCCATCGAGATTGAACGAATAACCCGACGGCACCACCAGTCCCACCACCGACTTGTTGCAGCCCAAGCGTTCCATTTTTATCATCAGCGAAGGCAACGCCGCTTCAGACGTGGAGGTGCCCAAAACGATCACGAACTCCTCCTTCAGGTACTTCAGCAGATTCCAGATGCGGAATCCGTGCACTCGCGCGATGGCGCCCAGAACTACAAAAACAAACAGCACCGCAGTTGCGTAGAAACACAGCAACAAGTTTCCGAGTTGTAGAAGCGTCCTGACGCCATACCGGCCAATGGTGAAGGCCATCGCGCCGAAGGCCCCCAGCGGCGCGAGATACATAATGAAGCCGATCATCTTGAACAAAATGTGACTGATATTGTGAAATGCGTCCAGTACCGGCTTGCCTTTCTCAAAAGTGGCCAGCCCGATTCCGAACATGATGGCGATCAACAGGATCTGCAGAACTTCACCTTTGGCAAAGGCGTTCACCATTTGATCCGGAATGATGTTCATGATGAAATCCACCGTGCTCAAGTGCTCGCCCGAGGTGGTGTATTGCGCCACTGCCTTGGTGTCAAGCGTACTGGGATCGGCATTGATGCCGGCGCCGGGCTGCACCACGGTCACGATCAAGAGCCCGATCAGCAGCGCCGCGGTAGTAACCACTTCAAAGTACAGCAGCGCCTTGACGCCCACGCGGCCCAGCTTCTTCATGTCGCTCATGCCCGCGATGCCCGTCACCACCGTGCAAAAGATGATAGGCGCAATCATCATGCGGATCAGCTTGATGAAACCATCCCCCAGTGGCTTCATTTTCTCGGCCAGCGGCGGATTGAACACCCCCAGCGCAACGCCCAGCACGATCGCCACCAGCACCTGGAAAAACAGGGCCCGGTAGAACGGCCGTCGCGTCGTGGTCACCTGGGAGGCTGTTAGGTCTGCCATAAGCTCCTACAATTCTACGTCGCTATTCCCGGGAACGGTGGGCCGTTGCCGGCGCCGCATCGGATCACGCATCAACACAGCAGCCCGTCGCGCACCATCGCGCCACCGCGCGTCCCTTGTTACCCTTAAGAAACGCTCCTACTCTGAAACCAATGCTTCCCTTTCGAAAAATCCTTTTCCCAGTCGATTACTCCGAGCCCTGCCAGGCCATCGTTCCCTATGTCTCGGAAATGCAGCAACGTTTTTCCGCGGAATTAAGCTTGGTTCACGCCTATGGCGCGGAGGCTCTGGCCTATAGCTCTCTGCCCATCACCGATCTGCAGCTGCCCGAGCAGGCGCGTTCCATCATGGACGAACGACTGCGGGAATTCGCGCAAACCAATTTTCCCGGTTTAAGGGCAAACGTATTCATTGAAGTCGGCGAACCCGGCGCCGTCATCGAGAGCGTAGTCCGGCATCAGGGCGCCGACCTGGTGATGTTGCCCACTCACGGCCGCGCACCCTTGCGCCGCTTCTTGCTGGGATCGGTCACCGCCAAGGTCCTGCATGACCTCACCGTGCCCGTTTGGACCGGTCACCCGTTACGCATTCCTTACGCGTCGATGCTCGCCGCCATCGACACCAGCGACGAGGCCGAAGCAGTGATTCGCGCCGCCGCCGCACTTGCAGCATCCTATCAGGCCAAGTTGTCACTGGCCTACGTTTTGGAAATGCCACCCATCAGCATGGAGACCGCGTTCGGAAACTACCATGATGATTTCATAAAAGCCGCCGACGCCCGCATTGTTGATTTGAAGAAGCGAGCCGGCGTGACCGCTCCGCATACGATCTTGGAAGGACCGGTAGCCGATGCGATCCATGATCAGGCTCTGCATGTTGGTGCGGACCTCATCGTGATCGGGCGGGGCCTGGTGTATGGCGCCGTCAGCCGCATGTGGTCGCACGCTTACCCCATCATTCGCCACGCGCCTTGCCCCGTTTTGAGTATCTAAGAACACATCCGCCGGAGCAGCCGAATCTGCCCCGCGTGATACAGATCGTGCGCCGCCGCGCCGCGAATCAAATGGCGCATCGCCGGACTAAACCCACGCGCCGGTAAGTGAGCAACGGTATCGCGCAGCTTCCGGTGCTCCGCTTCCAGAATGGCGATGTCGCGCTTCCATGCTGCCTCGGTGGGGGCCGCTTCGGTAGCGGCCGATCCGCCCTCCGGCCGTTCAAAAAAGTTGCTGCCCGCGAGCACGAACGACCCACGCTTCGCGCGCAAAATCTTCCGCCGCACCACGTACTTCCAATAAGCAGCATGCAGCGTCAGCTCCCAAATGTTGTGACGATCCCCCGCCGGACGCCAGGCCGCTTGCACTCCTGTCACGCC
>Ga0207703_10005422_pt1 | contig 10265 bp, 10 predicted proteins | sample KBSSwiS12_FD_184304 | JGI IMG/M metagenome (GOLD analysis project Ga0207703, IMG submission 184304) | Switchgrass rhizosphere microbial communities from Kellogg Biological Station, Michigan, USA - KBS Switchgrass S1-2 (SPAdes) (version 2) | ecosystem: Host-associated > Plants > Roots >... | reverse complement strand
GATCCTCAACGAGTTCTTTGGTGGGCCAGCGCGTGGACGCGAGGCGCCGGCGGAGATTAGCGAGGTCTTCACTCCGGACATTGACGCGGAAGGGAAGAATTGCGTCGGCTTTGGTCGTACCAAACGGGGACCCTCCTTGCTTCGATTGCGCGCGTGCGGCGACGAAATGTATTGGAAGCAAGCTGACGGCACCAGTTGCGGCTGACCCTGCGAGGAGGCTGCGCCGGGTGGGTGAAGAGGAGATTGCAGTCATGTTCGGCCTCCTTGTTTACAAGCCCGCTCCTAGACTAGTGAACTGCGATGCGTCGCTCTGCCCCACAAAAGGTTGGCCGAGACATAGGCCCGGTAGGCTCGCAAATACTCGCGGAACTCGAACCCACTCACGCACTGGGCTCTAACCCCTGATGTTTGCCGCTCCTTGACGATTTTACTCTACTTGCGAACGGCGCGCCGCCGAATTCTGCGATCCTTGCTCGGCGCAGCTTGTCGAACCAGGGCCCCAGCGCTCGGCCATCGAAGTTATCCGCGAATAGGGCGTGATGCCCCAGGTTCGTCGGGATGGTAGCGGCAAGAGTGAACTCACGGTCGGTATTGGCACAGACCGGCTGTTGGAGGCTGGGCAGAGCATGTCCGCTCTGCCCGGGTATTTCAGACATCAACTTGTTCCGCTATTGCCAAAGCATCGTCTACTTCGATCCCGAGATATCTGACGGTGCTTTCGATCTTGGTGTGGCCAAGCAGAAGCTGGACGGCCCTGAGATTGCCCGTGCGACGGTAGATCAGGGTAGCCTTCGTGCGTCGGAGCGAATGCGTCCCGAAAAGCCTAGGGTCTAGTCCAACGCTGCCTATCCATTCCGAGACGAGGCGCGCATATTGCCGCGTCGTCATACCGCGTTCGGCACCACGACGACCAGTGAACAAGAACTCCCCGGGTCTTTTGTTGGCAACCTTCAAATAGTCATCGACTGCTTGGCGGGTCAGTTCGCTCAACTCGAATCTGACTGGCCGGCCCGTTTTCTTCTGTCGGACCGTTGCCCGATCCGCGGCGTATCCGCTGGCGGCGATATCTTCGACCTTAATCGCTACGACGTCACAGCCACGCAGCTTGCTGTCGATCGCCAAGTTGAACATGGCGAGGTCCCGAGCACGACCTTCGATCTGGAGTTTTGTCCGGATCGACCAAACGTGCTTGGGGCGCAACGGGGCTTTGCTCCGGTCACCTTGCCCTTATTCCAGGGCACTCGCTTATGAGACGCGAGGGTCGCGTTCTCTTGATCTTGCATGGCCATACTCCTCGGTTAGAGAGGGCGAGAAGCATGAGCCAGGGCGTTTGGAACTAGGTCAGCTTTCGGGCCACTACGGACTTCGCGTCTGGTCCGGCGACGAGGGACCCGTAGCGAATGACCCTTATGAGACATGGGCGAAAGAACCAACACGCCGACGTTCTGTCGTCATTTCGGAAAATATGTATTTCCTGGGGCTCACGGCCAACCGTCGAGTGGAACGACACGGACTGCGACGTGGTGGGCGAGGGCACGTCGCCTGGCCGGATATCGACTATGTCAGGAGCGAATTTTAGTTTAGATTGGTGGCCGCGGGCGCAATTATTCGGCAGCCTGAAACGCCTCTGCATGCGCTTCGTGATTGATCAGGAGAACAGTCATGCGATCGTTTCAAAGAGTTGCGGCGAGCATCGCATTCTCGGCGCTGATGGCGGCGGGCGCGACCTGCGCCCGTGCCGAAGACGCTCCGCTCGGCGTTCGGCTGGTCGATCAAATGAACGCGCTTTACGGCGCGCATCCGGGCGTTCGAGCGAACCACGCCAAGGGTGCCGTGTTCGAAGGCATGTTCACGCCGGCGCAAGGCGCCGATGCGCTCAGCTCGGCTGTCTTTCTTAAAGGTGCACCCACGCCGCTGATCATTCGTTTTTCCAACGCGGGCGGCGTGCCGGATGCACCCGACACCCACCCTTCGACCGACCGTGTCCGCGGCATGGCAATCAAGTTCCGTCTCTCGGATGGGAGTGAGGCCGACATCATCTGCATATCGGCAAACGGGTTTCCGGTGGCGACCGGCGAAGATTTTCTGGCTCTGCTCGAGGCGGTCGGCGCAAGCGGTCCCGACGTGCCCAAGCCGACGCCGGTCGAAAAATTTTTGTCCACCCACCCGGCCGCACTCGCTTTTGTGACGGCGCCGCGACCTGTGGCGGTCAGCTACGGTACGCAGCCGTTCTTCGGCGTCAACGCGTTCAAGTTCACCAATGCGCAAGGAACAAGCAAGTTCGGCCGCTACCGCATCGTGCCCGAGAGCGGGCCCGCTTACGTGAGCGACGAGGAGGCCGCGAAGCGTCCTCCGAATGCGCTAGCCGACAAGCTGCGGGCATCGCTAGAAAAAGGATCGGTCAGGTTCCGCCTTCTGGTGCAGGTTGCCGCCGCCGATGATTCGACCACGGATGCCACGAAGGTTTGGCCAGACAGCCGGCCGACGGTGGAGCTCGGCGAAATCGCGGTCATCAAAGCGTTGGACACGAAGAAAGTCGAGAACGAGTTGCTGTTCTTGCCAACCAATGTGACGAGCGGCATTGACCCCTCGGATGACCCGATCATCAACACGCGCACCGAGGCCTACGCGGAATCGTTCGGCCGCCGTACCAAATAGATCGTCCGCCTGAGACACACGTCCCTTCGTCTCATTCTGGATGGTCAATGGCTGCAGATCGGTGAGCCGGAGCCAGTTGCTAAGGGGATGCTTTCATGACGCGCATCGATGCAAACGGGATGATCTCGCGCGGAAAGTCGGAATAGCGCTCACGCCGAGTCCGACACGTTCACGCCCGATGGGAGCGGCGCCAACAGCGGGTACGCGTGCCATACGATAGTGGCGGCAAAAGATTACACTTTCACGGAGTACCCGAATGTCAATCGGCGTTGGACTGGGACCCCCGATCGGCGTCCAAAGGGTACCCCTTTGATCGGCGAGTCTTGATGGTAGCGCTCGCGGCGTCGGAGCTGGCCGGGATTGCGGAGACGGCGCGAGCGCGAGTTGTTTGATCGTCGTCGCGGCTTTTGAAGCGCCAGCTGTCGTTGCCGGTTTCGACGATGTCGCAGTGATGAGTCAGTCGGTCGAGCAACGCGGTTGTCATCTTGGCATCGCCGAACACGCTGGGCCACTCTCCGAAGGAGAGGTTGGTGGTGACGATGACGGAGGTACGCTCGTAAAGGCGGCTGATGAGATGGAACAGAAGCTGACCGCCAGATTGTGCGAACGGTAGATAGCCCAACTCGTCGAGGACGATGAAGTCCATGCGGGTCAGATGCTCGGCGAGCCGACCCTGCCGACCGTTGCGGGTCTCGGTCTCGAGCCGATTGACGAGGTCGACGACGTTGTAAAAGCGTCCTCTGGTGCCATCGCGGATGCAACTTCTAGCGATGGCGATGGCTAGATGCGTCTTGCCAGTTCCAGTTCCGCCGACCAGAACGACGTTGCGTTGCTGGGCGATGAAGCCGCCGCCGGCGAGATCATTGACCAGGGTCTGGTTGATCGGCGTGCCATCGAACTGGAAGTCTTCGATGTCCTTGGCGAGTGGAAGCTTGGCGATGGTGAGCTGGTACTTGATCGATCTCGCCTGCTTCTCGCTGATCTCGGCGGTGAGCAGATCGCCGACGATGCGTTGGGGTTCGTGCTGGCGCTTGATCGCGGTCGTCATGATCTCGTCGAAGGCGGACTTCATGCCGTAGAGCTTGAGCTCGCCCATAAGATCGAAGATTTGAGTTCGTTCCATCAGTTAGTCCTCCGGAGGTTATCGTAGCGGGCACAATCGGCGATCGGCGCATGGCGAAGCGTCAGTGCGGCCGGTGTCATGATGTTGGCTGGGGGCGCCGGCTCTCGTTGCCGAGCCAGGATGTTGAGCACGACATCGGCGGAATGGACGCCGTGAGCGACCGCCTCGGCGCAGGCGGCCTCAACTGCTGGCAATCCGTCTGTCAGCACCGCATTGAGGATGTCGACCATCTGTCGATTGCCATCGTCGGCACCGGCAAGCTTGCGCCGTACTCGCTCGATCGCCGCGGGCAGTACCCAATCCTTGAAGGGAGCACCGTTGCGCAAGGCACCCGGTTTGCGCACCAGCACCGGCACATAATGCCAGGGGTCGTAGACCGTCTCGCCGCGACCAAATGATCGCGGATGTTCGGCAACGATCCGGCCATCCTGGCGGATCACGATGCGGTCCGCATAGGCCTGGACTTCAATAGGCCGTCCGACCGCACTTGCCGCCACCGAGTACTTGTTGTTGTCGAAGCGCACCAGACATGTCTTGGAGACCGAGGCCGGGACGGCATGGAAGCCATCGAACCGACCTGCATAGGGCACGAGATTGGGTCGTTCAGCCTCGAAGGTCTCCCAGACGGTCCGGTCGGCGAACTCCGGATGCCGATGAGCCTTGGCGTACGCGATACATTTATCGAGCAACCAGACGTTCAACTCGTCCAACGTTTTGAAGCGCAGCCGCGGGGTGAAGAAGCGTTCGCGGACCAACCCGACCTGGTTCTCGACCTGGCCCTTCTCCCAACCCGACGCTGGCGTGCAGGCAACCGGATCGACGAGATAGTGACTGCACATCTGCAGGAAGCGGCGATTGTAAAGGCGGCCTTTGCCGACAAAGATCGTCTCCACCGCCGTCTTCATGTTGTCGTAGATGCCGCGCCGGCAAGTCCCCTTGAACAGGGCGAACGCCCGGTCGTGGGCGTCAAACACCATCTCTTGCGTCTCGCGCGGATAGGCCCGAACGAACAGCATCCGACTGTGACAAAGCCGGACGTGCGCCGCCTTCACGACTACCGTGACCCCGCTCAGCAGGACCACTTCGTGGCTCCAGTCAAACTGGTAAGCTTCTCCGGGTGCAAAGCTCAGCGGGATGTAAGCCGCGCTCGTCGATTGTCCGCGCTCCTGGCTCCAGCGCCGCGCATAGCGACGAACCGCATCGTAGCCGCCGGCATAGCCGAGGCCACGAAGCTCCTCGAACAATCGGATCAGCGTCAGTCGTTCCCGCGCCGCCTTGCTCTCGTTCGCCGCAAGCAGTCGGTCAAGTTCGGCACTCCAGGCGCCCATCTTCGGAAGTGGTTGCGTCTCCCGCTCGTACCGGAACTCCGTCGCCTCGGAACGGATGATCTTCCGGACCACCTTGCGCGATACGCCAAGTTCCCGGCAGATCGCCTTGATCGGCTGACCATGAACAAAATAGGCGCGACGGATCTTCGCAATCGTCTCCACCACCAGCATCCCAACCTCGGCTTCCATGATGTGATGGAAGCCACTGTGGACCCTTGTCCCGGGGTCCCGATTGGATGCCGATTACCCCGAATACGGGGTCCTTATTCCATGCCGAAACACAGAACGCTCCAGTAACTGAAACGCTCTGCGCCTTATCCTTTATCAATCGCATAGCAATACTGTACCACGCCCCATGAAGCTTCAAATGAAGGGGCTGGGGATAGCTACGAGTACCCGAGATAAGGAACGTTAACGCCGGGCGTTCGTAGCGCCATTTCGGTGACGTGCCAGACGACGTAGAACACGGCGCCGGTGACGAGAAGGCGAAATTGCCGAGCGCCCCACCGACCGGATTTATCGGCACTCTCACGAACGGCCTCTTCGATCACTGCCACGACTTCGGGGTGGTTCGGGAACTATGGGTGTAGACCTTCCTGGACCCGTAGCAAGTCGTAGTTCTGTTGCACGATGTTCGTTACATCGCGAATCTGCCGGCAACCGGCATAAAAGCTGAAGGCCCAAGACAGGACGGCAAAAGCGAGTGGTAGCTTCGGCCAAGTTAGCGTGGCGGTCTGCGACTGCGTGACAGCAAAGGCGATAGCTGCGCCGGCGGCGGCGAGCAGGAAATACGCGTACTTGTCCTGCCCCTCACGGGTGGCTTTGTAGATGTCCTGTCGAGCGCTCATCAGAAGGGGATGTCGTCGTCCATATCGACGTTCCTGGTGCCGTTGCGCCGAGCCGTCGGCGGCGGTATTTGCTGCTTCGGCTTTTCGATCCGCTTGGGCGGTGGCGGCAGCTTGGCGTTCTCAGTGTCCTGGCGAACGCCGAAGATAGCTGCAATCAGCCGAGCCCATTTCCACGTCGGCTCCAACTCCTCGGTCGCGTCGGCTGTGGTCTTTGCCAGCGACATGATGAAGTCTTGGAAGCGCTGCATCGAGGTGCGGTCTTTATCGACCTCGGCAAGGAAGGCGTTAAGGCGGTTCATCAGCGCCTCTTTCTTACCTTCCTCCAACGCGGACCCGTCAACGATCTCCTTGATCTTTGTGACGTAGGCGCGGATGCGCTTCTTTTCAGCCTCGTCGAACGGCAGCGAGGTTGACGGCCCGACCCTGATATTTCGGATGTGGACGCCGACGGTGTAGCCGTCGACCACTTGCCGGAAGTGGTTGTAAGTGTCCGTCAAATTCGACGTGTTGTTGAGATCGGGGACCGCGAAGAACTCAAGAATATCCAGACCCAAGGCGTTGGCAGCGGCCAAGGTGTGGTTCATGTACTCGATGACGTAGTGATTGTACGTGTTGCCGTTGTTGGACTGCTCCAGGTTATTCTCAAGCATTTCCCGGAATTTGCGCTCCAGCCGGACGAACGCCAGATCGGGCGGACAGTTCGCAGCAGCTAAAAAGTCTTCCTCAGTAATCATTCCCCGGCCCTCCTCGGCTGGTTTGGCGGGAATCTGGGCAGCACATGTTCCGGTTACAAGGTCACGGAGCTGTGATTCTAGGGTGTATCCCGAAGAAAAAGGGGCTTTACGGGCGGCGAATCGGTGGCCTTAGCGGCCGAACAACCAGCGAATCGCTACGTACAGCCAGTGCGAGCCGTAGGCGCTGACCGCGGTCTCGAGCGCGATCCGGACGTCATTGCTGATGCTGTCGGCATCGATCGGGTTACCGGTGACGATGCTGGTGCTGACAATCCCGATGAGAGAAAAGAGCACGAGGGAAAGTATCGAGTGAACCGCGGATTGCGATCAAGGCTTCATTTACAAGATTGATTTTTGTGGAATGAGCCACATGAGATCGCGCTGACGAGACAGCCATTCTGATCGGCGCAGCTCGGATTTCTCGCTTCGGCCATTGCGGACCAATACAAACTGATAGGCAAATACTCAAAACCTTTTCAGTTCAGTGAGAAAGATCGACCGCCGCCGCTCTCGGCAGTGGCGATCGAACCAGTCTCCGCCGACAGTCGCCGCAAAACGGGAATATCTGCGGATACGGCCGGAGACTTTCGGCGATTTCCCCTTCTACTTCAGCGAACCAAGAGTCAGATTCGAAACCGAATGCGCGAAAAGCCGGGATTTCCGGCCCTTTCTCGGGTCTCTTGGTAAGCCAGGCCCAAGGCAGAAGTGGCTGGCTGGGGCGGGAGGATACGAACCTCCATATGGCGAGTTCGAAATCGGTTGCTGTCGCCTGTCCGAGAGAAGCGGCAGAACTCCTTTCCGCTGAAGTTCATAAGTAGCTCCAAACGTTCTAATTTCGAGAACCGTACCGAATTGTTAGAGTCCAGAGCTTCGGAGAGAAAAGGGCCTTTCGGAGAACAATGAGCCGACTCTGCCAATCGGGAGTCCGGAGCTCAAATGAGAAATCGCGACCGTTACTGGGCTTGTTTGCCTGCGAATTCGCTCGGAGAGTATGCGACCTTGGGCAGCTGGCGGAGGGAGAGGGATTCGAACTGGCGGTACGCGAGGGCCACCAGAAACGACCTCGCCAAAACGCGACGAACGCGCAAATGCGATAAAATCAACGAAGCCGAGCTGTGTCCTGGCGCTCGCACGACAGGATAGAGTTCCGCCGGCCCACCAGTGAAATCAGTGGATCGGCGAACGCGGTTTTGTTTCTCTGCATCAGACGCGATTCAAAACGTGAGACCCCATAAGCAATTCTGAAATAATCCGTGCGCATGGACCCGTCCGATTTCCACTCCAGACTAACCGAATGCGCGACTGCCAGCCCGCTATACTTTGCTCGGCCTTGATCAACAACTATGCCGCGGAAACTGGACCCATTCAAAGTGGCCGCAGTGGGAGGGTTGAATGATCGAGCCACGTGGCATGTCGAGAGAACAGGCTGCGGCCTATGCTGGCTGCGAGACGTTATCGGCGTTTAACGACTGGATCCGACGCGGAATCATGCCGGGCCCGATTCCCGGAACGCACAAGTGGGATAGAAAAGCTATCGATGCAGCCCTTGACCGGCTATCCGGTCTCCAGCCTACAATAATGCCCCGGCTATCACCATACGACGCGTGGAAGGCATCCCAAAATGCGAGTGCGGCTGAAGGGAATCAACTGGTCAATCAAAAAACTCGCTGACGGAACGTCGAGGACCTATTGGTACGCTTGGAAGGGCGGCCCACGCATCGACGCGGAGCCCGGCACTCCGGAGTTCATGCGCCTCTACAATGAGGCTGTTGCGTCGTACAAGAAGAGCACCGAGACGTTCAGCTCACTCATCGACTACTTCAAGGACTGCAGCGAGTACAAGGACCTCGGTGAGAAGAGTAAGCGCGCCTATGACAGCTACCTCAAACTCATCGAGGCCAAGTTCGGTTCGATGCCAATCGGCGCTCTCGAAGACAAGCGCGTGCGGGGTGACTTCAAAGAGTTTCGTGATTCATTTTCCGACACGCCGCGCAAGGCGGACTACGTCTGGACGACAATTGCGCGCGTGCTGTCGGTTGTGAAGGACCGCGGCAAGATCGCTGTGAACGTCTGCGAGCGCGGTGGCCGCCTTTATGAATCTGATCGGTCGGAGATAGTGTGGACTGCAGACGACATCCGCGCCTTCTGCGGTGTGGCGTCCGTCGAGCTGCAGGCCGCTCTCCTGCTCGCCTTATGGACAGGTCAGCGCCAGGGAGACCTGCTGCGGCTGACCTGGAAGGACTATGATGGCACGTACATCCGGATGCGTCAGTCGAAGGGGCGCGGCCGCAAGGGCCGGCACCGTGTAACCATACCGGTGGGACCGCCGCTGAAGGCGGCGCTTGATGTTGCGCTGAAGGAGAAGCGCTCGGCCGTGACCATTTTGGTCAACTCGTTCGGCCGACCGTGGACGGAGGACGGTTTCAGGACAAGCTGGGACAAGGCGTTCAGGAAAACGTCGCTGAAGGACCTGCACTTCCACGATCTACGCGGTACTGCTGTTACGCGCCTCGCCCTGTCGAACTGCTCCGTGCCGGAGATCGCCTCGATCACCGGCCATTCGATGAAGACGGTGCAGGAGATTCTGGACGCGCACTACCTGGGTGGCCGCGTCGAGCTCGCGGAATCAGCGATCAAGAAGCTGAGCGAAGTATACGGGTAGGAACAGAAATGAGATTGGGATGTGGATCGATTCCAGGTGAACGCGTCCTCGGTCGCCAAGGCCTCTGCGTGAGGAAATGCTCCACGCCGCTAGGAACGAACTAACCGCTGCGGTAACGCGCAGGCGTACGGATGACGAACAAATTTCTCAAACCGGACGTCAAACTGAAAGGTCCGTTCTGATGCAGACTAATGTAAGTCCTTGAAAGGCTTGGTGGGCGCACCAGGGCTCGAACCTGGGACCCGCTGATTAAGAGTCAGCTGCTCTACCAACTGAGCTATGCGCCCGGATGCTTAGGGTCCGGAAAAGCCTTCGCGAGAGGGCGTCGTTTAGCAAAGCGACCCTCGGATGTCCAGCAAGCCGGGACGAGTTTTCCCGGGCTTTGGCTGATCGCCGGAACGGCAAAAAGCCGCTGGATTTCAGCGGCTTCTGCCGATGTTCGGATCGGGCCCCTGCCAGGGGCGCGTCAGAGCCGTTCGGGGCCGCCCCGATCCCGGCCGCCATCCCGGTCACGGTCGTAGCCGCGATCGCGGCCATAGTCGCGATCCATGCCCATTTCGCGCTCGAACCGGTGATGGCGCCAGCCTTCCCTGCTCCCGAACCGGTCCATGCGGGTCAGGACGGCGAGCCGGCGCTTCTGGCCGTCATCGAGCGTCTTGTAGAGCGGGTCGGCGGCATCCGCGATCTTCTTCATGGACCCGGCCGTTGCCGCCATGCTCTCGGCCCGGTCGCGCAGCCGCGCCACCGGATCGTCCGGCTTCTGCTGGCTGGAATCGTCCTTCGGCGGGTTCATCCGCGCGTTGGCGCGATCGATTCTGAGCTTGGCGAACTCCTTGACCGCGGCCTCGACCGGCGGCCACAGCTTTTCCTGGTCCGCCGTCAGCTTGAGGCCGGCATGGACGGCCGCGATCC
>Ga0207703_10005411_pt1 | contig 10276 bp, 10 predicted proteins | sample KBSSwiS12_FD_184304 | JGI IMG/M metagenome (GOLD analysis project Ga0207703, IMG submission 184304) | Switchgrass rhizosphere microbial communities from Kellogg Biological Station, Michigan, USA - KBS Switchgrass S1-2 (SPAdes) (version 2) | ecosystem: Host-associated > Plants > Roots >... | reverse complement strand
GTGCCGGACCTGAGAACGGCGGCATGACGGCGCTGGGAGGCCGGGCTATTCAGACCGCCGCGCCGCCCGAGGAGATTCCCAAGCGCGAGGCGCCTCGCGCCCCCGCGGCCAAGACGCCCGACATGACGGTGCCGCTTCCGAACACCAAGCCGGTGAAGACGTCACCGGCGCCGTCAGTCAAGCAGGCGCCGGACGAAGCGCGCGGCCGCACGCCGACCAAGGGGGCGCAGCCCGCGTTTGGCAGCGCGATCGCCGATACCGGCGTGCGCGGCCAGGGCTTCGGCCTCTCGACGGGTGGCGGTGCGGGGACCGGATCGTCGCTGGAGATCACCGGCGATTTCTGCTGCCCGGAATATCTCGCCACGATGATCACCCGCATTCGCGCGGCCTGGAATCAGGATCAAGGCGCCAGAGGCACGAGCCTGATCCGGTTCACGATCAGGCGCGACGGGACGATTGTCGATCCCACCATCTTCAAGTCCAGCGGTACCGTGACGCTCGACACCGCAGCGCTTCGCGCCGTTCTCACCACGCGCACCCTGCCGCCATTGCCCGACGCCTTTCCCAATCCGGCGCTCACGATGCGCCTCAGTTTCGAATACCAATGACCAAATTCATCATCACGATCACGTTCGCCATCGGGCTGCTGGCCGCCTGGCCGCGGGCCCAGCAGCAGGCCCCGCAGACGCCGGCTTCGCAGCAGCCGCCGCCCCAGCAGCCGACAGAACTTGCGGCGACGATCGAAGGCGGTGGCGGCGCGGCGCCGCGGCTGGCCATTCCCGAATTCATTGCGCTGTCGCAGGACGCCGAAACCGTGGCGACCGCGAAGACGATCACCGAAGTTCTCTGGGACGACCTGAATTTCGAGCGTGAGTTCGCATTCATTCCGCGCGACGTCTACAGCTCGATTCCGAAGGCGACCTCCTTCACCGACGTGCCGTTCGATCGCTGGCGCGAGCTGAACGCCGACGGCCTCGTCATGGGGACCGTGCAGAAAGTGAGCTCGGGCTTCAGGGTCGAGATGAAGCTGTTCAACGTCCGCACCGCGCAGGTGGTGTATCCGCGTCAGTACGATGGATCCAACGCGCGCCTGTTTGCGCACACGATGTCGGATGAACTGCACAAGTCGCAGCGCGCCCTGAATGGCGTGGCACGAACCAGGCTGACGTTCGATTCCGACCGCGACGGCGAGCGGATGACCGGTACGGTGCAGAACCGGAGTATCAAGGAAATCTACATCTCCGACTACGACGGTGAGCGTCAGACGCGCGTCACCACCGGGCGAACGCTGAACATTGCGCCGCGCTGGTCGCCCGACGGCCGCTCCATCGCCTACACCTCCTACCGGCGAGGCGGTGCCAATCTGTTCATCTCCAATATTTTTCAGGGCACGCTGGACGAGGTCACCAAGGGCGACAAGGTCGGCGAGAACTGGCTGCCGGCCTGGTCGCCGGATGGGACGAAGCTCGCCTTCAGTTCCACTCGCGACGGCAACCCCGAAATCTATATCGTCAACCGGGACGGCTCGGGTCTCCGGCGGCTCACGAACAACCCGAGCATCGACATCACGCCGACCTGGTCGCCGTCCGGGACGCAGATCGCGTTCACCTCCGATCGCAGCGGCTCGCCGCAGATTTACGTGGTTGGCGTCGACGGCCTGAATCTCTCGAAGAAGACGTCGGAGTCGTACTGCGATCGGCCGACGTGGTCGCCGGCGCCGTTCAACGAGATCGCCTTCGCCGCGCGCAGCGGACCGGGATTCGATATCCGGGTCCTCGACCTCGTCACGGGTCTCACCAAGTCTCTGACCTTCGGGGAAGGCACGAACGAAAGCCCCGCGTTCTCGCCCAACGGACGCCACATCGTGTTCACCTCGACGCGATCGGGCAAGACACAGGTGTTCACCATGGCTCGTGACGGAAAGAACGTGCGCCAAATCACGAAAGCCGGCAACAACTACGAACCGGACTGGTCCAAATGACTGGAGTATCGACGATGAAAGCGGCTCGATCCATTGCCTTGCTGGTCGCGTGTGCAGCCCTCCTCACCGCGGTCGCCTGCGGTAAGAAGACGCCCCCGGTCGCGCGTCCGACGCCGCCGCCTCCCCCGCCGGCCGAGACCGCGCCGCCTCGCCCGCCCGCTCCTCCGGAGCCGGCCCGCGAACCGGTGAGTGTGCCTCCGGATCCGGTTCGCGACGACGCGATTTCATCGGCCTCGCTCGACGAGCTGAACAAGAACTCGCCGCTCAAGCCGGTGTACTTCGAGCTGGATAGCAGCGATCTGAGCGCGGCGAATCAGAAGACGCTCGACGAAGATGCCGCGCTGATCAAACGGTACTCCAGCTGGACCGTAACGATCGAAGGACACTGCGACGAGCGCGGGTCCGCCGAGTACAATCTGGCATTGGGTGAGCGTCGCGCGATGGCGGCGCGCACGTACCTGATCTCGCTGGGGATCGCGGCCACGCGGCTGCGAACCGTCAGCTATGGCAAGGAATTTCCGTTCGATCCGGGTCATGACGAGGCGGCGTTCGCCAAGAACCGCCGCGCCCACTTCGTCATCACCTCGAAGTGACCGTATGAAACACAGAGCTACCTCCGCACTCCTCGGCCTGATCCTCCTCGCGGTGGCATCGCCCGCGCGCGCCGCCAACAAAGAACATCAGCAGCTCATGGCCGATCTCCGCATGCTCCAGGAGCAGGCGCAGCTGCTGCAGAACCTGATCGGAACCGTGACGGAGGCGCTGAAAGCCGTCAATACGCGACTGGATCAGCAGGCCGAGACGACGCGGAAGAACTTCGCCGATCAGAAGCTGGTCATCGACAACCTGACGAACGACGTGCGCGTCATCCGGGAAAAACTGGATGACAACAACGTGCGGATCGGCTCGCTCACGCAGGAAGTCGAGTCGCTCCGCAGTTCGATGCAGCAGATCGGCACGCGTCCGTCCGCGACGACCGACGCCGGCGATCCGCAGGCCTCGCCTGCAGCGCCTGGCGTGGCGCCGTCGGCCGCTGCGTCGCCCAACGTCGGCGTCAGCGTGTCGCCGCAGAAACTGTTCGACTCGGCGATGAGCGATTACTACTCCGGTTTGTACGACCTCGCGATCAGCGGCTTCAGCGACTACATCAGAAGCTTCCCCAAAGCCGATCTCGCCGACGATGCGCAGGTCAACATCTGCTCGGCGTACATCCAGGATGGCAAGAACGACAAGGCCGTTGAAGCGTGCGACCTCGCCATCCGCACCTATCCCAACGGCGACAAGATTCCCGACGCGTACTACAAGAAAGGGCTCGCGCTCCAGAACCTGCGCGACATGAACGGCGCGCGTGAAGCGTGGGAGCACGTGGTGAAGGCCGCGCCCGACACCGACGCCGGACGGCTGGCGAAGCAGCGCCTCGATCAAATCAAGCGGCCGAACTAGAGTAGAATCGACCTTCTATGGGAAGCGTAAACAAGGTGATTCTGGTGGGCAATCTCGGGCGCGACGCCGAGTTGCGGTACACGCCGGGCGGCGCCGCGGTGGCGACGCTCAACATGGCGACCACCGAAGTCTGGAACGATAAGAGCGGGCAGCGCCAGGAAAAGACCGAATGGCACCGCGTCGTCTTCTGGGGAAAAGTCGCGGAGTCGCTGACCGAGTACCTGACGAAGGGCAAACAGGTCTACGTCGAAGGCCGCCTCGAGACGCGGCAGTGGAACGACAAGGACGGCAACAAGCGCTACACGACCGAGATCAAGGGCGACAAGATCGTGCTGCTCGGCGGTGGCGGCGGACGCGGAGCCGGCGTGTCGCGCGGCGGCGACGACAGCATGGCCGGCGTGCCTGCACATGGCAGCGACATGCCCGAGCAGCCGCTGACCGACGACGACATCCCCTTCTAGCGGAATTCCTCAGGCGGCATTCACATCGAACGCGGCGGTCAGCACCTTGCCGCCGCGTTTCATCTGTACGAACAACCGATAGGCTCCCGCTTTCGGAAACGCGTACGGAATCGTCACGCGGCTGTCCAGCGGCATGACGTGGCCGGCGTGAGGATCGGCGGCGCTCGCGCCGGCGAAACGCTGCATCGCGGCCATGGAAATGCTCCCCGACGGATGTAGATGCGCGAAGACGCTCCCGTCGACGCTCGCGACGACCAGGTGCGCCGCCATTCCCATGTAGGGCTCGACATCGAGCACGGTCCCCACCGCATCCTGCAGCGAGAAGCGCAGGTCGCGTTCGGCGCCCGACGAAGCCGGCGCCTGGCCGCGATCCCAGACGAGCCGCGAGCCGTCGCCGAAATCGAACGACACTGTCGGTGCCTCGCGCTGTGCGGCGCCGCTGAACCAGGAATCGTCCGGGTCCGTTGGCGCCGCCGAGCCCGCGGGCACGCTGAGATCGACACCGCTGACGAGCGTCTGCGCGTACCCGCTCTCGTGCACGATGTCGCCATACACGCGGTACCGGCCCGGTGGCAGAGGCGGCACATCCGCGTCGAAATCGAGCCCCGCCGTCGTCCGTGCGATCGGGTGAAGATGCGCCATCGCATCGAGCCCGGGCTCGCGGACCATGAACAGATGCATCAGCTTCCCGTGGTCCGGCATCAGCGCGTTGTACCGGCTCTCGGCGACCGGCTTGCCGGTCCACCGCGGATCGCGAATGCTCAACGTCATCGTCCGGCGATCGCCCTGCGCCGCGATTGACGCGTGGGCGTCAAACGGCCGGTACAGCACGGAGCTGCTGTAGCTCGACGCCTCCGCCGACCACCAGCGGCTCCCTCCCCACAACACAAGCACGGAGAAGACGCCGGCTATGGCAACGGCGATCCGGGCCCGGCGCCGGCGCGAGGCGTCGGGCTGGACTCCGGGAGGCAATCCGCTCTCGCGTACCGCGGTTCCGATGATCGTCAACAAGCCCGCCGTCAGAAAGACGCCGAGCGCCGCCAGTACCGCTCCGAGCCACGGCGCCATCCGACGCTCCGCCGTCGCGAGGGCGAGCACCGGGATCACCACCTCGCCCTTCCCCGCCGGTCCATCGACGGCAACGGCGAGTTGATACGACGTCGGCGTCATGAACCACAACTCGGCGGCGTAGAGCGTCGGATCGCCGGGCACCGGCGACGCCGGCTCTGGCGGCGGCGCTCCCTGAAGTCCGACGTTCCACTGTCCGGCGCGGACGGTGACCTGGTGAGAACCCGTCTTGTCGACGCCCGCGACGCGCACCGTCACCTGGGCGCGGCCGGGAATAACGCCGGGAAGGCGGACGCTGATCCGCACGTCGTACGGACCGGCCTTTCCACCGAAGAACGTGTCGGGACTGCCGACGTGCGCCATCGACATCGCCGCCAGCAGGAGCGCGGCGGCGCGCGCACGCCAGCGCGTCATCGTTGCACTCGCGACATCCAGTTGCCCCACCACAGTCCGCAGCGGGCGGAGACGAAGCCGATCACGAGCGCCATCAGCCAGCCGGCGGTGAGCCCCTCGGACGGATTCAACTGATACCAGCGCGCCTGGAACGCGGGGTCGGCGGAATACGGCATCCGGTGGCTGACGAAGAACCAGTTGCGCGCGGCAGGAGTCATCAGGAAGTCGGCGAATGGCCACTGCACGGCGACAAAGGCAACGAGGAACACGGCAGATGCGAGCAGCGCGAGCGTCCAGTCGTTCACGCGGCCGCGGGCGCGTTGCAGCAGCAGATCGAGCGCGAAGGCCGGCACGATCAGCAGCAGCGGAAAGTCCGTCGGCATGAAGTGATCGACCTGGACGTAGATCGGACCCAGGAGCGGCTGCGCCGGAAACAACGGCATGAGCACGAGCATGAACAGCGTCAGTCCGGTATAGACGGCCGCGATCGTCGTGGCTGGCCAGCGCGAGACGGACGCGCGGGCCGCGCTGATGATGAAGAACAGGAATACGCCGGCGCTCACCTGGTAGAGGTGCGAGCGGTGCATGTCCCAACGCTGCGTATGTTCGGTCGCGACCGTGGCGACGAGCAGCAGCAGCAAACCGGCCGCGAGCAGATAGAGCCTTCCAAGGTGGCCGCGATCGCCGATCGCGCGGTTCTGCCAGGCCAGGGTCATGAGCATCGCGCCGTACTGAATTGCCGCGATGCCGGCCGCCAGCAGCATGTGGGGCGGGCTGATGATCTTGACGTCAAGGCCGTAGGCGTTGTGCCACCAGTCATCGAACGGCGCGGACGTCACCATCGCAAACGCGCCCCAGATGCAGACCCACGCGCCGAGCGGCGCGCGAAATCCCCAGAACCTGACGGCCTTGCCGCGATCGGCGTCCGATCCGGCGAAGGTGGTCCTGAGCGCGACCCAGCCCGACGTCAGCCCGGCGACGACGCCGCCGAGATAGATGCCCAGGTGAGCCGGCGTCCAGAACGTGTCGCGGCCGATTGAGCGGTGCCACGAGATGTCCCAGATGACACCCAGAATCACGCTCGTCGAGGCGAACAGGACCGCGTAAATCGACCACGGGGCCGACGCTGATTCGGCCGTCCGGGCGCGTTCGAAGTGCTGGCTGTCGGGAAATGTCGTGGCGGATGTGGCCATACCTTACTTCTTGTCCTCTCGACCGTATCGATCTTCCAGGCGCACGACGTCGTGCAGCTCAGGCGTCGACACTTCGAAAATGTCGCTGTCGTCGATCGCGGTCATCCGGTGCACCGTCTTGGGCGTGACGTGGACGCGCTCGCCGGGGAACATTTCGCGCTTCACCAGCTTGCCGTCGATCTCGATCTCGAACAACAGCTTGCCCGAGTGCAGGTAAATCGTCTCGTCTTTCAGGTTGTGATACTGCAGGCTCAACGCGTGACCGGCATTCACGTGAATGAGCTTCCCGACATATCGTTCCGTCTTGGCCCAGTGGAGCTCGTAGCCCCAGGGTTTCTCCACACGCGTGATCTCGTCGCCCATCAGATAACTCCCTTGATCAGCGTCAGCCGGCCCAGCGTGGTCAGCAGGACGCGTTCGATTTCGTCGATTGTCGCCAGCTTCAGAATCCGCCGGGCCAGCGCACGCAATTCATCGCTGCGCAGCTCGGCGAGCACCTGCTTGGCGATGGGGATCGCTCCTGGCGTCATGCTGAACTCGGTCAGGCCCAAACCGACCAGCAGCGTCAGCAGCGCCGGGTCCGACGCCATTTCCCCGCAGAGCGACACCGGAATCCGCTGGCGCGAGGCCGCCCGCCGCACCATGAGGATCATGCGGAGGATGGCTGGATGCAGCGGTTCGTACAACCGCGAGACCCGTTCGTCCGCCCGGTCGACCGCCAGGCAGTACTGAATCAGATCGTTGGTCCCGATCGTGAAAAAGTCGACTTCCTTCGCGAGTTGATCCGCCGTGTACGCGGCGGCCGGAATCTCGATCATCACGCCGATCGGCACGCGCGGCACCGCCTCTCCGCGGCGCGCGAGGTCGGCGGCGGCCGCGACGACCATCGCGCGCGCGTCGCGAATCTGCTCGACGCTCGAGACGAAGGGGAACATGATCCGCAGGCTGCCGTGCCGCGCGGCGCGCAGCAGCGCCCGCAGCTGGACGCGGAACAGATCGGGCCGCGTCAGGCTCAGGCGGAGTCCGCGCAGGCCCTGACGGCTCGCGCGCGCTTCGTCCGGCTCCCAGCCGGCGCTCAACGGATGATGATGCGCGAGGCGTGAGGCGAGCTGCTCCTCGTCGACGTCGAAGGTGCGCACGGTCACCGATCCGGGAGCCATCCCTTCGAGCATGCCGCGATAGATTTCGTATTGACGATCCTCGTCGCCGATGTCCTCGGCGCCTCCGGTCACGAGGAATTCCGATCGGTAGAGGCCGATGCCCTCGGCGCCGGCGTACCGGGCGGCCGCGAGGTCGTCGGGAAATTCGATGTTCGCGTCGAGGCGGATCGGAACGCCGTCCGCAGTCGCCGCCGGCCGTTTGCGGTCCGCATCGACCGGCGCCGCGGGACGGTGATCGTCGGCGTGATGCGCCGCGCGCGCCAGCTCCTCGCTTGTCGGCTCGATGATGACTTCGCTCGCGCTGCCGTCGATGACGACAATCTGCCCGGCCCGGACGCGCTCGCTCGCGTTGTGGAGACCCACGACGGCAGGCACGTCCAGCGATCGCGCCAGGATGGCCGTGTGATACGTCCGGCTGCCCACGTCGGTGGCGAATCCGCGAACCCTGGTCCAATCGACCTGGGCCGCGATCGACGGCGTCAGCTCGTCGGCGATGAGCACCGACGACTCGTCCAGGTCGCGCAGCAGATCGCGCGGGGTCGCCACGCCCTGGCGCAGGTTCATGCGCAGCCGTCCGACGAGATCGGCGACGTCGCCGCGGCGCTCCTGCAGGTACGGATCGGCGAACTCCTCGAACATCGCGCTCACTTCGTGAAACACCTGCTGGACGGCCCACTCGGCGTTGACGCGCTGCTCGCGCACGATGTCGGCGACGCGGGAAACGAGCATCGGGTCGTCGAGCATCAGCAGCTGCGCGTCGAACAGCGACGCGAGCTCCGGGCGGCGGAGGGCGACGCGCGCGCGGATGTCGAGCAGCTGCTGCCGCGATCGCGCGCGGCTCTGCTCGAGCCGCGCGAGCTCGGGGCCAAGGCGCGTCTCACCGATCTGATACCGAAGCACTTGAGCGCGCTGGATCAGGATGACCGCGCGGCCCGATACGACGCCGGGCGACACGCCGATGCCGGTCAGGCGCCGCATACGTCCTCGCCGAAGCCCGACGCGACCAGGGCGCTCAGCGCCTCGATGGCATCGTGCTCGTCCGAACCGTCCGCGCTGATCGTAATCGTCATTCCGCGCGCGGCGGCGAGGAGCAGAATGCCCATGATGCTCTTGCCGTCCATTTCGCGTGCGTCCCGCGCCACGCGCACGTGCGCGTGATACCTGGTCGCGAGGTGGACGAACTTCGCGGCCGCCCGGGCGTGCATGCCCAACTGGTTCACGACGGTGACGGAACGAGAAGTCATACAGCGGGTGCCGGGTGCTTGGTGCCAGGTGCCGGGTGCGCTGCCAGGTGCCGGGTGCTGGGTGCTGTGCCTGGTGCTCTGCCTGGTGCTCTGCCTGGTGCCGTGATCGGTGCTGTACTGGCATCGCACTCGGCACCCGCTGCTCTACTGGCATCGCACTCGGCACCCGGCACCCAGCACGGCACCCGGCACTCGGCACCCTGCACCAGGCACCCGAGGTCAGACATTGCTCTTCTCTCCTCGCAGCAGGTCCGACGCCACCCAGATCGCGTTCCTCCCATCGTCTCGCATTTGGCGCGCCACCGCCAGCAGGTCCTGCGAGTGCGGCAGCTGGGCCAGCTTGATCAGCATGGGGAGGTTGACGCCGGTGATGACTTCGATGCGGTCCTTCTCGAGAAACGTGAGGCCGAGATTCGACGGCGTGCCGCCGAACATGTCGGTGAGCAGGAGAACCCCTTCCTCGCCCCGCACACGTTCGATGGCCTGCTCGATCTCCTCCCTCGCGTCATTGACATCGTCATGCCAGCCGATGGACACCGCGGTGAACTGCGGCAGATCGCCGACGATCATCTCCGCGGCATTGACGAGCTCGATCGCGAGCTGGCCGTGCGTGACGACCACGACACCGATCACGGCAGTGATCCTACGGCAGGTGGGTCAGGTTGGGCAGGCAAGGCAGGTGGGGAGTGCCTATACATGAGCAATATCCCGATGCCGCACCCGCACGCGCGCGCCGGCGAGGTCGGCCAGGGCGCGCCGCAGCCGTTCGGCGATCATGACGGAACGGTGGCGGCCGCCCGTACAGCCGATGGCGATCGTGAGGTAGCTCTTCCCTTCCGCCACGTAGTGCGGGACGACGAAGCGAACGTACTCCTCGAGCCGATCCATGAATTCACGGGTCGGCGCGTCCTTTTCCATGAATCTGGCGACCGCGCGGTCCCGCCCCGTCCGCGCGCGAAGCGTCGGGACGAAATGCGGATTCGGCAGACAGCGCACGTCGAACATGAGATCGGCGTCGACGGGCACGCCGTACTTGTAGCCGAAGCTCAGGAGCGTGATGACGAGCCCGCTCCGCGATCGGCCGCGCGTCAGGCCCATGAAAAACTGGCGCAGCTCGTGCACCGTCATGTCGGAGGTGTCGACGATTTCGTCCGCCATGCCGCGGATGACATTCAACCGCGACCGCTCGTCGCGAATCCCTTCGCTCGCCGATCGGCCCTGCGCGAGCGGGTGGGGGCGGCGCGTCTCGCTGAACCGCCGCACGAGCGCCGTGTGGCTGGCCTCGAGAAAAATCAGCATCGGATTGAGGCGCGCCATCTTCCACAACCACCCA
>Ga0207703_10005409_pt1 | contig 10278 bp, 7 predicted proteins | sample KBSSwiS12_FD_184304 | JGI IMG/M metagenome (GOLD analysis project Ga0207703, IMG submission 184304) | Switchgrass rhizosphere microbial communities from Kellogg Biological Station, Michigan, USA - KBS Switchgrass S1-2 (SPAdes) (version 2) | ecosystem: Host-associated > Plants > Roots >... | reverse complement strand
CTTTCCGCCGCAGCCGGCTTCCGGGAAGCCCACAGCCCTGCCGTCGGCGAAAGTCGATGCGCAAAAGATCGCGGGACGCTATGAGACCTCCCGCCGCGTCGAGCACGGCTTCCTGAGCGTTTTCTACCTGTTGCAACAGACTGTCATTGGAGCCAATCCCGACGGGACCATCAGCGCGCCGAAATTCCTGGCACCCGGGGATGCGCAGTTCCGCGAAGTGGCACCTGACATCTGGCAGGAAGTCGGCGGACATCGCCGCCTGGCGCTGCAAAATGTGAATGGCATTGCCACGGTCGCCGACAGTGATGACCCGACTTCGGTTCTGCAATTGGTGCCGCTGCGCCGTTCGGCGGCGTTGAATCTCACCGTGTTGCTGGGCTCATTGGCCATCCTGACGTTGGCCGTCGTCCTCTGGCCGATCACCTATTGGGTGAGACGGCACTATCAACGCCCGCTTTCCGAGGGCAGGAAACCGCGGACCGTCCTGCGCGTTGCCGCATTATTGGATCTGGCCTGGCTCGCAGTCTGGTTCATAGTGCTGACCCCGGTGCTCAGCATTGAGCTAGACTTCTACAGCACGGCGCTCGATCCGGTAATCCGGACACTGCAGGTGGCGGGTGTGGTTGTCATCGCGCTGGCGACAGTGGGTCTGTGGAATCTGTGGCGCCTTTGCGGGACCGAAGCGTCCTGGACCGCCCGTATTGGCAACGGCCTCATTGCCGCCGCGCTGATCGGGTTCGTGTGGATAGGCGTCATCGGAGGATTGATCTCATTCAACCTGAACTATTGAGCACGTGACGTTGGGACCCGCTGGCTACTGGCGGCTGCAGATCACGGGGTGGGCGCTGTTTGGTGCCATCAACGCGGCGGTTGCGCTGGGAGTAGCGCATATGCCGGTGATTGCGGCCATGGGTCAGGCTTTGGGCCTGGGCGCCGTGGGTTTCGGTCTGTCGCACCTGCTGTACCTGTGGATCCAACGTCAGGAGTTGATCCGCCGATCGGTCCAGATCCGCGTCCTGCACGTGGTGTTGTTCAGCCTGGGCCTCAGCATTCCCGCCGGCGTTCTCACCAGTCTGACGAAGCTGGCGGGTTGGCAGACCAGTGATCTGCCAATGGATGCAGGTATGCGTTGGTTGCTCGTGCCGCTGATTCACTCACTCAATTGGGTTCTGTGGCTGCTCCTCTGGGGCGCTTTGTACTTCTCACTGCGTTCATTCCGCGAGCGGGCCCTCGGGGAGCTGCGCGAAGCGCAGTTGGCGCGGGCATTGCATCTCGCCGAGTTGCGTTTGCTGAAGGCGCAGCTCAATCCTCACTTCCTGTTCAATGCACTCAACACGGTACGGGCCCTGATTGCCGAAGATCCCACCCGGGCTCAACAGGCTGTCACTCAACTGGCACGTACCCTGCGCTACACGCTGAATTCGGGGCAGGACGAGCTGGTGTCGCTCGAGCGGGAGCTGGCCATCGTCGATGACTATCTGGCCATCGAGGCGTTGCGCCTGGGAGATCGGTTGAGTCTCGTGCGGCGCATTGCCCCGGCAACGCGCGAGCGTCAGATTCCCGTGATGTTGCTGCAGAGTCTCGTTGAAAACGCCATCAAGCACGGAATCGCGCAATTACCCCAGGGCGGCGAGTTGAAAATCTCTTCGGAACTGCAGCCGGATGGGCTCGTGCTGACTGTGGAGAACGCACGTCCACGGGTCGCCGCGGAGGCTCTCGATTCCGACAGCATCGGGCTGCGTAACTCGGCGGAGCGGCTGCGATTGTTGTTCGGCCCGCGCGCGAGCCTGGATCTGGACGTCAGCCGGGCGGACCGTGCCGTGGCCCGTGTCTGCATTCCGATCAGCCCATGAAGGCTCTCATTGTCGATGATGAAGCATTGGCGCGCCGCGAGCTGCGGCGGCTGTTGAAGGAGCACGAGTGGGTTGAGATAGTCGGTGAGGCATCCAACATCGAGGAAGCCTTCACGCGAGTCAGTGAGCTCAGCCCGCAGTTGCTGTTTCTGGATATTCAGATGCCGGGTGGATCGGGATTCGACCTGCTCACGCGCCTCGAGGAGCCGCCGCAGGTCATCTTTACAACCGCCTACGATCAACACGCGGTACGTGCATTCGAGGTGAGCGCGCTGGACTATCTGCTCAAGCCCATCGAGCCCGAGCGGTTGACGGCTGCGTTGGCCAAGGTCGGCGCGCGTGATCCCGTCAGAACCTCGGATGTGCTCGAGCGGGTTTTCGTTCGCGACGGCTCCCGCTGCTGGTTCATTCCATTGCGGGAGGTGCGGTTGATCAGTGCGGACGGGAACTACCTGAAACTTTCCTGGGGGACTTTACAACCGCAGTTGGCTCGTCCCCTGACCGTTCTCGAGCAGCGCCTCGATCCGGCGCTGTTCTTCCGTGCCAACCGGAGTCAGATCATCAACCTGGATTTCATCGAAGCCGTCGAAGTTGGCGTGGGCGGTCGCTTGCACGTCCAACTTCGAGGTGGCCCGGAAGTCGAGATCTCGCGGCGCCAGGCACAGTTGTTCCGGCGCCGCGCACTGCCTTAGACTATTGGCGCAGGTCGAACCGGTCCAGGTTCATGACCTTGTGCCACGCGGCCACGAAGCTGCGTACGAACTGTTCCTGGGCGTCCGAGCTGCCGTAAACTTCCGCAAGGGCCCGCAACTGCGAGTTGGAGCCAAAGACGAGGTCCGCGCGGGTGGCCGTCCATTTGACCTGGCCGCTCTTGCGGTCACGGCCTTCATAGATGTCCTTGGATTGCGAGGTCGCGGTCCACTGCGTGCTCATGTCGAGCAGGTTCTTGAAGAAGTCGTTGGTCAGGACTTGCGGCGTCGTTGTGAGCACGCCGTGCCTGCTCTGCCCGACGTTTGTGTTCAACACCCGCAGGCCACCCACCAACACGGTCATCTCGGGCGCGGTCAGTGTGAGGAGTTGCGCCTTGTCGAGCAGCAAAGACTCGGCTGCCACGTTGGCCGAGGTGTGCTGATAGTTGCGGAAACCGTCCGCCACGGGTTCGAGCACCGAGAAAGACTCGACGTCGGTCTGCTCCTGCGAGGCGTCCATGCGGCCAGGCGAGAAGGGGACTTTGACATTCACGCCTGCATTCTTCGCGGCCTGCTCAACACCGGCGCAGCCGCCGAGGACAATCAGATCGGCCAGTGAGACCTTCTTGTTGCCCTTGTTGAACTCGGTCTGAACGCCTTCCAGTGTCTTCAGAACCTTTGCGAGTTGCGCGGGTTGGTTGGCCTCCCAGTCCTTCTGCGGTGCAAGACGAATACGGGCGCCATTGGCACCACCGCGTTTGTCGGAGCCGCGAAATGTGGATGCCGATGCCCACGCAGTTGAAACCAACTGTGAAACAGTCAGCCCGGATGCCAGTATCCTGCTCTTCAGAGCTGCAATGTCCGCGTCGTCTATGAGCGGGTGATTCACGGCCGGAATCGGGTCCTGCCAGATGAGCTCTTCCCTGGGCACTTCCGGGCCCAGGTAGCGGGCGCGGGGGCCCATGTCACGGTGAGTGAGCTTGAACCAGGCCCGAGCGAAGGCTTCCGCGAATTGTTGGGGTTGTTCGAGGAAGCGGCGCGAGATTTTCTCGTAGGCGGGATCAAAGCGTAGCGCGAGGTCGGTCGTCAGCATCGTCGGGGCCTTGCGCTTCGACCTGTCGTGCGCGTCCGGAATCGTGCCCGCACCGCCATTGTTCTTCGGCTGCCACTGGTGGGCGCCGGCAGGGCTCTTCGTCAGCTCCCAGTCATACCGGAACAGATTCTCGAAAAACTCGTTGCTCCACCGGGTGGGGGTGCTGGTCCAGGTGACTTCCAGGCCGCTGGTAATGGCATCTCCGGCGTAGCCCGTGCCGAAAGTGCTCTTCCAACCCAGTCCCTGGTGTTCGATGTCGCTGCCTTCGGGCTCAATACCAACATGGGACGCAGGGCCTGCTCCATGCGTCTTGCCGAAGGTGTGGCCGCCGGCAATCAGGGCAACCGTTTCCTCGTCATTCATGGCCATGCGGCCGAAGGTTTCGCGAATGTCGCGCGCCGCGGCCACGGGGTCCGGCTTTCCGTTGGGCCCTTCAGGATTCACGTAGATCAGACCCATCTGAACCGCGCCCAACGGCTTGGCCAGATCGCGCTCACCCGTGTAGCGGGTGTCGGAATTCAACCAGGCTGTTTCCGTGCCCCAGGAAACATCGTGGTCAGGCTCCCAGACATCGGCACGCCCGCCGGCAAAGCCGAACGTTCTGAAACCCATCGTTTCCAGGGCGACGTTGCCGGTCAGGATCATCAGGTCGGCCCAGGAGATGGCGCGGCCATATTTCTGTTTGATGGGCCACAGCAGGCGGCGCGCCTTTTCGAGGTTCGCGTTGTCCGGCCAACTGTTGAGAGGCGCGAACCGCTGCTGGCCCCGGCCGCCGCCGCCGCGGCCATCCCCGGTGCGATACGTGCCGGCGCTGTGCCAGGCCATGCGGATAAACAAAGGACCGTAATGACCGAAGTCCGCGGGCCACCAGTCCTGCGTGTCCGTCATCAATGCCGCGAGATCTTTTTTCAGGGCGTGATAGTCGAGCCGCTCGAACGCCCTGGCATAGTCAAAGTCTGCCTCCATGGGGTTTGACTTCGACGAATGCTGGTGCAGCAGATCGAGCGGCAGGTGCTTCGGCCACCAGTCCTTGTTGGTCGTGCCGCCGCCGATCTTGTGATTGAAAGGGCATTTTGATGCAGGTGCGTCGTCCACGTTCTACTCCCGGCTCGGATGGGTTTGGCCAGGGAATGGTAGTCCGGGACCCGACTGCGCGCTGTCGGTCTTTTCGATGGGGACGATAGACGGAGTCGATGGCTCTAGCGCATCGCAGCCGCAATCTGCGAGTCCAACTGGGGCTCCAGGCCCGCCGCGGACTTTCCGGCAAGATGGTGCGTGTCGCGATACATCACCCTGCCGTTGATGACTGCTTTGCAGACGCCGCCCGGACAAAGCTCTGCAGTCACATCAATCAGCCGTACGCCTGGCACCACGGCGGCAGCTGATTTCTCGGCGGCATAGATGCGCGGGTCCAGCACACTGGCCGCGGGTAGATCGCAGGCTTCGCGCGAGTACCAGAAGTGCCGCTCAGCCCTTGCGAGACAGGATGTCACATCGAAGGGAAACTCCGGTGTGTCGCGCAGCACTGCCATCCGGGCACCGGCAGCGCTCAACGCTCGCAAGGTCCGCAGAACTCCCTCGCGCACATTTGCCGCCAGCGCGGGACTCGCGTGGGCGTCGGGATTTTCGGGCCGATCCAACTTGTTGGTTGCGCTGCCGAGGATGATCAGCGTCGGCCGCAGAGCCACTATGTCGTGAATCGCCTGCTGTCGCCAGGCGATGCACTCAGGGTCATCATCGATTCCGGCTCCGGGGTCCACATCAACGGCGGCGCAACCCAGCTTGATGACCGTCGTGAGCTTCCAGTGATCGCGTTGAGCGATCTCAGTCATTGAGTCGAACCACTGTGCCGCATGTGAGTCGCCGAACAGGACGACGTTCGTGGCGGACGCTGGCGCCCCGAATGTGCATATCTTTACGGCCGAGGATCCGTCAACGCTCACGCAGTCGCGACGCGACATTTCGGCGAAATCCGCGCGCGTCGAGGACAGCGCCTGCATCTGCGGGCTGTTGTCCATGTGGCTGGCAAAGTGAAGCGCAAGCTCTGCGGTAACCAGCGAGACCGCCGCGAGGGCGCCGCCAAGAGCCAGCGTCAGCTTCGGGCTTTTGATCAGAGCGGGATCGCGGCGGATCGGATTCTCGATATATCGGTAGGTGACATAAGCAATACCCAGGGACGCGCCCGCGGCCGCGATCCGCTCAAAATCACCGCCCGCCGGATAGATCGCGGCAGTGAACACCAGGAATGGCCAGTGCCAGAGGTACCAGGAGTAAGAAAGACCGCCGAGCGTTTGCAGAGGCGCGGTGTTGAACAACGCCCCCACTCCGAGCAGGGGCAGTTCCGCGCCTGCCAGCATCGTGATCGCGGTGCCGACAACCGGAAAGAGTGCTCTCCAGCCGGGAAACGGCAGGGCGGAGTCGATCGTACAGGCGGATCCGATAATCAACAGCGTGCCGGCCCAGCCGGCTGCGATCCAGGTTGCGCGGCTCAATCTGATGGCACCGCGTGGAATCAGGGCCGCGAGCCCGCCGAGACCGAATTCCCATGCTCGCGTCGGCAGTGCGTAGAACGCAACGACGCGTGCGTGATCGGTCAGCCAGAGGTTGATTCCGAAGGAGACGATGGTGAGCAACGCCATCGAGGCGAGCAGCGCATTCCTGGAACGCCAGATGAGCAGTCCGAGCGCGATGAGCAGCGGCCAGAACAGGTAGAACTGCTCTTCAACCGACAGCGACCACGTATGTAGCAGTGGATTGAAGGTGACGCGGGCTGAAAAGTAATCTGAAGCGCTGTGAGCGAAGTACAGATTACTCACGTAAAGCGCGTTGGCACGAGCCGCATGCGCGGTGAGAATCAACTCGCGGGGCGAAAAGACCAGCGCGCCCACAATCAGCGTGGTCAACAGAACGAGCGCCGCCGCAGGCAGCAGGCGCCTGACCCGTTTGGCGTAAAAGCGCAGGAAATTCAGACTGGATGTCTTTTCGGTCTCCGTGACGAGCAGCCCGGTGATCAGATAGCCGGACAGCACGTAAAAGACATCGACGCCCACGAACCCGCCGGGAAGGCCGGCGATGTGACAATGGAAGGCGACGACGAGGAGGATTGCGATGGCCCGCAGTGCCTCAATGTCCGTTCGGACTTCGCGGACGCCCACGAAATCCGTGGCGCTTCGCGAGGTTAGCAGCACAGTCCTCTGTGCCAGGCTTGGAATCATTGTTATATCGCGCTCGGCGGACCTGCTCCGCTGCAACTGACATCACGGAAGCAATTTCCGTGCTGCATTCTCAGCTACCTTACCGCCTTGCAGTGAGGCTGTGTGACGACATTGTGTGTAGGACAAAGCCTGACATGCAAGATATTCAGCCTACTTTGGTCTGGCGCGGCGCGTTTCCTGCTACTGCACAAAGAGCCAGCATGAACATAGGTTAATCATGAAAACAAACACGCACGAGGAGCACATCCCTCACGAGTCGGAACGGACCTTGCCCTCCACAGGTGGCGCTCCGGGTGGCCGCAAAGCCGGGACCGTGCAGCCGGGCCTGGCTGATGCCGACAAGCGCGCGCGAACTGGAAAGGTGCAGGAGCCTGTCAGGAATACGCCGCCGGCAGGAAGCTGGAACGATGTTGCGCCGAACGAGTAAAGACTAAAGTTGGGGGACGCGATAGCTCGTCAGCAGGGCGTTGATCTTCGACGTGTCCTGCGCGAGGAGAGTATTCAGCTGGTCTCGAAGCGCGGTATTGTCGCGACGCACGCCCATGGCAATCTGAAACGTCATCGGATACTGCGCTGAGTCAATCGCGGGACTCACGGGTTCCACGCGCAAGGGAACCTTGGACCGCGCCGCGAAATAACCCGCCAAAGGTCCCCATACGACGGCTATATCGATGTCACCTTTGGCCACCGCACGAACGATTTCGGCGGGCGGGTTGGGCTTTGAGTAATCACCGTACAGCATGTAGCCCCGCACGTTCTGAGTGAGACCCCGGCGTGCGAGGGAATGCGCGGGCGGGGTATTCATGGCATTGTCACCGATCATCTGCACGCCGATAGTCCGCTCGCGTAGACGCGAGTCATCAAAAGTCAAGCCGGCGAGCGCATCACTCGCTCGCGTAACAAAGACATAGGTCGAGCGATAGTACGGTCGCGTCGTGGCAATCCTGTCGACGCCCGAAGCGACTCCGGGCCAGACGTCACACTTCGCCTCGGTGAGCGTGTTACGAACATATCCGCGCCGTTGAGCCCACCAGACATAGTTGACCTGCAGTCCCATCTGCTTTGACAACAGGGAGACGAGCTTGTTCTCAAAGCCCTGCCCGGCACGGTTGGAGAAGGGCAGGTTGTTAGGATCCGCGCAGACGGTCAATGATGCTGCCGCAATGAACAGTATCACTTGTCCGCGCCCTGGGTTGTCGTGGTGAAGTCGTTGGTGGTGCCCGGCGGGGCCTGCCAACCGATATCCTCATCAGCGGATTTCGGAACGGGAGCGGGTGATTGCGAGGGTGTCGCGCCGTTTTGGGCAGCCAGCGTCGCCGGCAGCGACAGCGATCTGACATAGGTTGCAATCTGCCACAACTGTTCGTCCGGCACCTTGCCTCCCCAGGCCGGCATGCCGTTCGGGCGTCCTTCGACCAGGGTCTGATGAATCTGCTCGAGCCTGCCACCATAGATCCATTCGTCATCCATCAGTGAGGGTCCCATGCCGCCGCCCCCGCTCGAATGACATCCGGAACAGTTGTATTGAACGAACAGGCGTTTGCCGGCGTTCACCGCATCCGGGTTGTCGTAGTATTGCGCCGCTCGCGGGTCCACTGTGGTCAAGGACTTTCCAACACCCGGCGTCAGTGCCGTGTCGATCACGCCGGACACGTTGCCAACACCCAGGTCCGACACGACGTCGGGATTCGATTTGTGACAGCCGGCTGCGACCAGCGGGAAGGCCAACGCCAGCCAGCTAATGAGGCAGCGCGAAGACATATAGCATCCCTCCGGCGGTTGTGTATTTGGGCAGATCTGACATTACGTTCACCATTCCCAGCGCCGCCGTTCCGTCACGCGGGTCGATCGGTCCGGAAACCACCGCACCCGACCAGCCTCCGACGCCCGACAGGACGGCGACATACTGGTGTCCGTCCGGGCCCTTGTATGTAACCGGTTGACCAATGATTCCGCTGGCCACTTTATAGCGCCATACCTCATCGCCGGTTTTCGCGTTCAGCGCCTTGAACCATCCGTCCATGGTGCCGTAGAAAACCAGGTTGCCCGCCGTGACCACCGTACCGGACCAGACTGGAAAGTTTTCCTTGACGACCCACACCGCCTTGCGGCGCACCGGATCCCAGGCGGTTACTTCGCCGCGATGGCCGCCCGGACCGGGTTTCATGTGCACCACGGCACCCACGTAGGGAGTTCCGGCGATGTAGTTGACTTCCTCGCTCCGCCAATCCATGCACATGTTTTCGTGCGGTATGTACATGAGGCCCGTGTCAGGACTGAAGCTGCTCGGATTCCAGTCCTTGGCGCCCGAGGCGGTCGGGCAGATGTCGTGAACCTCCTGCCCCAGCTTGGTCTGCTTGTCCGGATTGATGATGACCCGGCCGGTTCTCAGGTCGACGCCCTTGTTGGAGTTGACCGGTCCATAGGGGTCGGCGGACAAAACCTGGCCGTTGGTGCGGTCGATGACGTACAGCAGGCCGTTGCGATCCGGATGGATCAGCACCTTGTGCATCTTCCCTCCGAACGGCATGTCGAGCAGGACCTGCTCGTTGACCCCGTCATAGTCGTGCTCGTCATGCGGATTCATCTGATAGATCCAGCGAACGTGGCCACTGCCGGGATCCCGTGCGAACAGCGATGTCGTCCACTTGTTGTCGCCCGGCCGTTGATCGGCATTCCACGGACCCGGATTACCGGCGCCATAGATGATTGCGTCGAGCTCGGCATCGTAGTTGACCCAGCCCCAGACATTGCCGCCGCCGATCTTCCAGGCCTGGGCGGGCCAGGTGCTGACACCGAGGTCCTTTCCCTGGTCCTCGGGATAAAAATCCTTTGTCTCAGGCCCGATCAGCACATCGGCATCGGGTCCGGTGTTCCATCCCTTCCACAGCAGCTTGCCGGTATTCGCATCGAGAGCCACGATCCAGCCGCGCACACCCATCTCACCGCCGGAGTTGCCGACGTACACATGCCCCTTGGCCACCAGGGGTGCCATGGTGACGGTTTCACCGATGTTGATATTTCCAACACGCGTGCGCCAGACAGGTGCGCCGGTCTTCACGTCGAGGGCGATAACCTGGCCGTCCAGGGTGGTCATGATGTATTTGCCGTCACTGTAGGTGCCGCCACGATTGACGACGTCACAACACGCGACGCCCTGGCTGGCAGGAAAGGGCTTCGGTGCGAATTTCCATTTCAACGGCGCGCCCGGCTTGGTGAGATCCAACGCATAGACATAGTTGGGATACGCCGTCTCTATATACATGGTGTTGTCCACCACGATAGGAGCCGCTTCCTGGCCTTTGTTGACCCCGAGCGAGAAGGTGACGATCGGTGCCAGTCCCTTGATGTTGTCGGGGGTGATCTCCGTCTGGGTGGAATAACGGGTGCCGGCGAAATTCTTTGCCGGCATCGTCCACTGGCCATCA
>Ga0207703_10005408_pt1 | contig 10278 bp, 8 predicted proteins | sample KBSSwiS12_FD_184304 | JGI IMG/M metagenome (GOLD analysis project Ga0207703, IMG submission 184304) | Switchgrass rhizosphere microbial communities from Kellogg Biological Station, Michigan, USA - KBS Switchgrass S1-2 (SPAdes) (version 2) | ecosystem: Host-associated > Plants > Roots >... | reverse complement strand
GGATGGCAAACAGTACGTCGCGCTGATGGGTGGCCAGGGAGTCGTAGTGGCTCGCAGCGCAGAGCCGGGCGCCCCGCCGCCTCCCACCACTGCGCAGACGGTGTTCCCCAAGCTAATGACGTTCGTCCTGGACGGGAAGCCCTTGCAGTAGCGAGTATTTCGTCACCAGGTCCAGAAGCACGGGCCCGCGAATCGGCTTGGATATGTAGTCGTCCATGCCGGCGTCCAGGCAACGTTCGCGATCTCCACTCATCGCATGCGCCGTCATGGCGATGATCGGCGTGTGGGCGCCGGAATCTTTCTCTTTTTTGCGAATCAGCGCCGTCGCTTCAAAGCCGTCGATGTCCGGCATCTGCACGTCCATCAGAATCAGGTCGAAACGCTGCTTGTCCCACATCCTCACAGCGCTCTCGCCCGTATTGACCACCACCACCGTATGGCCCGCCCGTTCGAGAATCGCGCATGCCACGCGCTGGTTGACAGCGTTATCCTCCGCCAGAAGAATGTGCGCCCCGGAGCTGGCCGGGGTTGGCGCCGCGGTTCTGGCCGCGAGCTCGCGCAGATCCCGGGCAGTCCGATCGCCGCGATCCTGGCCGGCCATAGCATTGACAATCGCCACTCTTAGTTCCGCGCGCCGGATAGGTTTGGTGAGAAATGCCGATATGCCCAGGTTCCGGCAGCGCGCGAAGTCCCCCATATGGTCTCCGGAAGTCAACATCAAAATGAACGCCTTGGTCAAGCTGGGTGCAGCCAGGATGCGCTCCACCAATTCGAAGCCGTCTATTTCCGGCATGTGAACGTCAGTCAAAACCAGCCGGAAAGGTTGACCCCGCTCGGCATTGAGACGCATTTGCGCCAGGGCTTCCATAGCGCTTGCGACTGGTGTTGGATGCATGCCCCAGCTCCGCAGCGTGTCCGACAGAATACGCCGATTCGTCCGATTGTCATCCACCACCAGCACCGGGATTCCGTCCAGCGCCGCTTCTTCCTTCGGAAGCGCTAGTAACGCTTCCGGCGCGACGCCCAGCGTGGCAGTGAAGTGGAAGATGCTACCCTTGCCCGGCTCGCTTTCCACCCAAATCTGGCCGTTCATGGCCTTCACCAGCCGGGCGGAGATCGTCAAGCCGAGCCCGGTGCCCCCGAACTTCCGCGTGGTGGAACCATCCACCTGCGTGAACGCCTCGAAGATGAGCTGCTGCTTGTTCCGCGGAATTCCTATCCCGGTGTCGCTCACGGCGAATTGAAGGCCGAGCTTTCCGTGTTCTTGTGAGGCCAGATTCACATCCAACGCCACTTCGCCTTGCTCGGTAAACTTCACGGCATTGCCCAGCAGGTTTACCAGAATCTGGCGCAGACGGGTGACGTCTCCCACCGCGTATTCCGGCACGTCGGGCTGGACGTTGCAAACCAGCTCCAGACCCTTCTCATGGGCTTGCGCCGCGAGTACACGCACGCTTTCCTCGACGTGGTCACGCAGGTTGAAGGGAACCGGATCCAGCTCCAACCGTCCCGCCTCGATCTTGGAGAAGTCCAGAATGTCGTTGATCACGGTGAGCATCGATTCGGCTGAGAATTTCACCGTGTTCAGGCAATCGCGCTGCTCGGGTGTGAGCTCGGTGTCGAGCACCAGATCGGTCATGCCCATGACGCCGTTCATGGGGGTGCGTATTTCATGGCTCATGTTCGCCAGGAACTCGCTCTTGGCGCGGCTGGCCGCCTCGGCCTTTTCCTTGGCCTCCACCAGGTCCGCGGTGCGTGCAGCGACCTCCTGCTCCAGCTGATCGCGGTGACCGGTAAGTTCCTCGTCCCGGCGCTCGATTTCCACCAGCATCTGATTGAAAGTGTCGGTCAGCTGGCCCAGATCGTCATCCGCCTGTTTCACCGCCCGCAAGCCATAATTCTTTTCTAATGAGACCGTTCTGGCCACCTCCGCGAGATGCACAATCGGCTGCAGGATAATGCCTTGCAGCCGCGAAGAAAGGAGCAAAGCCAGCAGCGCCGTAGCGGTCAGGATCGCCAGAACGATCCCGGCAAACCGGCGGAGTCTGTCATGGAGCTCTTCCAAATCCGATTTGAGGCACACCGCGCCAATCTTCTGTCCCTTGAGCCATACGCTCTTGAACGCGATCAGCCGGTCGCCCTCGAACCAGGTGCGATCCACCGGCGGTGGTTCCACCTCTCGGCCGGCGGCTCCCTCGCGCCGGTATCTCGCGAAAACCATACCGTCGGGTTCGTAGAGGAACGCTGAAGTGATGTGCTGCTTGGCCTGGAGCGTCGAGAGCAGCTCCTCGGCCGCCGGACGGTCATTGAAACTCAGAGCTGCCGTGCTATTGGCGCTAAAGATCTCCGCGAGCACATCCAAGTCGTTCCGCATCGAGTTCCGGGCCGCAATCTGGTCATAGACCAGAAGCGCGGCGCAAGCCAGCATCAGCGCGCAACTAACCGTCGCCATGATGAGCAGACGAAGCTTGTGCTTGATGGGCAGATTGCGGTATCGGGTCGAAACGCTCATTGGAAACTCTTTGGTGCGGAGTGTGACAACTGGATGGCTAGCTCACTCTCGTCCCAGCGTGAATTCAACACCGAAATAAACTGTCCGCCCGCGATTGACGGGCATGGTGTCGCCAGAGTTATTCCCCCAATCCGGCAGCCATACCTGGTAGTTAGCAAGATTCTCGGCGTGCGCGAACAAGGCTACGCCGCCTTTGTCCTTGGATCCCAAGTAGCGCGAAAGATCGTAGCGAAAATTTGAGCTCAGCATGTGATATGCAGCGGGACTCGGATTAACCGTGGTGCCGCTGAACCCTCGAAGAGCGCCCTGGTAGTTGTCGAACATGCTTAGCGTCAGCCCGTTCTCGGCCCGGTAACTAAGCCCGCCTTTTACCCCTACGTTGGGAACCGGCGTGACGTTGCTGATTCCATTTCCGTCCTGGTTAGCCTGATAAGATACCGATCCGGTTAGGAAGAAGGTCTTTCTGAGATAGTAGTTTCCTTCCAGTTCGAATCCCTGAAATGTGGCTTCGCCCAGGTTTTCATACTTCCAGCGAACGGGCGTAGTGTCCACCACGATGCTGTCGGTTTGCCGGCTGTGGAAGTACGTGAGCGCGCCTTGGAAACGATTCGCTTGATAGCTCACGCTCAGGTCCAGCGTCCTGACCTGCTCGGGTTTCAGGTTAGGGTTTCCTTGCAGGCCAGGATGATTCAGCATGGTCTCGTTGATGCTGGGTGCACGGAAAGCGCCGCTATACAGGGCTTTCACGCCGAAATGGGAGGTAGGGTTCCAGATGGCCCCGATCCTGGGCACCACATTCAAACGAATGTCGTCGATTTTGTTCACCTGAAAGCCGCCCACCAATTTCACTGTGTCCAGCAGTTGATGGTCCCACTGCGCATAGAAAGCCGCTCCTGGACGCGAACCGTCGGAAATCTGGATCGGCGTGTCCAGGCCGAAGTAGGTTTCCTGCCCCTCAATGTGATTGAACAGCGTTCCAACCGTCAATCGATCCCGATTGGTTAGCGTGATGGAGTTGGTCCACTCCAGTACCAGCTCCTGAGAGTCCCGGCCGATATTGGGATACCCGTAGTTGTCGAAGGTGTTCCGGGTATACGTCGCATTGAAGCTCATATCCCAATCGTTAGTAGCTTTGACGGTATACCCCAGGTCCGCAAACCCTCGTCTCCATTTGTTCGACGCGATACTTCCGCGCACGAACGAGGGTGCGTGCGCTTCGGTGAAGGAGGACATGAAGGTGAGATTTTTATAGCTCGCTCCAAGATACGCTCCATCCCCGCTGTCAGCGAGCGTCAGGTTCTGAACTAGGGGAACGACCGGCGCCAGAGGATCTCCAATCAGCGAATTCGGGAGCACATAGTTCGTGTTCCAGTTGGGCATTTGGTGAAACTGGCCCGCTCCGAAAAGACTGAAGTCTCCGTGCTTGATCATCACCTGTCCGGAGTTGCCAACCACGCCTTGCGCCCCGCCAAATCCGTTGACCGTCAGGCCATTGCCTTCCGCTTTTTTCGTGATCAGATTGACCACGGCGGAGAACGCGTTAGATCCGTACAGCACCGAACCCGGTCCCTTGATAATCTCGATCTTCTCCAGGGCATTGACCGGGAATGCCTCCAGCAGATCGGTGATCAGGCCGCCCTCCAGCACCTCGCGAGTCGGCCGCCCGTTGATGAGGAACAGAATGTGACCGCCGTTGATTTTGGTCTGATCGCCGCGAGCCGCTATCAGGCTGCGGTCGGTGAAATAGGCGCTAGCGATGCTCAGTCCAGGCACCCGCTCCAGGACGTCCTGAAGCGTGGTTCCGCCGCAGCTCATCCTGGCTGATGACGGAGATCACGCCCGGGGCGTCCGCCAGGTTCTCCGAAAACTTAGACGCCGTGATGACTTTAGTGTCGAGCAGCGACTCCAGGTCAAGCGAGCCAAGATCGCTCCGTCCGCTCGACGGCGGCGTCTGTGAAGATACTTGCGCGGCCCCCAATCCAGCCATGCAAAGTGCGACGAAAAGCATCGCCCAAAACGATCGTAATGACTTCATAGAATTTCTCCCGTTTCGACCATTCTTGTCTTACTTCCTCTCCGCGAGGCTCAAAAGTTTGGAGCTGATGTGTAAGCCAGCTCGATCCGCTGCGTTGGGGTCGATTTCGATTCGCACCCGCGCGTCCTTCAATTTGAAATTGATGATTCCGCCGCTCGCCGTGAAGTCATCCGCTTCACCGACGGTCAGAATGCTGCGCCCCTTGAGTTCGTCCAACAGAAGGCGAAAACGCTTCCGCTCCGAAGCGCTCACGAAAACAATCTGACAGGTAGTGGCCTGCTGGGCGTTCAAGACACTTCGCACCACGAAAGCCCGATTCGCCACGGTCTTGTCGCGGACCACATCCTCGAGCGCCGTGCCAAACGGGTTTTGACCCAGCACGCAAATCGCAATGGGGTCTTCGGGACCCTTGAACGCGAATGCGGGCCATTCGACGAACTTGGCGAAGTTAAATAAGAAAGCTGCCTTAACTGGATATTCGTCCGCTACAGGTGTTGCCGCAGGCAGACAACCCCCGGCGAACGCCAATGCCAGAACAACCAGGCGGTGCGTCAGAGTCCCACTGACGGGCAGAGTCCGCCCGCGAGTCCGCGTCCTACTTCGTTTATCTTGCATCGCCTCGTTCGACGGAGAACCTTACGCCCTCGCACCTAAGGGCCCGTAAGCTAGTTATCGGCAGAATGAGCGCGGAGCCCAGGAATAGGGTTTCCCCTAATGGGAGGATGGGCTCTCAGGGCTGAGAATCGAGGATTTACGGAAGAGTCAGAGCCAGTAGTACGTTGCCGGGGATCCCCTGCCGGACCCCGACGTAGCCGGATGGGACAAACAAGATGCCGCCAGCCACAACCGGGCCTGCAGCGCCCATGGATCCGCCTTTTGCAGCAACCCCGTTTACCGTGGTGAAGTCCTGAATGGTGTTGTACTCCCAGATCACTTTTCCGTCGGAGCTCGAGAGCGCCCGCAGGATCCCGTCCCAAGCGCCCGAAAAGACCACGCCGGGGATCGCCGTCAGGGGACCCTCGTGTCCGGGATGTTGCTTCAGCGCTGGAGCCAGTTCGGGCAAAGTGAACCATTTGCGCTCGCCGTCCCGAAGCTGGACCGCGGCGATTCCTCCGGGACCCAGGCCGAAGTAGGCGTTCTGGTCGTCGGCCGCACCGCCCCACACGATCTTTCCGCCGAACTCGGACGTGTTGCTCACTAGCGCGGTCTTCCAGATCACCGCGCCTTTATTGTCCGGATCGTGAGCCCACACGTTACCGCTCTTTTGCCCGGCGACCAGGATCGTCCTTCCGTTTGGCAGCGTTTTCAAGATCGGCGGCGACCCGAAATCGTGATCCGGACCCAGTTCCTTCGGACAATTTTCCAGAGGCGTTGCACCGTTGCATCCCGCCAGCCAAATGTCCTTGGGCGTGTCCTGCACTGACCACAGGATCTTGCCGGTATTCAGGTCTATGGCCATGATCGCGTCGGTGGTGTCGGGCACAGGATCCGTGTAGGCATCGCCGGTTCCGATGTACAGCGCATGGCGCGCCGGATCGATCGTTGGCGAATTCCAAACGCCGGCGCCCGCGGGGCCAAAGCGCTGCACCCCATTCGAGTTTTTGCCGGCCGGCTTGGGTTCTTCGGCAATGGTGTACGTCTTCCAGATTTGCTTGCCGGTTGCAGCATCTAGCGCGACCACGCTGCCGCGAAACGTACAGCACGGATAAGTTTTGTTGGGACCCGCGCCTTCTTCGCCCGATGAAACCGGCACATACACGCGCCCGTCGAAGACCTTGGGAGCACCAGTGATCTTGGCCGAAGCGTGATCCTCCACGTGGACCTTCCAGATCTGCTGGCCGGTGGCCGCATCGACGGCATACGCGTTAGCTTTGCCATCGCCGAAGTAAGCGGCATACCTCGTACCTATGCGCTCGATGCCGACCGCGGTGCGCACACCCGATTCTGCCTGGAACATCCAATACACGCAGCCCATTCCAGCGTCGAGCGAGTAGACGGCGCCGGTATCCACTCCCACGAACACGCGCCCCGCCACGACCGTCGGCTGGCCATAGACCGACTTAACTCCGGGAAATCCGAAGGCCCATTTCAGTTTGAGCTTGGGCACGTCGGCGGCTGCGATGCCGGCGCTTTTCTGATCCTGAAAGCGCGTGTTGGCGGAACTCGCGCCCCATCCATTCCATGACGCGCTCGCCGCCGGATCGCCGAACCGAGCGTTGGCCGGGCATGGGTTGGTTTGCGCCGTCAAAACATTTCCGAACCACAACCAACACGCGGCCGCTGCTAGGAACAGTTTCATTCTTTGTTAGGATACTGCGGCTCGCGCAGACGCTGGCGGGAAAGACTTGCAGGATGACCTGCAAATGGACTAGACTAAGTCTAGTCCATGAAAGTGACCAATATCCACGAAGCCAAAACCCACTTTTCCAAATTAGTGGAGCGCGCCGCGGCGGGCGAAGAAATCGTCATCGGCAAGGCGGGCAAGCCGGTTGCACGCCTGGTGCCGTATGCGGCTCCCGCGCAGCCGAAGCGCAAGCCGGGGTCCTTGAAGGGCAAGATTAGAATCCTTCCGGGCTTTGACGAGATGGATAAGGAAATCGAAAAGTTGTTCTCTGGTGAACTCGATTGAGGCTGTTGCTGGACGCTCACGTTCTGTTGTGGTGGCTTTCCTCCAACCCCAGACTCTCGAAGAATGTACGAGCCGCGATCGAAGAATGCGAAGTGGCGTACGTGAGTGCCGCCACAGTTTGGGAGATCGCAATTAAGGTAGCCGCGCGAAAGCTGGAGTTTCGCGGCGACATGGAAGAGCAACTGGCGCTAAACGACTTCTATCCGTTGCCGATCACCGTTATCCACGCGCTGTGGGCGGCGAAACTCCCCCGTCACCATGCCGATCCGTTCGATCGGATGCTGGTCGCTCAGGCGTCCTTCGAATCGCTCACGCTGGTTACCGCCGATCCGCAGCTCGCAGTATACGGAGTACCTATCCTTCGGGCTTGATTACTCCTCGGCTGACCCGCCGACCTTCAGCACCGCCAGGAACGCCTCCTGCGGGATATCCACTTTCCCGACGCGTTTCATGCGGCGCTTGCCTTCCTTTTGCTTCTCCAGCAGCTTGCGTTTGCGCGAAATGTCGCCGCCGTAGCACTTGGCCAGCACGTTTTTGCGCATTCCCGAAATCGTTTCTCGCGCGATGATCTTGCTGCCGATAGCCGCCTGCAGCGCCACCTCGAACATCTGGCGCGGAATCAGCTTGCGTAGCCGCTCGATCAACATCTTCCCGCGCTCATAGGCGAAGTCCGTGTGCACGATCATCGACAATGCGTCCACCGGTTCTCCGGCTACCAGCACATCCAGCCGCACCATCTTCGAGATGCGATAGCCCGCCAGGTGATAATCCAGCGAAGCGTACCCTCGCGACGCCGATTTCAAGCGATCGTAAAAATCCATCACGATCTCATTGAGAGGCATCTCGTACATCAGCATCACGCGTCCGCCGCCGATGTATTCGAACTTCTTCTGGACCCCGCGCTTCTCTTCCAGCAGCTTGAGGATTTCGCCGATGTACTCTTCGCGCGTGATCACCGACGCTTCGATAATGGGTTCCTCGATCTTCTCGATCCCGGACGGATCCGGAAATTTGGATGGATTATCCACCTGCGCCACGGTCCCATCCGTGAGGGTGATTTTGTAGCGCACACCCGGGGCGGTGGTGATGAGGTCGATATTGAACTCGCGCTCCAGGCGCTCCTGCACGATCTCCAGGTGCAGCAAGCCCAGGAATCCGCAGCGGAACCCGAAGCCCAGCGCGGCTGAATTCTCGGGTTCGAAACTGAAGGCGCTGTCGTTCAGCCGCAGTTTTTCCAGCGCGTCGCGCAGCATGCCATGCTCGTGCGATTCCACCGGATACAGTCCCGCGAATACCATCGCTTTCAGCGGCTCGAATCCCGGCAGCGGTTCAGACGCGGGATTGGCGTGATCGATAATCGTGTCGCCGATCTGCGCATCGGAAACCGTTTTGATGTTTGCGAATAGAAATCCTACTTCGCCCGCGCTCAGCTCGTCGCACGGAATTGGTTTAGGCGATTGATATCCGACGCCGTCCACCTCGAACACCTTAGCGCTGGACCACAGCCGGATCTTCTGGCCCTTGTACAGCTTGCCTTCCAGCACGCGTGTCAGAATGATCACGCCACGGTACGGATCGAACCAGGAATCGAAAATCAGAGCGCGTAACGGTGCATCCGGTGAGCCTTTAGGCGGTGGAATCAGGTGCACTACTGCTTCGAGCGTTTCGTCGATGCCGATACCTTGCTTGGCGCTCACCAGGATCGCGTCCTTGGCGTCCAGACCGATCAACTGTTCGATCTGCTCGCGAATCCGCTCGGGTTCAGCCGACGGCAGATCGATCTTGTTGATCACCGGAATGATTTCGAGATTGTGGTGCAGGGCCAAATACGTATTGGCGAGCGTCTGTGCTTCCACGCCTTGGGAGGCATCCACCACCAGCAGCGCGCCTTCGCAGGCTTGCAGGCTACGCGACACTTCGTAGGAAAAATCGACGTGGCCCGGAGTGTCAATCAGGTTGAGCTGATAATCCAAGCCGTCTTTCGCGCGGTAATTCAGCCGTACTGCGTGCGCTTTGATGGTGATGCCGCGCTCGCGCTCCAGGTCCATCGAGTCGAGCACCTGCGCCATCATTTCGCGCTGGCTCAGCGCGCCCGTTACTTCGAGCAGACGGTCGGCCAGTGTGGACTTGCCGTGATCGATATGTGCGATGATGCTGAAATTCCGGATTCTCTGGGGATCCATGCTTACTTGCTGTTGTATGAGCGCGGTATGATTGAAGCCGAACCGGTATCCTGATTATCCCACGATGTCCCGTGAAACCCCACATTTTACTGGCGACGCCCGCGGCCTGAAGTTCGCCGTGGTCGTGTCGCGTTTCAATTCCGGAATCACCGAGAAGCTGCTGCAAGGAGCCCAGGAAGCGCTCAGCAAAGCCGGTGCAGCCAGCGTCTCGGTGTTCTATGTCCCCGGGGCGTTCGAGCTCCCGCTCGCCGCGCGCAAGTTGGCAGAAGCGTATGACGGAATTATTGCCCTGGGCGCCGTAATCCGCGGGGAAACGCCGCATTTCGACTACGTTTGTGACGCCGCGGCTCACGGCCTCTTACAGGTCTCTCTCGAAACCGGAACACCCGTAGCCTTCGGAGTGCTGACCACCGACACTCTGGCACAGGCCGAAGCCCGCGCCGGAGGCGAGCACGGCAACAAAGGGTATGACGCGGCCATGACCGCTATCGAGATGGCGCACTTCGGTAAGGCGCCCAGTAAGGCCATCGGAAAGTAACATGCCCGCACGCCACCGTTCCCGCCAGCGCGCTCTCCAGGTTCTATTCTCTTGCGACCTTCGCAAGCAACCCGTGGATGAAGCCATCGCTGCCTTCTACAAAACACTGGACTCGGAAGACGAGGATCCAAATCCCGAGCAGCCTGACGAATTTATGGAAGCGCTGGTCCACGGCGCGACCACCCAGGCCGAGGCGATCGATCAGCGCATCACTGCTAAGTCCGAGCACTGGCGTCTGGATCGCATGGCCGCCGTGGACCGCAATATCCTGCGCCTGGCCGTGTACGAAATGACAGATGTTGGCACGCCTGCGCCCGTCGTCATCGACGAAGCGCTGGAGCTCGCGCGAAAATTCTCGACCGACGAGTCGGTCGCGTTCAT
>Ga0207703_10005394_pt1 | contig 10294 bp, 7 predicted proteins | sample KBSSwiS12_FD_184304 | JGI IMG/M metagenome (GOLD analysis project Ga0207703, IMG submission 184304) | Switchgrass rhizosphere microbial communities from Kellogg Biological Station, Michigan, USA - KBS Switchgrass S1-2 (SPAdes) (version 2) | ecosystem: Host-associated > Plants > Roots >... | reverse complement strand
TGCTTTGCTGCAGGCAACCATCAAAACGCGTGTGCGCGACCTCAACGGCCTCAGCTTGCCGTGCTGAGGCCGGAAATCCGACAGCGGAGGCCAAGCTATGACTGGCCCGTTCTCGTCAGGTTCATGATTGATCGCACCTCGATGCTGCCAAGGCGCGCCAGCGGGATTCTGGAGGCCACCTCGACCGCGTCATCCTGGTCTTTGGCTTCGATCAGAACGAAACCAAGCAGCTGCTCCTTGGTCTCGGCAAAGGGACCATCGGTCACGAGAACTTTTCCGCCCCGCACCCTCACGGTGGTCGCCGTCCGCACAGATTGGAGGGCATGAGCAACGATGAAGTGACCGCTCGTTCGGAGCACGTCGTTGTAGGCCAAGGAGTCTTTCGTGAGGGCGTTCACCTCGGCTCTAGACATGGGGTTGGGGTTTTGCGTCACGGGCAAGCTGTCTTCAGTGCCGTAGACAAGACACAAATACTCCATGGCTTTCTCCAAAGATATGGCTATTGGCCGTCCGCTCTAACCTGAGGACGAACCAGTTGGCAGCGACCCGACACCGGCAAATATTTTCCATGTCGCCCATCCGCCGATCTCATGGGCGCGAAGAGGCGCGATTGCCCCGGCGAAAATGCCCCGGTGCTGAGCGCCAACAGCATTGGTGGTGGCGGGAAGGATCACGTCCCCTGATTGTGCGATGCCGGCGCGTTGGCCATATCGGGCGAGGCCATCATCGACGGAGAGGTGGTGGTCGACACGACGGACGCACAAACTTTTCGGAACTGCAGGCACAGCTCGCCGCGGGTAGACAGGGTCGGCTTGTTTACTACGCTTTCGATCTGCTCTGGCGGGGTGGGGATATCCGCACACTGCCGCAGATTGAGCGTAAGCAGCGACTGCTCGACCTTCTCGGGGAAAACGACATCGAGATGCCAGTACTCTACTCCGAACATCTTACCGGGGACGGGCAGGAGATGTTTAAGCACGCCGCCAAACTAAACTGGGAGGGCATCGTCTCGAAGCGGGCGGATGCGCCGTATCGATCTGAGCGAAATGAGAGCTGGCTGAAAATCAAAACAACCCAGCGTGAGAAATTCCCCGTGGTCGGGTTCGTTCAAGATCCCACCGGGGTCGCCGCTCTGTACCTCGGCAAGCAGCAGGGCAAGGAACTGGTCTACATCGGGAAGGTCGGGACGGGCTGGTCCCGCGCAGTCTCCAGCGAAATTCGCAAGCAGCTAGGCGGTGTGGTCAGTCCGAAATCAATGCTAACCAAACCCATCAGGAAGCCAAAGGCCACATGGGTCGAGCCGAAGTTCTTTGCCGACGTTGAGTACAGAGACATCATGTCGGAAGGCTTGCTCCGAGCAAGCTCCTTTAGGGGGCTTCTCGGAACTGGGTTGGGCGAGCGGGCCGTTCGCCCATTCCTTCAGCGCAGGTGTCTCCATCGGGTCCTGCTTATCGCAGAATACGCACTTTAATTCGGTGCGTCCGCTGTAGCTGGGCACAGGGATCATACGTTTCCCGCAGTGCAAACAACGTGTCACAGGATCCATAGCGTCCTCCCGTGCTGTTCCAAGCGTAGGAACCGCTGTTTTAATGCGGAGTTATGCATGAATTGAAGGGAGGACAAGATGCAGACGGCAATCGACCGGGTAATGCAGACCTTTACGTTGATGGCCAACCTCAGTCCCGAGGAGGCGCGAGCCACCCGCGAAAGATTGGCGCAGTATTTGACCGGAATAGACGCTGACGAAAAGGCGCTTGCGGTTGAGGGGCTTCGCTATTTGCGCGGACCAGGCCGTGTTGCGCGGCGAAGAATGGCGAGGGAAGCAACATGACGGATAGCCTGACCATGAGGGATCAGCCTGACCGCAGCAAAATTAATATGACCGAGGACTATGAGGTGCACTACTGGACCAAGCACCTGAACATCTCGAAGGAAGAACTTCAGAAGATTGTCGATCAGGTTGGAAATTCAGCCGCCGCTGTCCGTAAGGAACTGGCGGCGTAACTGAAGGCGTGGGGTATGCTCGCGATCTTTGGAGCGGGGTCCCCACGCTTTTTCTTTCGCGGATCGTGCAGCAGGCCAGCACGCTTCTAATCTCCGGCCTGAACTTGTGGAGGAACGAATCGGTCGAGGCTCCGTTTCCTCGGCTATGACCGACACTGACCTAGTAGAGCAGTCCTTCGCGATCGCCTGGAGTGTACTTGAGAAATCCGGTGAGCTCAGGGATCCAAACTGGTCTGCGAATTTCTTGCTTGATGAAATCATAGGAATGCTCAGGTCCGGCGAACGGCGCAGGCTCGTTCTTTCGAACTGCGCAATAGATGCATACCGACATCAGCCGGTCAAACTCGTCTCATGATCGACCCTGCCTGCAAAGGTCTGTCTCGGCATTGGCTGAGTGTGCGAGAACAATCCCCAACGCGCGTGGACGGATGAACTGGGCTGTCAGTGCGGAGTCGGGATACCTTGCGAGTGCCAATGGAAGAACCCGCTACGAGCGGAGTGATCGCGAACGGTCATTCGTTGAGGGCGCAGAGGTGACGTTCTGACCGGTAGGCCCGTTGCAACGGATGCGCCTGATCCGGCGCCTATAGCTGGCATGCCCTGAGGGAGTTGGCATCGTCAGCAACGTCGGAGGCAGAACGCCATAAGTTCGAGGCCAGGATCGTGGCCGGCGAGCGCATCACCGGCGCCGATTAGCTCGCACATCGCGGACGGCGTCGGCTTGATGAGCATCCACTATGCCTGACGGGGCTCCGCCTCTGCCGGAACGATATCGCGGCCGGCGCTGCTTGAGCGACGGCGGCTCCTGGCAAAGTGTATGGCCGCTTTGGAGAGCAAAGCGGACCTCTCCCCGTCGCCAGCCGACATCCGCAAATGAGACCCAAAAGAGACATTCGAGGCGAGCATTTTGCGGCTCAGGAACACCAGTCCGTGGTTCGGTTTTTGATCAGGGATCATCTCAGAAAAAAGGGCAGCCGCTTCACTCTGCCCGCTCGATAATTTTACACACTCGATCGTTCGTGCAGAACGCGACTAGCCACCTTGCCTCCCGACACGAGGCGGCTTCGCCGGGTCCATCGCTGGCACGAGGTTAGTCGGTAACGTCACCACTTCTAAGTTGGACCTAGGTCCCATATGGACCCCATCTGGGCTGGTTGGCGATCATCGCGAATGTCGGCGGTCCTCGCGTGCTCGCCGCGCAGACGCGGGGCGAAGTTTGACCGACCAAAACCCAGTTTTGCCTTGTCGCCACATCGAGGTCACGGATGCGGTTTCGGCTCTTGCAGGGTCATAATGTTTGGTCCGTGAGGTGAAGCACGATGGTATCCGATGCTGACCTTCGAAAAAACTATCGCGCACGTTTCTCTCCCGGAACGGTTGTAAACTTCAGCTAATGGGCGGAGATCGAACAGGCGCGCATCCGCTTTGTCCTCGACGCCGGACGTGAGGCGCGTTTCCGTGTGGGGGCGCTTGTGGGGTGAAATGGATCTAGGCAGGTGCCGCCGCTTTGCGTTCCGGCGGGCGCCAGGTTCGCTAGAATTCGTTGAGTTAAAAAAGTGCTACCAGTTAGACGGCGCTCTTGACGTGTTGAGTAGCAGATCATTTAACGTGACGGGTTGTTGAGCTGGACCAAGGTGTTTGGAGCGTCTCATAATTCGGCGATGGCAAGCAGCATATGGACGATCGAATATTTTAGCTGTCACAGTTGCGGCCTGCCTTACACGGCGACAAGGGAGCACCATCCAGAAAGGCATTCAGGCAGCTTCAAGTGTGAGGTCTGCGCGACTAAAGTCCATGAGTGGTCAGGCAATTATGACTTTTTCGATTGGAAAGTTGACCAGGTGAAGTCGCCCGTGTTTGGGAAAAGGTGGGGGTGATCGAGCATCGGATCCTCGAATTTTCGTTGTCAGCCGCTGTCACCCATCAGGCGCCAGCATCTTTGCCTTCAGCCGCGCCTCCGCTGCACGCGATCCCCGTCCTAGGGCCGTCTGTTTGGCCACTCCAAAATATCGGCGCCGCGGCGACCACAAGCCTCACAGATAAACCTGGGCCCGAGATCGGACAGGCGCACACCATCGGGCCAGCGCCAACGACGTCCGGCCTACCCGCTACTTTTCAGAACTGGCCCGGTTGAGCAGGTGGACTGGGCCAATCCGATCGCAGATTGTTCGGGTTATTCCGATCGAACAAGTCCTGCCTAATAAGGCCGCTCGGGCGAGCAATTGAGGGTGGGATTCTGCGAGGCTCATGGCTTGGTGCGACTACGACCTCGGGCCGCACGACGCAATTGGCAGGATAGGCAGCGTATTGGCAGTAGACTACTGCACTCCCCGTTCCAGCGCTTCCAGCTAAGAACCCGGTTATCAGCGACGCCGACAACGCGATTGATCGCTTCATTGTTTGCCTCCCGTGGCCAACCTAATCCCGTAGCCGATCCACGAACAGCATGATCGCAAAAGGGGTATGGCGCTATGCAAAAGTGGCAAGATTATTGAGCGACGGATTTCCGTTTCGGGTCCAAATGCCGACGTGGCGCGAATGTCCGGTTCTGGCGGATTGTGTTGAAAAACTCGACTGTTGAAGCCGAAGGAGATCGCTGATTCATTTCCCCTTGGTGGGTGGAGACTTGAATCGATGATGGGTCAGCGGCAGGTCGATCAGGCGGCACTGTTCTACGAGTTCTCGCTTGAGCGACATGTTCCGGGCGGTCACTTGCTGAGGTCGATTGATCGCTTTGTCGATTTGTCAGAAGTTCGGGGCCATCTGGCGCCATTTTATAGCTCGACCGGCCGGCCTTCGATTGATCCCGAACTGCTTGTCCGGATGTTGCTGGTTGGCTACTGCTACGGCATTCGCTCCGAACGGCGGTTGTGCGAGGAGGTGCATCTGAATCTCGCCTACCGCTGGTTCTGCCGGCTCGGCCTCGATGGCGAGGTGCCGGACCACTCGACCTTCTCCAAGAATAGGCATGGCCGCTTCCGCGATTGCGATCTGCTGCGCAAGCTGTTCGAGACCGTAGTCCGACGCTGCATAGCAGAAGGGCTGGTTGATGGGACGGCCTTCGCTGTCGATGCCAGCCTGATTGCTGCCGATGCCAACAAGCAGCGCTCTGCCGCCGGGTCTGATGATGTCGACTGGAAGGCCATCGCCAGGACACGCCGATCCGTCCAGGAATATCTCGATACCCTGGATGAGGCTGCCTGGGGCGCAGCCAGCGAGACGGTACCGAAATTCATCTCCAGATCGGATCCGGCCGCGCAATGGACCGGCGCTCACAAAGGGCATGCCTTCTTTGCCTACGCCGATAACTACCTGATCGACCTGAAGGCGGCGATCATCGTCGATGTCGAGGCGACGCGAGCTATCCGGCAGGCCGAGGTCGGTGCGGCACGTACAATGATTGAGCGCACCGAAGATCGCCTTGGGCTCTGTCCCGAGCGCCTGGCCGCCGACAGTGCTTACGGCTCAGCTGAGATGCTGGGGTGGCTGGTTAACGAGCACGCGATCGAGCCGCACATTCCGGTGTTCGACAAGTCGGCCCGAGACGATGGGACGTTCTCCCGCGAAGACTTCGCCTACGATCAGGAACACGATCTGTACGTCTGCCCAGCGGGCAAGGTGCTGAGCTCTACCGGAACTCTGGTGAATGATGGGGCAACACTGCTTTACCGCGCCAGCAAGTATGACTGCGATGCTTGCGAACTGAAGCCGCGGTGTTGTCCGAAAATGCCTGCCCGCAAGGTCCCGCGTTCAATCCACGAACAGGCCCGAGACGTTGCGCGCGACATCGCGAAGACCGATGCCTATGTCAGGTCGCGCCGTGAACGGAAGAAGATCGAAATGCTGTTCGCGCACCTGAAGCGCATCCTGCGCCTCGATCGGCTCAGGCTGAGAGGTCCATTTGGTGCTCACGACGAGTTCCTGCTGGCTGCCACCGCCAGAACCTCCGAAAGCTGGCAAAGCTGATCCCGCTGCCTGCCCCAATGCTGGCCTGAGAGCAAACAAACTTCACGCACGCCCTGATTCCTTGCAACATCCCAAACATTTGAGCCGCCGACTTCTTCAACACAATCGGCGCGAAGCGGACATCAGGCAAGACGCCGATTCTAATTAGGTGCTGTCTCCGGACCCTACTTAAAGAAATCGAATAGGCAATCAGCTCACATGGTGGCCGTTACGTTAGTCCGCAGGACAAAGGTTCATCGCCAGTTTCGGCAACATCCTTCCTGGTACCGAGCCGGACGACGCCTGGCCGATATCGTAAGCTTGCAGCATTGGTTCGAAACAGCGATGCAATACTGCCCAACGCGCCCTCATTTGACGCAGCGGCGGCAAATTCTGCGGACGAGGCCGTACCGCCCATAGCCGCCAGGATGATTGGCACGTCGATGCCAAGAACGTCACACAGCGCGGTCCTAAGCATTAGGTATCCTCCGCAGGGCCCGGGCTACTCTGCCGGCAGGCTATCACAAGTCGGTGGTGCGAAGCGCAACTGGCGAGCGACTTAGATGCTTGCCCCATCCGCTCCGGGTCAAAGCTGGCCCTTCCCCGCGAATGACCGCTTCTGTCGGATTTTGTTGCAAAAGTCTTTTTGGGGTGACGAACGAAAATTTTGAGAGCCGCTGATGCGTTTTGCGCGCGACTAAAAGCTCTTGGCCTGATGAGAAGGCATATCGCATCGTACCATCGAGATAGCCAACAGTGCCAACCACGGTCGTTCCGGTATGCCCGCTATTCGGCACGCTTACTCGACGGGAAGCTCGTCGCGAAGTCTAGCGAGTCAATTGGATTCACTCGCTCTAGACCCACTATCGCCGTACCGAGTTCTCTTAGGTAATAGGTAAAACCCGCTGACAATTTGCAGCCTTAATCCCGGAGTTCTAGGGAAAGGAGCGGCTAAGCCGACGATGTCCGCTCACCATCCGACGCGCGGGCAGCGCTTGTCTTGTAAAGCGAAACAGCGGCGGGAACGGCTAAGAATGGTTACGCAACGACGCTCCATAGGGGCAGAGGCGTTGTTCTGGGGCGAGGCAATCAGCACGCTGCAAGTCCTCTCGGTGAGCTGGACAACGAAAAGGCTTGAATGGAACTCCAGCAAATCAGATAATCCTTTTTTGGTCCTAAGCTCTGTAATAAGGTATCGAGAGGTGGCCCGATAGCACCATCAGAATAGGCGTCTGATGCGCCGTTTGATTGACACCGCCCCAAGGGACGGAAAATTCGTCATCCTCGAGGAAGATGCGAGCGGCAAATATAATGTCGCCTGCTGGTCGCTTGAAGCGGGTGGGTGGGTCGCTGAAAGCGGCGAGCCAATTAAGATTGCGCCAATGTATTGGCATCCGATAGGGGGTCAGAAATATGCTCAGCAAGGCCTCGATCCCGATTTCTCCTTAAGGCCGGATCCGGATGCGCCGCAGCAAACGACTGCCAGCGCCGTGGCTGCATCTCGTACAGTTGCACCTGCACCAGTAACCGCTGCAGAACTCGAGCTGCGGACCATTCCGACCGAAATCAAGCGAGCCTGGCCAACGCGCTTGAAATTTGCCGCCTCCGCAATCGCCGCAAGCCTCGTCGTTGCGGTGTTCGCGGTTATGCATTTCTTGGAGGTCGGTTCCCACGTGACGCGATATGCCAGTCTCCGGGATAGCGTCGAGGTCAGCACAATCGGCGAGCAGGGTGTCAAGCAAGCGGGTCAACCTTCAGAGAACGAACAAGGTCAAAAGGTTCTAGCGGAGGAGCTTGCCAACGCCCGTCTTGCCGTCGATGAGCTCAATCAGAAGCTACGAGCGGAAGCCGCGGCCGCAGCACAATCTCTCGCGGAGGAGCACGAACGGACCGTCGCACTCACGCTGGCCATTAACGCTGCGCGAGAGGCGCTGACGGCGAACACGGCTCAGCATCGCCAGGCGCTCGAAGACGAACGCGCACGCACCGCCGCTCTAACGGGCGAGCTGACAACGGTACAACGCGAGATCAAGACCCAAGCCGAGCAGTCGCAAAAGGCGGTCGATGCAGCCGCTAAACAGAAGCAGGCGGCGGAGGCCGCCACCGTGGAATTGCGACAATCCCTGCAGCAGGAGCAAAAGAAGACCGCCGCTCTGATACAGGAAGCTAAGGTCGCGCAAGGAATAGCGACGGGTGCTAAGCAACAGCGCCGCGCACTCGAAGAAGCACAGGCCCGTACCGCAGCGCTCGCCAGCGAGCTTGCGGGAGCGCGCCGCGAGATCGAGACCCAAGCCGCGCAGTCGCAAAAGGTGGTCGAGGAAGCCGCTAAACAGAAGCAGGCGGCGGAGGCCGCCACCGTGGAATTGCGACAATCCCTGCAGCAGGAGCAAACGAAGACCGCCGCCCTGGTACAGGAAGCCAAGACGACGCAAGCGTCGAGAGCAAGCGTCGAGCCGGAGCGCCGCGCACTCGAAGCAGCACAGGCCCGTGCCGCAGCGCTCGCCAGCGAGCTTGCGGGAGCGCGCCGCGAGATCGAGACCCAAGCTGCGCAGTCGCAAAAGGTGGTCGAGGAAGCCCTGCAGCAGAAGCAAGCGGCAGAGGCAGCTACCGCGGATTTGCGACAATCCCTGCAGCAGGAGCAAACGAAGACCGCCGCCCTGGTACAGGAAGCCAAGACGACGCAAGCGTCGACAGCAAGCGTCGAGCCGGAGCGCCGCGCACTCGAAGCAGCACAGGCCCGTGCCGTAGCGCTCGCCAGCGAGCTTGCGGCAGCGCGCCGCGAGATCGAGACCCAAGCCGCGCAGTCGCAAAAGGTGGTCGAGGAAGCCCTGCAGCAGAAGCAAGCGGCAGAGGCCGCCACCGTGGAATTGCGACAATCCCTGCAGCAGGAGCAAACGAAGACCGCCGCCCTGGTACAGGAAGCCAAGACGACGCAAGCATCGACAGCAAGCGTCGAGCCAGAGCGCCGCGCACTCGAAGAAGCACATCGCCAGGCGCTCGAAGACGAACGAGCGCGCACCGCCGCTCTAACGGGTGAGCTGACAACGGTACAACGCGAGATCGAGACCCAAGCTGCGCAGTCGCAAAAGGCGGTCGATGAAGCCCTGCAGCAGAAGCAAGCGGCAGAGGCAGCTACCGCGGATTTGCGACAATCGCTGCAGCAGGAGCGTCAGCGGGTCGACATGCTGTCGAGTGAGGTGCGGCAGAAGCTCAAGGCACTGGCAAAACTGTCGCGCCAAGAGAGCGACAAAACCGCATCAAACCAGGCGGCCGATGCGAATGCCGAACTGAGACCGTCTCTACCTCGAAAGCGGGGACAGCGTAGCACGCCAGATGCTGAAACCCCGGGACAATCTACAGGGACGGCCGCGACAGAGCAGGGTGAACCGGCCGGGCTCTTGACACGCGCCAAAGCGCTTGTTGGCCAGGGAAATATTCGCGCGGCGCGGGACGTGCTCGAGCTTGCTGTCGGAACGGGCAGCGCTCAAGCAACCTTCGCCCTCGCGGAGACTTATGATCCGAATGTCCTCGCGACATGGAGGACACGTGGGACCCTGGGCGATGTGACAAAGGCACGCGACCTATACAAGAAGGCTTACGACGCAGGCATTGAAGCGGCCAAGGATCGTTCTCAGGCATTAGTTTTTAGTGATGGCGAACGAAAGCCGGCGAGTTGGTTTGGGCGCGAAGAGACTGTTCGATGAATCAGGACCGCGATGGCGTTTAGTTGTTCTAAGTCTAAGCTGCATCAGCGACTCGCTAAGGTGGGCAAGTCGGCAGAAGGCTCAATGCAGGGCTAAATCTCTGAGCGTGTGACTGATCCGCGTGACTACGCTGTCCCACTGCCTTTTTTCCGCGGCGGGATAATTAATTGAGCACGTAGTTCATGGCACCCGTCGGCCGATTGCAGCGTTTTTCAGATGCGGCCCTCATACCGATCAGTTGGGCCACACCGACATCGGCTCGACGAGTGACTTGATACTGGCAAAGCTCCAGCGTCCGCCCTGTCGGTCGCCAGCTTGAACAGCATTGCCTTCGTGTTATTCCAGTCAGCTACTGCCAGCGACGACAACAATCCCGGCATCTGCATCAACAACGCTTCGTTCGCCAATTTTGTCGTTGCGCAAGATTTTGGCGACAATCTTAATTGCTTCGTCCGTAATGTCGGCGTCAGCGGGGCAGTTGCCATCGGCATGACCACGATGAGTCAGACGTCCTCGACCGTCATGACGATCTACCGCAACAAACGCGGGACGGCGTATCCGTAATGGTTGGAAGGTTGGGCGGGCCCGCTTCGAGAACGCGAAGCGACCCCTAATCGCGCAGTACGCTGGTCCAAGTGTCA
>Ga0207703_10005390_pt1 | contig 10300 bp, 9 predicted proteins | sample KBSSwiS12_FD_184304 | JGI IMG/M metagenome (GOLD analysis project Ga0207703, IMG submission 184304) | Switchgrass rhizosphere microbial communities from Kellogg Biological Station, Michigan, USA - KBS Switchgrass S1-2 (SPAdes) (version 2) | ecosystem: Host-associated > Plants > Roots >... | reverse complement strand
TGGCTTCAGCGAGGCCGCCTTCGGACTGGGCGCCGGACTTTTCTTCATTGCGTATTTCTTGTTTGAGGTGCCTTCGAACCTCTTTCTGGAGCGGGTTGGCGCGCGGGTCTGGATTGCCCGCATCATGATCTCCTGGGGGATCGTCTCGGCCGCGTTCGCCTTTATCCCGTCGATTTCGGGGGCAATCGGCGTTTCGAACGAAACGGTTTTCTATACCCTTCGGCTGTTGCTCGGCGCATGCGAGGCGGGCTTCTTTCCCGGCATCATCTTTTATCTGACCCTGTGGTTTCCGGCGGTATATCGCGCGCGGGTCGTCAGCTACTTCATGCTGGCAATCCCGATTTCGTCCATTGTCGGGTCGCCGATCTCCGGAATGTTGCTGAACCTGACTGGCTTGGGGTTGGAAGGCTGGCAATGGCTATTCGTTCTTGAGGCGCTGCCATCGATTTTGGTGGGACTCGGTGTGTTTTTCTATCTCACCGATTTTCCGCGCCAGGCCAAGTGGCTGCAACAAGACGAAATTGCGTGGCTGGAGAACGTGCAGGCAACCGAGAAGAGCAACAAGGAGAAAGTCGAACATCTTTCATTGTTTCAGGCGCTCACCGATATCCGCATCCTGCTGTGCGCCCTGGTCTACTTCTGTTTGAATGCGGCGAGCTACGGAGTTGCCTTCTTCCTGCCGACCATCATCAAGGGTTTTGGAGTGAGCGATACCCAGACCGGATTGCTGGCCGCGTTGCCCTTTATTTTCGGCGGCATCGGCATGGTATTGCTCGGTCAACATTCAGACCGCACGATGGAAAGAAAAGGTCACGTCGCCGTGGCGCTGCTGATGGCGGCGATCGGGATCGGGTTGTCCGGGCTGGTTTCGAACCCCATCCTCGTCATGGCTTTGCTCTGCTTCGCGCAGATCGGCGTTTCTTCGGTGCCGCCGATGTTCTGGCCGCTGCCGGCAAGCATGCTTACTGGGGCCTCGGCTGCTGCGGGCATCGCGGCAATCAACTCGCTCGGCAACCTCTCAGGCTTCGCCGGTCCCTTTGCGATGGGCTATCTGAAGGATCTGACAGGCAACTTCACGGTCGGCCTGCTGCTGCTCGCCGGATGCGCCGTCGTTGGCGCGGCCGTCGTCATGAGCCTGCGCATTGACGTACGGCGCGAGCAGTCATCCGGGGAAGTCGCATTGGCGCATTAGAGCGCTATTCCGGCACGACCCGCACCGCGCCGCGGGCCGCGCTCGTCGTCAGCGCCGCATAGGCCTTCAGCGCCATCGTCACCTTGCGGCTGCGCTTGTTGGCGGGCTTCCATGCGTCCGCGCCACGGGCCAGCATGGCCTCGCGCCGCTTCGCCAGCGTGGCGTCATCGACCGCGAGGCTGATCGAACGCGAGGGGATGTCGATCTTGATGAGGTCGCCCTCTTCTACCAAGCCGATCAGCCCGCCTTCGGCGGCTTCGGGCGATAGATGCCCGATCGACAGGCCAGACGAGCCGCCGGAGAAGCGGCCATCGGTGACCAGTGCGCAGACTTTTCCGAGGCCCTTCGATTTGAGGTAGCTGGTCGGATAGAGCATCTCCTGCATGCCGGGACCGCCGCGCGGGCCTTCGTAGCGGACCACGACGACATCGCCGGGCTTGATCTTGTTGCCCAAAATGCCTTCGACGGCGGCGTCCTGGCTTTCGAACACCCGTGCCGGCCCCTCGAACTTCAAAATGCTCTCATCGACGCCTGCCGTCTTCACGATGCAGCCATCGAGCGCGATGTTGCCCGACAGCACGGCAAGGCCGCCGTCCTTTGAAAAGGCATGCTCGGCATCGCGGATGCAGCCGGTGGCGCGGTCGGTATCGAGTTCCTCGAACCGGCGCTCCTGGCTGAACGCGACTTGCGTCGGCACGTTGCCGGGGGCAGCCATGAAAAATTTGCGGACGCTCTCGCTCCTGGTCTGCTTGATGTCCCAGCGACTGAGCGCATCTTCAAGCGACTTGCTGTGAACCATCGGCAGGCCGCGGTTGAGCAGGCCGGCGCGGTCGAGTTCGCCGAGAATGGCCATCACGCCGCCGGCGCGATGAACGTCTTCCAGATGCACATCCGCCACCGACGGCGCCACCTTGCAAAGAACCGGCACCCGGCGCGACAGGCGATCGATATCCTGCATCGTGAACGGCACCTGCCCTTCATAGGCGGCAGCCAAGAGATGCAGCACGGTGTTGGTCGAGCCGCCCATGGCGATGTCGAGCGTCATCGCGTTCTCGAACGCCTTGAAGTTTGCGATTTTGCGCGGCAGCGCGGTTTCGTCGTCCTGCTCGTAATAACGCCGCGCCAGATCGACGATCAGATGCCCGGCCTCGACGAACAACCCCTTGCGGTCGGCATGCGTCGCCAGCACCGAGCCGTTACCGGGCAGCGCGAGGCCCAGCGCCTCGGTGAGGCAGTTCATGGAATTGGCCGTGAACATGCCCGAGCACGAGCCGCAGGTCGGGCATGCCGAGCGCTCGATCACTTCCACGTCGGCGTCGCTGACATTGCTGTCGGCGGCCGCGACCATGGCGTCGATCAGGTCGACCGCGCGGATCTTGCCCTTGATGTTGACCTTGCCGGATTCCATCGGCCCGCCCGAGACGAATACAGTCGGGATGTTGATCCGCAATGCGGCCATTAGCATGCCGGGGGTGATCTTGTCGCAATTGGAAATACACACCATGGCATCGGCACAATGCGCATTGACCATGTACTCGACGCTGTCGGCGATGATCTCGCGCGATGGCAGGCTGTAGAGCATGCCGTCATGGCCCATCGCGATGCCGTCATCGACTGCGATGGTGTTGAATTCCTTGGCCACGCCGCCTGCCTTCTCGATCTCGCGCGCGACGAGCTGGCCGAGATCCTTCAGGTGCACGTGGCCGGGCACGAACTGGGTGAACGAATTGACCACGGCAATGATCGGCTTGCCGAAATCCTCGTTCTTCATGCCAGTGGCACGCCAGAGGCCGCGGGCGCCCGCCATGTTGCGGCCGTGGGTCGTGGTTCGGGAGCGATAGGCGGGCATGATCAGTCCTTTTGGGAAGCGGAAAATTTGAGGCATGTTCTACAGCGTTTTCGAGTAAAATGGGCACCGGCTCAGTGCATGGCGCTATGCGCGCAGCCATGGTCCGGACAGGCCAATTATCCCGAGGGCCTTGCAGGCACGCATGCGATCAACCAATGACCGTGACCGTACGCGTCCCGGGATTAACTTCAATTTCGGCACCGTTCGGGATGGCTGCGGTGATGTCTTCATCAAACCCGGCCAGCATCGGAACGTCGCCGAATGCCGCACCTTGCGCGAGAATTGGATTGACGGAGTTGAAGACGATCGCCAGCGGTATAATGCCGCGGGATTGCATCTCGTGCAGCATCCACGCCGAGGCGACACCGCCCTTGGCCGTATCCAGCACCAGTATTTTCCCGACATAGGACTGGCCCGCCAATTTGTGCGCCGGCCGCGAGAAGGTGCCGGCGTTGCGGTCGAGATCGTAACGCGCCGAGAACCCGTCATTCGCCACCAGCGCGACCCCGCGCACGGTCTGGCCCATCGCGTGACGCGCCTGAAAAATCCTGTCCGTCATATTCGCTCCAATTTTGCGCTGACCGCAGCATCGACGCAGGCTTCCATCGAAGCCATCATCGGCCGGTAGCCGTAGCCGCCGAGAATATTGACCAGTTTCGCGCTATTGGTCACGAGACGCTTCCACCCGTTCGCTTCGGCGATTTCCCGCGCATAGGACTGGTAGAAACACATGCCGGACATCACAACGCCACCGGCGCTTTCAATACTCGCTGTGTAACCCATCCGGTCTGAATCGGGCTTCACCTGCGGGCTTGTTACGGCGAGCAGCGGGACGGCAAATTTCCGGCCTTTGCAGAGTGCAGCGAGATCGCGCAGTTCAAACAGGCTCAACTGCGGCGCGGAAAATACGACCACATCGACCGCGTCGTCCTTGTGGTAGGATTTCTGCAGCGCGTCGACATCTCCTTTGGTCACGCGATGAACCGGCACATCCGCAGCGGCCACGTCGATCACCCGCCGGGCTTCCGGCGTCAGTCCGACGATGTGAAACAATGCGGTGGAGCCGAAACTCGCCATCGCGGCGCCGAAATGCTTGAGCTGATCCGACCTCGGCGTCCCATCGAAACCCTCAATCACGGGCACGGCCCAGTAATTCCCGGCGATCCGCCCGATCACGCCACCCAGTGCGCCCCAATCGTTGAGCGTGTCAGGCGTGAACTCGGCACGGATTCTCACGGTCCCGCGACGCCCTTCGGGAAGATGAAAGCCGTAGCGCGGCGTGCGCCCCGTGAGACCAGCCGCCAAGGCGGAGGGACCGCCTTCAAAATTCGAACGCGCACCGCAGATCGAATTGGAATAGATCACGACACCGGTGTCGCCGAAGGCGACGTGTTCGTTGTTTATCGGGGCCTGGATGGTTTGATAATTGATGCAGGTGTCCGTCATTGTCACGCCGAGCCGAACGAAGGCCGCAATCGCGCGGCGCTCCAGATCCAGCATGGCATCGGTTTGACCGAGGAAAGCCGCGTGGGCGAAATCAGTGCCGCGTGGATCGGTGATGGTCGGGATCCGCACCGTTCGCTGGCCTTCGGCCGAGGCTGCAAGTTGCTCGAGCCAGCGCACGCCGGCCTCGCCGAGACTTTCTGTATCGGCCATGATGTGGGCCTGCGAAACCGGGACGAAATCCCGGGCACCGAAGAAGTCGCCTACCTTGATCTGGTGCTGCAGCGCCTGCCGCGGAAGCGGACCGAGCTTACCGGCCAGAATATCCTGCTCTTCATCGTTGAGCTTCATCAGTCTACCTTCGCTCCGGAATCGTGGACGGCCTTGCCCCACTTGGCGAGTTCAGCGTGCTGAAATTTGGCAAACGCCTCACCTCTCAGGAGGGTGGGAACGACCCCCAGTGGCTCCAGCTTCGATCGAAACGAGGCATCCCGCACAATCTGCTCAATGTCCCCCGCAAGGATCTTCGTCAGATCCGCTGACAATCCTGCGGGCGCAAACACAGCCCACCACGCAGTCGACTCGAATCCAGCATATCCGGACTCTGCGATGGTCGGCACATCGGGCAGAATGGAAGGCCGCGTTTTACTGCTGACTGCGATCGCGCGCAATTTGCCCGCTTGCACGTTTGTTAGAACAGATTGCAGCGGGTCGAACATGATCTGTATCTGGCCGCCCAAAAGGTCGGTCACGGCAGGCGCACTGCCTTTATACGGTACGTGCTGGATATCGATTCCTGCCGCCGCCTTGAACATCTCGGCGGTCAAATGACCCGGGGTGCCCGGCCCAGCAGAACCATAGTTGAGTTTCCCCGGCATGCTTTTGGCCAGCGCGACCAGTTCGGCCAGGTTATTCGCCCTCAGCGAGGGATTGGTAACGATCGCCACAGGAGCGAGGGCGACCAGCGCGATGGGCGTGAAGTCCCGCACGGCGTCATAGGGCAGGCTCTTGTAGAGCGCGGGATTTATCGCCTGCGTCCCGACCGTGGCCATGAGCAACGTCCGGCCATCGGCCGCAGACTTGGCCACCGCATTGGCACCAATGGAGCCGCCCGCGCCTCCTCGGTTGTCGACCACAATCGTCGCCTTAAGTGCGTCGCCTAGTGCCTGGGCGAGGGGTCGCGCGACAATATCGGTCGGCCCACCCGCCGGAAAAGGAACGATCAGGCGAATTTGTGCCCCGGCTAGAGTCTCTGACGCAGCAGTGCCAATTCTTGGAAATGAACTTGCGAAAGTAATCGAACCCGCCGCCTTCAGGAAATACCTACGCAGCATGTGATTTCCTCCAACTATCTGACGGTCTTCGCCGCCATCTAGCCGAGGCTGGATGATACAGAGATTCTAGCCTTGAGAAAGGTCGCTCGCGCCGAGGAAGCTTTCCGGCGCACGCATGCGCCGCCGCTCATACGACCTCGCGCGCCCGCAGTTCGGCAATGGCGCCGGGATCATAGCCGAGCGAGGCCAGCACCTCGTCGGTGTGGGCGCTGAGCGCGGGGGCCATGCGGTCGAGCCGGCCGCCGCCATGGGCGAGCTGGAACCCGCTGCCGGCAAAGCGCAGGCGGCCATAGGGCGTATCGATCTCCTGGATGGCGCCGCGCGCTGATATCTGCGGGTGATCGATCACCTCCTCGACCTTCCAGATGCTCGCACAGGGCGCGCCTGCGGCGTCCAGAACCTTTTCCCACTCGCGCGGGTCCTTTTTCGACAGCGCTTCCTCGATGATGGCCCGCAGCGCCGGCTCGTTTTCCTGGCGGGCGAACCAATCGGCGAAACGGGGATCATCCAGCGCATCGGCGCGACCCAGCGCGGTCATCAGCGCGATGTATTGCTTCTCGCTGTTCACGGCCAGCAGCAGATAGCCGTCACCGGCCTTGAAGAGATTGGCGGTGGGCCGCCGGCTCACGGCCTGATTGCCGGAGAGCTGCTGGCGATGGCCGGCGACCGAATAGTCCGCGACCTGCCCGGACAGGAACGCCAGCGTCGCTTCCAGCATGGAGACATCGACCATTTGCCCCTTGCCGGTATGCGTGCGCTGGAACAGCGCGCTCGAGACGCCGAAGGCGGCAGTCGCGCCCGACAGCACGTCGCAGACCGCAAAGCCCGCGCGCGTCGGCCCGGTCTCGGCATGGCCGGTGATCGACATGATGCCTGAAAGGGCCTGGATCTTGCCGTCATAGCCGGCGCCCGATCGTTCCGGGCCGGTCTGGCCAAAACCTGAAATGGCGCAATAGATCAGCCGCGGGTTGATTGCCGACAGCGCCGCATAGCCGATGCCGAGCTTGTCCATCACGCCCGGCCTAAAGTTCTCCATCACCACGTCGGCCTGTTCGGCGAGCTGCTTGACGATCTTGATCGCCTCCGGCTTCGAGAGGTCGAGGGTGAGACTGCGCTTGTTGCCGTTGATCGCCTGCCAGCCCGGCGCCAGGCCGCGGTCGGCCCATTCGCGGCTCAGCGGCGTGCGCCGCATGTCCTCGCCTTCGCGACGCTCCACCTTGATCACATCTGCGCCGAGCAGCGCGAGCTGGTAGCTCGCATAGGGGCCGGCCAGCACCTGCGTGAAGTCGAGAATCTTCACGCCTTCGAACGGTCGGGTCAAATGGACGTCCTCCTGGTTTTCACCTTCTCCCCTTGTGGGAGAAGGTGGATCGACGCCGCGCAGCGGCGGCGAGACGGATGAGGGGTCTGTCTCGGCGTGAGGGGTCTGCATTTGTGGAGAGAACCCCTCATCCGGCGCTTCGCGCCACCTTCTCCCACAAGGGGAGACGGGAGGGATCACGCCGCGCGGTTGCCGCGCGCGATTTCTTTCTGCTTGTCGAACTCGGCGCGGCGGCGCGCCAGTTCTTCCGGGCTCATCTGCGCGATGTTGTTGTAGTCGAGCTTCCAGGAGGCATCCTCGCTCCAGCGCAGCGGCGACTGCATCGTGGTGCGCGCGCCGGGCGCGGACTCCAGCAGCCGCAGCGCCAGTTCGAGCGTCAGCGCCTGCGACTCGACATCCTGCGGCTTGCCGGCGGAGTTGCCGAGCGGGAAATCCGAGAACAGGAAGCGCGGCGCCGCCGCATGCTCGACGATGTCCTTGGCACAGCCCATCACGACGGTGGGAATCCCATTGGCTTCGAGATGACGCGCCACCAGCGCTGATGTCTGGTGGCAGACCGGGCAGTTCGGAACGATCACGGCGACGTCGACATTGTCGGCCTGGCAGCGGGCGAGAATATCCGGCGCATCGACGTCGATGGTGACACGGTGGCTGCGGTTGGTCGGCGCGCCGAAGAAGCGCGGCGCGACCTCGCCGATCCGCCCCGATGCTGCGGCTTTGAGGAGCTGCGGCAGCGGAAACCAGGTGCCGCTGTCGGTAGCCGTCGTGTGCTTGCGGTCGTAGCCGATATGCGAGATCCGCAAATCGTGCTGCTTGGCAGTGTCGCCGTCATAGACCTGATAGAACTTGGCGCTGCCGTTATAGGCCGCTCCGGGACCCTGATCACCCTTGGTCGGATCATACTGCGCGGCCGTCGTGACGATGGTCACGCGCGACTGCGCCAGCGGCTTCCTCAGCGGCTGGAACGGCGCGTCGACATAATGCGCCCAGCGATAGGGCGTCGTGTATCCGATCGCGGTGTAATAGTCGCGGGTCCGCTGCATATAGGGCACCGGAGCATCGTAGTCGGGTGCAAAGCCGAGCTGGTCGTCGAGGGGGCCGGACATTGTTGTGTCTCCTGCGTTTTCCACCGGGCGGCCGTCGTGCGGCCTTTGCCTCAGGCTAATGATACTCGGTTCATTCCTCAACTGCGGATATTGCATCAGACCTGCGCAGGATCGCGCCGCCTGGAGCGCCTGGTCAGCAAATCGCGCAGCGCCTGCACCTTTGGCGAATCCGCTCCCTTGCGCCAGATCAGGTAGGTATCGGCGCGGTTCTCGCCCGGCGGCAAGCGATGGACCTTCAGCCGCCGGCTCTCCGGAAATGTCGTCAGCACGCTTCTCGGCAGCAGCGCGACGCCCATGCCGGCGACGACACATCCGAGCATCGAGTGATAGGAGCCGAGCTCGATGGTGCGCTCCGGCATTTGATGGCGCAGCGCATACCAATCCTCCAATCGTTTGCGGTGCGGGCAGCCGTGCTCGAACGCGATGATGGTTCGCGGAAAGTAGGCGTTCTTGCCCTTGCCAATCGCCGGCGTGTCGGCGGCGGAAACGATGACGGGCTCCTCCTCAAACACCGCCACCTTCTCGAACACCGCTTCCGCAATCGGCAAGGTCACCAGCGCCGCATCGAGTTCATGGGCCAGCAGCGCCTTTGAAAGCGCCGGCGGATTTCCGGTGCGAAGTTCGAGGACCACGTCCGGATAGAGCCGATGATATTCGTTCAGCGGTCCAGGCAAGCGAACGGCGGCCGTGCTTTCCATCGCGCCCAGGCGGAAAATGCCGCGCGGCCTTGGATCCTGTACCGCGTTCCGCGCCTCCTCGGCGAGCGCGAGGAGCCGATCCGCATAGTCGAGCAATACCTGCCCGGCCGGCGACAAATGCAGGCGCTTTCCTTGGCGAATGAACAGTGAAACGCCGACATCTTCTTCGAGCTGGCGGATGCGCGTCGTCACATTGGATTGAACGCGAAATAGCCGCTGCGCGGCGCTGGTCACGCTGCCTTCGCGGACCACGGCGCTGAATATCTTCAAATCGGACAGATCCATGTATCTCTCATGGAGATCATATTTATCTTTATAATTCATTTTATGTGATTATCTCGGCGTCGTAAAGCCATCGCATCGCGGCGTTTCAACAGCGCAAGCGCGAACGATGGAGCCGATGATGCAGCTCAAAAGCCAAATCCGGCTGAAGTCGCCCGCTGATTATTCCGCAATGAAAGAACGGATCATTCGGGAAGCGCGGGCCGCGCAGGCCGCTGCCATTCGGGCCGTGTTTGCAGGGTTGATCGCAGCGGTCATCGCCTTGGTGGCGCACCTGAACCATCCGACATGTCTGCCGTCGCCTGAACCTGAACACGGAGATTGATCATGCCCAAAGCCTACTGGATCGTGCGCGTCAGCGTTCGGCAACCCGAACACTACCCGGACTACCTCACGGCGGCGCGGCCGGCCTTTGAGAAATTCGGAGCGAAGTTCATCGTGCGCGGCGGCCAATTCGAACTGATGGAAGGCGAGGCGCGCGAGCGCAACGTCGTCGTGGAGTTCGCCGATTACGAAACGGCGATGGCCTGTTACCGGAGCACCGAGTATCAGAAGGCGAAAGCGGTCCGCCAGCAATATGCGGATGCCGACTTCATCATCGTTGAAGGTGCCTGATGAAGGTCGGCTGCGCTGAGCAAGCGTGGCTCAGACCCCCGCCACCGACGACCAGATATCGGCGAGCTTGCGCCTGAACTTCTGCCACCGCGTCAGGGGCGCGGCCTGCTCCTCATCCTCGGGCAGCCGCAGGCCGACCACGTTGACCCGCCCGCCACTGATGCTGCGTGCGACCAGCACGATGGGGTCCAGCACAAGCTCGGCGCCTTCCTTGGGCGCATGGTCGAGATGTATGTCGAAATAATCCGCCAGCGTCAGCTTCGCCTGTTCTTCCTCGACGGAAACGCCGTAGATCTCGGCCAGTTCGCCGAGCGTGTGCTCGCCCGACACCATGAAATCGCCGAGCAGATGCGGGTCGGGCGCCGAGCTCGGCGCCATGTCGACGAAGAAGCGATCCAGCGCCTCGGCCTTTTCCGGCGGCGCCAGCAGATAAAGGTAGTCGCCGGCCGCGACCGGATCG
>Ga0207703_10005389_pt1 | contig 10301 bp, 12 predicted proteins | sample KBSSwiS12_FD_184304 | JGI IMG/M metagenome (GOLD analysis project Ga0207703, IMG submission 184304) | Switchgrass rhizosphere microbial communities from Kellogg Biological Station, Michigan, USA - KBS Switchgrass S1-2 (SPAdes) (version 2) | ecosystem: Host-associated > Plants > Roots >... | reverse complement strand
CGCCGCTCAAGCTCGACGACCGCCTCGTCTTCATGCCCGACGGCTTCGGCATCCCGTTCCGCGTGGCGCTCGCCGTGCGCGGCTTCGACTGGGGCGTCGAGGGTGACGTCGCCGGCGCCGTGACGCTGGTGGAACGATGAAGAAAACCGGTTTCACGCTGATCGAGATCCTGGTCGCGGTGGCGATCCTCGCCGTGGCGCTCGCGGCAACGATGCGCGCCGCGAGCCTCGCCACCGATGGCGCGCTCGACTCGCGCCTGCGCCTGCTCGCCACGTGGGCCGCGGAGAACCGCGTTTCGCAGCTGCGCGCCATGCGCATCTATCCGGCGGTCGGAACGACGCGCCTCACCGTGGACCAGGGCGGCATTCCGATGGTGATGGACGAGACCGTCTCGGACACGCCCAATCCGATCATCCGCAAGGTCGAGCTCTCGGTCGCCGATTCCCGCGCGCCGGATCGCGTCATCGGTCGGTTGACCGCCTATGTCACGCAATAGGGGATTTACCCTCGTGGAGCTCCTGGTCGCGCTGGCGATCTTCGCGCTCATGAGCGGCTTCGCCTACCGGGCGCTCACGGGCATGCTCGAAGCGCGCGAGTCGCTGCAGAAGGAGTCCCGCAAGTGGCGCGACGTGGCGCTCGCCGTGGGGCGCATGGAGCGCGATCTCGACGCGGTGCTGCCGCGCCGCGCGATCGGAACCTCGGGCACGCCGCTCGCCCCGCTCTCCTCCGCGCTCGACTCGAGCTCCGGCGCGCAGGGTCTTGCGCTCACGCGAGCGGGCAACGCGCTCCTCGAGAACACGCTCTCGTCTCCGCAGCGCGTCGCCTGGCGCCTGCGCGGCAACACGGTGGAACGCCTGTCGTGGTCCGGCGTCGATGCGTCTCCGCGCGAGGAACCGGTGGCGATCCCGGTGCTCGCCAACGTGAGCGCCCTCGCCTTCCGCTTCCTCGATCCGAGGAGCCTCGAGTGGCGCCCGGCGTGGGCGCTGCCCGGCAGCCCCGACGAGACGCTGCCCGCCGCGGTCGAGGCGACGTTCACGCTGGCGAGCGGCGAGAAGGTGGTGCGCATGGTCGACCTGCCGAGGGCGCCATGAGGCGCACCGAGCGCGGCGTCGCCGTCATCACCGCCATCCTCATCGTCGCCGTCGCGGCGACGGCGGCGTCGATGATGCTCGCGCAGCAGGCGGCGATGCTCGACCAGACCGTGCTCGTGGCCTCCCGCGCGCAGGCCGACGTGTACGCGCAGGCCGGCCTCGCATGGGCGCGTGGCGTCCTGATCGAGGACGCGAAGGGCTCGAACATCGACGCCCTGAACGAAGGTTGGGCGCTGCCCGTCGCCGGCATGCCCATCGACCGCGCGGTGGTGGCGGGCGTCATCGTCGACGAGCAGGGCAAGTTCAACCTCAACAACGTGATCGACGGCACCAAGCGGAGCGAATCCGACGTGAGGCTGCTGCGCCAGCTGCTCGCCTCGCTGCAGCTCTCGCCCGACCTCGCCGACGCGGTGGTGGACTGGATCGACAGCGACGACGACCTCACCAGCAGCGCCGGCGCCGAGAACGCGTACTACCTGGGCCTCCCGCGCCCCTATCGGGCAGCCAACGCGCCGATGGTCCAGGTGGACGAGCTCTACCGCGTGCGCGGCTTCGACGCCGCGGCGGTCGCGAAGCTGCGTCCCTACGTGACCGCCCTTCCCGAGCGCACGACGATCAACGTCAACACCGCGCCGGACCTCGTGATCGCCGCGGCGTTCGGCGTGCCGCGCGAGAAGGTGGCGCCCATCCTCGCCGGGCGCGAAAAGGCCCCGTTCGGCGACAAGGGCGGATTCATCGCCGCGACCCAGAAGGCGAACCTGATCGACGCGAGCGGCAACTACGACGTGAAGAGCGCCTGGTTCTCGGTGCGCATGCAGGTGACGCAGGACGACGTCGTGCTCGGGTCCGAGGCCCTGGTGCGCCGCGACGCGCCGAAGGGCGCGGCCGCTATAATCTGGCGCCGCCCGCTCTACTGACTCTTGAAGCTCCGCGTCTTCATTCCCGATACCGACCGTCCCGACGCCGCCGCGCGCTTCGCGTGGCGACTGCTGGACGCTCGCGGCGAGACGCTGCGCGAGGACGCGACGGCGCTCGCCGACATGCCGCGCGCCGAGGACGTGGAGGCGGTGCTGCCCGCGGGCCGGGTCCTCTTCGCGCGACTCAAGCTTCCGAGGGTGAACGCCTCGACCATCCGCGAGCTGCTGCCCTACGCCGTCGAGGACCGCCTGCTCGCCGATCCCTCGCACATCCACGCCGTCGCGGGACGCCGCAACGCGCGCGGCGAGACGGTGGTCGCCGTCGTGGACCGCGACTGGCTGCAGGCGATGCTCGATGCCCTCGCGCGTTCCGGCCATCGCCCGTCGCACGCCTGGAGCGAGAGCGCGCTGCTCGCCGGCGGCAAGGATGACTGGCACGTCGTCTGGGGAACGAGCCGCGGCATGCTGGTGGACGACGACGGCGTCTCCGCGACGTTCGATCCGGGCGCGGGCCTGCCGCTCGCGGTGCGCCTCGCGATCGACGAGGCGGCCGCGCGCGACGAGCGTCCCGCCGTCGTGCGCGTGCACACCGCCGACGAGGCGAAGCTTCCGGACCTGGACGCATGGAGCCGCGAGGCCGGCACGCGCTTCGAGCCCGGCACGCAGTGGCGCGTGCTCGCCGCCGGGCAACCGGCCGCCGACCGCATCGACCTCCTGCAGGGCGAGTTCTCGGCGGCGAGCCAGCGCGGAGCGCGCAGGCTGCCGCGCGCGGCGCCCTGGATCGCCGCGGCGATCGGGGTGTTCCAGATCGGGTTCACCGCCTTCGACGCGTGGCGCCTGTCGAGCGAGCGCTCGGCGCTGGAAGCGCGGCGCGAGAGCATCTTCCGGGCCGCCTTCCCCGAGGCCAGGGTCGTCGTCGATCCGGAATTGCAGATGGCGCGCAACCTCGCGGACCTCAAGCGCGAGCGCGGCCTGGCCGCGGGCGACGAGTTCCTGGTGCAGATGACGGCCGCCGCGCGCGGCGCGCCGGTGAAGTCGGTCGAGTACGCCAACGGAAGGCTCGCCACCCGATGAGGCGCGTCGTCGACGCCTGGAACCAGCGCACCGCGAGCGAGCGCCGCACCCTCGCGATCGTGGGCGCGGTGGCGCTCGCCGCGATCGTCGTTGCCTTCGTGTGGCTGCCCCTCGAGCGGACCCGGTCGCGCCTTGCCGGCGAGATGCCGCAGTTGCGCGCCTCCATCGCGGCGCTCGAGCGCGATGCGGACGAGGTGAAGCGCCTGCGCGCCATGCCGGCGATTTCCGCAACCGCCAATCGCTCCTCGCCGCTCGCCTCGCTCGCCACCAATGGCGGCGGTGTCGCGGGCGCGCAGATCACGGTGCTCGACGAGCGCCGCGCACGCCTGGCCGGCGACGACGTGAGCTTCGCGTCCGTGCTCGAGTGGATCCGCAACGCGCAGGCCACGCACGGCATGCGGGTGGAGTCGGCCAAGGTGCAGGGGCTCCCTGCAGCAGGGCGGGTACGTGCGGAGATCGTGCTTGCAAGGACCTAGGCTACTCGTTCTCGGCGTCGCAGCTTACGGGGTGTTTGTCGTCGCCACGCTGCCCGCGTCGGTCGTGCTGGCGAGCGCGCAAAAGGCCGGGCCCGGCAAGTTCGAGGTGCGCGAGGCGAGCGGCACCCTCTGGCGCGGCGCTGCCAAGCTCACGATCGACACGCCCGGCGGCCCGGTGCCCGTTGACCGCTTCGAATGGCGCTGGCTGCCGTCGCGATTGCTGACGGGGAGGCTCGCGCTCGACATCACGGCTTCGGCGCCGGGGCTTGATGCGCACTCCGTGGGCGCCCGCGCGATCGGCGGCTGGGAAGCGCGCGACCTCGAGGCCCGCGGCGACGCGGCGAGGCTCGTCACGATCCTGCCGGTGATCGCGCCATGGCGTCCCGAGGGCACGATCACGATCACCAGTCCCCGCCTCGACACCGACGGCGTGGAGGTGCGCGGCACGGCACGCGTCGAATGGCGCGGCGCCGCCATCGCGTCCTCCGACGTGAGGCCGCTGGGCACCTATCGCGCGGACATCGAGGCGCAGGGCCACGCCGGCAAGGTCGCGATCACCACGGTGACGGGGCCGCTGCGCATTACCGGCCAGGGCACGCTCACACCGCCCTCGCGCATCACCTTCAGCGGCGAGGCGCGCGCGGACCCCGAATCCGCGAAGCTCCTCGAACCGCTGCTCGACTCGCTGGGCCCCGCGCGCCCCGACGGCGCCCGCGCGCTCGAATGGCGCGCCCCTTGAGGCCGGAGCCCTTCAGCCCGGCGCCCTGGATCGCGAACCGCCACGCGCAGACGCTCTACGCAGCGCTCGCCGCACCCGCGCCGCGCATGGAGTTTCGCCGCGAGCGCTGGGACACGCCGGATGGCGACTTCGTGGACGTCGATTTCGTCGACGGCCCCGCGGGCACCCCGTGGGTGCACCTCTTCCACGGCCTCGAGGGTTCATCCAACTCGCCCTACGCGCGCAAGCTGATGGAGCACGTGCTGCAGCGGGGATGGCGCGGCAGCGTCTTCCATTTTCGGGGCTGCAGCGGCGAGCCCAACCGCCTGCCCCGCGCCTATCACTCGGGCGACACGGCGGAAGTCGCCTGGGCGGTGGAGCGCGCGAGGACGCTCGCCGGGGGGAGTCCGCTCTACGTCGCCGGCGTCTCGCTCGGCGGCAACGCGTTCGCCAAGTGGCTGGGCGAAGCGGGCGATGCCGCGCGCCACGTCGCCGCGGCCGCCGCGATCTCCGCGCCGCTCGATCTCATGCAGGCGGGTGCCGCGCTCGAGCGAGGCTTCGCGCGCATCTACTCGCGCCACTTCCTCGGCACGCTCAAGGTGACGGCGCTCGCGAAGCTCGAACGCTTCCCCGACCTCTACGACGCGGCCGCCGTGCGCCGCGCGACGACGCTGCGCGAGTTCGACAACCTCGTCACGGCGCCGCTGCACGGTTTCCGCGACACCGACGACTACTGGACGCGCGCGAGCGCCAAGCCGCACCTTCGTGGAATCCGCGTGCCGACGCTCGTGCTCAACGCGCGCGACGATCCCTTCCTCCCCGATTCGGCGCTGCCCACGGAACGCGAGGTCTCCCCCGCGGTCAAGCTAGAATTCCCCGCTCGGGGCGGCCATGTCGGCTTCGTGACGCGGCCCTTCCCGGGACGCATCGACTGGCTTCCCCGCCGACTCCTGCATTTCTTCGAGCACGCCGAATGACTTCCATCGCACCCGAGATCTTCAAGGCCTACGACGTCCGCGGCATCGTGGACAAGACCCTCACCGAGGCTGGCGCCGAATCCATCGGCCGCGGGCTCGGCACCATGGCCGCGAAGAAAGGGGTGAAGAAGTTCGTGGTGGGCCGCGACGGCCGCCTTTCCGGGCCGCGGCTGTCGCAGGCGCTCGCCCGTGGCCTCATGGCCGCCGGCATGGACGTGATCGACATCGGCGTCGTCGCGACCCCGATGGTCTACTACGCCACGTACCTCTTCGAGACCGGCAGCGGCGTGATGGTGACGGGCAGCCACAACCCGCCCGAGTACAACGGCCTCAAGATGATGGTGGCGGGCGAGACGCTCGCCGCCGAGACGATCCAGGACCTGCGCCGCCTGGTCGAGAAAGGCGAGTTCGCCAGGGGCTCGGGGAAGCTCGAGAACGCCGACATCTCGGCCTCGTACCTCGACCGCATCGCCTCGGACGTGAAGCTCGAACGGCCGATGACGATCGCGGTGGACTGCGGCAACGGCTCGCCGGGCGCCTTCGCGCCGAAGCTCTTCCGCCGACTCGGCTGCGAGGTGATCGAGCTCTTCTGCGACGTGGACGGCAACTTCCCCAACCACCATCCGGATCCCTCGAAGCCCGAGAACCTCAAGGACCTGCAGCTCGAGCTCACGCGCACCGACGCCGAGGTCGGGCTCGCCTTCGACGGCGACGGCGACCGGCTGGGCGTCGTCACCAAGGGCGGCAAGGTGATCTACCCCGACCGCCAGCTCATGTTCTTCGCCGCCGACGTGCTGCTGCGCAACCCGGGCGCCGAGATCATCTTCGACGTGAAGTGCACGCGCAACCTCTTCCCGTGGATCCGCCAGCACGGCGGCAGGCCCCTGCTGTGGAAGACGGGCCACTCGCTCATCAAGTCGAAGCTCAAGGAGACCGGTGCGCCGCTCGCGGGCGAGATGAGCGGCCACGTGTTCTTCAAGGACCGCTGGTACGGCTTCGACGACGGCATGTACGCCGGCGCGCGCATGCTGGAGCTCCTGTCGCGCGTGGACGACCCTTCGAAGACGCTGGAGTCGCTCCCGGATTCGATCTCGACGCCCGAGATCAACGTGGCGCTCGAGCGCGAGGGCGAGAACCACCGGCTCATCGGCGAGCTGCAGAAGACCGCGAAGTTCGAGGGCGCGACCGACGTGAACACCATCGACGGCCTGCGCGTGGAGTATCCCGACGGCTTCGGCCTCATGCGCGCGTCGAATACCACGCCGGTGATCGTGCTGCGCTTCGAGGGGGACAGCACCGCGGCGCTGGATCGCATCCAGCGCGACTTCAAGCGCGTGCTGCTGTCGGCGAAGCCCGACGCGCGGGTGCCGTTCTAGGGGGCAGACCCCTTTTTCCGTTTGCGGGAGCGCTTTTGTTCCTGCAGGCGGGAAAAGGGGTCTGTCCCCGGTTTTGCTCTCGTCGCCTCGGCCATCAGGTTCCAGGCCCACAGCGCGGGATTCGGGACGTCGCCCTCCGCGGGTTTCTGCTGGTCCTTGCCGGAGAGCACTTCCTGCGCCTTCTCCGTGCCCTTCAGGATCGCGAGCTGGTACTGCAGCGACTTCTGCGTGAGCTGCACCATGTTCACGTTGGCCTTGAGCCAGTGCTCGACCACCTCGAGCTCGGTGAGCTTCTTCTCGAGCTCCTTCGCGTCCATCATCGGGAACATGAGGCTCTGCAGCGGGTAGGCGCCGGGATTCACCATCTTCTGCCACAGGTCGAACATGTCCTGCGCGGTGACCGGCTTGCTCATGAATGCTTGGCGATGAAGTCCCGGACGCGGGGATAGATCATCTCGCGGTACTTGCGGCCGCTGAAGATGCCGTAGTGGCCCACGCCGCGCGCGAGGAAGTGCTGCTTGTCGCGCTCCGGGATGCCCTTGCACAGCGACTGCGCGGCCTCGGTCTGGCCGTTGCCCGAGATGTCGTCGAGCTCGCCCTCGATGGTGAAGAGCGCCGCGCCCTTGATGAGCTCGGGGCGCACGCGCTCGCCCGCGACCACGAGCAAGCCCCGCGGCAGCAGGTGCTTCTGGAACACGCGCTCCACCGTCTCGAGGTAGTACTCCGCGGGCAGGTCCATCACCGCGTTGTACTCGTCGTAGAAGCGCCGGTGCTGCTCGGCGCTCTCGCCGTCGCCCTCGACCAGGTGGTGGTAGTACTGCAGGTGCGACTCCATGTGGCGGTCGGGATTCATCGCGACGAAGCCCGCGAACTGCAGGAAACCCGGGTATACGCGGCGCATGAAGCCGGGATAGCGCATCGGCACGCGCTGGATCACCTTGGCCTCGAACCACGAAAGCGGGCGATTCTTGGCGAACGTATTGACCGCGGTGGGGCTGCGGCGCGTGTCGATCGGCCCGCCCATGAGCGTGAGCGTGCGCGGGATCGGCTCGCCCTTCGCGGCCATGAGCGACACGGCGGCGAGCACCGGCACGGTCGGCTGGCACACCGAGATCGCATGGGCGCTGCGGCCCACGTAGCCCAGGAACTCGCGCACGTAGGCGACGTAGTCGTCGAAGTGGAACGGTCCCACGGTGATCGCGATCTCGCGCGCGTCGATCCAGTCCGTGATGAAGACGTCGTGGTCGGGAAGCATCGTGCGCACGGTGTCGCGCAGCAGCGTCGCGTGGTGGCCCGAGAGCGGGGCGAAGAGGATCACCTTCGGTTGCCCGCTCACGCCCGGCTTGGCGAAGTGCAGGAGGCGGCAGAACGGCTTCTCCAGCTCGTAGACCTCGCGCACGGCGACTTCCTTGTCGCCCACGCGCACGCTCTTGATGCCGAAATCGGGGCGCTCGTAGCGCTGGGTGAGCCGCGTCATCAGGTCGAACGCGGCGGCGACATTGCGGCTTCCGGGGAGGTAGCTCAGGGGGCTGTCGGGGTGCCCGTAGATCTCGTTGGCGGCCTGGGCAAAGAGGCGCCAGGGCTCCATGGCGGCGCGCTGCCAGTCGTAGATCTGATAGAGCAGTGCGTCCATTCAACCGCCTTGTTTTTCATGTTGCATTGCGGAAATCTTACCTTTTTTTCCTCTCCGCCATTGTTGATGCGCAGCAAGAAGGCCTGGGACCGCCGGTAGGGCATCTGATAAGCTCCTCAGGGACATGGCCCAGGACCAACGGGCGCCCGACGCCCCGCTGATGCCGCTTTTCCCGGCGATCGAGCCCTTCGCCTCGGGCATGCTCGACCTCGAGTCGCCGCACCGCATGTACTACGAGCAGTCGGGCAATCCGCGCGGCGTGCCGGTAGTGTTCCTGCATGGCGGCCCGGGCGCGGGCTCGAGCGCGGTGCACCGGCAGTTCTTCGATCCCGCGTTCTATCGCATCGTGGTGCTCGACCAGCGCGGCGCGGGACGCTCGACGCCGCTCGGCTGCATCGAGGGCAACACGACGCCCAGGCTCATCGAGGACCTCGAGCGGCTGCGCAAGCACCTCGCCATCGACAAGTGGCTGGTGTTCGGCGGCTCCTGGGGATCGACGCTGGCACTCGCGTACGGCGAGCACCATCCCGAGCGTTGCCTGGGCCTGGTGCTGCGCGGCATCTTCCTCTGCCGGCCGAGCGAGATCGAGTGGTTCCTCTACGGGCTGAAGGCGATCTTCCCGGAGGCATGGCGCACGTTCTCGGGATTCGTTCCGGAGTCCGAGCGCGGCGACCTGCTCGGCGCGTACTACAAGCGCCTCACCGATCCCGATCCCGCGGTGCACATGCCGGCGGCGCGCTCGTGGAGCGTGTACGAGGGATCGTGCTCGACGCTGCTGCCCAATCCGGCGCTCGTGGCCGACTTCGCCTCGGATCGCGTGGCGCTCGGCCTCGCGCGCATCGAGGCGCACTACTTCCGCCACGACATCTTCCTGCCGCCGGATTTCCTGCTCGGGAACGCGAACCGCCTCGCGCGCATCCCGGGCGTGATCGTCCAGGGGCGCTACGACATCGTGTGTCCCACGATATCCGCGGACGACCTGCATCGCGCGTGGCCCACGGCGGAATACGTCGTGGTGCACGACGCGGGGCACTCGGCGTTCGAGCCCGGCATCCGCTCGCGCCTGGTGCTCGCCACCGAGGAATTCAAGAAGCGCTTGTGACCTTGTCGATGTCGGCGATCAGGCCGCGGATGCGCGCCTGCAACGCCGCGCGCTGCTTCGCCGAGAGCGTGGCGGAGATCTTCGCGACCGCTTCCTGCAGCTTCGCGTCACGCGCCCGCACCTCGTCGCGATACTCGGGGCGGCGCCACGCGTCCATGTCCACGAAGAGCCGCCTGAGCTGCGGCTCCATCTCCGGCTTCGTGGCCCTCGACTTCACCAGCGCGATCACCTCGGACTGCCGGTAGCGCCGCTCGCCCAGCATCTCCTCGGTGAAGTCGGGCACCTCGCCGTAGGCCGAGGCCACGACCTGGCGCTGGGCGTCGTCCAGCGAACCGATCCACGCCTCGAGATGGCCGATGAACCGGTGCACGCGGCGCTTGCGCCGCTCCTCGGGAGTCCCGCGCACGCTCTCCTTCAGGAACTCGTGGTTGTCCTTCGCGAGCTTCCTCTCCATGCGGGCGAGCTGCTCGGCGTCGGTCGCCGCGAGGAATTCCGCCATGTCGGGAACGAGCTGCCCCATGACGCGCAGGTAGAAGCCGCGGACGTCACCCTGCAACGCGGCCAGCTCCTCGGCGCTGTAAGGCTTGTCGCCCTTCGCCAGCATCCCCTCGAGGATCTTGCGGGCGCGCGGCAGCTCCTCCCTGCGATGCCAGTCCATGAGGCGCGAGGCGCGATCGCGCACCCACGCCTCCTGGGCGTCGCTCATGTCGACGTAGTCGTCCACGGTCCAGGCCAGCGCCGAGCCGGCGTTCGAATAGGCGAGCGCCGCATTCGAGTACGCGAGCCGCGTCATGGTCGCGTTGCTGCACGCGGCGAGCGCCGCCGCGGCGAGCAGCGCCGGGAACATCCGGAAGATGCGGTCCATCACCAGGGGATCGACTTCCGGTCGCGGAAGAACTGGCCCGTGGGACCGCTCGAGGGCAGCAGGGACAGCCAC
>Ga0207703_10005385_pt1 | contig 10304 bp, 8 predicted proteins | sample KBSSwiS12_FD_184304 | JGI IMG/M metagenome (GOLD analysis project Ga0207703, IMG submission 184304) | Switchgrass rhizosphere microbial communities from Kellogg Biological Station, Michigan, USA - KBS Switchgrass S1-2 (SPAdes) (version 2) | ecosystem: Host-associated > Plants > Roots >... | reverse complement strand
CCAATATCTGCACCAATTCAGGGCTTTGCGCGCTCGCCTTCTCAATTCACATGACCCTGCTGGGCGAGAAGGGCTTGCGCGATCTCGCTGCGCTCAACCATGCGCTGGCCGTAGACGCGGCCGAGCGGCTGGGTGGTATCGCTGGCGTCGAGCTGGTCAATGGCGCCTTCTTCAACGAGTTCACCTTGCGTCTGCCGAAGGAGGCGCGGCCGATCGTCCGCGCGCTGGCCGATCGCGGCATATTGGGCGGCGTGTCGCTGGGGCGGCTCTATCCGGGCGAGGAAGCGCTCGCGAACGGGCTGGTCGTCGCCGTGACGGAAACCGGTACGGCGGAGGATGTCGAAACGCTGGCAGTCGCGCTTGAGGAGGAACTGGCATGAGCATCAATGCGAGCGGCTGGCGCCCGGAGATAGGCAGTGGCGAAGCGGGCGAGGCTACGACCTTCACGGGAAATCGCGCGCTGATGCTGGAAGAAGCGCTGATTTTCGAACGCGAGGATTTCGGCGGCACCGGTGTCGAGCTGCCGCCCGCGCCCAAAGCAGCCTCGCGGCTCGAGGGGCTGGAGCGCAACCGCCCGATCGGGTTGCCTGGGCTCAGCGAGCCGGAGACGGTGCGCCATTATACGCGCCTCAGCCGTCAGAATTATGCGATCGATCTCGGGGTGTTTCCGCTCGGCTCGTGCACGATGAAGCATAATCCCCGGCTCAACGAGAAGATGGCGCGGCTTCCGGGCTTTGCCGACATCCATCCGCTCGCGCCGGTACAGACCGTGCAGGGCGCACTCGAGCTGATCGATCTCGTCGGCGAATGGCTGGTCAGGCTTACTGGCATGCAGGCGGTGGCGATGAGCCCCAAGGCTGGCGCCCATGGCGAGCTGTGCGGCCTGCTGGCGATTCGTGCCGCGCTCGAGGCGCGCGGCGATGCGCGCTCGGTGGTTCTCGTTCCCGAAAGCGCGCACGGCACCAATCCCGCCACGGCCGCCTTCTGCGGTTATGCCGTCGAAAATATCCCCGCGACCGCCGATGGCCGCGTCGATCTCGACGCCCTCAAGGGCCGGCTGGGTTCAGACGTGGCGGCGGTGATGATCACCAATCCTAATACGTGCGGCCTGTTCGAACGCGAGATGATCGCGATTTCGGAAGCGGTGCATGCAGCCGGGGCGCTGGTCTATTGCGACGGCGCCAACTTCAACGCGATTGTGGGGCGGGTGCGGCCGGGCGATCTCGGCATCGATGCGATGCACATCAATCTGCACAAAACCTTCTCGACCCCGCATGGCGGCGGTGGGCCGGGGGCGGGGCCGGTGGTGTTCTCGGCTGCGCTCGCGCCTTATGCGCCGCTGCCCTTTGTCGAGAAGCAGGCCGACGGCTTCCATCTCGTGGAGGAAGAGACGGCAGGCGAGCATCATGGCCGTAGCTTCGGCCGTATGGTCGCCTTTCACGGCCAGATGGGCATGTTCACCCGCGCCGCCGCCTATATGCTGAGCCATGGTGCTGACGGGCTCCGGCAGGTTGCCGAGGATGCCGTGCTCAACGCCAATTATGTGCTGCGGCGGCTGGACGATGTGCTCGACGCGCCCTTTGGCGCAAGCGGACCGTGCATGCATGAGGCGCTGTTTTCGGACGAAGGCTTTCCGGACGGCTTCACGACGCTGGACGTGGCGAAGGGCCTGATCGACGAAGGCTTTCACCCGATGACGATGTACTTTCCGTTGGTCGTGCACGGATCGATGCTGGTCGAGCCGACCGAGACCGAAAGCAAGGTCGCGCTCGATCAGTTCATCGGTGCGCTCCGCAGCGTCGCCGAGCGGGCGAAGGCAGGCGATGCGAGCCTCAAATCGGCGCCGCATTTTGCGCCCCGCCGCCGCCTGGACGAGACCGCCGCGGCGCGCAAGCCGGTGCTGGTGTGGCGCGAGCCGGAGCAGGCGCTGGCTGCCGAATAACCGTTCCCAGCACGATATGGCGAAGGCTATTTGCGCCGAACTCGGCCGTGCGCCATCGACACGCGGGGCCAAGCCGCTACTCGTTAATCATTCCCTCTGGACCTGTCCCCGGAGCGGGTCGCTACAGATGCGGAACGAAGATCGTTGTCGATTGTTTGCTTTTCCCATGTGGCTGCGGACGGGCCGCAGCAATCTCTCCGGAGGTAATGATGAAAAAAACAATATTGGTGATGACGCTGACAGGCGCGCTCGCCCTGGGCGCTTGCGCAAAAACCCCTCCGCCGGAGCCGCCGCCCCCGCCGCCGGGCGCGATCCCGGGCTCAGTCGCGGCGGATACCAATGGCGATGGCATCGCGGACGGCTATTATACTTCGGACGGCGTCTACCACGCCAATCCGCTGCCGCCGCCTCCCCCGCCACCCCCGCCGCCGCCCCCACCGCCGCCTCCGCCCCCCAGCAAGTCGGGCGAGCGCGGCTGATTACCAACCCTATGGAGCGCGGCGCCACCGCCGCGCTCCTTTCACTATGGTCATGAAGTTGCGTCCAATTCTGTTCGCATGGGTTGCGATTGCACTCATTCTGCCAGTCGCGCCTGCCGCCGCGCGCGCCGATCGCCCTCAGCAGGTCACCGCACAAATCAAGTCCGCCGCCGGCGGGAAGTTCAAGAAATTCTACAAGACCCGCGGTTTCCTGCCGATCTGGGCCCGGAACGGCACCATCGGGCCTGAGGCGGATCGGTTGATCGGACTGCTGCGAACGTCCGATCTGGATGGGCTCGATCCGCGCGATTATGATCCGGAGGGGCTCAGTCGCGCTGTCGCCGAGGTCCGCAATGGCGATTCCGCATCACTCGGCCGTACCGAGCTCAAGCTCTCTAAGGCTTTCTACGCTTATGTCCGCGATCTGCGCGACCCTGGCGCATTCCGGTCCGACAAGATTATTTTCGCGGATCCCCGCATGAGGCCGCAGCGGCTGTTGCCGGCGGATGTGCTGATGCCTGCCGCGATCGCGCCCTCATTGGATGGCTATTTGGCCGCATCGGCTTGGATGAACCCGATCTACGACAATCTGCGCGATGCGCTGGAAGATTTCCGCAAACATTGGGACGATCTGCCCGCGGGAACGATTGCGTCCGGCGCACCGCTTCGCCTGGGAGCTTCAGGCGAGCGCGTGCGTGACCTGCGCCACAGGCTGGGCTTTCCGGAGGGCAACCGGTTCGACAAGCCGCTCGCCTGGAAGGTCAGGGTCTTCCAGATGGAGCATGGTTTGGCGGCGACGGGGGTGGCCGACAGCGCCACCATAGCTGCCCTCAATGGCGACTCCTCCTCCTATGAGGAACGGATCAGGCTGAACCTGCAGCGGGCGCGCCCGCTGCCGCCGGCCGGCACGCGGCAGGTGGTGGTCAACATCGCGGATGCGAAGCTGATCATGTTCGGCGAGGGCAAGCAGCAGGGCGAGATGCGGGTGGTGGTGGGCAAGCCCAATGAACAGACGCCGGTGATGGCGGGCTTGATCAGCTACGCGATCCTGAATCCCTATTGGAATGTGCCGACCGATCTCGTCCGGGACAGGGTCGCGCCGAAGGTGCTCGCGGGGCAGACCTTCGAAGGCATGCATTATGAGGCGCTGTCCGATTGGACGGCGCATGCCCGCTTGCTGCGCCCGGACGAGATTGACTGGAAAGCGGTGGCGGACGGGCGTCAGGAGGTGCGCGTGCGCATGCTGCCCGGCGGAACGAACTGGATGGGGAAGATGAAGTTCATGTTCCCCAACGAGCTCGGCATTTATCTCCATGATTTCCCAGATAAATCGATCTTCTCGGAAGATCACCGGCAGCTGAGTTCAGGCTGCGTCAGGCTGAGCGACGCGCCGCGGCTGGGCCAGTGGCTCTATGGCCGCCCGCTGGAAACCAGATCTCCGGCGCCCGAGCAATATGTCACGCTGCCCAAGCCGGTGCCGATCTATATGGTCTATCTGACCGTCATGGCCGGTGAAAAAGGCATTGCCTATCTGGACGATCCCTATGGCCGCGACAGCCCTGCCCAGCAACAGCAGCTCGCGCGACGATAGATGGCGCCGGGACCTGCCGGTCAGAGGCCGTAAGGCACGTTGTAATAGCCGTAGACCTGCTCGCGATAGTCGCGATCGAAGGCCGGTTCCTGCTCCCGGCTGTAGCGCGGCGCCTTCTCCAGCGCCGACTTGTCGAGATTGACCACATAGCCGCCCTGGCGCGTATCATATTCAAGCACGTCCCAGGGCAGCGGATAATAGTCATTGCCGATGCCGAGAAATCCGCCAAACGACAGGACGGCATATTCGACGCGCCCCGAGCGCTTGTCGACCATGAAATTCGCGATTGATCCAAGCCGTTCGCCGGCCCGGTTGTAGACGGCGGTGCCTTCCACCTTGTCTGAGGCGATCAGGCGCCGGGTTTCGTCCGTTGCGATATCGAGCTGTGCCATGATGGGCTCCTTTCGATCAGCCATGCTTCACAACGCCCGATCAGCACTTCCTTTCCGAAGCGCTGGGCGATGAGGGCCGAAGCGGCGTAGAAGCATGGCGGATGGAGCATGGCCGCATGAGAGCGGCGAGCCGGACGGATCAGTCGAGATCCCGCGCAATGTCCGGCTTGCGAAGCAGGGCGTCGATGCGGTCGCCCTCATCGAAGCTCTCATCGGCCAGGAATTTGAGCTTCGCGGCATATTTGGTGTTCACGCGCCGCGCGACCTCGCTTTGCAGGAAAGCGGTGTTGGTGCGCAGCGCCTTGAGCACCGCATCCTCGTCGGCACCCAGCAGCGGCTTTACGAACACGGTCGCGTGCCGCAGATCCGGCGACATGCGAACCTCCGTCACCGACACGCTGTGCGAGGCGAGCGTATCGTCATGCACGTCGCCGCGCATCAATATGCCCGCGAGTGCGTGCCGGACCTGCTCACCCACGCGGAGCAGGCGGACCGAGCGTCCTTCATCGGTTTCGTTGCGTCGCATCTGCCCTCGCGAAAGGCGAACGGATCACAGTGTCCGTTCGCGCATCTCGACTTCGAAGGTCTCGACATAATCGCCAGGCTTGATGTCGGTCGTGCCCTCGAAGGTCACGCCGCATTCGAGGCCAGCGCGGACCTCCGCCACATCGTCCTTGAACCGGCGGAGCGACGCGATCGAGCCATTGTAGACGATGACATCGTCGCGGGTGATCCGCGCGCGCAGATTCTTGCGGATGAAGCCTTCGGTGACGAGCAGGCCGGCGGCCTTGCCATGCTTGCCAGCCGAGAAGACCTCGCGCACCTCGGCACGGCCGACGACCGTCTCGAATGCCTCCGGCCCGAGCTGGCCGGCCATGGCGGCACGGATCTCGTCGAGTAGATCGTAGATCACGTCATAATATTTGAGCGCGACCCCGCTGCGCTCGGCGATCTCGCGCGCCTTGGCATTGGGACGCACGTTGAAGCCGATGATCGGAGCATGGCTCGCCGAAGCCAGCGTCACGTCGCTTTCGGTGATGCCACCGACGCCCGAATGCAGGATGCGCACGCGGATGTCGTCGGTCGAGATTTTGTTGAGCGAACCGACGATGGCCTCGGCCGAGCCCTGGGCATCGGCCTTCACCACCACCGGATACTCCATCGCCTGCTTCTCCTTCATAGCGGAGAACATCGATTCCAGGCTGGCGGGTGCGGTGGTGGTGCGCTTCTTGAGGATCACCGAGGAGCGATAGGCCGCAACTTCGCGTGCGCGCGCCTCGTTTTCGACGACCGAAAGCTGGTCGCCCGCCGAAGGCACGCCCGAGAGGCCCAGCACCTCGACCGGAGTGGACGGGTCTGCTTCCTTGATCTGCTGGCCCTTGTCATTGACCATCGCGCGGACCTTGCCGCTTTCGGCGCCGACGACGAACACATCGCCGACCCGGAGCGTGCCGCGTGTGACGAGGATGGTCGCCACCGGGCCACGGCCCTTGTCCAGCGTCGCTTCGATCACGGTGCCTTCGGCCATGCGATCGGGATTGGCCTTGAGCTCGAGCAGTTCGGCCTGAAGCTGGATCTTCTCGATCAGCTCGTCGAGGCCGGTCCGCTTGAGTGCGGACACTTCCACGTCCTGCACTTCGCCGCCCATATACTCGACCTGGATGTCGTGCTGGAGGAGTTCCTCACGCACTTTCTGCGGATTGCCGCCCGGCTTGTCGACCTTGTTGATTGCCACGATCATCGGCACGCCGGCGGCTTTGGTATGGTTGATCGCCTCGATCGTCTGCGGCCGGATGCCATCGTCCGCGGCCACGACGATGACGACGATGTCGGTAACGTTGGCGCCTCGGGCGCGCATCTCGCTGAACGCTTCGTGGCCCGGCGTGTCGAGGAAGGTGATCTTCGATCCGTCCTGCAGCGTCACCTGATAGGCGCCGATATGCTGCGTGATGCCGCCCGCTTCGCCGCCTACGACATCGGTGCCGCGCAGCGCGTCGAGCAGGCTGGTCTTGCCGTGATCGACATGGCCCATGATCGTGACGACCGGTGGACGCGTCCTCAGCGTTGTTTCCGCATCGACATCCTCGTGGGTGGTAAGGTCGATGTCGGATTCCGAGACGCGCTTGATATTATGCCCGAATTCGGAAACAAGGAGTTCGGCGGTATCCTGGTCGATGGTCTGGTTGACCGTCACCATCATGCCCATCTTGAAGAGCGCCTTGACGAGGTCCGCGCCGCGCTCGGCCATGCGGTTGGCCAGTTCCTGAACCGTGATCGCCTCGGGCACCACCACGTCGCGGACCTGCTTGGCCTGGACCGTCCCGGTCTGATGCGCGCGCTTGTCCTTCTCGCGGGCGCGCTTGAGCGCGGCGAGCGAGCGGGCGCGGGCGCCGCCATCATCGTCGAGCGCGCGTGTGACGGTGAGCTTGCCGGATTGGCGGCGCTCATCGCCGCCACGTCCGCGCGAGGGGCGGGCGGGGGGCTCGGGCCGTTTGGCCGGGCTGACGGGCGTGAAACGGCGCGGCGCGACGGCGGCGCGGCCTTCCTGTTCCTCCGCCTCGGCGGCCTGAATCTCTTCGTCGGGGACGAGCAGCGCCGTCTCGCCGGCGGGTTCGGCCTCGCCTGCGGTAGTCTCCGCTGCCTCGGCTTGCGCGGTGGCGCGAGCCTCGGCCTCGGCGCGCCGGTTTTCCTCGGCACGACGGCGTTCTTCTTCGCTCGCTTCCGCACGCGCATGTTCCTCGCGGCGGCGCGCGTCCTCCAGTGCGGCGAGCCGGGACTCCTCGGCCTCGCGCAGCAGCCGCGCCTGAAGCTCCTGGCGGGATTGCAGATCGTTTTGCGGCGCTCGCGGCGGAGCGGCCGGACGCTGGGGAGGCGCTTGACGCACGGGCGCGGGCGCCTCGACCACGGCTTCGGGCGCAGGGGCGGGCGCGGCTTCGCCCTCACCGGGGCGGCCGAGAATGCGGCGCTTCTTGACCTCGACCACGACGGTGTTCGAGCGGCCATGGCTGAAGCTCTGCTTCACCTTGCCGGTCTCGACCGTGCGCTTGAGGCCGAGCGGGGCGCGCATCCCCAATTTTGGTTTGTCGTTATCGCTCATCTAAAACCCGAACCCTTCACTTCACCTGCTACGCCGCTTGACCCTGCGAAGCAGCTTCGCAAGGCTCCACGTCACCGTCCCGTCCAATAAAACTGCGCCATCGCGCCAACGAGTCGGATACACGCGCGGCGGCCGCCGGCGCAATCAGCGCGATGTGTACAACATTTTCCCGCCCCAGCGCCATCGACAATATGGCCCTGCTCGCCGGAATTACCAGCCCGCGAAGGCCGCCATTCTCGACGCCGAGGCCAACCCGCAGCGCCTGGTCGAGCTTGCGGTTGCCGTCAGCGGCTGCGTCCGCTGCGTGGAGCAACAGCGAAACGGTGCCCTTGCGCGCTGCTTCGGCGATCTTTTCCGCGCCAGTGAGCAACGTTCCGGAGCGTGCCTCCAGCCCAAGCCGGTCGAGCGCCGCCCTCGCAAGCGCATCCTCGATTTTCTGCGGCAGATCGGCGGGAATTTCGACAGCCGTCTTGAACGCGCGCGCGAGCGCACCCTTCAGCTTGCCCTTGGCGATCGCGAGCTCCAGCGCTGATCGATCGACCCCGATCCATGCACCCCGGCCCGGCGCTTTCGCGCGGATATCGGGCGCAACGACCCCGTCGGGCCCCAACGCGAGCCGGATCAGCCCGGCGCGCGGGGCGCGATCACCGGTAAGGACGCACTTGCGGACAGGCACATGGCCTGCCGCATTACCGTCTTCGTCAGTGGTTAGGCGGGGCTCATTGGGAGGTTTCCGCATGCGCGTCCTCCCCGGCCTCATCCTCGAACCAATGCGCGCGGGCGGCCATGATGATCTCGTTGCCCTGGTCCTCGCTCAGGCCATATTCGGCAAGCACGCCGCCCTTGTCCTCCTGGCGCGGGGCAGCGCCCTCGGCCCGGCGGCGCGGCTCGGCCCGCTTCTTCTGGATCAGCTCGTCGGTAGCGAGATCGGCCAGATCGTCGAGCGTCTTGATCCCGGCCTTGCCAAGCGTGACCAGCATCGCCTCGGTCAGATAGGGCAGTTCGGCCAGCGCATCCTCCACGCCCAGCGCCTGCCGCTCCTCGCGGGCGGCGGCTTCGCGGCGTTCGAGCGCTTCCTGAGCGCGGCTCTGCAGCTCGGCGGCAAGCTCCTCGTCAAAGCCCTCGATTGCCGAAAGCTCGGCCGCGTCGACATAAGCGACTTCCTCGAGCTCGCCGAAGCCCTCCGCGACGAGCAGTTGGGCAAGCGTCTCATCGACGTCGAGCTCGGTCTGGAACATCTCGGAGCGTTCCATGAACTCGCGCTGGCGCTTCTCGCTCGAATCCGCTTCGGTCATGATATCGATCGCCGAGCCGGTGAGCTGCGATGCCAGTCGGACATTCTGGCCGCGGCGGCCGATGGCGAGGCTGAGCTGATCGTCGGGCACGACCACCTCGATGCGGCTTTCCTCCTCGTCGATCACCACGCGTGCGACATGCGCGGGCTGGAGCGCATTGACCACGAAGGTCGCCAGGTCGGGCGACCAGGGGATGATGTCGATCTTCTCGCCCTGCATCTCCTGCACCACCGCCTGTACGCGGCTGCCCTTCATGCCGACGCACGCGCCGACGGGATCGATTGAGCTGTCATGGCTGATCACGCCGATCTTGGCGCGGCTGCCTGGATCGCGCGCAGCCGCCTTGATCTCGATGATGCCGTCATAGATTTCGGGCACTTCCTGCGCGAACAGCTTCTTCATGAAATCGGGATGCGCGCGGGAGAGGAAGATCTGCGGCCCCCGATTTTCGCGGCGGACGTTGAGGATCAGCGAACGGATGCGATCGCCCACACGGACGACTTCGCGGGGGATCTGCTGATCGCGGCGAACGACACCTTCGGCACGGCCGAGATCGACGACGATATGGCCGAATTCCACACGCTTGACGACGCCGGTGATGATCTCTCCAACGCGGTCCTTGAACTCCTCATATTGGCGCTCGCGCTCGGCGTCGCGCACCTTCTGGAAGATCACCTGCTTGGCCGCTTGCGCGGCGATGCGACCGAACTCGATGGGGGGCAGGGGATCGACGATGAAATCGCCCACCGCCGCGCCCTTCTGCAGCTTCTGCGCGTCCGTGACCGAGACCTGCTTGAAATAGTCGTCGACCTGCTCGACCACCTCGACGACGCGCCACAGCCGCATGTCGCCCGATTTGGGGTCGATCTTGGCGCGAATATCATTCTCCGCGCCATAGCGCGCGCGCGCGGCGCGCTGGATCGCATCCTCCATCGCCTCGATCACGATCTCGCGATCGATCAGCTTCTCGCGCGCGACGGCGTCGGCAATCGCGAGCAGCTCGGCCTTGTTGGCGGAAATGGCGGTGGCCATGTCTTCGTTACCCTTCTTCTGAAATCCTGTCCGCGCCCTCGGTCGAAAGCGGAGCGGTTGCTATTATGAGAGCATCGGTCAGGATCAGCTTGGCACTGGCAATCTGTTCCAGCGGCACGGTGATCTGACCGAGCTTGTTTACATCAAAATGGACGCTTTCGCCATCGCGCGAAATGATCCGCCCGTCGAACTGCTTGCGGCCGGAAATCGGCGCGGCGAGCTTCACCCGCGCGTCGAAGCCGGCCCAGTCGGTGTAGTCCTGCGGCCGGGTCAGCGGCCGATCGATGCCCGGCGAACTGACTTCAAGCCGATAGCTTTCCTCGATCAGATCAGCGGCATCGAGCGCATCGGAAATCCGCCGGCTCAGCGCTTCGCAATCGGCCAGATCGAGCTGGCGGGTATCGGGCCGCTCGGCCATCACCTGCAGCGTCGGGTCGCTCTTCCCGCCGAACATCGCCACGCGCACGAGGCCGAGC
>Ga0207703_10005360_pt1 | contig 10331 bp, 3 predicted proteins | sample KBSSwiS12_FD_184304 | JGI IMG/M metagenome (GOLD analysis project Ga0207703, IMG submission 184304) | Switchgrass rhizosphere microbial communities from Kellogg Biological Station, Michigan, USA - KBS Switchgrass S1-2 (SPAdes) (version 2) | ecosystem: Host-associated > Plants > Roots >... | reverse complement strand
CGCGGCGTCATACGCGAGTTGAGTACGAGCATTCGGCGTAATGCCGAGTTGGACGATCGCAGTCGGGCGGTTCAACGCATCATACTCGTAACGGGTCTCGTGATTGAGCGCGTCGATAACGGAGATTTGATTGCCTGCGGCATCGTAGGCGATGCGCGTTATCTTGCCAGCAGGATCGGTCAGCTGCTTGAGCCGGCCCGTGAGGTCATAGCTCCTGGAGGTCGTTCGGTTTACGGCGTCGATGACGGCCAGGACACGCCCCTCGCTGTCGAGTTGGTAGGTCGTGTAATTGACGAATGCCCCGGAGTCGTCCTTTCGCTGTACGCCTGTGCGCCTATTCTGGGAATTGTATAGATACTTCGTGACTTGCCCTTCGCCAGCCGCAGTTGTTCGTCCCACCTCCACTTGCGTGAGAAGCTGGCCTGTGTACGTTCTCAGGGTCTGCTCGCCGAGCGGATTAGTGATCGCAGTTATCCTGCCGAGGTTGTCGTAGTCATATGTGGTCAGATTACCGTCGGCATCCCACACCTTGGTCCTGAAACCGCGTGCGTCGTAGTCGAACTGTCGCGCATTCTGCGGGAGGGCCACACCGCCGCTCTTGAAATAGGTCTTGGTGAGAAACTCACCCGTGTATTCGTTGACGATCTGGACGCCGTCCGGGAGGGTCGTCGTAGTCAGCCGGTTGCGGCCGTCGTAGGTATAGGAGGTAGTCTGAAATGTACCATCGTCCTTGCGTCTCTTTGTGGCCTGCACATTTACCGGCACACCGTCGGCGTCGAGATTGAATGTGTACTCGGTTCTGAATATTTTTGAAGGCGCGAGGCTCGATACGACTTGCTCGCTGGCTATCCAGTTATGATTGTATGTCCAGGAACGGGTGATGGCCTCGCCTGAGCTGAGCGTTACGATTTCCGAGAGTCGATTGCCGGCTGAATCATACGTCCAATCCGTCGCCTGCAGGAGCGCGAGCGTGCCGCTGTTCATCTGCCACAGCTCGCGCCTCGAATAGAGCTTCGCGGTGTTTACCGTATAGCGCAGCTCGTTTCCAAGTGCATCGGTGCGCTTGGTTATTTTGGCGCTGGGATCGAATTCGTAGTACTCGATCTGAGTGTACGGGTTCGCTCCGTTGGCATCCGTAACGGTGGTGGTGAGCTTGGTCTTCGTGAGGGGTATTGTGTACTCGAAGTCGAGCTGGCGAGCCCCGAATACCTGCCGGGTCACGCGGTCCTGGTTGTCATAGGTATTGACGTAGCTGGCCTTGCCCACGACGGGGGTATCCTGCGTCACGTTGTGCAGGTCATTGGGATCGTTGTACTGATAGGTCGAAACGATTCCGGCCAACCCGTTGACCTGGGTCAAATTGCCGCGCGTGGTTCCGTCTGGCTGCACATCGTGAGCGTAGGTGACCGAGCGGCCGTCGTACGCAGTGACGGAAGTCAATCGACCGCTCGCTTCATCGTACGCGAGGGTGATGAAATGTCCCGTGAGAGATCCATCGGCGCCGCGCTCATCAATACGCGTCAACCTGTAATTGTATGCAACCGTCAACGGTACGGTCGGGTCGAGCGCGTGCTTGGAAGTGCCCCTGAGGGGCAGCTTTCCGCGACTGTCGTAAGTCAGTTCCTGGCGGTTGCCACGCGCATCCCGAAAGGCCGTCAGTCGCCCCTGTGCATCGTAGTAATCGCGAATTCCGTTCAGGTAGGTGAGTTGGAAAGTGCCGTCAGGCTGTTGCACCAGGTTCGCCAGGCGGCCGGCCCCAGCCGGCGCAGCATAGCTTCCACCGCTGTAGGTGTAGCGGTCCTTGATCCCGCATCCGTAGCGGATGACCACCGAGTTGTCAGGATATTGATAGAGACGCCGATCGAACCCGAAGGACCAACCGTGCCCGAGAGGACTGTCGTAGTCAGTCTGGCTGTCGTACTGCCGATGGACTCGGATGGAGAAAACGCCCCTCACATCCAGATCATCAGCGTCGATGGTCTCTGCACCGCTGAAGAACGCCACGGGTCCACCTGCACTGGCTCCTGGCCCGTCGCCGTTCGAGTTGCCTGGACCACCAGGGGCTCCGCCGCCGCCACCACTGCCTCCACCGCCGCCGCCGCCACCACTGCCGCCGCCAGGACCCGGGCTGCCGCCACCACCACCCGGGCCACACGAGCCCGCTCCGGGCCCGCCGCCGGCCCCCGCAGCTCCCGCGCCAGAGTTGCCTCCGAAATCGTTGGCAAATGCAGTCGTTGGCGCAATCGTCGCGGCCGCAAACAATACCAGCAGCCAGCCGGCACAAACCGCACATGCAAACCGTTGCCTATGGGTAACGGGTCTGGAACATTTCATGCGAAATCCCTTTCGGTCCATGGCGGCGCTAGTGCGTTTTCGTTTCGGCGGCCGGCAGCGGCCGCATGCCATTCAACTCGCGAAATCTGGCGTACGCGGCGTCCGCCCCGGTGTGGTCACCGGACTGCTCCAGGACACCAGCAAGCGACAACAAGGCCTCCTTGCTGTCAGGTTTGGCGAGCGTCGCCTTGCGGTAGTGCTGCGCGGCTACGTCCGGCTGGTGCCGCCTGTTCGCAATGTCACCGGCGAGCATCAACGCGTCGAAGTTTGACGGCTCAGCCGCGAGCACTGCCGATACATGGCGCGATGCATCCTGCAAGCGGCTGTCGGCTCCGTACGATTGCTCGAGGTAGTGTCGGGCAGCCGCGAGGTGTACGGCTTTATCGGCGGGACGCTTCATCGCGATGCGCTCGACACGCGCTGTCTCGGGCATCGTTCCCGGACTCGGATCGGGATCCTCCGCCGGCGGCCGGGCCGCGGGTGCGGGACTCGGCGCCTTCCGGCTGCTCTTCCCGTCGGCGGCCGAGGCCAACGGTAGCGCTCCGCCAACTGCACACAGCGCAGCCAGGCAGACGAGCAGGTTCCTGAAAGGGGTGTGGTCGTCCATGCTCTGCCTCACTTCTTCGAGTCCGGATGCCGCACGTAGACCTTGCGCGTAGCCATGCCGAAGTTGCCCTCGTAGCCACGCAGATTGACTGTCAGATAATGAATTCCTTCGCTCGTCGTCCCCGGATCCCAGACCCAGGTCATCGGCAGAAAGCCGGTCTCGTTCTCGAACAGGAACTGGCCGTCAACGAAGTACACAGGCTCGAACCGTCGCGCGACCACCCGGGCTCGGTCCTCGCCGCCGGACTCGATTGTGAGCGGCGTCGGACCTTCGATCACTGGCAGTCCACCACGTGTGCGCAGGCCAGTGGGAAGTTGAAGTTGGATCAGATAGTCGCCGCGGGATTCCATAGGCTGCTGCGAATGGTCGTACATGTGCTTGACTCGCAGCGCCGCCGTGCGCCGTACGGGCGGATCCGGAAGCGGGTCGATCACCTGCACCGTCGTCGGAGGGCTGCCTACAAAGAGAGTGTTATCCGGCAGGGAGAACGCACTCACCGCGACCACAAGACTCGGGTGCGCCGCCAGGTTGAGCACCCTCGAGGCATCGAAGCCGTCCCAGACTTCACTCTGCAATCCATCAGTGCGAGGCACCCAGTCGATCAGGGTTCGCAGCAAAGGGCCGTCATTCTGCAAGCCCACCCGAATGTTGACGCGGGCGGGCTTGTCGAGGACGTAACTGACGCGCCCCGCCGCCGCATCCCACTTCACATCGCGCGGAACCAACTCGTCCCCGCCGGTGACATCTGTCAGGTCGTAGGTAACCGGCTGGCCATCCTGACCTTTCGCCGACAGTGTGTACGCGTATGCCTCCGAGGGTACGTCCTTGCCGCGCCAGTCTCGTCCATCCCATCGCAGCTCATGTTGCCCTGGGGCCAATTCGCCCTGGGAGTCAATGTGCCGAATCTCGATGCCGCGGCCGTCGTAGACGTGCAGCACCGTGCTCGCCGGCTCCGACAGCTGGAAACTGATCGCGACGACTTCGTGGCGTGCCGGATCCAGCCGCGTGCGATCCGGGCGGACGTCCGCAATCGTGACCGACGCATGCGCTATTGGCGCCAGTACACATCCATACAGTGCGACAAATGCGATCCGGGTGGTCATCGCACGAGCTCCGGGTTGGCTCTCCACACCGGCGAACGGGCGCCGCCCGAGTCGTGGGTTAGCTGGAGCAGCTGTTTCGATTCGAGGTCGAGTTTCCAGATCTGCAGGCTGCCCGAGCGCGTCGATTCGAACAGGATCTGGCCACCATCGGGAGAAAAGCTGGGATGCGCAGCGAAGGCGTTATCCTGTGTCACAGCACTTGCCGTGCGGCCCACGGGCTGCAGAAAGATCTCATAATTCCCCAGGCTGTTGGCAGAGAAAGCCAGATCGCCGTGAACCGATACCGCCACGTCAAAATGGTAGAGGTCGGCTGCCGTCAACTGCTCGCGATTCCCGCTGCGAACATCCAAGCGCCAGATGTCGTGAGTCTGTTTGCCGCTACCGGAAAGGAAATAGAGGAACGCGCCGTCACGCGACCACGTGGGCTCGTGCTGCAATCCAGGCATGTCCGTGAGCCGGCGACGGCCCGAACCGTCAACCGACTCGATCCACAGGTCGTGTCCGTCCGGGCTGTCGGCTCCATTGAATGAAAACGCGATGTGCGTACCGTCCGGCGATATAACAGCATCCAGGACGGGCTTGACGCCCAGGTCGATGCCGGTCTCCTTGCCGTTGGCCAACTCGACGGCGTACGCCGCCCCCTGGTTGGTGTTGACGAGAAGACGGTCGCCGGCGGGGTACCAGGAGACGCGTGTCTTGTCCGATAGTGAGCGCGTAAGTTGGTGTGCACCGCTGCCGTCGCTACGCATGGTCCACACCTGCCACATGCCCTTCGTCAGCGCAAGATAGGCAACGGCGGGACCGTCGGCGGCGCTCGCGGTGGCCCCCACGGCCAAGGCTGCCAGACAAGCAACTACAGGTATGCGAGTAATAGCCATCATTGGTAGAGCTGTAACACACCACGGTAGAGAGCCTGCTGGCCCGTTTGGACGCTCGTCGCTTGAATCGCAAACGTGTATCCACCCTCCGCGCTCACGAGAATGTTATTCGTGTGATCCGGATCGTAGCCACGCCACTCCACCGTGTGATTTGCCGGCTGGCTGCCGTTCAGTGCGGCATCCAGCTCGTTGCTGACCAACACGATGGCCTGTGGGCTCGTGGGATCCGCCACACCGGGCGGCAGAAGTTTGACCGTCACATACGAGTCCTGGCTGACGCGATAGGTGATTCGCGCGATCTGCTCGTAGCTGTGTGTGATCAACCAGGGCGTCGATTGCACTTCGACATTGGGCGCTACCCCCGTCCCGGTGATGACCGGCACGGTTCCCTTCATGACGACGGAGCTGGGTTTTACAGGAAGCGGGACATCGAAGTAGAAGGCGCAACTTCCAGTAACGAGTTGACCGTTCGCATCACGGCCGTCCCACATCAATGTCGAGGTCCCCGCCGGCAAGGGCGACATCTTGCTGAAAGGGAAAATGGCCGCGGACGTACAACCCGTAACCTGGCCGCGCACGCGACCACCCGAAGTGTGGTAGTCAGTCATCTTCCAGAATACATTCCGGTACGCGTTGAAGGTTGATACGACCGTGCCGTCGTTCTGGCTGTTGGCTGCGGAGGGGGCAGGAATGTCGTACGTGCCGCTGCGTGTTCCGTCGGTGGCGTAGATGACGTAGTCGTAGGCCTCATCCGGCAAGTAGTTGCCGCTTGCGTCCTTGCCATCCCAGGACAGAGCTTGTGCCCCACCCGCTGCGAAATCCTGCCTGATCTCTCGAATCAGCGCCCCGGTCAGATCTGAATAGATCCGCAGATACGTCGTCGCCGGACCGCCAAGCGTGAAGTTCACCTGCAGTTGTCCGGAGAGGGGCTGAAAGACGGACGCGCTCGGAGATACGCTGGTGATCGAAAGGTTGTCGAGCGTCACCGGAACGAGCGCCGACGATGTATTGCCGGCTTTGTCGCTGGCGCGAAGCCTCAGAACGTAAGGTCCGTTGGGAAGTGCGGTAGACCCGTTGGTCGTATTGACGATCCAGGTACCCAGGCTACCTTGGCTCACCGCGGTCGTTTGGGAAGCGATGCTCGTCCAGGTAGTGGGGTTGGTTCCTGACCCGTATTCGAGGGTGTAACTTACGAAGTACGTGTCGTTGGCTGTGCCGACGACGGGAACCGTCAGTGAATTCGTCAGTGCTCCGTTGACCGGATTCGTGATGACCGTGGCAGGGGCGGTATCGTCGAGCACGACGCGCGTTGTTCCAGATGGATTGGCGGCACCGGACACCGTGACTTCGATGCCGTACGCAGCGTCCGACGTGACTTGTCCGCCGCTATTCTTTCCATCCCATGTGACAGAGACAGAAGTGCCGCTACCTGAATAAGTCCGAATAACCGTGCCCGACGGGTCACGAATCGTAAGGGTCCAGCCCCCCGACTGGCTCAACGTCCCCGAGATAGTGGTCGTGTCTTGGATGCCGTCACCATTCGGGGAGAAGTACGCCGGTGAAACTCCAACGCTCGCTGTAACGACCCCCGTCAGCGCGCTAGCTGCAGGGCTGGTGAAGTTGACCACCGTTGTAGGAGTGCCCCCGGAGAGCTGGATCTGCTGCCCTGTTTGCGGAGTGGCCGTGCCCCACCAGTTGCCCGTTGCGTTGATGACGACGGCGTTCGAGGCGCCGTAGCTGGCCATCACGAGCTGCCCGTTGGAATTGCCGAAAATATCATTGCCGGTAATGACCGGATTCGGGACGGCCGTGGCAATGTTGCTGCCGGCTCCGTACAGATAGAGGCCGTACGTGTTGCCCGTGAGCGTATTACCGGTAATGCTGGGATTGGACGCGCCGGACAGATACACGCCATAGCTCGTCCCGATGATCTGGTTCCCCGCTATCGACGGTGAGGAGGCCGTGAGGTTGATGCCGTAGCCGCCCTGGTTGTGATTGTCTATGTAGTTCCCGCTGATCTGGCTGCCGGCCGTGGCATTTGTCATCTGGATGCCGGCGTTGCTGAAGTTGCGAATCCACGAGTTGCTGATTGTTGCGTTGGTTCCCGTCACGTTGACAGCGATTGTCGCCCAGTCGATTACCGCATAGTTGATCGCTACGTTGGCCGCCGTTGCGCGCACGTCAACACCATACCAGGAGCCCCTCGCCGGATCGCCCAGACCGGACGTGAGTATGACGCGAGCGGCGGAGGTGCCTTGAATCGAGAGCGTGCCATCCACTATCAGGCGGGTGGTCGGGCCGGAAAATTTCAGTACGACCCCGGCGGGAACGGTCAAAGTCATTCCGCTGGGGACGATGAGGTCGGCGAGCACGTCATAAGTCGTTCCGGCTGTCAGCGCGGTCGAGGCAGGGAGGGAACCGAGCAGGTAATTTCCGGCGACGACGTTTCCGCCCGGCCCATCGAGGAAATTGGAGTAATCAATGACGGCAAAGCCGCTATCCGGATTCCACGTGTAGTCGGCGAGCCCCGCCCGAATTGCCGTGGGAACCGCCGTGCCCCACCAATTCTGCTGGAAATTCAGTTTTATCGCAGGGGCGTTGACGTAACCGCCCGCGTACACGTTGAAGGAGGATGCGCTGCCGAAGATATTGTTCCCGTTCACCACCGGATTCGGCTGCGTCGCCGCACTGCCGTTGCCCTGAAGTGAAATACCGTAGTTGTTGTTGGTGATGGTATTTCCCTGGGTCACCGTGGGGTTGGCCGCGCCGATGATGTTTAAACCCGTGCCGCAGTAGCTGAGCGTATTTCCCTGCAGAGTGGGTGAGGTCGCATTGACGTTCAGGCAATATCCACTCACGCCGGTGGTATTGGTGATCAGGTTTCCGGTGATTGTCGCGTTACCCGAATTGCGCACCTGGATGCCGAAATTCACGAAGTTGCGAATAGTGCTATTGGAAATAGTCACCCCGGTTGCGCCGTTTATGTCCACGCCCCCGTTCGCCCATTCCACCAGCGCGTTGCTGATCGAGCTGCCGTTCGCAGCGCTGCCGTTGAGCACAATGCCGATCCAAGCGCCTTTCGCGGGCGTCGCGTTGCCCGACGTGATGGTCACCGGGTTGGCCGCAGTACCTTGCACATTCAGCGTGCCATTCACCAGCAGCTGGGAATTAGCGTCGTAGAAACGCAGCACTACGCCCCCGGGTACTGTAAGTGTCTGTCCGCTCGGTACGACCAGTAGGCCCATGACGTCGTAGGTGGTACCTGCCGTGAGCGTCGCGCCGGCCGTCAGTGTACCCATCAGGTAGTTACCGGCTACTGGCTGGCCGTTCAATCCGTTCAGATAGTTCGAGTAATCCACAACCGGATAGCTGGCGGTCTGCTGATCCGTATAGTCAAGGATGAGCGACCCGATGATCGCCGGCGCCGTGGAGCCCCACCAGTTCCGCTGGAAGTTCAGCTTCGTCGTAGCGCCATTCACGTAACTGGTTGTATAGACGTTGAAGACGCTGTTACCGTAGATGTTGTTCCCGTTCACCACCGGATTCGGCTGCGTCGTCGCACTGCCGTTACCCTGAAGAGAGACACCGTAGGAGGTGTTGGTGATCGTGTTTCCCTGAGTCATGGGGCTCGCAGCCCCAGTCAGATTCAGACCCGTGCTGCAGAAGCTGAGCGTATTTCCCTGCAGGGTGGGTGAGGTTGCATTGACGTTCAAGCAAGTTCCGCCGAACCCGCTTGTATTAGTAATCACGTTTCCAGTGATCGTAGCGTTACCCGAGTTACGTACCTGCATGCCGTAACTGTAGAAATTGCGGATCGTGCTATTGGAGATCGTCACCCCCGTTGCGCCGTTTATGTCCAAGCCCGTGTTTGCCCATTCCACCAGTGCGTTGCTGATCGCGCTGCCGTTTGCGGTACTGCCGTTGAGCACAATGCCGACCCAGGCGCCTTTCGCGGGCGTCGGGTTGCCCGACGTGATAGTCACCGGGTTGGCCGTCGTACCCTGCACATTCAGCGTGCCGTTCACCAGCAGCGCGGCATTGGTGTCGTAAAAGTGCAGCACTGCGCCCGCGGGCACTGTAAGTGTCTGTCCGCTCGGCACGATCAGCATGCCCATGACGTCGTAGGTAGTACCTGCCGTGAGCGTCGCGCCAGCCGTCAGCGTCCCCGTCAGGTAATTACCAGGAACGGGCTGGCCGTTCAATCCGCTCAGATAGTTGGAATGATCGACGAACGGGTGGCTGTCACTCGGATCATCGGTGTAGTCATAGATAGACGACCCAATGGCTGCCGGGGCCGTGGAGCCCCACGAGTTCTGTTGGAAGTTCAGCTTCGTCGTCGCGCCATTCACGTAGCTGGACGTGAACACGTTGTAAGAGTTGTTATTGTAAATATTGTTGTTGCTCACGACTGGAATCGGCTGCGTCGTCGCAGTGCCGCTGCCCGCAATGTAGAACCCGTAGCTGTTGCTGGTGATCGTGTTGCCTTGAGTCACCGTGGGGTTCGCGGCCCCCGTCAGATACAGACCCGTGTTGCAGAAGCTGATCGTATTGCCCTGTATCGTGGGCGAGGTCGCATTCGCGTATAGGCAGGTCGCGTTCGCACCGCTCACGTTGGTGATTACATTCCCGGTGATCGTCGCGTTGCCCGCGTTGCGTACGTGGATCCCGTAGCTGGAGAAGTTGCGGATCGTGCTGCCGGAGACCGTCACCCCGGTGGCACCATTCACGTCCACCGCCGTGTTTGCCCACTCCACCAGGGCGTTGCTGATTGAGCTGCCGTTCGCGGCGGCGCCATTGAGCACAATGCCGGCCCAGGCGCCTCTCGCGGGTGTCGCGTTGCCCGACGTGATCGTTACTGGGTTGGCCGTCGTACCCTGCACATTCAGCGTGCCGTTCACCAGCAGCTGGGCATTAGTGTCGTAGAAGCGCAGCACTGCGCCCGCGGGTACGGTAAGAGTCTGTCCGCTCGCCACGGCCAGCGTTCCCATTACATCGTATGTAGTGCCACCCGTCAGCGTCGCACCGGCCGCCAGCGTCCCCGTCAGGAAATTGCCAGCCACTGGCTGGCCGTTCAATCCATTGAGGTAGCTCGAGTGATCGACGATGGGGTAGCTGCTACTCTGACCGTCGGTGTAGTCATAGATAGACGACCCAATGGTTGCCGGGGCTGTAGAACCCCACCAGTTCTGTTGGAAGTTCAGCTTCGTCGTCGCGCCATTCACGTACCCGGTCGTGAACACGTTATAGTTGCTGTTGCCGTAAATATTGTTGTTGCTCACGACTGGAATCGGCTGCGTCGTCGCAGTGCCGCTGCCCGCAATGTAGAACCCGTAGCCATTGCTGGTGATCGTGTTGCCTTGAGTCACCGTGGGGTTCGCGGCTCCTGTCAGATACAGACCCGTGTTGCAG
>Ga0207703_10005358_pt1 | contig 10332 bp, 9 predicted proteins | sample KBSSwiS12_FD_184304 | JGI IMG/M metagenome (GOLD analysis project Ga0207703, IMG submission 184304) | Switchgrass rhizosphere microbial communities from Kellogg Biological Station, Michigan, USA - KBS Switchgrass S1-2 (SPAdes) (version 2) | ecosystem: Host-associated > Plants > Roots >... | reverse complement strand
GATCGCGCTGCTCGCGCAGCACCATGCGTTCGCCGACCTCGAATGCCACGCCGACGATGGCCGCCATCAGAAAATCGGCATCGACTTGCGGAAACAACCCGTCCTGGATCGCCTTTTCGATGTCCTCGCGCAATTCCTCAAAACCGGCGACGACTTCGGGCGTGTCCATGCGGACGCGGGTCGTGTCGGCGCTGTGGCGGATGGTGCGGAAATTGACCTGGTCGTCGGCCACGAATTCCAAGAAGGTGCGGAAGGTGCTGGAGATGAATTCCTCGACGGACTTCGCCTTCATGCGCTCCTCGCGCAGGCGCGGGCGGATGGCGAGCGCCACGTCGTCGCGGATGGCCTGGTAAACTTCCTCCTTGGATTTGAAGTAGTTGTAGAACGTGCCCGATGCCAGCGGCGTGGCCCGGATGATGTCGCGCACCGTCGTGGCGCCAAAACCCAGTTCGGCGAACACCACCCGCGCCGCCTCCAGGATCAGTTCGCGGTTTTGGACCTTGGTTTGCTCGCGCTTGCCGAGCGGTTCGGGCCGGCTCGTGGGCGAGGGTCTGGCGAGGGCGGTTTCCATGCGGGTCTCGAATGCGGTGACGGTCCGGATTCTAACCATTGGTGACACGCCGTCAATTTTCATGAGCCGGCTAAGCCGCATCACCACTATATATAGCGGGTCAGCCGCCTACGAACCACAACGTACTGTTTTCGAGTTGCGCGCCACTTCGGAAACAAGCCCCGGCGCTCCGATCGGGTGTGTGCGTTGGAGCGAGTCAAACGGGGCACTGCGCCGAGACAATATGGTGACGGTCGAGAGCGGTCGCAAGGCGGTGTTTGACAGTCCGCGCCACGCCCCCTCACCTAGAATCATGACCGAACCGGCGAACGACTTGTTGCGATCACTGACACTGGCCCAAGGCAACAACGCCTTCATCCAGGCGCTGGGCGCCGAGGTCATCGAGGCCGTATCCGGCCGGACCACGATGCGTCTGCCCTATTGCGACAAGATCGTCGGCAATCCGGACACCGGTGTGGTGCATGGCGGCGTCATCACCGGCCTGCTCGACCATGCCTGCGGCATGGCCGTCGGTTCGGCGCTTGGCGTCATGGTCGGCGATGCGCCGCGGTTGCGCAGCACCAGCTTCGCGACGCTCGACCTGCGCATCGACTATCTGAAGGCGGCCAAGCCCGGCAGCGACATCTTTGTGATCGGCGAATGCGTGAAGATCACCCGCCAGATCGTGTTTGCCCGCGGCCGTGCCTATCAGGAGAGCGTCGATGATCTCATCGCAGCCGCAACCGGCACGTTCATCCTGACCGAGCTGCGCCCGGCCAGCGACGCTCAGGCCTGACGCCATGGAACTCCTGGCCCAGGCAGCGCGGAACGGCATCCCACCCGACATCAACGCGCTGATCGCGGCCGTTCCCTATTGTGCCTGGCTCGGATTGGCGGCGCGCCAGCAAGACGACCGCATCGTTCTCGAAATGCCGTTTACGCCGAGGCTGGTCGGCAATCCGATTATTCCGGCGATTCACGGCGGCGTCATCGGCTCGCTACTCGAGACCGCGGCGATCGTGCAGACGATCTGGGATACCAGGAGTGCCGCGATCCCCAAGCCCGTCGACATCACCATCGACTATCTGCGCACCGGCCGCGCGGTGACGAGCTTTGCCGGCGCGCGGCTGGCGCGTCAGGGCCGCCGCGTGGTCAATGTTCATGCCCAGATGTGGCAGGAGGACGAAAGCAAACCGATCGCCGCGCTGCGCGGACACTTTCTGCTGCCGTAGTATTCGGAAGGACTCAGTTCCAGCGGCCGCCGATGTTCAAGCCGAAGCGGCCGGCGCCCATGAGGATCACGGCGACTGCTCCGAGCAGGTAGAATGACTCAAGTTCCAGCGCGTAACCGCCCTGGGGATTGAGCGCGAGCAGCGCATCCGTGCCGGCGAGCAGGATTGCCATCAGCATGCTCAGCGCGATCAATGTGCCGCCGATGCGCGAGAACAGGCCGAGGATTACCAGGATCGGACCGACGATCTCGCCGAGATAGACGCCATAGCCGAGCACTTCTGGCGCATTATGCGCCGCCAGCATCGCCCTGATCGGCGCGATGCCGTTCAACAGTTTGTGGACGCCGTGCAGCAGCAACATCCCGCCGGTGCTCAGGCGCACAACGAGCTTGCCGAAATCCTCCTGCATGTGACCCCCACGGCTTTGGCGCGATCATAGCGGGCGGATGACCTGCGAAGGAAGGAATAGTGGAAAATGGTTGCTTTGGCGCGGAACGGCGCGGCGATTAACCCTTTTTCGCAAACGAAAGCGGTCGCGCCCCGCGCACGGGCGTCGCGCGCCTCGTGCTTGACGCGAGCTTGGCAGCGTTGAGGCGCTGCAACTTTGCGGTGCTGGGTGGGGGTGCCTCACCTGTCACAGTGTCGCCCGCCTGCACCGGCGACTTGCTGAGGCGCATGGCGCGAACGCTCGTCCGCACGCCTTCAAGTGCCATGGTGATGAAGAGTGCGGCGCCAAGGTAGATCATGATCTGCGCGAACGGCGATTGCCGCGCCACGATCGCGCCCAACATGTGCCAGACATCGAGCAATCCGGCCTGATGCATTGCCAAGGTTCCCCACACCGCGGTCAAATTTTGCACAAATCGCGCCAACCAACCATGCGACGCAGTGCGTGTGGTCGGTCAGCGTCGCAGCTGGACACTGCACATCTTGCGGGCAGTCCGATCAGTTCTTGAGCGGTCCGAGGTCGGCGCCAACCGCATCACCGACGCTTTTGAATCCATCGCGCGCGAGGCAGTTCACCAACTCGCGCTTGATGCGTGTCACAAGTCCAGGTCCGGAGAAAGTGAGCGCGGTATAGAGTTGCACGAGGCTCGCGCCGGCGCGGATCTTGGCGTAGGCATCGACGCCCGACGCAATACCGCCAACGCCGACCAGAGAGACTTTTGTTCCGACGCGCGCGCGCATCTCGCGCAGGATGAAGGTCGAAGGCGCCTGGAGCGGCGCGCCGGAAAGACCGCCGGCCTGTGCTGCCTGCGGACTTTTCAGCGTGTCCGGCCGCGCGATGGTGGTGTTGCAGACGATCAGGCCTTCGATGCCGCCAGCCAACACGACAGCGGCGATGTCATCGAGAGCCTGGCCATCGAGATCCGGCGCGATCTTCAAAAGCAGCGGCACCGGGTCAGTCATTTTTGCGCGTGCATCGGTCAACGTCTGCAGCAGGCCGGTCAGTTCCGCGCGGTTCTGCAGGCGGCGCAATCCCGGTGTGTTCGGCGAGGACACGTTGACGGCGACATAGTCCGCCAGCGGCGCCAAGCGTGCAAAGCTCGCGCGATAGTCGGCGATGCGATCGATTGAATCCTTGTTGGCGCCGATGTTGATGCCGACGATGCCACGGCGCGCGCGTGCCGAAAGTCGCGTCGCGACGACAGCCATCCCCTGATTGTTGAAGCCCAGGCGATTGATGACGGCGCGGTCCTCGCGCAAGCGAAATAGCCGCGGCCGCGGATTGCCCTCTTGCGGACGCGGTGTGACGGTGCCGCATTCGACGAAGCCGAAGCCCAGTCTCAGCATCGCGTCGGGAACTTCGGCGTTCTTGTCGAAACCTGCCGCCAGGCCGATGGGATTGTCGAAGTCACGGCCGAGCACGCGAATCGCCAGGCGGGGATCAGACGGTGGTGCGGCCGGCAGCAGCGTCGCGAAATTTTGCGCCAGGCGAATCGTCGTGCGATGCGCGGTTTCCGCGGGAAAAAGCCGCAAAACTGCGGTCGCGACAGCCAGAACCATGTCGATTCCTCTGGACCAGGTGGCAAAAGGAGTGGTAATTCCTAGCATTAATTGGTTTCTAGGAACAATTACCCCTAATGGCGGACCAGCTTCTTACGGAGTGCAGGAATGCTGACCCACAATCAAATCTGGAGCGCCATCGACGCTTTGGCGGCACGCCACGGCCTGTCGCCTTCCGGTCTCGCCAAGCTCGCTGGACTCGACCCCACCACATTTAACAAGAGCAAGCGTGGCGGCGCCAATGGAAAGCTGCGCTGGCCGTCGACCGAGAGCGTGTCGAAGGTGCTGCGCGCCACCGGCGCGTCGCTCGACGATTTCGTATCGCTCGTCGGGCGCAGCGGCGGCGCGACGCGTTCGTATGCGCGCAGCGTGCCGTTGATCGGCTTGGCGCAGGCCGGCACCAGCGGCTATTTCGACGATTCCGGATTTCCAGCCGGCGCCGGCTGGGACGAGATCCCGTTCCCCGAACTCGCCGACGAACACGCCTATGCGCTGGAGATCACCGGCGAGTCGATGCTGCCGGTTTATCGCGACGGCGATCGCATCGTGGTCTCTCCCTCCGCAAGCGTACGTCGCGGCGACCGCGTGGTGGTGAAGACCATTTCGGGTGAAGTGATGGCCAAGCATCTGTCGCGCCAAACCGCTCAGCGCATCGAACTCAAATCGTTCAATCCGGCGTTCGAGGATCGCAGCTTCGCGCTCAATGAAATCGCCTTCACGCACCGCATCATCTGGGCGAGCCAATAGCTCGGAAAACGGAATGCCGAACACGGGGATCGGAGAGCACTCGCTTCCTTCTGATTACCGTCTTGCGTATTCCGACTTCCGTCACGGATAACCCTGGTACCTGCGTACACGCGCATCGAACAGCTGGCGATTGCCGCTTTTCAGCAAGCCTGCGAGTTCGCCGGCCCGCGAACGCGACAGCACTTCATAGGCTGTCGCCGGTTTCGCCTTCATGACGCGGGCCAGCGCATCGTCGATCTCGCGGCGGAAGCGATCGGTGTCATAGCCGGAAAGCGACAAGGCATATTGGTAGCGCACCGACAGATTGTCCGGCGCCGTCCGGAACGCGGCGGCGAAGGCCGACAGGCCATGATCGATCGATGCGCCATAAATCCAGCTTGCCAGCCTGTCGCCGCCGGTGCGCACGATTTCCACGTTCCAGCCGCCGAGCGCGCCAAGCGCCCAGGGGCTCTTCGGATCGAGCGCCAGCGCGGCGTCGAGTTCGTCTTTGGCGCGACCGGGATAGTTGTGGGCGCGCGCCCAGACTGGACCAACAATGCGCGCCTCATAGCCCATGGCGACGGCGAGATAGACATGTCCGTCGACCATGCGCGTGTCGGCTGCAACCGCCTTGCGCGCGAATTCTTCCGCGCGGCGAAGACAAGTCAGGCACGGCACCGCGCGCGTCGTCGCATCGGCGAGGGCGGCGCGGGCCGCCGTGGTAAAGCCCGCGGCGTTTCCGGCCGCGTTACCGGCCTTGATCGCATCGTCGTAGCGGCCGGCGGCATAGATCTCGTACGGCGTCGCGCCGAGCGCGGGCGTGACAAGGAGCGCGGCCAGAAGTGCCAGGACGTACTTCATGCGGCCGCGGTGAATTCGCCGGCCAGTGCGCGGCGGATCAGCGCGGCGGTCTGGCGGCACCCGAACAGGGCGGCGAAGGAGCCGAACCGCGGACCGGCAGACTGGCCGAACAAGACTTCGTATAGCGCCTTGAACCAATCGCGCAGCGGTTCGAAGCCGTGCGCCTTGCCCACTTCATAGACCACGTTTTGCACTTTCTCGGAATCGCGTTCATTTCCGAGTTGTTCGAATCGATCCGCCAGATCGGCAAGTGCCTCCCGCTCCTTGTCGCTCGGAGCGCGATACTTCTTATGCGGCTTGACGAAGTCGTCATAGTATTTGAGCGCATACAGGACGAGCCGCTCGAGGCCGGGATTGGCCTGCGGCGAAGCGTGCGGCGCGTAAGCGCGGATAAAGCCCCACAGCACATCGTGATTGTGCGCGTTGGAGGCGGTGACCAGCGTCAGTAGCAGCGCGAAGCTGACCGGATAGCGCTCCGACGGCGGATTTCCCGCATGCAGATGCCACACGGGATTCTCGATGCGCTGCGCTTCGCTCGTCTCATTGGCGTGATAGGCTTCGAGGTAGGCGATGTAATCGTCGACCGCCTTGGGAATGACGTCGAAGAACAGCCGCTTTGCCGTGCGCGGCTTCTGGTACATGAAGAGCGCGATGCTTTCATCCGGCCCATAGGTCAGCCACTCATCGACCGAAAGTCCGTTGCCTTTCGACTTCGAGATGCGTTGCGAATCCTCGGCCAGAAACAATTCGTAGTTCAGCGTCTCGGGTGGCGTGCCGCCGAGCGCCTTGGTGATCTTGGTCGAGAGTTCGACCGAGGAGATGAGATCCTTGCCGGACATCTCATAGTCGACGTCGAGCGCAAACCAGCGCATCGCCCAATCGACCTTCCACTGACACTTCACCTTGCCGCCGGTGACCGGAAGCTCGACCAACTTACCCGCATCTTCGAAGACGATTGTTCCAGCTTTCTTATTCCATTCCAGGATCGGGACCTGCAAGACACGACCGCTCGTCGGCGAAACCGGAAGAAAAGGCGAATAGGTGGCGCGCCGTTCGGATCCCAACGTCGGCAAGACGATGTCGCGCACCGTCTCGTAATGTTCCAAGACTGTCAGCAAGGCGCGATCGAAGCGGCCGGACTTGTAACACGCCGTCGAGCTCAGGAATTCATAGTCGAAGCCGAAGCGGTCAAGAAACGCCTTCAATCGGGCATTGTTGTGCGCGCCGTAGCTGTCATGCGTGCCGAACGGATCGGGCACGGAGGTCAAGGGCTTGCCGAGATTGGCCGCCAGAACTTCGGCGTTCGGAATATTGCCCGGTATCTTGCGAAGTCCGTCCATGTCGTCGGAAAACGCGATCAGCCGGGTCGGCACTTTTGACATCATCTGGAAGGCGTTGCGCACCCAGGTGGTGCGCGCGACTTCGCCGAAGGTGCCGATATGCGGCAGACCAGATGGCCCGTAACCGGTTTCGAACACGACTTCGCGTGTCTGCGTTCCTGCCGCCTTTTTTCTTTCGATGCGAGCAACGAGCTTGCGCGCCTCCTCGAACGGCCATGCTTTGGCTTCGGCCGCGAGGTCAGGACGATAGGGGATGGGCGCGCCGGAAGGCATTGGAACGGCTCAAGCTGAAGCGTCGGGATGCGCCCGAAGCTAGGCTTGACGATGGAAAGCGTCAATGTCAGGCACCAGTCATCGCGTCGCCGGCGCAAGTCTGCGCTTTCATTCGCCGCCGGACTCCGCATGATCGCAACCATGCCGAGCCAATCTCCTGCAACGCGCGACTGGCGCAGCCTGCCTGCTCTGGTGCCTGCGCCGGGCGGGGCGGTGGTGTGTGCGCCGGACGGCACGTGTCGCCGTACAGAATGGGCGGAAGCGCGCGCGCTCTTTCGCAGCGGCGATGTGCTCATCGCACATGCCGCCTTCATCTCCGGCCGCCTCAAGGTACCGCCAGCGGCAGCCCTGTTCGATGTGTTGGAACTCTTTGCGTTCGTGCGACCCGGCGCACCCTGCGTGCCGAGTGCGCTTGGCCTGGCCCGCGCGTTGGGTTTGCCGCCACCGCACGCACAGGAGGATGCGGCACGCTCTCTGCGCGACGCGACGCAAACCCTGATCACGATGATCGCCGATGCGTCCGAAGCCCCGCGTGCGAATATGCGTGCGCTGGCCGGATCGCTGCACCGTGCCGGCTGGCGCTGGTCGCCGGCCATCCTGGAGGTGCTGGGTGAAGCGGCGGACCGCCAGGCACCGCTGGCAGGTTTTGAATCGTGGCGCGGCTTGCCGCAGTGGGAAGACGACCAGGCGCCGGACATGCCGGGATCAATGCCCGTCTCGGCGAACGAGGCTCGCACGCGGCTGAGCCAGCTCGTCGGTTCGTCCGGCGAGCAGCGTCCCGAACAGGCAGCCTATAGCGATGCCGCCACCTACGCGTTCGGCGCGCGTGATACGGCCGGTGCGCCGAAGGTGGCGCTCGTGGAAGCCGGAACCGGTATCGGCAAGACGCTCGGCTATCTCGCGCCGGCCAGCGTGTGGGTGGAGAAAAATGGCCCCGGCCTTTGGATCTCGACCTACACCCGCAACCTGCAACGCCAGATCGTGCAGGAGATCGCCCATCTCTACCCCGATCCGGTCGAGCGCAACGAAAAGGCCGTGGTGCGCAAGGGACGCGAGAATTATCTGTGCCTGCTGAATTTCGAGGAAGCGGCCAAGCGCACCGCCTTGGCGCCCGGTCAGCGCAGCGTTGCGCTCGGTCTCATTGCGCGCTGGATCGGCGAAACGCCGGACGGCGATGTTTCCGGTGCGGGGTTTCCGGCGTTTCTCGGCGCCTCGCTGCCGTTGAGCGAGATCACCGACCGGCGTGGCGAGTGCGTCTATGCTGCCTGCCCGCACTATCGCACCTGCTTCATCGAGCGCGCGATCCGCCGCGCCCGGCATGCGCCCATCGTGGTGGCGAACCATGCGCTGGTAATCGCGCAAGCTTCGCAGGACTGGATGGCGATCGATGAAACGACGGACGCACCACCGGAACGGCGCGTGCGATACGTGTTCGACGAAGGCCATCATCTGTTCGATGCGGCGGACTCCGGCTTCGCGCCGTTACTGTCCGGCGTGGAGATGGCCGATCTGCGCCGCTGGATACGCGGGCCCGAGGGCCGCGCCCGCAGCCGGATGCGTGGCCTGCAGGAACGCCTGCGCGATCTAACGCTGGACGACCCCAAGGCGAGCGAGGCGCTGGAAGTCTGTCTGTCAGCGGCAGGCGTGCTGGCCGGCGAAGGCTGGATGTCACGCCTGCATGGCGGCGGTCCGCGCGGGGCGGGAGAATTGTTCCTCGCCGCGGCCTATCAACACGTGCGCGCGCGCAGCGAAGACAGCGAAAGCTTCTACACGCTGGAAGCCGACACCGAACCTCTGGGCGCCGAACTTGTGGCGGCGGCACGCGAACTGGCGCTGGGATTGAAACGGCTTTCGGCACCGCTACTCACGCTCGCTGCCCTGCTGCGCAAGCAGATGGACGCCAAGACGGAGGAACTCGAAAGCCATAGTCGGGCCCGCATCGACGCTGCGGCGCGCGGACTCATCTGGCGCGGCCGCTTTGTCGTGCCGACCTGGATTCAGATGCTGGAAAACCTGAGCGGCGAGCGCAGCGCCGACTTCGTCGATTGGTTCGAGATCGCGCGCGAAGATGGTCGCGACGTCGATGTCGGACTGGAACGCCATTGGGTCGATCCGACCATTCCGCTGGCGCGCGATGTCCTGGCACCGGCGCATGGCGCGCTGATCACCTCGGCAACGTTGCGCGACATTTCCGAAGGCGTCGACGATTGGGCGAGCGCCGAAGTGCGCACCGGCGCCGGGCACCTGCCGCAGCCGCCCAGGCGCGCCAGCTTCGGCTCGCCGTTCCGCTATGCCGAGCAGGCCCGCATCTACATTGTGAAGGATGTGAACCGGCGCGACATCGACCAGATCGCGGCCGCCTATCGCGAACTGTTCCTCGCCAGCGCCGGCGGCGCTCTCGGCCTGTTCACCGCGGTGCGCACCTTGCGCGCGGTCGAGCAGCGCATCGCCGCCCCGCTCAACGACGCCGGCGTGACGCTTTACGCCCAGCATGTCGACCGGCTGGACACCGGCGCTCTGGTCGATCTGTTTCGCGCCGAGGAAAACGCCTGCCTGCTCGGCACCGATGCCTTGCGCGATGGCGTCGACGTGCCGGGGCGTTCGTTGCGCCTGGCTGTGTTCGACAAGGTGCCGTGGCCCAAGCCGACCATTTTGCACAAGGCACGCCGCGTGCGTTTCGGCAAGAGCTATGATGATCTCCTGACCCGGTTCCGACTGAAGCAAGCTTTCGGCCGGCTTATTCGCGGTGCGGGCGACAAAGGTTGCTTCGTCATTCTGGAAGCCGCGATGCCGAGCCGCCTGCTGACGGCGTTTCCGCCCGAAGCGCCGATCAAACGCTGCGGGCTGGCGGAAGCGATCGCCGACATCCGCGCGTTTCTCGACTGAGGGCTCAGCCAATTCTCGCAGATGTGCTCGGTTGGAATCGCTCGTCGAAAACAAGCGTTGCACAGCTTTGTCAAATCGCCGACGTGACGAGTTTGCGGCTCAGTCCTATAACAGGCGCATGTCTGGCACGGACGACACTCTCTTCGGCGAAGCCGAAACCGGTGACCATTATGGCCGGTTCTCGACGGGCATCCTGCCGAGCCATGTGCTGAAGCGGCTGATCCGGACGCGGCGCGAGATCACCGCGACCGAGGCCATCGAGGATTCGCAGATCCAGCCAGCCAGTATCGATCTGCGGCTCGGACCTGTCGCCTGGCGGGTGCGGGCAAGCTTTTTGCCCGGACCGAACGCAACGGTGCACGCGCGACTGAGTTCCGTCTTCATGCACGAAATCGACCTGACGCATGGCGCGGTACTGGAGACAGGCTGCGTCTATATCGTGCCGCTCCTGGAAGTT
>Ga0207703_10005357_pt1 | contig 10334 bp, 5 predicted proteins | sample KBSSwiS12_FD_184304 | JGI IMG/M metagenome (GOLD analysis project Ga0207703, IMG submission 184304) | Switchgrass rhizosphere microbial communities from Kellogg Biological Station, Michigan, USA - KBS Switchgrass S1-2 (SPAdes) (version 2) | ecosystem: Host-associated > Plants > Roots >... | reverse complement strand
CACTGCGAACGGCCTGCTGGAGCGCGTGACCCGGTTCGAGGTAGCTCGCCTTCGGCTGCGCGCACTGCACGCAATACGCGAGCATGCCGCTGTGCTTGCCGGAGCAGTTGTGCGCCAGCGGCGAATACGGCGGCGGCGGCGGCACCTCGCCGCGCACGTCGTAGTAGCCGGGCGCGTGGCTGCCGCATTGGAGGTCCGCCGCCGTCGATCCCGACCGCGCGAGCATATCGGCGACGGCTTCGACGTGGCGCGGCTCGCCCGAATGGCTCGCGCAGAGCAGCGCCGTCTGCGCGCCCGAGAAGCCGAACCGCTTCAGCCCGCCGCCGGCAACGAACGGCAGCGCCTGCAGCGGTTTCAGCGCGCTGCGCGTGAACGTGAGCATCTGCGGATCACCGGCGGAATACAGCAGGCGACCGGCGCGATCGGTGACCGCGACGGCGCCGAAATGCGTGCTTTCGACCGCCCCGTTGCGGGTGGCGACGGCCAGCGGGGCAGGTGCCTGCGCAGGCGCCGCTGGCGAGGCTTTGAGGGAGGCCGGCATCCGGACGAGTGGCGAAAAACCGGCATTATCGCCGATCCCCTCGCCGAGCGCGGGTTTTGAGCGCGTTATCTCGCGTCGAGCACAGCGCGGATCTGCTCGAGCGCGACGGGATCTTCGATGGTCGTCAGGTCGCCCGGATCGCGTCCTTCGGCCAGCGCCTGGATCGAGCGGCGCAGCAGCTTGCCGGAGCGCGTCTTCGGCAGCAGCGTGACGAAGTGCACGTGCGCCGGGCGCCCGATCGCGCCGAGCTCCCGGTCGACCGTGTCCATCACTTCCTTGCGCAGCGACGCCCGCGCCTCGGGCGTTCCGACACGGGCGGGATCGCGGGGGACGGCGAACGCCACGGGCACCTGGCCCTTGAGCGCGTCGGCGACGCCGACGACGGCAACTTCGGCAATGCCCGAGTGGGCTTGCACGGCCTCCTCGATCTCGCGCGTCCCCAGCCGGTGGCCGGCGACGTTGATGACGTCGTCCGTGCGGCCGAGGACGAAGTAGTAACCGTCGCCGTCGCGCGTGGCCCAGTCGAACGTCGAGTAGACGAGCTTGCCGGGGATCGTCGTGAAGTACGTCTTGACGAAGCGCTCGTCGTCGCCCCACACGGTACTCATGCAACCCGGCGGCAGCGGCGGCGCGATCGTCAGCACGCCCTTCTCGTTCGTGCCCGTTTCCTCGCCCGTCGTTTCGTTCAGCAGCCGCACGTCGTAACCGTAGACGGGGAACGACGGCGAGCCGAACTTGCGCGGCGTTTCCTCGATGCCGGGCTGCGCCGACAGGATCGGCCACCCCGTTTCTGTCTGCCAGTAGTTGTCGACGATCGCGACGCCGAGCGATTCGCTCGCCCAGCGTGCGGTCGGCTCGTCGAGTGGCTCGCCGGCGAGGAACAGATACTTCAGGCAGGTCACATCATGTTTTTTCATGTGAGCCGGATCCTGCTTCTTCAATACGCGGATCGCGGTCGGCGAGCTGAACATCGTCTTCACGTTGTGCTCGGCGACGATCTTCCACCAGATGGCGGGATCGGGACGGATCGGCAGTCCCTCGTACATGATCGTCGTCGAGCCGTTGATGAGCGGCGCATAGATGATGTACGAATGGCCGACGACCCAGCCGATGTCGCTGGTCGTGAACATCGCGTCGCCCGGCTCGACGCAGAAAATGCGCTTCATCGACGACGCGAGGGCCACCGCGTAGCCGCCAGTGTCGCGCTGCACGCCCTTCGGCTTGCCGGTCGTGCCGGACGTGTAGAGGATGTAGGACGGCTCGGAGGACTCGAGCCACACACACGGCACGGCGGCGTCCAGGTGCGCGCTGCGCAGCGTCGCATAGTCGTGGTCGCGGCCGGGCACGCGCGCCATCGCGCGATCGAGGCCGCGATCGACGATCACGACGGACTTGGGCGGATGCCTGGCAAGGCGCATCGCCTCGTCGACAAGATGCTTGTAAGGCACCGGCTTGCCGCCGCGCATCCCGGCGTCGGCGGTGACCATCGCCGTCGGGCGCGCGTCGTCGATTCGCGTCGCCAGCGACGCGGCGGCGAAACCGCCGAACACGACGGAATGGACCGCGCCGATCCGCGCGCACGCGAGCATCGCGAACGTCGCCTCGGCAATCATCGGCATGTAGATCAGCACGCGGTCGCCACGCGCGACGCCCTGTGCCAGCAGGACCGCGGCGAAGCGATTCACTTCCGCGTGCAGCTCTCGGTAGCTGTAGCGGACGTATTGGTCGGTTTCGGTCGAGATATAGACCAGCGCCGTCTGGTCGCCGCGGGCGGCGAGGTGTCGATCGACGGCGTTGTGACAGAGGTTCGTCCGGCCGCCGACGAACCAGCGCGCGAACGGCGGCCGCGAATAGTCGAGTACCTGCTCGCAGGGCGTCTCCCAGTCGATCAGCCGCGCCTCGTCGCGCCAGAATCCGTCGCGCTCGGCGATCGAGCGCCGATGAGTGTCCCGATAGCTCGCCATCGTCGATGCCTCCTGGCTCGGATTCTAGGGACGCGCCGGTGCCGCGGCCTTGCGCCGCGTCAAGGTTTCGGCAGCGCCCTCCGTCAGGGATGCGAGTCGGCGCCGATCCGCACGACCGTGCGGCCGCGTGCCATGCCCTTGATGTATGCGTCGAAATGCTCGGGCAGTTCCTCGAAGTCGATCGTGCGCACCTGGTCGTGCACGCGGTCGGGACGCCATGGCACGGCGAGCTTGTTCCACAGCGTCTGCCGCAGCTCCATCGGGCAGTTGACGCTGTCGACACCCAGCAGATGGACGCCGCGCAGGATGAACGGCGCCACCGACGTGTTGAGCTTCATGTCCGCCGCCAGCCCGACCGCCGCCGCGCGACCGCCGATCTGCATCGTCGACAGGAGCCACGCCAGCATGTCGCCGCCGAGGTTGTCGACGGCACCGGCCCACGTCGACTTGTCGAGCGGCTTGATCCGGGAGAAATCGAGCGACTGGCGCAGGAGCACCTCGCGTGCGCCGATGCCCTTGAGGTACTCCGCTTCCTTCTGCTTGCCGGTGATGGCGACGACGTCGTAGCCCAGCTTGGACAGGATCTCGATCGCGACCGAGCCGACGCCGCCGGTGGCGCCGGTGACGGCGACGGGCCCGCTCGCCGGCGCCAGACCGTTGTGCTCCATCAGGTAGATCGCGAGCGCGGCGGTGAAGCCCGCAGTGCCGAGCGTCATCGCATCGAAGGCCGTCATGCTCTCGGGCCTGCGCACGACCCAGTCGGCCGGCACGCGCGCGAGCTCCGCATAGCCGCCGTCGTGCGCCACGCCCATGTCGTAGCCGGTGACGATGACCTTGTCGCCGCGCTTCCAGCGGGCGTCGTTGCTCTTCTCCACCGTCCCCGCCATGTCGATGCCGGCGACCGTCGGGTACTTGCGCATGATGCGCCCGACGCCGTTGTACGACAGCGCGTCCTTGTAGTTGATCGTCGAGTACTTGGTGCGGACGAGAACGTCGCCCGGATCGAGCTCGCTCTCGGTCATGTCGACGAAGCGGCTTTGCACGACCTTGTCCTGCTCGAACGTGCGGTAGGCCTTGAAAGTCTGCACGGGTGTCTCCTCCGGAGGGCGAAGCGATGGATAGTGCGGATTCGTCAGGCGGCGGGCGTCTCGGGCGCCATGTGCGGCCTTGCCATGTAGTCGTGCGTGCGCATTTCGGTCAGCCGGCTCACGGTCCGCGGGAATTCCTGGGCATTGGGACCCTCCGTATAGAGCTCGTCGGGCGGGACTTCGGCCGTGACCAGCAGCTTCACGCAATGATCGTACAGTATGTCCACGAGCCAGGTGAAGCGCCGCGCGTGGTCCGCCGTGGCGGGACCCATCTGCGGGACGCCGGAGACCAGGATCACCGCGAAGCGCCGGGCGAGCTCGAGGTAGTCGCGCTGCGAGCGCGGGCCGGCGCAGAGGACGGCAAAGTCGAACCAGGCGATGCTGCCCGAGCGTCGCTTCGCGGTCAGCGTACGGCCGTCGACGTCGAGGCGCGCCTCCTCGTCCGGGCCGCTGCGCATCGCGTCGAACGCGTGGTCCAGCGCCGCCTCGCCCGTGGGGTCGACCGGCACGTGGTAGGTCGCGACGTGCTCGAGCGTGCGCAGGCGGTAGTCGACGCCGGCGTCGACCTCCACCACGTCCATCCACTGCTCGATGAGGCGGACGGCCGGCAGGAAGCGCTCGCGCTGCAGGCCGTTGGGCCACAGCGTGTCCGGCCGGTAGTTCGACGTCATGACGAAGACGACGCCGGCCGAGAACAGTCCCGCGAGCAGGCGGCCGAGGATCATCGCGTCGGCAATGTCCGACACGTGGAATTCGTCGAAGCATATCAGCCGCCACCGCTTCGCGAGGCGCGTCGCGACCCGGGCGAGCGGGTCTTCCTCGTGCTTGAGCGAGGCGAGCTCCTCATGCACGTTGCGCATGAACGCGTGGAAGTGGATCCGCGTCTTGCGGCGGATCGCGACGCGCGCGAAGAACGCATCCATCAGGAAACTCTTGCCGCGGCCCACGCCGCCCCACAGGTAGACGCCGCGGGGAACGTCGGGCGGCGAGAACAGGCGAGTGAGCGTCGAGCGGCGCGCTGCCCGGAACGCAGCGAGCTCGTCGGCAAGACGCTGCAGGCGCTCCAGCGCGTCGATCTGCGCCGCGTCGAGTACGATGCCGCGCGCGGCGAGCGTCGGCTCGAGGTGGTCGAACAGCGCACCGTGGCGGCGCGCGATCTGCCCTGGGTAATCCGGCCCGGTCACGGAATTGCCCGCCCTTCGCGCTGCAAGGGATCACCCTTCGCGCTCAAAGGTTCAGCGTGCGCTTGTCCACCGCGAGGGCGGCTTCCTTGGTCGCCTCGGACAGCGACGGGTGAGCATGGCAGATGCGGGCGAGGTCCTCGCTCGCGGCGCCGAATTCCATCGCGACGGCCGCTTCGGCGATGAGCTCGGACGCCATCGGTCCGATGATGTGGACGCCGAGGATCCGGTCGGTTTTCGCGTCGGCAAGCATCTTGACGAAGCCGGTCGTGTCGCCGAGCGCCCGGGCGCGGCCGTTGGCGGCGAACGGGAAGCTGCCAGCGCGATACGCAACGCCGGCCGCCTTCAACTGCTGCTCGGTCTGTCCGACCCAGGCGATCTCGGGTGACGTGTAGATCACCCACGGGACCGTGTTGAAGTCGACGTGGCCGTGCTGGCCGGCGATGCGCTCGGCCACGGCCACGCCTTCCTCCTCCGCCTTGTGCGCCAGCATCGGTCCGCGCACGACGTCGCCGATCGCCCAGACGTTCGCAAGGTTCGTCCGGCACTCGGCGTCGACGGCGACGAAGCCGCGCTCGTCGAGCTTGAGTCCGACGGTGTCCGCGCCCAGGCCCGCCGTGTGCGGCAGGCGGCCGATCGACACGATCAGCCGGTCGAACGTCGCCGACTGCGCCGCACCCGTCGCGTCGGCGTAATCGACGGTCACCGCCTTGGCGGTCACCGTCACCTTGCCGATCTTCACGCCCATCCGGATCGCGAGGCCCTGCTTCGTGAAGACCTTCAGCGCTTCCTTGGCCACCGCTTCGTCGGCAGCGCCGAGGAACGCCGGCAGCGCTTCGAGCACGGTCACCTCCGACCCGAGGCGGCGCCACACGCTGCCCATCTCGAGGCCGATGACGCCGGCGCCGACGACGCCGAGCTTCGCCGGCACGTCGGTGATGGCCAGCGCACCCGCGTTGTCGAGGACGCGCTCGTTGTCGATGGCGACGCCCGGCAGCGCACGCGGGCGCGATCCGGTCGCGACGATCACATGTCTGCCGGTGATCTCCGCGGCCCCCGGGCCGGTGACGCTGATCTTCCACGCGTCACCGTCCTTGCCCGCGAACGCACCCATCCCGTGGAAGAACGTCACCTTGTTCTTCTTGAAGAGGTACAGGATGCCGTCGTTGTTCTGCGCGACCACCTTTTCCTTGCGCGCCAGCATGCGCGCGACGTCGATCGACAATCCCTTGACGTCGATGCCGTGCGCCGCGAACGAGTGGCCCGCGTGCTCGTAATGCTCGGAGGACTGCAGCAGCGCCTTCGACGGAATGCAGCCGACGTTCGTGCACGTGCCGCCGGGCGCCGGCTTGCCGTCGGCGCGCGACCAGTCGTCGACGCACGCGGTCGTGAAGCCGAGTTGCGCGGCACGGATGGCGGCGATGTAACCGCCCGGTCCGCCGCCGATTACCACCACATCGAAGGATTGCGCCATATCGTCATTCTCCCTCGCCCCGCGCGAGCGGGGAGAGGGCGGGGTGAGGGGCGGGTTACTACAAGTCCAGCAACAACCGCGCCGGATCCTCCAGCGCGTCCTTGATCGCGACCAGCGACAGCACCGCCTCGCGGCCGTCGATGATCCGATGGTCGTACGATTGTGCGAGATAGTTGATCGGCCGCACGACGACCTGGCCGTTCTCGACCACGGCGCGCTCCTTGGTGGCGTGCACGCCGAGAATCGCCGACTGCGGGGGATTGATGATCGGCGTGGACAGCATCGAGCCGAAGACGCCGCCGTTGCTGATCGTGTACGTGCCGCCCGTCAATTCCTCGACGGTCAGCTTGCCTTCGTTCGCGCGCTTGCCGAAGTCGGCAATCTGCTTCTCGATGTCGGCGATCGACATCTGGTCGGCGTCGCGCAGGATCGGCACGACGAGCCCCCGCGGACTGCCGACGGCGATACCGACGTCGAAGTAGCCGTGATAGACGATATCGGTGCCGTCGATCGAGGCGTTGACGGCCGGGTACTTCTTGAGCGCGTGCACGGCGGCCTTCACGAAGAAGCCCATGAAGCCGAGCTTGACGCCGTGCTCCTTCTCGAAGCGCTCCTTGTAGCGGTTGCGCAGGTCGATGACCGGCTGCATGTTCACTTCGTTGAACGTCGTCAGGATCGCGGCCGTCGACTGCGACTGCACGAGACGCTCGGCGACGCGCAGCCGCAGCCGCGACATCGGCACGCGCTGCTCGGGCCGCGACCCGCTCGCACGGAGCGGCGGCGGCGCCGGTGGCGCCTTTGCGACGGCAGGCGCGGCCGGTGCGGTCGCCGGTGTCGCCGGCTTCGCTTCCGTCGCCAGGACGTCGCCCTTGGTGATGCGTCCGCCGCGGCCGCTGCCGGCCACCGTGGCAGGATCGATCGCGCCGTCGGCCATCATCTTGCGGGCGGCCGGAAGCGCGGTCGGTACTGTCGCCGTCGCCGCAGGCGCCGCAGGCGCCGCAGCGGCGGGTGCCGCCGCGGGTGCAGGTGCGGCTGCCGCCGCGGGCGGCGCTTCGGCCCCCTTCGCCTCGGTATCGATCACGGCGATGATGTCGTTCGACGTGACCGTCGATCCGTCGGGGCGTCTGATCTCGATCAGCACGCCGTCGCTCGGCGCCGGCAGTTCGAGCACGACCTTGTCGGTCTCGACGTCGATCAGGTTTTCGTCGCGCTTCACCGCCTGGCCGGGCTGCTTGTGCCAGTTGACGAGCGTCGCCTCGGCCACCGATTCCGGCAGCTGCGGCACCTTGACTTCGATTCTCATGGATACTTTTCCGGGTTAGCGCGCGAGGACCATTTCGCCGCTCTTCAGCTTTTCGGCGAACGCATCCTCGATCAGCGTCTTCTGTTCGGCCATGTGCTTCGCGGCATAGCCGACGGCGGTGGACGCCGACACCGCTCGGCCCGCATAGGCCAGCACTTTCTTCGCGTCGATGTCCGCGCGCAGCATCGCGCGGAGCCGATACCAGGCGCCCTGGTTCTGCGGCTCCTCCTGGCACCAGACGACTTCTCCCGCCTGCGCGTAGCGGCCGACGGCATTCTTGTAGTCCTCGTGCGGGAACGGATACTGCTGCTCGAGCCGCAGGATCGCAATGTCGTCGATCTTGCGCTCGCGCCGGTAGGCAAGGAGTTCGTAGTAGATCTTGCCCGAGCACACGATCACGCGCCGCACCTTCTTCACGTCGAGCTTTTCCGTCTCCTCGATCACTGTGTGGAACTGCCCGTCGGCGAGCTCGTCCAGCGTCGACACGGCCTCCTTGTGCCGCAGCAGGCTCTTCGGGCTCATCACGATCAGCGGCTTGCGATAGTTGCGCACCATCTGCCGGCGCAGCAGGTGATAGATCTGCGCGGGCGTCGTCGGCACGCACACCTGCATGTTGTGCTGCGCGCAAAGCTGCAGGTAGCGCTCGGGGCGCGCCGACGAATGCTCCGGTCCCTGACCTTCGTAGCCGTGCGGGAGCAGCATCACGAGGCCGCAGATCCGGCCCCACTTCACTTCGCCCGCGCTGACGAACTGGTCGATCACGACCTGCGCCCCGTTGGCGAAATCGCCGAACTGCGCTTCCCACAGCACGAGCTGGTTGGGCTCGGACGTCGAGTAGCCGTACTCGAAGCCGAGCACGGCCTCCTCGGTCAGCACCGAGTCGATGATCTCGACGTCCGGCTGTCCCGGCTTGATGTGCTGCAGCGGGATCCAGGTGCCGGAGTCCCATTTCTCGCGGTTCTGGTCGTGCAACACTGCGTGACGGTGCGAAAACGTCCCGCGGCCTACGTCCTCGCCGGAGAGGCGTACGCCGTAGCCCTGGTCGACGAGCGTCGCATACGCGACCAGCTCGCCCATGCCCCAATCGAGCGGCTGCTTGCCTTCGGCCATCGCGCGGCGATCGGCGATCACCTTCTCCACGCGGGGATGCAGCTTGAAATTCGGCGGCACGCTCGCCACCTTGAGCGCCAGATCCTTCACCTGCGCGAGCGGCAGGCGCGTGTCGGCAGCGTCGGTCCAATGCTGGCCCTTGAAACGCGACCAGTCGATCGTGAACGGCGGCTTGTAGTTCGACAGAATCGTCTTGTTCGTGTGGTAACCCTTGTCCATGGCCGCGCGATACGTCGCGATCATGGCGTCGGCTTCCTCGGCGGTGACGACGCCGTCGGCGATCAGGCGGTCGGCGTAGAGCTTGCGCGTGCCGGGGTGCGCCTGGATCTTCTTGTACATCAGCGGCTGCGTGACCATCGGCTCGTCGGCCTCGTTGTGGCCGAGGCGGCGGAAGCACACCAGGTCGACGAATACGTCCTTGTGGAACTGGTGCCGATAGTCCATCGCCAGCTCGACGGCGAGGAGGCAGGCTTCCGGGTCGTCGCCGTTCACGTGGAAGATCGGCGCCTCGATCATCTTGGCGATGTCGGTGCAGTAGATCGTGCCGCGCGTGTCGCGCGGGTCGGATGTCGTGAAGCCGATCTGGTTGTTGATGACGATGTGCACGGTGCCGCCGGTGTAATACCCGCGCGTCTGCGCCATGTTCAGGCATTCCTGCATCACGCCCTGCCCGGCGATCGCGGCGTCGCCGTGGATCAGCACCGGGAGCACCTGATCGCCTTCCACATCCTTGCGGCGATGCTGGCGCGCGCGCACGCTGCCCTCGACGACGGGATTGACGATCTCGAGGTGCGAAGGATTGAACGCGAGCGTCAGATGGACGGCGCCGCCGGGCGTGGACACGTCCGAGGAGAAGCCCTGGTGATACTTCACGTCGCCGGCGGGAAGATCCTGTGCGCCCTTGCCCTCGAACTCGGAAAAGAGATCGGCAGGCATCTTGCCGAGCGTGTTGACGAGCACGTTGAGCCGGCCGCGATGCGCCATGCCGAGGACGATCTCGCCCACGCCCTGCGTGCCGGCCTTCTGCACCAGCAGGTCGAGCATGGGAATCAGGCTGTCGCCGCCTTCGCCGGAAAAGCGCTTCTGCCCGACGTACTTGGTGTGCAGATAGCGCTCGAGCGTCTCGGCCGCCGTGAGCCGCTCGAGAATGTGCTTGCGCTCCGCCGGCGTGAAGCCAGGCCGCGAGCGGATCGGCTCGATACGCTGCTGGACGAAGCGCTTGGTCGGCGTGTCCGAGATGTACATGTACTCGACGCCGAACGTGCGCGTGTACGTGTCGCGCAGGGCCGCGAGGATGTCCTTCAGGCGCATCCGCGCCGGCCCGGTCTTGAGCGACCCGACGTCGAACTCCGTGTCCATGTCGCCGTCAGTGAAACCGTAGGTGCGAAGGTCGAGATCCGGGATCTGCGGCGGCTCGTGCCGCGTGAGTGGATCGAGGTCGGCCGCGAAGACGCCGAGCGTGCGGAACTTGCTGATGAGACGCAGCACCAGCACCTGCTTGTGCATCGTCGTCGCGTCGACCATCGCGCCCGCGACCTTGCGGTTCTTCGCGAGCTCGACGAACGACGCGATCACTGGCGCGTGCGCGACGTCGTCGGCATCGCCCTTGAGCTCGTCGAAGTAGGCCTTCCACTCCGCCGACACGCTGGCCGGGTCGGCCAGATACTGGTCGT
>Ga0207703_10005354_pt1 | contig 10336 bp, 12 predicted proteins | sample KBSSwiS12_FD_184304 | JGI IMG/M metagenome (GOLD analysis project Ga0207703, IMG submission 184304) | Switchgrass rhizosphere microbial communities from Kellogg Biological Station, Michigan, USA - KBS Switchgrass S1-2 (SPAdes) (version 2) | ecosystem: Host-associated > Plants > Roots >... | reverse complement strand
CCTTGCGCTCGCCTTCGGCGGTCAGCGCCAGGTCCGTCGATGAGGTGTGTCTGCCCGACGCGCTCCACTCAGTTTCGCCGTGCCGGATCAGCCACAGTTCGCCGCGACTCATCTTTACACTCTAATGCCTTGTCCCTCGTGGTCAAGGTTGAAGTTCGCGGAGGAGCTAGAATAACCCTAGGGAATTCCCAATGGCCACCCTCTCCGGTCAAATGGCTTGGAGCGTTACAAATCTAAGGTTTATACCATACTTGACAATAACGCACTAAACTTGCATAATGACAACAGGCTAAGTTAATGGCCGAGGGTTCAATGTTTAGTGACGGGAGATTGAGGCGATATCATGAGTAAAATCATTGGGATAGACCTGGGCACCACTAACTCTGTGGTTGCTGTGATGGAAGGCGGCCAGCCGGTCGTCATCCCTAACCAGGAGGGCGGGCGCACGACTCCCTCGGTAGTCGGTTTCGCCAAGAGTGGCGAGCGTCTGGTCGGGCAAGTGGCCAAGCGGCAGGCGGTCACCAATCCGGAAAACACGGTTTATTCGATCAAGCGCTTCATGGGACGGCGCTTCGACGAAGTGAGTCAGGAAATGAAGCTGGTCCCCTACAAAGTGGTGGCCGGCGACACGGATGACGCCCGCGTCGACATCAGCGGCAAGAAGTATTCGCCGCCCGAAATCTCGGCGATGATCCTGGGCAAGCTGAAGGAAGCGGCTGAAGCCTATCTGGGCGAGAAGGTCACGAAAGCCGTGATCACGGTGCCCGCCTACTTCAACGACGCTCAGCGTCAGGCTACGAAGGACGCCGGCAAGATCGCGGGCCTGGAAGTGATGCGCATCATCAATGAGCCGACGGCGGCCGCGCTCGCGTATGGGCTGGATCGCAAGAAGAATGAGACCATCGCGGTCTATGACTTCGGCGGCGGCACCTTCGACATTTCGATTCTCGAAGTGGGCGACGGCGTAGTGGAAGTGAAGTCCACCAATGGCGATACGCACCTGGGCGGCGACAACATCGATCAGCGCATAATCGACTGGCTGATTCAGGAATTCAAGCGCGACCAGGGCATCGACGTATCGAAAGATCAGATGGCGCTGCAGCGCCTGAAGGAAGCGGCGGAGAAGGCCAAGATCGAGCTCTCGACTTTGCTCGAGACCGAGCTCAACCTGCCCTTCCTGACCGCCGATGCCAGCGGCCCCAAGCACTTGGCGATTAAGCTGACTCGCGCGCGGTTCGAACAGATGGTCGCGGACATTCTGGAGCGTTCGGTTGAGCCTTGCAAGAAGGCCATCTCGGATGCTGGAGTGACTCCCGCGCAAATCGATGAAGTGGTGCTGGTGGGCGGTTCCACCCGAATTCCGAAAGTGCAGGAGATGGTTCGCAACCTGTTCGGCAAGGACCCCAATCGCAGTGTGAACCCGGACGAAGTGGTCGCGGTGGGCGCGGCGGTACAGGGCGGTGTGCTGGGCGGCGAAGTGAAGGACGTGCTGCTACTAGACGTGACGCCCCTCTCGCTTGGAATCGAAACCCTGGGCGGCGTATTCACCAAGCTGATCGATCGCAACACCACCATCCCAACGCGGAAGAGCGAGACTTTCTCGACAGCGGCCGATTCGCAGACTTCGGTAGAGATCAAGGTCTACCAGGGCGAGCGCGCCTTGGCTAAGGATAACCGCATGCTGGGTGTGTTCCAGCTGATCGGCATCCCGCCGGCGCCGCGCGGCATCCCGCAGGTGGAAGTGACTTTCGATATCGATGCCAACGGCATCCTGAACGTCACGGCCAAGGACAAGGCCACCAACAACGAACAGAAGATCACCATCACATCTTCCTCCGGCCTCAGCAAGGAGGAGGTCGACAAGATGGCCAAGGACGCCGAATCGCATGGCGCCGAGGATCGCAAACGCAAAGACGAAATCGATGCGCGCAATCGCGCAGACTCGATGGTTTACCAGGTCGAGAAAATGCTGAAGGATCATCGTGACAAGATCAGCGATGACGACGCCAAGAATGTGGAGGAAGCGCTGACGGCCACGCGCAACGCCATGGCTGGGGGCACGGTGGAGGAGATCAGCAAGGCTACCGATACTCTTACCCAGGCTAGCCACAAACTGGCGGAGGCGATGTATAAGTCGCAGGCCGGGACTCCCGGGGGCGGAGCGCAGGGCGGCACGCCGGGCGGCGAGGGAGCGGCTCCGGGTGCCGAGAAGCCCAAGGACAATGTGGTCGATGCTGAGTTCGTCGACGTTGAAGACAAGAAGTAAACAATCCATTAGGCCGGGCCGCGCGGCCCGGCATCCTAACTGCGTATGCCGCAGAACGACTACTATCAAACCCTCGGAGTGGAGCGCGGCGCCAGTGCGGATGAGATCCGAAAGGCTTACCGCAAACTCGCGCGCAAACATCATCCGGATCTGAATCCCGGAGATAAATCCGCCGAGGACCGCTTCAAGAAGGTCCAGGAAGCGTACGACATTCTGAGCGAGCCGAAGAAGAAAGAGATGTACGATCAGTACGGCTTCTATTCGGAAAACGGAATGCCGGCGGGCGCTCCAGGAGGCCCCGGTGGTCCGGGCGCCGGCCCGAACATGGGCTTCGGCGGTTTCGATTTCTCGGAGTTCACGCGCTCGGCAGGATCGGGCAGCCCGCGTGGCCGTCCTTCAGGATTCGGCGGCGCTGGCCCCGGCGAATCGGCGAATTTTCAGGATATTTTCAGCCAGTGGTTCTCACGCCAGAATGAACCGCAGGAGACGGCTCCCGAGAAGGGCACCGACCTCGAGTACGGTCTCAGTATCGATTTCTGGCAGGCCATTCGCGGGACCCAGGTGCGTCTTAAGATCAATCGCCAGGAAGTGTGCGCCACCTGCAATGGCACCGGCGGCGCGCGCTCCGGCGGCGTTACCGTATGCCCCGAATGTAACGGCAGCGGTACGGTAACCCAGATGGCGGGCGCCATGCGCTTCAGCCTCACATGCCCGCGCTGCGAGGGTAGCGGCCGCCTGACCAACAAGTGCCAGACCTGCCACGGCGACGGACGTATTTCGCACGCCGAGACGGTGGAGGTGCGCATTCCTCCGGGAGCGCAGCAGGGCTCCCGTCTGCGCGTGGCCGGTAAGGGCAACGCGGGAACGCACGGCGCGGCGGCGGGCGATCTATACATCACAGTCCGGGTCGAGGAACATCCTTTCTTCCGGCGCGATGGTGACGATATCTTGATCAGTGTTCCGGTGCGTATCGACGAGGCCGGACTGGGCACCAAGATCGAAGTGCCCACGATAGACGGCCGCGCGCAGCTCAAGATTCCGCAAGGCACCAAGAACGGGCAGAAGTTCCGCATGCGCGAGAAGGGCGTGCAGAATTCGCGAAGCGCGGGTCGCGGCGACCAGATCGTCGAGATCACGGTGCAGGCGCCGGAAGTGCACGACGAACGTACCAAGGAACTCTTGCGCGAATACGCGACGCTCAACCCCGCCGATCCGCGGGCGGAAATCTGGAGCAAGGTGTAATCCCATGTCCAAGGGAAGTTCCAAGGCAAAGCGCGCGGCGTTCATGATTTCGGCGGTGGCCGAGCAATATCAGATTCACCCGCAGACCTTGCGTCTTTACGAGCGCGAAGGACTGCTCAAGCCGTCGCGCAGCGAGGGGAACACGCGCCTCTATACCGAGGACGATGTCGAGCGGCTGGAGGTGATCCTCAAGCTAACGCGCGATCTGGGCGTGAACCTGGCCGGTGTCGAAATCATTCTAAACATGCGCGAGAAGATGGCCGAAATGCAGCGCCAGATCGAGGCCTTCGTCACCAGCCTCAACACCGAGATCACTTCGCAGCGAGCCCGCCCCGCCGCCCCGGAGCCCGCCAATTCATTGATCCCGGTGATTCAGATCCGGCGCTCAAAGAAACCCGGCGCGTGACGTCTCAAGAGACGTCGATCACTGCTGGCATTGACCGTAGTCTTTAACCAGCGCGTGAACCTCGAATGCAAGCGCGCCTGAGTTCCGCTGAACTTTCTTGCCGCGCAACTCCACGCGGTCGCCCGCCTTCAACGGCACCGATTTACTGTTGATCAGAGTATAGGTATTTTGCTTGCTGTCGAGCAGCGTATCGACACTGTCTGCGGACTGCAGACAGCCGGAGACGGTGGCGTGGTTATGGTTTCGCAACACCAGATAACCAATTCCTGCGGCGGCCGCCGCGCCCGCGCCAATCGCAATTCCCGTGCTGGAATGATAACCGCCGGAACCAGAGGAGCCAGTCGGGTATTGGCCAAAACTGAATGCAGCGCTGAGGGAAACCGCGACCGTAAGCCGTATCCATCGTAATTTCATTTAAGTTTTTCCAACCTTTCTGAACAGTCGGATGGCGCTGCCAATCCTGAAGTTGCGTGTTCTGCCCCCTTTTACAAGGTTTTTACGATTCCACAAGAGCCGTACAGTCTTCCAGCCCCAAACCTTTCACATCGTCCATAATGGGTAGATCTTCTGATGCCTGCTCCGTTGCGTAGCATGACCGGGTTTGCACGCGTGCGCCGTACTCTGGGCGAGGGAGAACTGGTGGTGAGCGCCAAGAGCGTCAATCATCGCAGTCTGGATCTGGTGATCCAGGTCCCCCCCGCGCTGGAGCCGTTGGAGAGCGGCATCCGGACCATGGTGAAAGCGAAGATCGTGCGCGGACACGTGGAAGTGCGCGTGTCGGTTCCGAAGAAGGCCGCGGGAGACGCGGTGCTGGCCCTCGATCGTGACTTTCTGCATGACTACCTGCGGATCTTCCGTGAAGAGGCCGCGGCGCACGATCTCGAATCGCAGCCGGATCTTAACGCGGCGCTGAGGATCCCGGGCATGTTCACTGCAGCGGAAAACGCAGGTCCGCCGGAGGGCATCGAAGGCGCCCTGGATGCAGCTCTCTCAGCGGCGCTCGACGAACTCAACGACTTCCGCTCCCGCGAAGGACGCGAAATCGCCGACGAACTGCGGGGCCACAACCAGCGCCTGAGCGCCTCCGCCGAGCACATGGAACAGCTTCGCGCGGCTGCGTCAGAATACTTTCAAAAGCGGCTGGCCGAGCGCCTGCAGGAGGTGGCCAAAGGAATCCAGATCGACCCGCAGCGTTTGGCGCAGGAAGCGGCGATCCTGGCGGACCGCAGCGACATTGGCGAGGAGCTGGCGCGCTTGAAGATTCACTCCGGGCAACTGGCTGTGCTGCTCGATGCGGGCGGCGAAGTAGGCAAGAAGCTGGACTTTCTGCTACAAGAGATGAATCGGGAAACCAACACGATTCTATCGAAAACCAGCGGCGCGGGAGAGCCGGCCATGAAGATCACGGACCTGGCGCTGGCCGCCAAAGCCGCGATCGAAAAGATACGCGAGCAGTCTCTGAATCTCGAATAAAGCGGAATGACGACGGTCTTTATCATCTCAGCGCCCTCCGGATCGGGCAAATCGACGCTGGTCAGCGAGCTGATGCGGCTGGTGCCGCGGCTGCGTTTTTCGGTGTCCTACACCACGCGTTATCCACGGGGCGACGAACGCGACGGGGTGGACTATTTCTTCATCTCTCGCGCGGATTTTGAGGAGCGCGTCAGACGCGGGGAGTTCCTGGAACACGCGGAAGTCTTTGGGAATTACTACGGTACGCACATTAGCGAGCTGGATCGCGCCGCCGCCGAGGGCTACGACCTGGTGCTCGACATCGACGTACAGGGTGCGCGACAATTAAAAGAGAGAATTCCGGCCGGGGTATCCATCTTTATTCTGGCGCCCAGCCGGCAGATCCTGGAAGAGCGGCTGCGAGCGCGCAGCCAGGACTCGGAAGCTGTGATTCTGCGCCGCCTGCACGATGCGGCGGGAGAAATTCGCAATTATTCTCTGTATGATTACGTGCTGGTAAACCGGGAAGTGGCGGCTTCAGTCGAGACGCTGGTTGCGATCGTGATGGCCACCCGGAGCCGGCGCGACCGGATGGAAGACGAGATTCGTCCGATATTGGAAACATTTTCGTAAGGTTATAAAGGAAGCTTAAAAATGGCTGAGTCAAATCTGAAGCAGGTGGCGCAAAACGTGATTCCGGACGATCCGGAAGCCAGCGCCTACCGCTTTATCATCGTGGCCGCGAAACGCGCGCGCCAACTACAGGGCGGTTCGCGCAGCATGCTGCCGACGACTTCGAAGAAACCCACGGTGGCTGCCATGGAAGAAGTACGCCGCGGACTGGTGCCCTACGAAGACACCGCGATTCACAAGACGCTGCTGCCGGTGCCCACCGAAGAATAACGAGGATTTATGAACGTCGCGCTGGGCGTTGGCGGAGGCATCGCAGCTTACAAAGCGGCGGAGCTGGCGCGTGCCCTGATGGAGCGCGGCTTCACCGTGGACGTGGTCATGACCCGCGCGGCGGAAGAATTCATCCGACCGCTGACCTTTGCTGCGCTCACCGGCCGCAAGGTTCACACGAGCCTGTTTTCAGCCGCCAGCGCCGATGACACTCTTGCGAGCGCAATCGACCACATCCGTCTGGCGCAAGAGAATCAGCTGCTGGTAGTCGCGCCCGCCACTGCCGACCTGCTCGCCAAGTTCGCCAATGGCCTCGCGGACGATCTGCTGACCACCACCTATCTGGCATTCACCGGAACCGTCGTTCTGGCTCCGGCGATGAACACGAATATGTGGAACCATTCGGCCACGCGGGCGAACGTGGAAACGCTGCGCGGGCGCGGGCACGTGATTGTGGAGCCGGACGAAGGGCTCCTGGCATGCGGCACCATCGGGCCGGGGCGGTTGGCCGAACCGGCGGCGATCGCCGACGCCGTGCTCGCCGCCGGCAAGAAGAAAATGCCCCGGCGCGATCTGGAGGGCGAAACTATCTTGATCACGGCGGGCCCGACGCAGGAGCCTATCGATGGCGTGCGCTATATGAGCAATCGCTCCAGCGGCAAGATGGGTTATGCGCTGGCGGAGGAAGCTGTGGCGCGGGGTTCTCGCGTCGTGCTGGTTTCGGGGCCCGTGAATTTGCCGCCTCCGCGCGAGGTTACGCTGATCCCGGTGCGCACAGCGTTCGAGATGCGCCAGGCCGTGATGGATCATCTGACGGAAGCCACCATCGTCATCAAGGCCGCAGCGGTTGCGGACTATCACATTCCGAATCCGTCCCAGCAGAAGATGAAGAAGACAGCGGCGCGCCTGTCGCTGGATCTGGAGCCAACGCCCGACATCCTGGCCGAGGTGGGCACCAAAAAAGGCGACCGCCTCCTGATCGGGTTTGCCGCCGAAACCGACAACATGGTCGAGGAAGCCCGCCGTAAGATGCAGCAGAAAAATTGCGACATGGTGGTGGGCAACGTGGTTTCACATTCGGGGACCGGATTCGAATCCGACGAAAACGAAGTAGTGCTGGTGACGCGCACCGGCGAGACCATCCCGGTGCAGCGCGCCTCCAAACGTGCGATTGCGGGACGTATTTTCGACGAGGCGCTGCGGCTCCGCCTGGCTCTGCACGTTTCTCGATGACCCCCGAACAGCTCCGTCAATATCTGACCTATTACCAGGATCTCGGCGTGAAAAATCTTTACCGGCGCGCGCCGGCTATGAACTCGGCTGAGGCTGTGATCGTGGCTCCTGCAGTTTCGGTGGCCACTGCGCCCGTACCTGCTCCGATCGAGCTCCCGCCGCTGGCGCCGGCCGGTGACACTCTCGCCAAGATAATGGAAGACATCGGCGATTGCCGCCGCTGCGGGTTGTGCGAGAAACGGAATAAAATCGTCTTCGGCTCCGGCAACGAAGCGGCGCGATTGGTTTTCGTGGGCGAAGGGCCGGGCGCCGATGAAGACGCGCAGGGATTCCCGTTCGTCGGCCGCGCGGGACAACTGCTCACGCAGATGATCGACGGCACGGCATCGAAGGAAGGCATCCCCATCAGCCGGCCGGACGTTTATATTTGCAACGTAGTCAAGTGCCGCCCTCCGGAGAACCGCACGCCGCTGCCGGAGGAAATGGAGATGTGCGGACAATTCCTGTTCCGGCAGTTAATGGCTCTGCGACCAAAAGCAATTTGCGCGCTGGGCTCTACTGCCGCGAAAGCGCTGCTGGCAACCAAGGATGGCGTGACGCGCCTGCGCGGGAACTGGCACAAGTGGCATGACATCCCGGTGATGGTGACGTATCATCCGTCATACCTGCTCCGCCCCTATAATCAAAACGCCAAGCGCGAGGCGTGGGACGATTTGAAAAAAGTCTTGCACTTCGTGTATGACTAGCCCGCCCACCACCAAGCGGGGCCATTTCATCACCTTCGAGGGCCCTGAAGGCAGCGGCAAGTCCACGCAGTTGCGCCTGCTGGGCAAGAAGCTGCGCGGCAAGAATCTGGCGGTGCTCGAAACGGCGGAGCCCGGGGGGACGCCCATTGGCCTGCAGATTCGCCGGGTCCTGCTGGACACGAAAAATCAGGAACTGTGCCCCACGACTGAATTACTGCTGATGTTCGCGGCCCGTGCCCAGAACGTCGAACAAGCCATTTTGCCGGCGCTGGCGTCCGGGCAGATCGTCCTGTGCGACCGTTTCACCGATTCGACTCTGGTGTATCAGGGGGCGGCGCGGGGTTTGGGTGCGGAAGTGGTTTACGAATTGGATCGGATCGCGTGCCGCGGGCTGGTGCCGGACCTCACGCTGGCCATCGACATCGATGTGGAGGGCGGGTTAGCGCGCGCACACCACCGCAATGAGCGCACACAGGATGTGGAGACCCGGCTCGACGAGCAGTCCTTGGAGTTTTATCGCAAGGTTCGCGCGGCGTATCATCAACTCGCCGAAGACGAGCCTAAGCGAGTGAAGCTGATCGACGGATCGCGCGAACAGTCCGAAGTCGCAGAGGCGGTGTGGAGCACGGTGCAGGTCTTGCTAGCCAAGTAATTTCGCGCCGAGCCCGGCCGCAGCGGCTCCCAGCATCACCCACCAGGTTTCGATGCGCGTGAAGGAGAGCACGACGAAACTAACGAGGATGATGGCGGCGGCCAACGGTCCCGTGGCGGCATCTCGCGCCAGCGGAATCGAGGCGGCCAGCAAAAGTCCGGCGCTGCCCAGGATCACGGCGCGAATCGCGCTACGGATGCGCGGCAGATTCGCGTACTGGCCGATCCAGCTCATCAGCGGAATGATCAGAAACGCGGGCGTCACCAGCGCAACCAAGCCGGCGAATGCGCCCGGCAGTCCTGCAGCGAAATAACCCACGCTCACTAGATACAAACCGTTGGGACCCGGCCCGGTACGGCCCGCGACGATGGCTGTATTCAGTTGACGATCCGTTAAGATGTGGTGGGTCACTACAAAGTCGTTGCGCACCACCGGCAGCGACGCCATGCCGCTGAACGAAGTGACTACCGCTTTGGAGAGCAACAGATAGAGCAAGAGGAGATTCATGACTCAGCCTCACGAAGCGGAGCTTTGTTGCTTGCCGGCTCCTTCCACAGTATTCCGACGAGGGCTGCAAGCCCGATCACCGAGAGCGGGCTCAAGCCAAATTTCCAGATCGCCGCGAACGCTCCGAGGGTGATCGCCAGGCCGCGTACGGCGCTCTTGAACCCGGCGAGGTGAGGCCTCACCATAGACCAGATGCTGGCCCACATCATTCCAGCCACGGCGGCGATGGTTGCGGCCACTGCCGCCATCACCCAGCCGTTGCCGCGCCAGCTCTCGTAGCCTTGCGTCATCAGAACCGCCAACACGGCCGATGGTCCGGTTTCCGCGAACGTTGCGGCGAGTGCGCCGCGCCAGCCCATGATCCGGGCGCCGGTAGCGGCGCAGAAGGCGATCACGTTGGTCCCCGGCGTGACGCGCGCCAGTGAAAAAGCCAGCGCGTAGTCTTCCATCGAGAGCCAGTGATTTTCGTCGACCAGCTCGCGTTGCAAAGCCGCCATGGTGGGGAGCCCGCCGCCGAACGTGGTGTTGCCGACGCGCAGGAAGACACCGGTGAGTTTGCGGAGAGTGGGCGCGGGCACGTTATTCCTTCGGGGCAATACCCAAGGCCTTCATCTTGCGGTAGAGGTGGCTGCGCTCCAAACCCAGCAGTTCCGCGGTGCGGCTCACGTTGCCTTTGGCCTCGTCGAGTTTCTTCAGGATGTAATCGTGCTCGGCCGCTTCGCGCACGTCCTGCAGGCTCCCGAAGCGTTCCATGGGCCGGTCGAAGACGGCGCGGCGCGAACGGTCCAGCGGAATGTGGCGCGCGTCAATGCCGGTCTGCGGATTCATGATGACAATGCGCTCCATGAGGTTGCGCAGCTCGCGAACGTTGCCCGGCCAGGGATATTCTTCCAGCGTGCGAAACGCATCCTCGGTCAGTTGTTTAGGCT
>Ga0207703_10005348_pt1 | contig 10338 bp, 10 predicted proteins | sample KBSSwiS12_FD_184304 | JGI IMG/M metagenome (GOLD analysis project Ga0207703, IMG submission 184304) | Switchgrass rhizosphere microbial communities from Kellogg Biological Station, Michigan, USA - KBS Switchgrass S1-2 (SPAdes) (version 2) | ecosystem: Host-associated > Plants > Roots >... | reverse complement strand
GTGGTGGTGTCGGTGTCGATCTTGTTCGAGATCGTCGGCGCGTCGCTGCTCGCATGGTGGTGGTTCGGCGAAGCACCACCGTCGGGCATCTACGCGGCCGCCGTCCTGCTCGCCGCCGGCGTGGTGCTCGTGGTGTCGGCGTCGCGGCGGGCGACCATGGCGCTGGAGTAGGCAGAAACCCCTGATTTCGGGCTCTTCTGATGCTTCCGTGGGTCAGTTTCGGCCTGGGAGGGCAGGTCGGTGACCGCCGAGTGCGAGCAGGGCGAGGGCGATGAGGGCGTCGGCGGATCGGAACCCGAACGCGATGCGGGTGAGTAGTCGGATCTTGGTGTTGGTCGATTCGATCAGCGCGTTGGACAGGCCGTGCTCGAGCGTGGCGTCGATGGCGGCACGGTGTTTGACGATCTTTCGCCGGAGCTCGCTGAAGGCGGGGATGCGACACCGCTGCGCCCATGCGAGCCAGCGGTCCAGTGCTTGTTTCCCCGCGTCGCCTTTGAACGCGAACACGGTTCGGAGCCCTTCTTTGTCGTGTGGGCGCTTGCGTGGCTTGAGGTTGCGCCTCAGCCCGGGAGACCCGGCGGCATGTTGAACGTGTAGCACTTCTCCTCGACGCGCTCGCTGATGCGCCAGCCGGCCGACGTGCGCACGTAGCTGTCGCGGTACCAGAGGCCGCAGAAGAAGACGTGCTCGGTGCCGTCGGCCAAGGGCAGCACCATCGGGTTGTGGCAGACCGTGACGCCGGTGGCCCGATCGCCGTCGAGCGTGACCTTGCTCGTCGAGACCATGTGGTAGTAGCTCGAGAACATCGGCATCGTCGTCTGCAGGAACTCCTTGATCTCGGCGTACTTGCCGGCCGGACCACCGAAGACCGTGTAGTCGATGAACGCGTCCTCGGTGAACACGTCGTCGAGCTCGTCGAAGTTCCGGAAATCGATGGCGTGGCTGTACGCGACGAGCAGCTCCTGGATCTCCAGGCGGTCCGAGATCTCCTCCAACGTCTTCATGGCTCTCCCCCCGAGCGGTCAACGACCGCTACAGCCAAGCAGACCCGATGACCTCGAGGCGCTCCGCGCCGGTGACGTGCGCGGGGTGGTGCGCGAGCAGGCCGCGCAGCTCGAGCTCGGCGGCGAGCACGTCGAGCACCTGCATCGCCGCCTCGTGGGCCCGGTCGGAGACCCGGCGCTGCCGGAACCGCACGCCGAGCTCGGATTCCGCGGCGGACCACTGGCTCAGCTCGAGCTCGACGCGGTGCCGGCGCCGACCGACCTTCAGCACCGCAGGGCAGCGCCGCAGGAGGAGGTCGCCGGAGCCGACGTCGCCGACACCGGCCCCGACGACGTGCAGCACGGCGCGGGCGCTGGCGGGCACGAGCCAGCGCGCCGGATCGGACGAGCGGTACTGCCGGTCGGCGCGGCAGGCGTCGAACACCTGCTGCGCCAGCTCGGACGGCACGGCGACCACGTGGGAGACGTAGGTGGTGGCACTGGGTTGCGTGTCGATCACCTCACCATCGTGGCGGGTGCGGTTTTCGCGTCGGTCAGGGGGCGATGAGGACGGGATGAAGCCCCGGTGACGCTTGTGTGAGAGACAGACGTCACGTCGAACCGATCAGCTCGACGTGCGCGCCGCCGATGAGGCGACGGCCCTGGTCCGGCACGGGACCCGTCGCGCTCGCGGCGCGGCGAAGTAGGGCGGATGTCTCAGATCTGGCCTGTGGATGACGACCAGCGCACGGACGAGTGGATCTCGTTCACGAAATGGCACACCCGCCGTGAGGCGGGCTCGCAAAGCCACGGGGCCCAAATCCGGGTCAGCCGGGCTGCCGAAAACCACAAGGAGAGTGGGATGAAGAAGCTAGGGAAGGCACTCGGAGCGGTCGCCATCGTCGGTGCGATCGCCGCCGGCGGAGCCGCGTTCACGGAGAGCAACTCGCTGCCCGCGGCCAACGTCGCCGGCTACGGGAGCGTCACCGTCACGGGCGTGACCGCGACTTCGGTCACGTACACGCTCAACGGCGTCGGCGACACCATCACGGCGGTGAACCTCGTGCTCACGGGGGACACCACGCCGGACACCATCAAGTTCGCGTTCAACGCGGAGAACACGGTCACCTGTGACGACGCCGGCACGTTCGCCGCCGGCTCCACCACCTACGCCTGCACGGCCAACCACGTCGTCAGCACGGTGACGGATTTCCACCTCGTCGCCACGAACACCAACTAGCAGTCGGGGCAGGGGGCGGGCCGGCGGCCCGCCCCCTGCCTGCGGTCCAACGGGAAGCTCCATGCGCCACACCTGGGTACGAGCACTGAGCGGGGCGGCGTTGGCCGTCGGTGCCGTTGCCGTCGTCCTCCTGTGGCCGTCCAGCCTCGGCGGGAGCACGTCCTTCGTCACCACCCACGGCATCTCGATGGAGCCGTGGATCCACCAGGGCGACCTGGTGCTCGTGCGCAACGCCTCGACCTTCCATGTCGGCGAGGTGGCCGCGTACCGCAGCAACACGCTGCACGGCTCCGTGGTGCTCCACCGGATCATCGGTCGTGACGGCACCCGCTACATCTTCCAGGGCGACAACAACAAGTTCGTCGACCCGGAGCACCCGACGCAGCAACAGATGGTCGGCCGCCTCTGGGTGCACGTGCCAAGGGGCGGATTGATCACCAAGGACATCCGTCCGGTGCTCCCCTGGCTCGTCGGCGCCGTCGGCCTCTTGAGCGCGGCGGGGACCACCCACCGCAGCCGAAAGCGACGGCGACCACCCGCGCACCTCGCGCCGCGCGGCGCACGGCTCTCTTCGACGCGATCGTGGCGCACCGTCACGATCGCGTCTGCCGCGTGTGCCGGGACGTGCGTCCTCGTCGGCGCGGTGGCGTTCGGCCAACCGACGTCGAAGGCCGGGCTCGACGTGCAGCGCTACACCCAGTCGGCATCGTTCGGCTACGACGCACCCGCGCCGACCGGCTCGGTGTACCCGAGCGGACGCGTGAACAGCGGCGACCCGGTGTTCCTCCGCCTCGTGGACGGGCTCGACGTCGGCGTCGACTACCGGTTCAAGACGACCGCACAGCACGACGTGCACGGGACGATCGCGATGGACGCCGTCGTCTCCGACCAGACCGGTTGGCGACGTGTCATCCCGCTCGCCGCGCCCACCTCGTTCACGGGCGACAAGGCGCACGCGTCGGCGCACCTCGACCTCGCGCAGGTCCGCGGCCTCGTGGCCGACGTCCAGGCGACGACGGGCGTGCGCTCGGCGAGCGAGCGGGTGTCGCTCGTCCCCACCGCGCGCGTGACCGGAACCGTCGGTCAGCAGGAGATCGACGAGACGTACACGCCATCCCTCGACTTCTCGCTGGACGCGTTGCAGCTGCGCGTGAGCAGCGCGAAGGCCAAGGACCCGCTGCACGCCAGCGAGGCGGCGGCGCTGTCGCACGTGAGGAGCGCGCCCCGCCACCTGACCGTGCCGGTCGTCAAGCAGCAGGTGCCGGTCCGCACGGCCCGCACGCTCGCCGTGCTGTTCGGCGTTCCGGCCCTCGCGTCGGCCGCCGTCGGCGGCGTCGTGCTGCGCCGCCGCCTCAAGGGCGAGGTCGAGCGCATCGAGCTGCGGCACGGTCGGCGCCTGGTCCCGGTCGTCGGATCACCGAGGTCGGCCCACGTCGTCGAGCTGACGTCCATGGAGGACCTGGCCCGCCTCGCCGAGCAGCTCGGGAACCTGATCCTGCATCGGGCGACGTCGCACGGCCACGACTACCTGGTCCAGGCCGAGGGCGGGATGGTGTACCGCTACACGGCCGCCGACCACGCCGGGCCGACGCCGAAGCGCGCCTTCGAGCTCTGACGAGGTCAGACGACGCTGTGCGGATCGAGCGCGACCAACGCGCCGTGCACGAGCCGCGCCGCGACCTGCAGCCGACTCGTCTCCGGCGTCAGCGTCGGGTCGGCGCACTCGTCGGCCCACGCGTGCCGCAGGTGGCGCTCGAGGGCGGACAACCCCTCGCGCGCCATCGCGACCGGCTCGGCCGGACGCTCCCGACCCTTCAGCGAACGGGTGTCGGCGAGCGCCGCCCGCGCGGCCGCGTCGACGTGGGAGGTGCGCTTGGCCGCGTACATCGCCTCGTCGGCGCGCGCGAGCAGATCCTCGGCGCTCCGGTCGTGGCGCGTGCCGACGGCGACGCCGATGCTCACGGCGACCGGGATCCGGTCGGGTTCGCAGGACCGTTCGATCGTCTCGCGCATGCGACCGGCGAGCTGGTGCGCCTCCTCCAGGTCGTGGAGCTCCTCGCACAGCACGGCGAACTCATCGCCACCGACGCGGGCGACGGCGTCGTTCGGACGCACGGCCTGCACGAGCTCGCTCGCGATCCGGCAGAGGACCCGGTCGCCGGCTCGATGACCATGGGCGTCGTTGACCGCCTTGAACCCGTCGAGGTCGAGGAACACCACGGCGGTGCTCGTCGCGCGACGTTCGCCGCGCCGGAGGGCCCCGTCGACGAGGCCGAGGAACTCGGATCGGTTGAGCAGGCCGGTGAGCGGGTCATGCGTGGCTCGTTGCCAGAGGTCGGCTTCCCGTTGCTTGTCGTCCCCGATGTCGGCGACGCACACCGTCAGGCTCCCCGGCCCGCACGGTTGCCACCACCAGCGGGACCAGCGCCGCTCGTCGCGACGGATGAGGCGGACGTCGGCTTGACCAGAGGTGCCTTGGGCCAGGGCGTGGCGCAGCATGCCGAGGAGCACCGGCTCGTCGACGGCGTCGACCGCGCTCGGCCAGTCGTCGACGTCGATCTCGGCGCCACCGAACAGCGCATGCCACGCGGCGTTGACGGTCACGGCTCGGCCGTCGCTGTCGAGCACGAGCGTGGCCAGCGGAAGCGCCTGCACCGGCACGGAGCCCTCGTCCTCGACCGGCCGAGCCGCCGCGTGGCCGGCGGAGCGGACCACGAACGGCGTGGCGTTGGCCGCGCTCGACGCCCGAGGCCGGACGGCCTTCATCGGCGGTCCTGCCCCGCGTAGGGCGCTGGTGCGGCGAGCGCGTCGAGCGCCGCCGCCGCGCCGAACGCGTTCTGCGCGGCGTCGTAGAGGTAGACGAACTGGACCCCGTCGAGGTCCTTCCGCGAGACGAGCTCGTTGATGCGTCGGGCCGCCCGCCGCAGGTCACGGGCGAGCACATCGATGTCGGTCGCCGCCATGTTCATCCCTGCACCTCGGGACGGACGAGCTGAGCGAGCGCGGCATCCACCGCGGTCTGTTGACGAACTGCGGGCCGGTCCATGTGGCTTCCCCTCCGGGCGCGTGATCGGAATCGATGCGCCGCCGGGGACTGGGGCGGGCGAAGCTCCGCAGGGACCAGTGCGGAAGAGAAAAGGTATCGCCGTTCCGGCCGTTCGACAAGGGGTGAATCTCGCGTCGCGACGACAATCAGGTCTACTCCTTCGCGCTGCGGGGGATCATGCTGAGCACAGTGGGCGAACCGGCGAGCCGGACGGGGCAGGACTTCTCGGGGCTGGACTTCCGAGCCCTGTTCGAGGCGGCGCCCGGCCTGTACCTGGTGCTGTGGCCGGACCTCACGATCGCGGCGGCGAGCAACGCCTACCTGGCCGCGACGCGCACCGATCGCCCATCGATCCTCGGTCGCCGGATCTTCGACGTGTTCCCTCGCAACCCGGACGACCCCGACGGCTGTGGCGTCGAGAACCTGCGGGCGTCGCTCGAGCGCGTGCGGTCGAGGTGCGTGCTCGATGTGATGCCGGTGCAACGATACGACATCCCGCGCCCTGCGGCCTTGGGCGGCGGCTTCGAGGAGCGGTACTGGAGCCCGGTCAACTCACCGGTCCTGACCCCCGACGGCGCGCTCGCGTGGATCATCCACCGCGTCGAGGACGTCACCGACTTCGTGCGGCGCAAGGAGTCGAACGACCACCGCAGGGAACGGATGGAGCCCGAGGTCGTCACCCATGCCGCGGAGGCGGCCGAGGCCAGTCGTCAACTGAAGGAGGCGAACGCCGAGCTCGCCGTCCTGTACGAGCGAACACGCGAGCTCGACCAGCTCAAGAGCCAGTTCTTCGCCAACGTCAGCCACGAGCTGCGCACGCCGCTGGCGCTCATCCTCGGACCGGCGGGTCAGCTGCTGGCCGACAAGGATCTCAGTGCCTCCGCTCGCGCGTACGTCGAGCTCATCGACCGCAGCGCCCGGCTCCTCCTGAGCCACGTGGAGGACCTGCTCGAGGCGGCGCGGTTGGAGGTCGGGAAGGTCGACGTCGTGTACGTGGACGTCGATCTGGCCGTGCTCGCTCGCCGCGTCACGGGGCTCTTCGAGTCGGTGGCCGCCGACCGCGACATCCGCTTCACCGTCGCCGCCGGGGAACCCGTGCCCGTGCAGGTCGACACGCTGTCCACGAGCCGCGTCCTGATCAACCTGCTGTCCAACGCCTTCAAGTTCACGCCGCCGGGTGGTGTCGTCCGGCTCGCGCTGCGGACCGACGGTGCCGACGCCGTGACCATCGAGGTCGCCGACAGCGGCCCGGGTGTCGAGCACGCGCACCGAGATGCCATCTTCGACCGGTTCTTCCGGGCCGATCTCGGCAGCGGTCGTCGACCCACCGGCACGGGGCTCGGGCTCAGCATCGCCAAGGAGCTCGTCGAGCTGCACGGCGGCTCCCTCACCGTCGGCGACGCGCCCGAAGGCGGTGCGCTGTTCGTCGTGACACTCCCCCGGCACGCACCGGCCGGCGCCCGGTTCCGCGAATCCGAGGAAGACGTCGAGGCGAACGAGCGCATCGACGCGGGCCCGCTGCCGGCGCCGCGTCGCGCGCCGGCGCACGAGGGGGAACCGGTCGTCGATCCGGAGCGGCCGCTCGTCCTCGTCATCGAGGACAACGCCGACCTGAACGACTTCCTGTGCGGGACCCTCGCCGCGCAGTACCGCGTCATCGGGGCCACGACGGGCCCGGCCGGCCTCGAAGCGGCCCAGCAGCGGCATCCGCAGCTCATCCTCTGCGACATGATGCTTCCGGGGATGAGCGGCGACGAGGTGCTGCGTCGCGTGCGCGACGACGCCGCGTTGCACCACGTGCCGGTCATCGTGCTCACGGCGAAGGCCGACGACGCGCTGCGCGTCCGCACCTTGCAGGAAGGTGCCGACGACTACCTCATGAAGCCCTTCGGCGTCGAGGAGCTCCGCGCCCGCGTCGGCAACGCGCTGGCGAACTACCAGGAGGCCGAGGCGCTGCGCAGCAGCGAGGCGCGGGCGCAGCGAACCACCGCGCAGCTCCAGGCCGCGTTGCAGAGCCGCATCATCATCGAGCAGGCCAAGGGCCTGATCGCCGCCGAACGGGGCATCAGCCTCGACGACGCCTTCGACGTGCTCCGGAAGCACGCGCGGCACAAGGGCGTGAAGCTCCACGCGCTCGCGCAGGCCGTCGTCGAGCTCGGCTTGCGCCCCTGAGCCACCCTTGCCGGGTGGGAAACCGCAGGTCAGACGGGGTCCACCATCCTGTCACACCCCCGTCGTACGTTCGTTCGCATGGACGGCGACGCCCTGCTCGAGGGATTGACGGAGGCCCAGGCCGAGGCGGTGGCCAGCGACGGCGCCCCCCTGTGCATCCTGGCGGGCGCCGGCTCGGGCAAGACGCGCGTGCTCACCCGGCGCATCGCCTGGCGCGTCGCCACCGGTTCGGCGGATCCGCGCCACGTCCTCGCCCTCACGTTCACGCGCAAGGCCGCCGGCGAGCTGCGCATCCGGTTGGGCCAGCTGGGCGTGCGCGACGGCGTCGCCGCCGGCACCTTCCACGCCATCGCCTACGCCCAGCTGCGCCAGCGGTGGGCCGACACGGGCGAGTCGCCACCGGCGCTGCTCGAGCGCAAGGCCGGCTTCCTCGCCCGGCTCGTGGGTCCTCGCGGCGGGCGCGACGCCGCCGTCCAGCCCATCGACCTCGCGGCCGAGATCGAGTGGGCGAAGGCGCGGATGGTGACGCCCTCGCAGTACGAAGCGGCGGCGCTGGCGGCCGGCCGCACACCACCGCTGTCGGTGTCGGCGATGGCCGCGCTCTACGAGCGCTACGAGGCCGAGAAGCGCCGCCGCGGCATGGTCGACTTCGACGATCTGCTGCTGCGTTGCGTCCAGGCGCTGCGCGACGACACCGCGTTCGCCGCCGCCCAGCGCTGGCGGTTCCGCCACCTGTTCGTCGACGAGTACCAGGACGTCAACCCCACGCAGGCCGCGCTGCTCGCCGGCTGGCGCGGCGAGAGCAACGACGTGTGCGTCGTGGGCGACCCGAACCAGGCCATCTACTCGTGGAACGGCGCCGACCCCGCGTACCTGGTGGAGCTCACCCGCCGCGAGCCGGGCGCCACCGTCGTGCGGCTCGACGACAACTTCCGCTCCAGCCCGCAGGTCCTGGCCGTGGCGTCCACCGTGCTCGCCGGGGGCGGCATCCGGGCCGAGCTGCGCCCGCACCGAGCCGACGGCCCGCTGCCCACCGTGCGCGCCTACGCGAGCGATCGCGACGAAGCGCGCGGGGTGGCGCGAGCCGTGCGCGGCAAGCACCGCCCGGGGACGCCGTGGTCGCGCCTCGCGGTGCTCGCCCGCACCAACGCCCAGACGGTGCTGCTCGAAGAGGCGTTCCGCGAGGCCGGCATCCCGTTCCGCGTGCGCGGCGGCGGAGCGTTCCTGCAGCAGCCGGAGGTGCGCACCGCGCTCGAGACCATGCGCCGATCGGGCGGACCGCTGGCGGCCCGGCTGGCCGATCTGGAGGTCGACGCACGCGTCGGGAGCGACGACGACGGTCCCGCTGCCGATCGGCGGGCGGTCCTCGCCGAGCTCGTGCGCCTCGCGCGCGAGAACCTGGCCGTCGATGCCAACGCCACCGTCGACGGCTTCCTCGGTTGGCTCACCACCGCCATGGGCAACGACGCCGGCGACACGCGCGCCGATGCGGTCGACCTCGCCACCTTCCACGCGGCCAAGGGCCTCGAGTGGCCGGTCGTGTTCCTCGTCGGGCTCGAGCGGGGCCTGGTGCCGATCGGTCACGCCAAGACGGATGCCGGCGTCGACGAGGAGCGGCGCCTCCTCTACGTCGCCATCACCCGGGCCGAGGAGGAGCTCCACTGCTCGTGGGCGCGGGAGCGCACGTTCGGCAGTCGCTCGGTGCCGCGCCAACCGTCGCCGTGGCTCGACGACATCCAGGCGGCCCGGGCCGCGCTCTCGGGCGGCGGGTCGACCACCGACCTGCGCGAACGCGTCGCCGCCGAGCGCCTGAAGCTGCGGTCCACCGACGGCGGCCGCGCCGGGAGCCGTCGCAACGTGACGGTGGGCGCCAACGCCGACCCGGGCGTGCTCACCGCGTTGAAGGCGTGGCGCAGCGCGGCGGCGCGCGCGGCCGGCGTGCCGGCGTTCGTGATCTTCCACGACACGACGCTCGCCGCCGTGGCCGAGGCGCAGCCGTCCACGCGCGCGTCGCTGCTCCAGCTCCCGGGCCTCGGCCCGGTCAAGGCGGAGCGGTACGGTGACGACCTGTTGCGGGTCGTCGCCGAGCACCGCGCTTCATGAAGCTCGTCGTCGACGAGATCCTGCCGGGCGCGCCCGACGACGTGCTCGACGCGTTCACCGACACCGCCTTCCTCGCGTCGCTGCACGAGCTCGAGAAGATCGGCGCGCCGGAGGTGCTCGGCCAGCAGCGCGAGGAGGGCATCGTCCGCCAGCAGGTGCGCTACCGCTTCGTCGGCGACCTCTCCCCCCTCGTCACCGCGGCCGTCGACCGCAACAAGCTGGTCTGGGTCGACGAGCACGTGTACGACCTCCCCGGCCACCGCGCCACGTTCACGATCACGCCGGACCACTACGGCGAGCGGTTCGACTGCCACGGCCGCGAGCAGTTCCTGGCGGTGGCCGAAGGAACCGCCTGGCACGTCGAAGCCGATCTCAAGGTGCGGTGGCCCATCGTCGGCGGGTTGGTCGAGAAGGCCATCGCGGCCGGCCTGCGCGACACGATGGCGGCGGAGGTCAGCTTGGTCGGGCGTTGGCTCGACGGGCGTTGAGCTCCTCGAACCTCTCGCGGCCCACCGCGATGAAGATGCCGTCGGACTCGGCGCACAGCTCGTCGCCGGCCCACAGCTCGGCCGAGCAGAAGTGCTTGCGGCCCTCGACCCGATCGAGGCGGGCTTCGAAGCGCAGCGCTCGTCGCAGGGGTGTCGGCCGGCGGTAGCGGATCGTGAGCGTGCCCGTCATCGCCGGGAGACCGCTCGTCGCGTTGGCCAGGCCGAGCACCTCGTCGAACGCGGCCGCCACGAAACCACCGTGCACGCACCCGGGCGGACCTTCGTAGGCCCCGTGGAAGGTGACCG